>Ga0153915_10000143_pt1 | contig 64010 bp, 58 predicted proteins | sample Opewatmetagenome_2_FD_107003 | JGI IMG/M metagenome (GOLD analysis project Ga0153915, IMG submission 107003) | Freshwater wetland microbial communities from Ohio, USA - Open water 3 Core 3 Depth 3 metaG | ecosystem: Environmental > Aquatic > Freshwater > Wetlands | place: USA: Ohio, Lake Erie...
AAAAGAAGTGCCCCAGGCCTGATTTGAACAGGCGACAACCAGATCTTCAGTCTGGCGCTCTCCCGGGCTGAGCTACTAGGGCAGGGATACAAATGTTGTTCCTGTTGACTAATAAATGATCTGGTATTGCGGGCATCATTCCCCGCGACCCGGCCCGGCGTGCGGCAGTTCTTATTTATATGCCGGGATATCAGTATTAACCCATGGCATCCCCGAAGAACAGTGAAGATTCCGGTCTTGCGCAGGCAATAAAAAGCCGCGCAGCGCATGTCGTGCACCTGACGCACAATGATCTCGATGCAGTGGGTGCGGATGCGGTGCACCGGATGAAGTTCGGGAACGACGGAGTCTTCACCATCTGGAGTTCGGTGGGAAAATTTGCTGCCCTCTTCTCGCTTGTTGCAGCCTGTGACGGGAAGGGAGACCTCCTCTCGATCTCGGATCTCGGGTTCCATGCGGATGCAGAGTCCATTGCGGCGAAGGCAAAGAAGAACGGCTGGGTTGTCGAGTGGCGGGACCATCACCGCTGGCGTGAGGAAGAGGTGAAGAAGATCGAGAAGGCGGTAGCGCTGCTCCGGATCGATACCTCGGCCTGTGGTGCCGGTATCGTTGCCCGTGATCTCCTGCCCGGTGATCCGGTTGCAACGGAAGTTGCCCGCGTTGTCTGCGATTACGATCTCTGGAAACATGCGGACCCCCGCTCCGCGGTGCTCGGGCAGGTGCTCCAGAGAAAAGAGAACCGGGAGCACGTGCGGGACTGTCTGGTCAAAGGCGTATTCTCGGACGAGCAGATTGAGCGCGAGTACCAGGATATCAAAGCCGAGATGACCGGCATGATGCAGAGGAGCCTGCAGCACGCCACCTTCACCGGCACCAGATACCGGATCGCGTTTGCCCCGCTGTACGGGTACCCGAGCGAGACCGCCCATTTCATCCGGCACGAGAAGCAGACCGATATCGAGGTGATTATAGGTAAGGACGGGAAGTTCTCGATCCGGTCCGTCCCGCCCATCAGCCACCTCATTGCCCGCGAGTTCGGCGGCGGCGGCCACCCGAACGCGGCCGGCGGATCGTTCAGGTTCTCGGTGGTGGAACGATTCACCTGGTGGCTCTTCAAGAAGAGCCGGCATTTCGATGAACTCGTGAAGGTGGCAGAGAGCCACTAACACCGTTTCCGTTTTTTCCCTGTTTTCATTCCAAAAGCCCAACCATTAAATCCGTGTGAAGGAAAATCCGGTGAGGAACATACCATGAAATATTTCATTCCCATACTTCTCCTTGTAGCTCTCTGTCTCGGTGCTCTGCCTGTCTCGGCATCCGCACCCGCAGGGGGATCAGGCTGGCTGACGATCAACTGCGATACCAACGGGGCATCGGTCTATCTCGATGACACCTACAAAGGCGTTATCTCAGGGGGATCCCTGGATATTGCCGATGGGGCCTACGCTGCCACGTATACTGTGAAGATGAGTGGTTATTACGATGCCAGCGGCGAGGTTAACTATGTCCCGGGCGGGGATGCAAACCTTGAGATCGCGGTTACACTCACGCCCAAGCCCGTTGGCAACAGCAGGGGATGGATCAACGTGTACTGCAATGTCGACGGCGCAGCAGTTGCATTCGATGGCGTAACAAAGGGGAAGACCTCGGCCGGGGTCTATTCGCAGGAAGTCTCCACAACCGGAACACCCTACACCTCCTATACCGTCAGCAAGAGCGGGTACGAGACCTACTACGGAACTGTCTCTTCCATGCCCACGGAAGATGAGACCATCTCGCTGTATGCTACCCTGAACAAGGCTGCAACAACCGTGGCGACAACCTCGCCCACGCTCATTGGCGGCGCCAGCGGGTTTTACCAGGTTACCTGCAACGTGAACGGGGCATCGGTGTACTTCGATTCAAACTACCAGGGAAAAACTTCTTCCGGGTCGCTCACGGTCCCGGTCTATCTCACCGGAACGCCCTACAAGACCTATCGCGTGGAGAAGAGCGGGTATACCACGGTCACCGGCACGATGCCGTCCCTGCCGGCAAAAGACAAGACCGTGACCTTTGCTGTCACGCTCAGCCCTTCCACAACGCAGACCGTCCAGACAACGGCAACAACCGCCAGCCCTGCCGGCAGTGAACAGGGTTACATCGTCATCCACTCGAATGTTGACGGTGCAACGGTAACGATTGCATCGTACCCTGCCGGTGTCATTAAAAACGGCGTGCTCAGGATCCCCGTCTCGACCACCGGGACCCCCTTCTCCGAATTCACGGTCTCCAAAACCGGGTATGCAACGACCACCGGCACGGTTCCCCGCCAGCCTTCAGCAGGAGAGACTGTGGATATTTACGTAACGCTGACCGCCCAGCAGGCAACAACGACCCCGACACAGGAGGCCCCGGTGTCTGTTCCCGTCATCATTGGCGGGCTGTTCGGAGCAGCACTTCTTGCCGGAACCAGCCGGATCAGGAAATGAATCCTTACCAATCATCTTTTTCGCACCAGTCTCCTGGTTCCCGGTTGTTTTCGGACCGGGTCGGGCAGCAATTATTATCGCCCCGGCCATCCACTGATTTTTTATACCGCATCAACCAATGACAGGATACTATGAAAATACAATATATTGTCATAACCGGCCTCTGCCTCATGGCGCTGGCGGTGATGCCTGTACAGGCATTCACGATGAAGTCGCTTGCTATCACTGTTGACCAGAGCGGCGCAGCACAAATCGACATGCAGTACGACCTCAACTTTATCGAACAGACTGCGGTCTTCTTCAGGATTGCAGACCCGGCACAGGAACTCCAGTCTGCATTCAATTCGGCAAGCTCAAAGCCGGTTACGGTGACCTCGGCAACATCCTCCTCCTCGCAGATACTGGTGCCATCGTATGCATCCATTGCAGAGAAGGATGGCTCGACCGTGATGACAACCCCGTCACTCTCGTTTGAGCGTGCCGAGGCAGTCCTGAAGAACTACTGGTTTGCCCCGCTGGTATCCCCGGACTTCTCGCCCGCGGTGACAACCGTCACGTTCCCGGACGGGTACCAGGAGAGGTTCTATGACCAGATCAGTATCCCCGCGGTCACGCACCAGGTAGCCTGATCCGGCTCTTACGATAATCACTCACTTTTTTTCACATCCTGAATATTTTCCCATGCCAAATTCCTGTAAGACAGGTACCGTTTAAAATCATCCTTTACCAACCCGTTGTTAATCCCTGACGGGAATGATTAGCCCGAAAATCCGGGAACGTTGAACATTTGACAGGAAGGACTGCCGGGTGCCTGTTCCGGCAGTGCAAAACCGTCATCAAAAACATACTCTTAAAAACCCGGTTTTCCCACCATTGGTACACGCACTGCAGGGAGGCCCGCGGTACGGGGATCGCGGGTGGATTGCCCGGGGGTGTTTTTCATCGACAGGAAAAAAAACGGCTACATCGCGCTCGTCCTCATTATCCTGATTATCGGGATATGGGGCGGTTATACCATCAGCCATTCCCTCACCCCGGTCCGGGTCGGTGTGCTCCTCTCCATGACCGGTGACCTGGAGAACCGCGAACCGCTCGAATGGGCACAGGAGAACATCAACCAGAACGGCGGGATTGGCGGAAGGCCCCTTGAACTCGTGTACAAGGACACTGCCAAAGGGGATACCCTGACCCTTGCAAAGGAACTCCTCGCAGATGGCACGATCCACGTGGTTATCGGGCCGGACACCAGCGATGATACCTATACCCTCGCCCCGTTATTTGCGGAGAAGAATAAGATTCTCATCAGCCCGTACGCAACCTCCGGCGACCTGTACCGGGCATTCGGGAAATCCGGCACGTTCTGGCGGACCACCCAGGGAGATGTTGCACAGATAAAAACGATCCTCTCGATCCTGAAGAGCCGGAATGCCGGACACGTGGCCCTGCTGGTGGAGAACACGTCGTACGGCGATACGTTCTATGACTGGACCGGGTTCTTTGCCATCGAGTACGGCATCAACCTGACCTCCATCCAGCAGTTCGAGCGGGAGACCGGCCGGGTCGGCGAAAACGTGGACCTGGCACTTGCACAGGACCCGGACTATATCATCGCCATCTGCGGCCCGGTCGATGCGGCAACGATCAAACAGGCCATGGATCGTTCGGGGACGCAAACGAAACTCTTCCTTGCCGATTCCGCAGCATCGCCGCTGCTCGTGAGCCAGCTCGGCAGAGCTGCCGAAGGGATGGAGGGCACGACACCGACCGCTGACCCGGCAAGCGGTTTTGCGAGTGCCTACCAGGAGAAATTCGGGCACGCCCCCTCGGATTTTGCTGCACCGATCTATGATGCCCTCCTGCTTGCTGCCGCAACCGAGGCCCGGCAGGATGCGGTCTTTTCAGAGATCCCTGCCGATTCCCTCCGGCATGTCGTATACGGCAACGGGACTCTTGTCGGATGGAATGCAACAGGAATCCATGATGCGCTGAAATCGATCCGGTCCGGGGGAAGCCCGGATCTCTCCGGTGCAAGCGGGCCGCTCAGGTACGACGCCGAATACGGTGTTGACCCGTTGGTTGCCTATTATTCCATCTGGGTTGTCGAGAACGGCACCCTCTCCGCCCATGACGTGATCGGCTCCGAAAAGACCGGTTCAGCCGGCGTGGAAGGGGTGTCAGCATCCGGGTCACGTGCAACACGGACGAACATGGGCTCCGCGACATCCGGGACATCCCGTTATACCCCTCTCACGGAACGGAAGGATTTCCAGGCGGTTATTGTCGGATCATCCCGGGGCTGGAATAATTACCGGCACCAGTCCGATGCGCTGGCCGTATATGCCCTGCTCCGCAAAAATGGTGTTCAGGACGATCATATCATCCTCATGCTGTATGATGACATCCCGAACCTCCCGGAGAATCCGATCAAGGGGGATGTCCATAATACCCTGAACGGAATCAACCTCCGGTCCGGGGCCCGGACCGATTACACTGGCAGACAGGTGACTGCTGAGACCTTCGAGAATGTGATGCTGGGCAACCTGACCGCTGACACACCCGTGGTGCTGGAGAGCAACACCAGTACGGATGTCTTTGTATACATTGCAAGTCATGGGACACCGGGACGAACGCTCATCACCGGTAGTACCACCAGCCTCACGACAGAGGAGTTCACGAATCTGACCAACCGTATGGAGCGGGAAGGGAAATACCGGCAGATTGTGTACCTGGTGGAGACCTGCTTCAGCGAGGGTATTGCGCGGAACAGTACGGCAAAGGGCATGCTGTACCTTACCGGCGCTTCCGCCACGGAGCCTTCGCTCGGGGCAGTGTACGACATGGGGATAAAGCAATGGCTCTCGGATGAGTTCACGGCAACATTCCTGAACGTAATCCGGACCGATCCCGACATCACGTTCAGGGAACTCTACATCACCACGTACGAGCGGGTGACGGGCTCGCATGTCCGGATGCTGAATACGGAGAACTTCGGGAATATCGACATCCCGGTCCGGGAGTATCTCACACCCTGAACAGGAACAATCTCCCGTCCGCAACAACGGTCGCTGGCGCGCTCGTTATCCCCCGACTCTTCCAGACCCGTTCCCGCATGCGACACTCGTGCATGACGAAAAATGTGGGCCACAGTTTCACCATCACCTCACGTTTCGGCAGATCGTGGTGAACCCGGGGCAGAGTATTACATCCCGCACCCGGATCTGGCAAGGAGATGAGACCGGTATGCCTGCAGGATAGTTGCCGGTGTCACCGCACGTATGCCGCGTGATCGAAAAGATCCTTCCAGTACGTGTCGCACTCCATCGTACAATATCCCCCGGCAACAATCTGGTCCGGGTCAAGATGGGTGAGAGCGAGTGCAATGGCCTCCTTGTCGGGGTCGATGATGAACACTTTTTTGAGAGTGTATTCGCTCGTGAGATTGAAAAGAGTCTTCAGGCATTCCTTCCCGACCGCCACCTGGTCCTGGTGCTCCATCAGGAGGGCGAGATCTTCGGGGTTCGGTTTTGGCTGGAAGAAGACGATTTTCTGGCGGGCCAGCGCGGCGAGCTCGGTCTCCTGCATGGCATCGCAGACCAGGATATTCCCGGCAATACCCGTGTCCCGCATGGTCCGCATCAGGGTGCCGTATGCCTCGCAGATCGCACCCGACCATTCGTCGTTGTCATGGTAATACCGGTCTTCAATATCCAGGATATGGGGCGCGGGCATCGCACACCATGCACCTTTCTTCCTTACAACAATGCCCGCAGCATCCTCAACAATGTCGCGGGTATCAACATGGATCTCTCCGGTTGCCTTCCGCTCGCAGACATCTGAAAAAGCGGCCAGGATCCGGTCAGCGTAAAATTTCCCCCCGGCACAGGGTGTTTCTATCCCGGCTTCGACCTGCGGGGCAAGCGAACGGTCGAGCTGGTACGTGATGATGTCAGCCATATGGCCCCTGTGTTCTGCAATCCAACCAGCCAGTGCGCCCGCATCCGGCTGCCCGGGTTCAGCCCCGAATCCCCGCGTTGGGAGTTTCACCCGTTTTACCATAGTAGAGATCTTATTACTCATAAACATCTAAAAAGTACTGATGACTCAACAGCCGCTGCTCGTCACCTGCGGGTTGCCGTACACTAACGGCCCCTGCCATTTAGGACATCTGCGAACGTACGTCCCTGCCGACATGTACGTCCGCTACATGCGGCGGGCAGGCGAAGAAGTCCTCTTCGTCTGCGGTTCGGACAACCACGGCACGCCTATTGTGGTCTCCGCGGAGGAGCAGGGGATCTCCCCGCGTGCGCTCTCGGAACGCTATCACAAGCATTTCGATGAGACGTTCAAACGAATGGGTGTCATGTTCGACCGGTTCGGGATGACCGATGACCCGGCCACCCATCACCGGGCGCAGTCCATTGTTGCCGAACTCGAGAAGAAGGGCTACATCTACAAGCAAACCGTCCACCAGGCCTACTGTACGAAGTGCAAACGGTTCCTGCCGGACCGGTACGTGGAAGGGATCTGCCCCCACTGCGGCAAACCGGCCCGGGGCGACGAGTGCGACCAGGGATGCGGCAAGCACCTTGAGCCCGGCGAGATCAAGGACCCGGTCTGCAAGGTCTGCGGAACGAAAGCGGAGTTCCGCGACCAGGAGCACTACTTCTTCAAACTCTCGGAGTTCAAGGACTTCCTTCTCCCCTTCCTCGACCAGGTCCGGGGCACGAGCAATGCGAAGAATTACGCGATCGGCTGGATCAAGGAAGAGCTCCATGACTGGTGCATCACGAGAACCCTTGAGTGGGGCGTGAAGTTCCCGGGACGCGACGATCTCGTGGTCTATGTCTGGGTCGATGCCCCCATCGGCTATATTGCCTTCACCGAGGAATGGGCCAGGGCGAACGGCCAGGACTGGAAGCGCTACTGGTGCGGCGAGAACCGGGTCACCCATTTCATCGGCGGCGACATCATCTACCACCACTGCATCTTCTGGCCTGCGCTGCTCAAGGGAGCCGGCTATGGCGTGCCGCATGCAATCGTTGCGAGCGGGATGGTGAAGGTTGATGACCACAAATTCTCCAAGTCACGGGGATACGTGGTCTGGACCAACGACGATTATCTCGACAAGGGCCTGCCCGCCGATTATCTCCGTTACTACCTGCTTGCGTACACCAGCCACACCAAGGAACTGAACTTCTCGTGGAAGGTCTTTTCCGAGCGAATCAACAACGAGGTTGTCAATATCTTCGGCAACTTCGTATACCGTACGCTCTACTTTGCCCAGAAGGAATTTGACGGCATTCCGGCCGGCACGGTCGATCCCGCCATCATGGACGAGATCGGGAAGTGTCTTGCAAACGTGGACCAGTTCATGCGGGACTACGAGTTCAAGGGCGCTGTTGACGCGATCATGGCGCTCGCCGCGTTCGGCAACACCTACATCCAGACCAATGCCCCGTGGAAACTGATCAAGACCGACCGGGCTGCGGCTGCACAGGTGATCCTGAACTGTGTCCAGATCACAAAAGCGCTCGCGCTCCTGATCCAGCCGGCAATGCCCGATACGGCCGAGCGGTGCTGGAAGCAGCTCGGGTACTATGACAGCGTGGCAGCACATCCGATCAGCGATGCCACCCGCCCGGTGCCCGAGGCATGCATCAAACCCCCCACCCCCCTCTTCGTGAAGATGGAAGAGACGCAGGTGAAAGAGCTTGATGCCCTGCTCCAGAAACGAGTCGCGGAGGCGAACAGGAAGATGGAAAAGACACCCGCTATATCAATCGATGATTTTGCAAAAGTTGAGATGAAGACCGGAAAAGTGCTTGCGGCAGAAGCGATCCCAAAGTCCAGCAAGCTCCTGAAGTTGCAGGTGGATGTCGGTGGCGAGACGCGCCAGATCGTGAGCGGTATTGCCCAGTTCTACAAACCGGAAGAGCTCGTGGGCCAGAACGTGATCGTGCTGACCAACCTTGCGCCGGCAAAGATCTTCGGCGTCGAGAGCAATGGGATGATCCTCGCTGCCGGGGATGCGGCCTCTCTCCTCACGCCCCTGAAAGCGGTGGAACCGGGAACGAAGATCCGGTAATTCTTTTTTTATAAAACAGATCCGGGCTTTTTTATTTTTTTTAAGAAAAGTATGTTGAATCTATGCTGCCGGACAGACGTCGAAATGTACAGAGCGGTAATTAACTTGCCGGATGAGCCATCTGCGACTTTTTCAGATTCGTTACATCGTCAATAGCGACAACAACAAATCTCGCTTTATCAATCGAGACCGGCTCGGCATTCACCCTGAGCCAGCAGGGACAGAGCTTCCCATCGATCCGGAGGGTAAGTTCAATCATCGCATCCCGTATGCTACTACCGGTTGCGATCACCTGTTCCAGCCCCTTTCGGAGCGGACACGTCGGGCACATAGTTGCATAACCACATCCCCTTGGATCTTCCTCACTATTGACGCACCCGAGTCCTCCCCCTCCCCGGTTCCCGATCACATCTGCCGGTTCCCGCAGGACCATCCCCGCAATGAACCGGCTTGCGTGGGTGATGACGGTATCCTCATTCAGGAGCAGGACACCCACCGGAAGCGCTGAAAAGATCTTATTGAGGTTATCAACCGATTGTTCAGCCTTCTTTCTCAGGATAGCCTGGAGGGTTTTGTGCCCGAGCTCTGCATACTGGGCCGAAGGTTCCCCACCCTTCTGGACATAGAAATCCGCACCATTATTAAGGGCCTCGATCACGATCTCCTCCCTTCCTTTTCCGGTGTAAATAATGACCGGGATATCCCCGTACTGTTTCCGGATCTCTTTTAAGAACTGGATGCCGTTCATCTCCGGCATCTGGTAATCGGTGATGATCGCATCATACGTTGGAATCGTGGATGAATCCAACATCTTTTTTGCCGAATCACAGGTATCGACCCGGAAATTCCCGCCGTCTTCAAGAAAAATCTTAGTGATATCAAGAATATCCGGTTCGTCATCAACATACAGGAGTGTATACATGAAGCGTCTCTCCAGAATTCTCATTATCATAGAATCTGCGGGGGTATGAGGATATCGCACTGATGCAGGAGTGGTAACACCGGTGTCAACCCGGACCGGATTGCGCGGGTTTACAAGACACCGGGTCATACTCCGGGCACACGTGATTAATGTACCCGTTATCGGAATTTCCGGGCAGCATTTCCCACGGGGATTTTATTAAATCTCAACACCAAGATCAGCTAGTAACAGCCGGTATCCGGCTACCGGGAGAGTGCGTGCGTATGGGAAAAGTATTGGTTATTGATGATTCCTCGTTCCAGCGGAAAATTATTTCCGGTGTGTTAACCCAGAACGGGTACAACGTTGTCCTGACGGAGAACGGCAAAGAAGGACTTGAGCGGGCATTACAGGAAAAGCCGGACCTGATTTTTACCGATCTGCTGATGCCGGAATATGACGGGTTCTGGCTGTTGGAACAGTTACAGTCCCATGACCTGTCCATCCCGGTCATTGTCCTCACATCGGACATCCAGAAGACTACTGAACAGCGGTGCCGGGGTCTGGGGGCTGTCACAATTCTCAACAAACCAGTCAACAAAGAGCAGGTAATCTCAGCGGTCCGTACAATTCTCGGGAACCCGTGATGCTCAATGATCGATAAAGACTCCCGTGATGCCATCACCGAGATGATCAATATCGGGGTGGGACGGGCTGCCGGCATCCTCAATGAGATCACGGGTTCAAACATCAAGCTCCGGGTTCCCCATCTCCACATCATCCGGTTTGGTGACCTTTCGGATGCACACATCAACCTCATGGGAAAAGAGAGGCTCTCGACAATCATGCAGGAGTTCCACGGTAATTTTTCCGGGACAACCTCGCTTGCATTTTCCGAGGAGAGCGCAGCCTCGCTTGTGAAACTGCTCTCCGGTGAGTCCGGGCCGACACCCGATATGGATACCGTTCAGGTCGAGACATTAAAAGAGGTGGGAAATATCATCATCAACGCGGTGATGGGCTCGATCTCGAACGTTCTTGCAGAAAACCTCGTCTTTACCCTGCCGGAATATTGTGAAGGGAACATAACCGAGATCGCCTCCGGTCGCCACGCCATCAAACCTGACGACTGGATTATCCTCGCTCAGACCCAGTTCCTGATAGAGTCCATGAGTATCGAAGGCATGATCCTGCTGGTGCTGGAAGTCGGTTCGCTCGACCGGCTTGTTCAAAGTATTCATCAGCAACAATCCTGAAGGTGAAGAGATGAGTGGGACTGCAATTAACCGGGAGTGTCTTGTTCTCTACGATCATCTTTACATTGGGGTTCTTGTCGTACGAACGGATTTTACCATCTGTTTCTGGAACCGGTGTCTGGAAGAATGGACCGGGATAAAAAGAGACGATGTCGAAGGTGTCAACCTCTTCTCCCGCTTTCCTCAGCTCGACACTCCCTCGATCCGCGCGAGGTTCCCCGCAGTGTTCGAAGAGGGGCCCCCGGTGTTCCTCTCCTCACGGTTCCATCCCCACCTCGTCCCGTCGCCCCTGCCAGACGGTTCCTTGCGTGTCCAGAAAGGATCCATCCTGCCGCTCCGGCTGGAAGAGGAGACATTCGCCATGCTCGTCATCGAAGATGTGACAGATCAGGTACACCAGGTGACCGAGTACCGCAAAATGCGGGACATCGCACGGCTGGAACTTGACGAGAAGAAGAATGCCCAGGTCGCTCTCCGGATAGCCAATGCGAAACTCAGTCTTTTCTCTGATATTACTCTTCAGGACATCCGAAGTCAGGTAGTAGCCGCCCGGGGATTCGATCATTTACTTAAGATGAATCTGTCAAATCTCGAGAAGAGCAAGTCCTTCTCTGATAAGATCGACCATCAGCTTACCCTCATTGAGAAATATGTAACGATGATGCTTGAGTTTGTCCAGTTGGGTGCAGCGGTTCCCACGTGGCATCTTCTGGATCCGATTCTCCGGAAAGCAAAACTGGATGCGCAGCTGAAAAACCTCGAAACCGACTCCGGGCTGGAGGGTCTTGAGATTTTTGCGCCTCCTCTTCTTGATCGTATCGCAATAAACCTGCTGGAGAATGCACAGCAGCACGGTGAAAATCCAGAGGTCCGGGTAAAAATCTCGTTTCGGGAAGAGCCGGAGTATGGTGTTCTCCTGGTTGAGGATAACGGAGCGGGTGTGAAGCCGGAGGACAAGACCGCTATTTTCAAACCCGGCTTCGGGACAAAGGTCAAGCTCAGTCTTTACCATACCCGGGAGATTCTTGCGATCACCAGCATTACCATCGAAGAGACCGGATGTTATGGGACGGGTGCCCGGTTTGAGATGCATCTCCCGAAGGATACCTACCGTTACGTGCATACCTGATGTAATAACGGAGATCAATCCCCGGATGTGGTCATCCATTCGTTTAGAGAGAAGCAACAAAGACCGGAGAACTCTACGGTGGATATACAATTATTGACCGGGTCTGCCGAGATCAAGAATGTAGTAATTGAGAGGACCTTTTTTTTCGATAACAAATCATAGTAGTGTTTTGGACTTGAAACGCAGTACTCCCCGACAGGATTTTATCTTTTTATAAATATCTTCAATCAATTGTGTGTTATTTCAAAAAAGCTGTGACCGCATCCTGCCGGTATTTTCCCGATATTTCAGGATAGGTGAAACCATGCCGGGTTGGTCTCCCGGCATGGGTATGGATAAAGAGATATTCGGATCCTATGTGTGCAACAGGACCGGTTCACAATGGCACAGGTCTCGCAACGAGGTCGCGATGGCGCTGGACGATAGTTGTCGTGCGCCAGTTCTCGCTCGTTGCGATCTCCCGTATCCATCCCCCGACAGGCATCCGGTCCGGGTGGGCTCCGGTGCCTGCGGGTATGTTCTCACGGAAGGGAAGGCACATGGTGTACCGCTTCCTGCTCCCGAATGTTGCTCTTAGAGTTCATGGCATGGTCTCCCGGCCGCCCGTTGCAGATCTCTGGTGCATATCCTGCAATTGCGGCCTGCATGTCTCCTGTGCTATCCGCCACCGGCAGCACGGCCGCAGGAGAGATCTGCCGGGGAAAGTGAGCCGGCGGATATCTCCCGGGACCGTATGCGGGGTGGTTCGGATACGAGTGTTTCGTGTCCTGTATCGGTGACACAACACTCTGATCCCTATGTCGGGTGCGGCTGCACTTATATTGGTAAAATAGGGCTGGTAGGAGACTCATACTCCGCGGTTATACCAGATAACCGGGCGAACCGGAAGCGTATTTATCCAGATTGTGATCCGGCGGGATCCCGGATTGCCCGGATCCTGACCGGCGAAAGAAATGGTCCTGGACAGAGTGTTACTTCCGTCCCGCCATCTGCTTTGCAGTCAGGAACCAGTGCAGTTCGCCGGAGGGATGTCCGGTGAACGAATAATTCCGGATCTTTGCCAGGGCGCCCTTTGTCATCGCAATACCAGCATCGTTGTTACCGGAAATGATCCGGCTGATCAATGCCGAGAGCAGGGGTTCGTGGCCAACCAGCAGGACTGCGGAAGTATGGTGGTGCCGGTCGATCTCGCGGCAGATCGTATCCGGGTTCCCGCCCGGAACCAGTGTCTTCCACGTGACGATCTTTTCCGGGACGCCCAGTACGTCTGCAACAATCGCTGCGGTCTCCTGCGCCCGGACAAGCGGACTTGCCGCAATGAGATCGAACGTCAGTTGCTGCGCTGCGATCCAGTACGCAACGGCAAGGATATCGTCGCGTCCCTTTTTCGTCAGGTGACGGTCAGCATCGCTCCTGCCGGCCCCGGTATCCTCTGCCTTCCCGTGCCGTAAAATAAAAACATCCACACATGGACTGTTGCACGGCGGGGGATAAGTATTGTGATTTGAAAAAAACAAGGGAACGCCAGCGCTTAACGCTTCCCGGTCTTCTGGTGCCGGATCGCCATCAGCAGCGCCACCGCGGCCAGCACCACCGCCCCTTCAAACCCGGGCGTCGGTTTCGTTTTTGAAAGCCCGGTCACAAACTCGGATGTGGTTCCCGCCGTGATATCGGTTGTTGTCTCAAGATCCTGGTAACCGTCAAGGATCAGTCTGATGGTATGGGTTCCCGGTGTCAGCCCGGGGATCGTTGCCGGGGAGATCCCCTTCATCTTCCCATCGATATACACCAGTGCACCCACGGGGGAGGTTGTTACGGAAAGGGAACCGGTACTGGCGGAAACCGGGGTTCCGGTTCCTGTGATTGCGGTCGTTGCTCCTGCACCGGCCGGGGTTGCTGCCGGTGTGGCAGTCTGCGTCGGAGTCCTCGTATACAGGGTGACCTGGATATCCGTAAATCCGCCATCCACGGAAACATCCTGTGTATAATCTGCGTACCCCTCCGCTCTCAGGAGTACCGTGTGGCGGCCGTTTGGCACGGCATCGAGCGACATGGGGGTAATGCCCCTGATCGTGTTGTCGAGATAGACCGTTGCGCCCCTGGGATTCGAACTGACCGTGATGCTCCCGTACGCCGGTGTGGGGGTTGGCGTGGGCATGCCGACAAGATGCGTATACTCGGTCATGGTCGACGTGATCACGTGACTCCGGGCGTCCAGTTCCTGTACCTTGAGTACCGATATGTTCGATCCCGTTGCAGTACTGTCAGGCACCTGCCCTTTCAGGGAGAGTCGGACGATCACTTCATCCTTGGCCGGGTAGGAGAGTTCGTACCCCGCGAGAGTAAGGATCTTTCCCCGTTCGTTTGGCCGGGTATTCTCCACCCGGTCGATGATCACCGTATAGACCCAGATCGGGTCATCGAGCGCGGTAACGAACTGAAGGTCGTCATAGGATGAGAATGACGTGCCGGAAGCCGCGTACACCGTGGCGGTCACATTGACCGGATCGCCGGCATCCATAGTGTCCGGGCTGATCGTTACCGAAGAGACTGAAAATGCCATTGCACCCGGCACAAGAAGGAGTACAACAAGTGCGATGAGCCAGAATGTCCGGGAATACACAGGACTACACCTTGGTAAAGGTGAATCGCTGGTAGTATAATATCCTGGCGGCAGGAAAAAAAGAGGATTATTCAAAGAGCCGGTAGTTCGGCGCTTCGTCGGTGATCATGATATTGTGGGGGTGACTCTCGGTCATGCCGGCGTTCGTGATCCGTACGAACCGGGCTTTCGTGTGCATATCATCAATTGTCTTTGCACCCGAGTATCCCATCGCGGACTTGAGGCCGCCCACGAGCTGATAGATGACCTCTCCCACGTGACCGACATACGGGGTAACACCTTCCACGCCTTCAGGCACGAACTTCGTGCTGCCGATACCCTTCTTCTGGAAGTACCGGTCGCTCGATTCGCCGGTGCTCATGACCCCGAGCGATCCCATACCGCGGTACTGCTTGTACCGCCGGCCTTTCATGGTGATCACTTTGCCGGGTGACTCATCCGTGCCGGCAAACATGCTGCCCATCATCACCGTACTTGCACCGGCAGCGATTGCCTTTGCCACATCTCCACTGTACCTCACACCCCCATCGGAGATGATCGGGATGCCCGCGTTTCTTGCCACATCTGCAACCTGCGCAACAGCGGTTACCTGGGGGACACCCGTACCGGCAACGATCCGCGTGGTACAGATGGAGCCCGGTCCGATACCGACCTTGATACCGTCAACACCGGCATCCAGCAGCGCCGCAGCTGCCTCTTTTGTTGCAATGTTGCCTGCCACCACATCCGCCTTTACGCTGCCCTTGATCTCCTTGACTGCCGCCACGACTTTCATGTTATGGCCGTGGGCACAGTCCACGACCAGCGCATCCACGCCGTGCTGGTCAAGGAGCTCGGCCCGGGCGAAATCGAACGGGCCGACTGCCGCTGCAACCCTGAGGCTGCCGCTGGCATCCCGGCTCGCGTGCGGGTACTGGCGTTTTTCCAGGATATCCTGCAGGGTGATGATACCGATCAGTTTTCCATTCTTGTTGACAACAGGGAGACGTTCGACCTTGTTGGTATACATGATCTCCAGCGCTTTCTCGGCAGTGATCTCTTCGTTTGCGACAATGGGGTTCTTTGTCATAATGGTGGTGATATTCTCGTCGCCGCGTTTCACCACGATCGCCCGCACGTCCCTCCGGCTGACGATACCGATGATTTTTCCCTTGTCAACAACCGGCACGCCGCCGATGCTGTACTGCTGCATCAGCCGCTCTGCGTCCGAGACCGTTGCCGTGTCTTCAACGTAGAGCACATCACGCTCGATCATCTCTTCTGCCTGTTTGACAGCAACAACTTCCTGCATCTCGTGCTCGGCGGTCATATTGCGGTGGATGACACCGATGCCACCCATGCGGGCAAGCGTTATCGCCATCGTTGCCTCGGTCACGGTATCCATGGCGGCCGAGACCAGCGGGATATTGACATCGATCTTCTTCGAAAACCGTGAACGTGTGTCAACCTCGGAGGGTTCAATCCACGATTCCAGCGGTTCCAGGAGAACATCATCAAAGGTTAAGGAGAGAGGTACATCCAGTTTTTCGTTAAACATATGGTCACCTGATCATTGCGAGTGCTTTTTTGATCAAATCTTCCCTGACAGTTGCGGTACGGTCGCCCCCGCAGACCATGCCACGGACACCGATGATCTCCGGATCGATCCGTTTGAGCGCATCAATGTCCTCGAACTTCAGGGAACCGGCAAGAGCGGTTCCGAGTCCGAGTTTCCTGTTCTCCTCCGTAAAAGAGCGGAGTGCTTTCTCGTCCATGAAAGCAAACGTGCTCTGCCGGTCCTTGAGGCCGGTATCGACCATGGCAAAGTCTGCACCGCATTCCGCGGCAATGGGAGCCATGTCGAAAGGAGAGATGGCGTGCATGCGTTCGAAATCCGAGTATGCTGCAATGACGACATACTTCTCCGGGAACTCGTCCTTTACGGCCCGGACCACGGCACCGATCAGTTCGCGGGCCTCGTTCTTTCCTTCAAAGGCAAGCCCGATCTTGATGTAGTCAGCTCCGGCATGGGCAGCGCCGTACGCGGTGAGGGCAGCCCCGCCCGGTTTGAAGTCGAAATCGCCAATGGCTGCGCTCACGGGTTTTTTCACGTACTCCTTGATCTCACGGATGACCCAGGGAAAGTTGGCGCCGAGCGAGCCTTCGGACGGTTTCTTGACGTCAATAATGTCAGCGGCAGTAGAGTTTTTCGCCTCAGTGATGGAGCTGGGGCTGACCAACAATTGCATAAAGTTTAATGATCTTTTATCCTAATAGTGGTTTGCTTCGTCTATGGAACTGATTCTTGCAATGGATTTGAAGAATAATCTGGTCGTGCACGGGAAATCCGGGCAGCGTGAGGGCTACAAACCGCTGGACTGGGGCTGTTCACCGACGGCAGAGCCGCAGGGGTTTCTCCGGGCGATCCGACCCAGATCTATTTACATTGCGGATCTCGACCGCATCGGACGGACCGGTTCGCATGACCTGATTGTCCGGCAGTGCGCACGGGAAGTCCATTCCTGCTACATTGACCGGGGATGCCGGTCGCCGGGCGATCAGCTCGAAGGCTATCATATCCACAATATTGTTGGCACCGAGACCGGGGGAGACGATCTCGCACAGTACCCGGGCGGCCTCTTAAGCCTCGATATCAAAAACGGCCGGGTCATCCCCTCAGGCCGCGATCCGGGGGACGTGCTCCGGCAGGCCAATGGCTGGAAGTTCGAAGGATGCATCATCCTCAACATCACCGCGGTGGGAACGGAGTCGGGCATCGACCGGCAACGGCTCGATGCAATGCGGGCGGCCTATCACCGGAAATTATACTATGGCGGCGGGGTCTCGACCATTGCCGATCTCGAAGCGATCGAGTCTGCCGGGTTCGATGGTGCGATCATCGCAACGGCCTTACACCACGGGACCGTTCCGATCGGATGGATACGGAGGGGACGGATGTGTTAGTCACGCTTGAAGGCATTGACGGGAGCGGGAAGAGCACGCTCCATGCAGCGCTCAGGGACCTGCTCGCAGATCTCGATCCTCTCATGACCCGGGAACCCGGGGCAACCTGGGTCGGGGAGCAGGTGCGCCGTGCGGTCAAAGAACAGATAGACCCGGTAACCGAAGCAACCCTCTTTGTCGCGGATCACGCAGCTCATCTCGCGAAGGTTGTCCGCCCGGCCCTGGCGGAGGGGCGGCTCGTGATCTCCGACCGGTACAGCGACAGCCGGTACGCGTACCAGTCCGTGACCCTGCAGGGCATCGTCCCGGAGCCGGAGAAGTGGCTGCGGGCCATGCACAATGGCTGGACGATCATTCCCGACCGGACATTCCTCTGCGTTCTTCCCGTTGACGATGCCCTGACCCGGCTGAAACCGGATGCCCAGCGCGAACACTTCGAGAAGCGCGAGATTCTGGAGAAAGTCCAGAACAATTATCTTGCGTATGCCCGTGCGGAGCCGGGCCGGTTTGTGGTTGTGGATGCGATGCTTTCTCCTGAGATTGTTGCGGGGTTTGTGGCGGATGCTATTCGGTTGGATCTCTCTTCTGGAAAGAGGAAGCGGAAGAAGTAAATCGATCGGATCCTGATTGAAAATTATTTGATTTTCTTTTGTTCCGCTGACCGCAGCGGATTTGCGAGAGTGCCCACCCCCTGATGGGGGTCGCTCGGCCGCCTCGTCGGGGCCTCGCTGGGCAAGATTCTGTAACGTTGATTGTAGGAAATTGCCAAACCGTGAAATTCCCTGTCCACGGGGGTGTGTTAGGCCTGCAAACTCTTGTGAAATCATCTCCGCGTAAATCGCTCCGATTGGCGAACGGAGCCCATTTTGAAAAACGGGTTTTCTGATACTCGCGTTTTTTTGCGAATTATAGAGCAGTGTTTTTGAAAGAGGGCCATATCATCGATATTTTATGGATATGGGGGGTATTTCAGCCCCTAAAAAACGTCTAAATATTGCCTTTTGGAGGGCCATGGGATTGAAATCCTGTGGAAAAGGCTGCCCGGAGAAATGGCGGGGGGTAAATCCGGGGCTCTCTTTGGAAGAGATTCCGTCTTGTCGATTGCAGGTAAATGAGCCGCCGCGAGAGGCAATGGTCGCTCTTCCGAAAAGGCACACCGCATCCTGTACGAGGACACCACATACTATGTTGGTGGAGATCAGAGTACCTGGAGTATGCCGTGAAATCAGATTCTGGGAGTGTCCGTTCTGACGAGCGCAAACAAATATAAATGTTTAATATAATGAGCAATCAACAACAGCGTAGGGAATACTATGCCGGTTAGAAAATGTCCCAAATGTGGAGAAGATATTACCTGTCGTATGTGTAATGGTGTCGGTCTTATTCGTGAAAAATTAATGGGTGTTCCAGTAAATGAAAGAAAGTGTCTTGATTGTAAGGGAACGGGCAAACAACGTTATCATCGGTGCCGCAAGGGTGTAAGCAAAGGAACCCCGCGAGTACCGAGCGGTGGCATTCATATTAATAACTATATTCAAAACACTAACAAAAAATAAAAAACCCCTGCAGTATTTTGTAAGAGGACATTCAAAAGTTCGGCAAGAGAGTCATTGATGTATGACTTTTACGAGATGTCAAGAGATTTTTTTGCATAATTAAATCTGTTTTTTGCATGAGGATAATTCTTTGAAAAATTAAAATTTTTATTCCTTCTTCGCAATCGTCACGATCACATCGCCAACCGTCAAAACATCCACCTTCGCCCCTTCCTCCATGTAGGAGTATTTGGGCGTGAAGACGTTCTCCGGCAGGGCGACTTCGGTACCACCGAGCTGGATCGTCTTGGGCGGATTTGCCAGCTGCTCCGGCGAGAGCGCCTTCACCGCGTCCATGAATGCCTGCCCCTCCTTGCGGAAGGTCTTGCCGACAATCGAGCGATTGAACTCGATGTCGGAGATCACGCGGTCGAGCTTTGCCACATCGGTGCGCCAGTGGACATCGGCATTGAGCGTCCGCCCGGTGTCGCCCTCGTCATTGACCGAGTGCGGGGCATAGATGGTGACCTTGCCGAGCGGGGCATTGAGGGCCATGCCATTGTCATGCTTGTACTTCCGCACTTCCGCAACCACCTGGATAAGCGTGTTGCCTTCCTTCCGTGCAGCATCGTCCTCGTACGTGAACGAGACCCACGGCTGTTTGTGCACGCTCTGGCCCGGGTTGAAGTAGGAATAGCACTCCTCGGCAAAGTAGGGCGTGAACGGTGCAAGCATCCGGCAGAGCGCGTCGAAAGCTGTGTGGAGCACGAGGCAGGCGCTTGCCCGTGAGGCGTCCTGCTGGTAGAGCCGTCCCTTCACGAGCTCGATGTAATTGTCGGCCAGCACATCCCACGCGAACTCCCGGATTGCCTTGAGCGCGGTGTCGAACTGGTAGGACTCCATGGCCTTGCTCACCTGTTCGATCGTATCCGAGAGCCGGACAAGGAGCCAGCGGTCGGCAAGTGCGATGACCGGTGTGTCATTGTCAAACCCGCCCTTCTCCAGCTGAATCAGGGCGAACTTGGTGATGTTCCACATCTTGGTCTGGAAACGTGACGCGGAGACCACGTCGTTCCAGTTGAACATGATGTCGGAACCGGTTGCAGCTCCCATGGCGCCCCACTGGCGGAGGGCATCGGCGCCGTACTTGACGAGGATCTCCTCCGGGACGATGATGTTGCCCCGGCTCTTGCTCATCTTGAACCCATCCTCGCCCAGCACCATGCCGTTGACAAGGATCTGGTCCCAGGGCCTGCTGCCGGTGAGGGCAACGGCCCGGAGGATCGAGTAGAATGCCCAGGTGCGGATGATGTCGTGGCCCTGGGGACGGATCTGGGCAGGGAAGTACGGCGGTTTGCCGCTGCCGTCCCAGCCGGTAACGTTCATGACGGAGATGGAGGAGTCCATCCAGGTATCGAGCACATCGACTTCTCCGTCAAACTCGGTGCTGCCGCACTTTTTGCACGGGTGCTTCGGCTTGGTGAGGGTGGGATCGATGGGCAGATCCTTCTCGTCCGGTACTGCCAGCTCGCCGCACTTCTTGCAGAACCAGACCGGGATCGGGGTGGCGAAGATCCGCTGCCGTGAGATACACCAGTCCCATTCCATCTGCTCGACCCAGTTCTCCATCCTAAGAAGCATGTGTTCGGGATACCACGTGACCTCATGGGCTGCCTTCTGGATCTCGTCTGGCTTGATCTTGATGAACCACTGCCGCTCGGAGAGGATCTCGATGGGCGTCTTGCAGCGCCAGCAGGTTCCCACGCGCTGGGCGAGTTTCTCCTGCTTGTGGAGGATCTTCTTCTCCTTCATATCGGCAAGGATTGCGGCCCGGCAGTCCGTGGTGTTCAGGCCCTGGTATTTGCCGGCAATCGCGGTCATCTTACCCTGGCGGTCGATGGCCTTCCGGAGCGCGAGGTTGTGCTGCTTCCACCAGTGGACATCCTGCTTGTCGCCGAACGTACAGATCATGACCGCGCCGGAACCAAATGCCGGGTCAACGGCTTCATCGATGATGACCGGAACATCATGGCCGAAGAGCGGGACTTTCATGGTCTTGCCCTTAAGCTTTGTGTAGCGCTCGTCATTGGGGTGGACGGCAACGGCAACACAGGCAGCGAGGAGCTCGGGCCGGGTGGTCGCGATCTCCACGCCATCGAAATCAAAGTAGTTGAGCTGGGTCTCGCGGTCTTCGTACGAGACTTCCGCAAACGCGATCGCGGTCTCGCACCGGGTGCAGTAATTCACCGGGTGCTCGTCCTGGTAGATGTATCCCGAAGCCAGCATGCGCAAAAATGAGAGCTGCGTCTTGCTGTAGTACTTCGGTGTCATCGTGATGTACTCGTTGGACCAGTCCGTGGAGAAGGCCATCTTCCGGAGCGTGATGCGCATTGCCGCGATGTTCTTCTCGGTCAGCTCGCGGCACATCTTCCGGAACTCCTCGCGGGATACATCGTTCTTGGTGATGTGGTTGAGCTCCTCGACCTTCACTTCCGTCGGAAGGCCGTGGCAGTCCCAGCCCTGCGGGAACATCACGTTGAAACCCTTCATGCGCTTGTAGCGGGCAAAAAAGTCGATGTAGCACCAGTTCAGCGCATTGCCGATATGGAAGTTCCCGGTCGGGTAGGGCGGGGGGGTATCGATGACGAACTGCGGTTTTTTCGAGTTGCGGTCAAAATAATGATCCTCGTCGCGCCAGGTTTTGCGCCAGCGCTCCTCCACTTCGGCGAAATCATAGTTTTTCGGCAGTTGATCAGATGACACCATTCGGGACAAGGTTGGTTGTGGAATAAAATATAGTGATCGCATTGCGCAGGTCCCGGTACGATAAAACTCTTTTTGCTTGAAGACAAATGATGACCAATGCAGCGACAACGGGGCCTCGGGTATGCAGCAGCGCTGGCCGGTGGGACCACCCTCATAGGTCCGTACCTTGAACCCGCGTGGCTGATGGCGCTTGTTGTCATCCTGTACGCACTCATCCTCTGGAAATTTTTTGATACGAAATATCTCGCCTATACGATCTGTGCCCTTGCCGCCCTGTACGGCGTCGGTCTTCTCCCGTTCTTTGTCTTTGCCACCACCCTTGCAATGATGGTGCTTGGGGAACTGGTCTTCCAGCATGGTGCCGATGACCTGAACACGTACCTGTATTATATCATATCAACCGCATGGGCCGGCGTGCTCGTCATGGCCTACCTCCATGAGATGGCAATCCTGACCATCATCTTCGGCATCATTGCTGCTGTCCTCCTCAAAGTGATCCTGCTCAAGTACGAGGATTCTCTTGTTATCGAGGGCGTGGGCACTGCGATGACCATGCTGCTCATCCAGGAGCTCAATTACCAGGCCGATCTCCAGCTGGTTGTTATCGCGGTCATCGCTGCGTTCGCATTTGCCTATTTTGCCTATCGCTCAAAGACGGCAGACCTGTCCGGCCTCTTCTCCATTGCCCTTGTCGGTATCATCCTGCTGGTCTTTTCCAATCCCCGCTGGCTCCTGGTCATGATCGTCTTTTTCGTAATGGGATCGGTTGCAACGAAATACAAGTTCGAGTACAAGAAGCGGATCGGTGTCGAGCAGGGCCAGAGCGGGGCGCGGGGGTACAAGAATGTCTTTGCGAACGGGATTGCAGCGACTGCAGCTGCCATCCTCTATGGTGTCTTCCAGGATCCCGTTTTTGTTGTCATGTATGTCGGCTGCGTGGCAACGGCCGCGGCCGATACGCTGGCCAGCGAGATCGGGGTCACCGGTGGAGTTCCCCGTCTTATTACCACCCTGAAGCAGGTTCCCATCGGGACGAACGGCGGCGTCACGTTTGTTGGCGAACTGGTTGCACTGATCGGGGGGTTTGTCGTGTCCGTTGCAGCATTCCTGCTGGGAGTCATCACCCTCCCGATGCTGATTGCCTGCACGCTTGCCGGTTTCATCGGCACCAATATCGACAGTCTTGTCGGTGCAACGCTGGAGAACCGGGGATTCCTCGGGAACGCCGGGACAAACTTCCTTGCCACTATCAGCGGCGGGATCGTAGCGGTCGCAATCTTCCTGCTTATCCTGCCGTTTATTCCCGCATAATGTCCGGTAAAAATGTCCGGTAACAACGAATAAAAAAAGTTGGATCTTTATCGTATTCAGAAATTACTCTTGAGTGCCTGCGGCATCAGTATTTGTACCAGCGTCCCTTGCTATCGTATTCGCCGGTTACCTGCTGCTGGATGACGATTGTTGTTCCTTTTGCCAGGTTACGGAAGAAACAGGCCTTGTAGGTGCTGATGAGCGGGATGATGATGAGCCCGGCTATGAAGAGTACCGCCGCGGTGACCCAGATACCTTCTGTTCCGATCAGGGTCATGAACTGGTCGAACGTGAATGCCATCTGCTGCTCCTGGGTATAGTTCATGAAGGGCTCGAGTTTCGCTATCAGGGGGATTTCCCAGACAATCATCAGGCCAAAGAGAATAACGCAGACCATAACGACCGATACAACGAGGAACCTGATGAACTGCGACATGTTCGTACTGACCAGCTGGATGCTCCGCTGGATCGATTCGAACACTTTCCGGTCCTCGAAGACTGCTGCGTTGTCGGTGAAGATGGTGAGGAGGAGGCTTGGCAGGACGACTCCGAATGAGAGGAAAACCATGACCGCATTGCCCGGGGCAGTCCCGATGAGGGTGAGGGTCAGGACAACGAGCACGAAAACCAGCATGGTCATGAACATGATGACCATCAGGGGGAGGAGGACGCGGAAATAATACTGCCATGATGCGCCGATCATCGAACGGATATCACCGCCATTGCTCCGGATGAGGAAGAGGGCCCCGGTAACAAAGAAGAGGAGCACCAGTCCCGCAAGCACAAGAAGCCGCCCGGCAAAGAACACACCGGAGAAGACCGCGAGCAGCCAGAGCGCGGCGGCAAGGAGACCTCCGATAATGCCGGGTATCCAGAGCAGCGGCATCCGGGCAAGAAGACCGCATGCCTCTTTCAGTTCTGCGATCGCCATTGTTACCGGTTCCTCGGCATTGCCACGATCTCACGAACCTGGAGGTCGAAGAAATTCGCCGTGTTTGCCGGGCGGATGACGCAGACCGTATCGGCACCGGTTGCCGTGCCCCCGACCGCGATGACTTCTTCGCTGATCCCGATGGCGCCCTGGTCGGCGGCAATCAGTACGCATTCCACGCCAACCTTGAGACCGATGGCAACGGTGCGCCGGAGCGCTTCGGCAATCGCTTCGGTGCGCGACCCGCCTCCGACTTTCGGTGACCGGGAGAGGGCGCGTTCAAGACCGGAGAGCGCATGGGTGCCGGTGACGATGGTCACACCCTCTTTACGGAGCTGTTCGGCAATACCGTTTGAAAACTCCCATTCGCCCGGTTTGGCGAATCCGAACACGTGGGTGACGACAACGAGCCGGAGTCCCGATCCCTTCATGGCGTCCGCAAATACCTGCGCGGTCTTACCGGACGAGCTTGCAACAACAATGGTTTTGAGCCCCAATTCCTTTGCCCGCTCGACAGAAAACCGGGCCGCATCCCCCGTGTTTGCCGGGCCCGGCGTATCAAAATAATAACATTTCTTCTGAACAAACGTCATAAGTACCTTTTAATAAGCCGTAATGAAAAACTTTGTCAGATTCTATCCGGAGGAATCCGGGATCAAATCTGCATATCGAGGATTAGTATCATGCTCACGCTTGCACTTGCAGGAAAACCCAATTGCGGGAAATCCACCTTTTTCAAGGCCGCCACGATGGCGAATGCCGAGATCGCGAACTACCCGTTCACCACCATCAACCCTAACTTCGGGGTTGCGTATGTGCGAACCAGGTGCGCCTGCACCGAACTCAAGGTGAAGTGCACCCACTGCGTTGAGGGTAACCGCTTCGTTGCGGTCAATTTAATCGATGTCGCCGGGCTCGTGCCCGATGCGCACAAGGGCAAAGGGCTGGGCAACCAGTTCCTCGATACCCTCCGGCAGGCAGACGCGATCCTCCATATCATTGATGCAAGCGGCGGGACGGACAGCGAAGGAAACCCGGTTGGCGTGGGCAACCATGACCCGGCCGAGGATGTGAAGTTCCTCGGGTACGAGATGACGATGTGGGTCCACGGGATCCTTGACAAGCACTGGACCCGGATCAGCCGCGGATCACAGGGGAAAGGGCATGCCATCCAGGAGGGCGTTGCCGAGACGTTTGCCACCCTTGGCATCACGTTCGAGGACGTGCGCGACATCGAGCTGAACCTGAAGATCGATCTCGTGCATGCAACCATGGACGATCTCATCCCGTTCTGTGCGGAGATCGTGAAGATCTCAAAGCCGATGCTCATCATCGGCAACAAGTTCGATGAGGCGCCCGAGGCTCTCCGGGCAAAACTCGCTGAGGCGAAGGTGGCCTTTTCAAGCGCGGCATCCGAACTTGCGCTGCGCAATGCTGCGACAGCAAACGTTGTCAAGTACCTGCCGGGCGATGAGGAGTTCAAAGTAGTGAACGAAGCGTCACTCTCTGCTCCCCAGAAGGCCGGCCTTGCGAAGATCGCCGGCGTGATGAAGGAGTGCAAGGGCACGGGCGTCCAGCAGGCCATCAACCGTGCGGTCTTCGAACTCCTCGACATGATCGTGGTCTACCCGGTGGAGGATGAGAACCACTACTGCAACAAGCAGGGCGATGTGCTGCCCGATGCCTACCTGATGCGGAAGGGCTCGACGCCCAAGGATCTCGCGTTCCAGGTCCACACGGAGATTGGCAAGGGGTTCCTCTATGCGGTCGATGCCAGGACCAAGATGCGGATCAAGGAAACCCACGAGCTGAAGAACGGGGACGTTATCAAGATCGTGAGCGCCGCGAAGTAAGCGTGCAAACGAAAGGGTGCGGCGGGTTCCGGGGGGCGTATGACGATTGTCATGCAATTGTCAGACAATCCAGCCGCCCTTTGCCGAAATATCCTCTTTTTACCTCTTTTTTTACGCTAAAACCGTGCTTTTCCCGGAAAGTTTATATAGGGACAATGTGAACAGGTCATTTACCGAAGAGAAGGCAGGAGGTGGAGATGATAGGAGGAGAAATTTATCAGGCCCAGGTGATCAGGAACTTCTTTGACTGTATCACCGGCACGGACCGGAACCTGACCCGGATCTTTATGTGCGTCATGAGCCTTGCAAAACTCCGCATGGAATCCCCCGAGAAGATGGCTTCTCTCACTGACCAGCTCAAGAAGAGCAAGATCCATAAGGAACTCTCGGTTGACATCCTGGACTACATGTGCGATGCTGCAAACCAGCTCGAACTCACCAGCGTCAAGACCGCGTTCGGGGTCAAGGATATCCAGGAAGTTGCGCAGGACTTCACCGGCATCAGTATGGACAGCCTGTAACCGGGCTGGGAATAATCTTTTTTGAAGATAATCAAAGTAAATAACAGTAACTTTATGCATTAACGTCTAAAAACGCGCGTATAAACGCACTTTTGTTTTCCATCGGGAGATACACAATCACTTGTGAATTAAACAAAATTTTCTATCCATTCATATAACTCATTAAATTTTGTATCATATTCAAGCCTAGTGGACATATCGTAGATGGCATTCATTGAGTTACTGATTCGTTTTATCTCAAAAATGATTTCTGGGGGATTTGGCTCAAGTCTAATAATCTGATTATAGCACTCCTTTGCCTCATCAAGCCACTCAAGATTCGTACACATATTTCCTTTTCTATATAAAAGTTCTAGATTATAGGGATCGAGTTCAATAGATTTGTTATAGCATTTAAGCGCTGTTTCATATCGGTGAAGAAATAAATTAGCAATTGCCTTTTCATGCCATATTTCAGAATTGAGTTCTTCGTCTGGTTCAAGAACAAGAAATCGATTTATGCAACCAATCGCCTCGTCAAATTGCAATAAAAAAAGTAATGCTCTCGCTTTAAATCGCCATAAATATGCATTATCTGGATTTTTATTTAGTTCTCGCTCGAATTTTTGGTTTTCTTGAGTATATCGGGTAAAAAGATCCGGATAATAGAATTCGATATCAGATGGATCATCTTCACCAAATAGACTGTAATCTAACATTAATACTCAATTTAATAGTTCTCTCAGTTCAATTTATAATATTACCCCAATCCAAATAATTCCGCATTTTACAGTGTGAGTTATTCTATATTAGACTAGATAAAAAAAACGCTAGAGACTTGCAGGGCTCATTTTCACCCTATGTGCCTCGCGCTCTGTCGGCAGGTGCTCTCAAAGGGGCTTCTCGTTCACATTACCAGATTTCTTCTATCTATCCGGATCCGGGTAAGTGCGTAGCGCAAAACCCGCCAGGCGTTTTGCGCGTAAGGCATCGCAACGGGGGGTTCTGATTCCCCGAAACAAGAACGATTCGCTGTTAAATTCCCTATGTTCCGCCGCTCCAACATTCTGTACCCACGCGACCCCCCCTCCACTAAAATATCCGCACCCACTCACAATTACGACGTGAAAATCCCCCATTTTCACACAAAAACCGAAAGGGGCAAGGGGGGGTCGCGTGGGTACAAAAATATTTTTGCGGCCCGGACCGCCCAGCCGTAACCGGATAATTACGACAGTAAATCTCCTTGTATCCCCGGATCCGGGCCGGAGGATTGTACCCACGCGACCCCCCCACTACGGTAAAAAGCCGGAAGCCCGGGCTCAGCGAATCATATTCACCAGAACCGGAACCATTCGCCCGGCTCCTTCAAAACCGGGAGAAAAAAAAAGTTTACGCTATCCCCATTGCCTTCTTGTAATCGTTCAGGAGCCGGACGATCATCCTGCGGTGCTCGTCCAGCGCCTCCGCATCATCCTCTGAAGTGATGAGCGCGACCACGTAGATCAGGATAAGGGCATTGTCGAGTTCGAGCGTTCCCGCGTCCTCGATCTTTTCCGGGGACAGGTTAATGGCGGTATACGCATGTTCAGCGGGAGTGAACGTAAGGGAAAGATCGGCAGTGACCTGCGAGTTATTCCGGTCCTCCGCATTGGCACGGAAAATGGCAAGCGCTTTTTTCAGCGCTGCATTGGCGGGACTGTCGGGGATCAGGGAAATGGCATGGGTACATTCCCGGCTTGCGTTCTCGTACAGGCCGAACTTGAAGGCAAGGAATGCGGATGCGATCTCGTGGGCGGTCTCCGGGGGAAATTTTGGGTAGTGCGCTCTCATCTGTCCTATATAGGCATCAAGATATTTTTCCATCAGGTCACGTCTCCGTTGTAAAAAACAGGGTGAACCCGGGGAAAGCCGGACTGCACCTGAATTTTCCGGGGTCTGTCAGGGAACAGGAACCCGCAGGTTCCCGTTGACAGGGTTACCGGATAATAATGTGAATCCGATTCTCATGAACATATCCATACGCGCCGCCACGGTGCCGGATATATGTAACCCGGGGTATCAATGGTTTTTATCAGGAAGAGGCTCCAATAGTTCACTGACGGTATGGGTGCAGTAATTTTTTCTGATGTGCACGCTGATGCAGATGCGATCGGAGCGCTTGCGTCCTGCATTCGTACACCGGTATTCAGGCAGACATTCGGACCGGTCGACGTTCTCGTTAACCTGGGGGATCTCCTCCACCGGGGGAGCCGCCCTCAGGAGACCCTTGAGAAGGTCCATACCCTTTCACAGGAGTTCCGGCTGGTCTCGGTGATGGGCAACCATGACCATGCCTACCTCAACGGGATTCTTGTCAGTGGCAGCGATGCGGCGAGCACGTACCGGCACGAACAGCTCCGTGACTCCCCGCTCCTCTCCATCTTCGATGCCATGCCCATGGACTGGCAGGATAACTGCATGCTCTTCGTGCATGGCGGCCCGCTGGAGTTAGGTACCCAGACGCTCCGGCTCAAGTGCTGGCAGCGGCTCTCCCACCAGAGCGGCGATTTCTTCACCGGTTACCACTATACGGCAACGATGGCGTTCGATGCCCTTGCAGAGCGCGGGCTTACCCATATGGTCTGCGGTCACCAGCACGAGCACATCTGCTGCAGGAAGACTCCTGACGGGATTTTTGAGCAGCACCTGGATTTTATACCCCTGAAGATCTCCAATGGCGAATCGGATATCCTGCTTGAGGTTGCCCGCATCCCGCTTGACTGCCCGACCCTCTTCCGGCTTGGCGGGTGTCATGGGGATACACCGGAATTTGCCTATACTGACTATTCGACCTTCTCCTTTATCCGGCTCATGCCCCGTGCCTGAACTTTGTTTTCCGGGATGGGTATCTGAAAAACCATGACGGTTCGCCGTCGTGAATATGAGGATCTCGCCAAATCGCGCTGCCTTTTCCCATTGCATATAAAGTCAGACGCGTATTTTCGCATTTTTCGGGCAATATTTATATAACGTGACCACAAAGTGGTTATTATGCCTCGTGCTGGTGAGGGACGGTCGATACGGATCGATCCTGATGTGTATGAGGCGCTTCTCACGCTGAAATGTGGGAATATGACGTTCTCGGACGTTATAGCAAAAATGCTCCAGGAATCCTATGGCTGGTCGGATCACTATCCCGCCGGCCAGAAGAACCTGGAGGATTTCATCGATATGCCAGCCCGGTGATACCCGGTGCATTGCGCAGTCTTCCGGGGAAGATCCAGAGTAATTCCAGAAAATGCAGATATCTGTAGAGAATATCTCAACCTGCTGGCAGCAGATAGTGATGAGATTCTCCGGGATCCAAAAGGAAGCAGATAATGAAACCTGAATCAATGATCCCTGTGTCGTCCTGTTACCATCACGACGATGCCGGGTCGTTCATCTGAAGTTGCACGTCACCCTCACTCATTCCCATAATTTTTTCCTTAAGTTCACGAAGCAGTTCGGGGATATGCTTTGCAGTTTTCAGACGCCATTCTTCCAGCTCCCCGAGCGTCTGGTTTTCCTTCTCAAGCATTGCACGGATCTGCGCCTTCTCCCGTTCCAGCGACTGCATCTTCGTGATCAGGCAATGGGTTGAAAGGGCCAGCTCAGCCTTCCGGCAGGACTCCTCGAGTTCTTTGAGTGAGGAAACAGCGGTGCAGATATCGCCGCGGAACCCGGGCGTATCAGAAAAGACCGCACGCTCTTCCTTGTTCTTCAGGAGAACTTCCCCGGAAGCAATCATCCGCTCTGCAACCGGGCAGGCCGCTTTCAGTGCTGCATCCAGCTGTTCCCGGTCCGGGATTTCATGATCCGACAGCAGTGCCATGGCGGTATTCAGGACGGCGATCTCGGTCGGGTGGCGCTGCCGGGATGCAATCTTCTCCGCTTTCCGTAATACATGGGATGCGGTCATGGAGAGTGCCGAGTAGGTCCTGGCTGCATCGTCACGCTGCCGGGCAAGGTCTGCTATTGCAGATTTCTGAGACTCGATCTCCCCCATGCGGGGATCCTGCGGCAGGGCGCCCAGCTCCGCATCTATCGCTGCCGACCGGGTTTCAAGTTCTGCAATCCGCGTATGGGCCCGCCCGAGTTTCTCTTCCGATTTATCGTAATCGATCCGGAGATCGGTCACTGCATCGAAGAGCTCCCGCGCTGCCGACACTTCGGCCAACTCTTTCCGGTACGTGGCGATCAGCGGGTTGATGGTATTGATACCGTGCCCGATCTCATCGATCCCATGGCGGACAGTTTTCATCTCCTCCGGGAAGATGGCCTGGAGGTACCTCCCCTGCCCGCGTGTGCTGTTGATACAGCTCTTTGCGCATTCGACCGCAACTGCATAAAACTCTTCAGGATCTTCCGGCAGGTCCTTTGCCAGGGAACCTTTCATTGCCCTCACAAACTGCGGCAGGGAATTCTTTGCAATGGTCTTGAGTTTGGGGTGAATCGCCGGATCATGTTCAGCACCGGCAATATTGTTGATGATGAGGTGGAGACCTGCAACGCCGTTTCGTATCGCGTTCATCGGCTCTCTGGTTCCGGCAACAAAGGATTCTTTTGCGGAACTCTCCCGCCCGGTCAGCCATGCAGGGACTGCATCAAAGGTAATGTCCTGCGGCTCGGTTTTTTTGGTTCCGAAGATCTTTTTCAGGAAATCATGCATGCCAAATTACTCCCGTGATATTACTCCGTGACCTCGCTGGATGGCGATCACTCTCAATCGTTCCTGGAAATCTGGCGCAGGCGCTTCTCGCCATCGATCTCTTTGAGCACCTGAACAACTGCGGGAGGAACGAGTTTCTTCCATGGCTCCCCCTGAATGATTCTCCTGCGAATCTCCGTGCCGCACAGGAGTTCGCGTTCGTACATGGCCGGCGACTGGACGTTCACACCGGCCTCATGGAAGAGCCGGACAACGAGCGGGTTTGAGGAATAGCATACATCGAAAGGCGGTGCCATGGACCGGACGTGGGCAACCCAGAGCGCGTTCCGCTGGACATCTTCGATCGGGATGACATAGTACGGGCAGTCGAGCGTTGCGAGCGAGCGGGTGATCATGAGCACCCGCTCACCGGCCGTGAACGGGTTGTCCACGTGGTGCGAGAGCTGTGCGCTCCCGATACCAATGATGATCTCGTCAACCTTGCCCGCAATGTGTTCGAGCACGGTCTGGTGCCCGTTATGGAATGGCTGGAATCTCCCTACATAGAACCCGCGTTTCATGATCCTGCTCCTGCTCCTGCTCCGAGATTTGCAATCCGCGCTGCAAACGCCCCGCCCGTGAACCCGGCATCGATGTTGACAACGGCAATGACCGAGCACGACTGGAGCATGCTCGCAAGCGCGGCCCGGCCTTCACCCATGTAGCCATACCCCACGCTGACGGGAATGCCGACAACCGGTTTGTCCACGAGCCCTGCAACAACTGCGGGGAGCGTCCCTTCCCGTCCCGCGCAGACCACAAAAACATGGGCGCCGAGCAGCGGTTTGAGTGCTGGGAAGAGACGGTGGATGCCGGCAGCGCCGACATCGTACGCGGTCCGCACCTCGCATCCCATCTCCTCGGCAATGATCCGCGCCTCTTCCGCAACCCGGATATCCGAAGTCCCTGCCGTGATGATCCCGACAATGCCCCCGGTCCGCTTCGGTGCCGGGCCATTGCCGGCAACAAGGACGCGCCCCGCTTCACGGTAGTCGACCGCGAGGCCGGCCTTTCCTGCCGCATCCCGGATACCGGCTGCCTGATCTGCACTGACCCGTGTGACAACGCATCGCCCTGCTGCCGTTGCATGGCGGATGACAATCTCTGCAAGATGGAGGGGATCCTTTCCCTCGGCAAGGACGACCTCCGGCATGCCGCAGCGGACGCCCCGCCCGAGATCGATGCAGGCAAAATCGCCGATCCGGTCAAGGCGCAGGCCCTCGATGGCTTCCGCGGCAGACTCAAGCGTGATCGTGCCGCCCCGGTATTGTTCGAGAAGATCCTGTAATTGCGGATTTGCCGGCATGGTAGTAGTAATAAGTTATGGACCGGCGTATTATAATACGTTCATTGTCATGTCGTATCTCGTCTATATTGCCGCCTTCGGAACCGCAGCCGTGATCTTTCTCTGGCTGCGCGATGCGAGGATCTTCTTCCGGACCGGTCTTCCGGGTTACCGTAAAGCTGCCTACTGGGGCGTTGCCTATGGCGCGCTGGCATCGCTGGGGTTCCAGATAGCATGGTTCATGCAGGACTACGAGATCCTCGGCCTTGGCCTGATCCTCGGCGCCATCTATCTCCAGACCAACCGGAAGAAAGAGGATATCTGGAAGAACGAGGAGACCCTGGATCGTTTCCTTGGCAGCGTACCCATAAACAGGACGAACAAGAAATAATGTGATAACAACAGATCTAACAGGAAGGATTTTTCACCATGCTCCAGAAACCACGAGGAACCAGGGACTTTTTACCGGATGAGATGGAGGCCCGGCGCGCTGTCGAATGGCGCCTGCGGGAGGTTGCGCGGCGCTGGGGCTACCGCGAGGTCTGCACCCCGGAGTTCGAGGATCTCGAACTCTTCACCATGCGTTCCGGTGAAGGGATCATCGGGGAGATGTACGTCTTCGAGGACAAGGGCGGCCGGAAGCTCGCCCTGCGCCCCGAGATCACGGCAGCGGTCATCCGGATGTACATCAACGAGGCGAAGGTTGCCCCCAAGCCCCTCCGGTGGTGCTACTATGCCGACTGCTTCCGGTACGAGCGGCCGCAGAAGGGAAGGTACCGCCAGTTCTGGCAGTTCGGCGTGGAACTGATCGGTGCCGACTCGGCGATTGCCGATGCCGAAGTGATCATGCTCGCGTCGGACATGCTGAATGCAACGGGCGTCCGCTACGATCTGAAAGTCGGGCATCTCTCGTTTGTCAAGAATCTCCTGAAAGACGTGGAACCTGAGATCCAGCGGAAGATCCGGGCCCAGCTCGACAAGAAGGACTTCGAGGGGCTGAACCTGACCCTTGACAGCATGAACAAGCCGGACCTCGCGGAGTCTCTCACCACCCTTGTCGCATGCCAGGATCTCAATGAGGCATTCGAGATTGCCGGTGCGATCCCGGAGCGGGAGCGGATCGAGCAGACCATGGGATATCTGGATGCGGCGAAGGTGAAGTATTCCCTGAATCTCGGCATTGCCCGGGGGCTCGACTATTACACCGGCATTGTCTTCGAAGGGTTCGCAGACAACCTCGGGGCCGAGAACCAGATCCTTGGCGGCGGGGTGTACCGCCTCGCCCATCTATTTGGCGGGGACGACGTGGCGTCCTGCGGGTTTGCCATCGGCTTTGACCGGGTGATGGTCTCGCTGGGAGAGTCCGCCGGTAAGAAGGATACCGTTGCTGCGATCGTCTGCACCCCGGAGGCGCGGAACCGTGCGCTCGACGTGGCGAAGGCCTTCCGCTCTGCGGGCATCCGGACCGAGATGGATCTGATGGGCCGGGGTTTCGGCCAGCAGCTGGCGCATGCCGCGAAATCCGCAGCCTTTGCCGTGATCATCGGCCAGCGCGAGGTCGAATCGAGCGAAGTGACGCTCAAGAACCTGCAGAGCGGGGAGCAGAAAACCATAACGCTGGATGCCGCAGTTGCCGAGGTGGTTGCGTCTGGTTCTCGCGGATGAGCTGGCCAAGCAGCAGCGGAGCATCAGCGTTGCAGAATTCTTCGAGAAGAACAAGCACCTGCTCGGTTTCGACTCCCCCACGCGCGGCGTGATCACCACCATCAAGGAAGCGGTGGACAACTCCCTGGATGCCTGCGAGGAAGCGCAGGTGCTCCCGGACATTTTTATCAGCATCAAGAAGACCGGAAATGACATCTTCCGGATCATTGTCGAGGACAATGGCCCGGGAATAGTGCCCGCCCAGATCCCGTTCGTCTTCGGGAAACTGCTGTACGGTTCGCGGTTCCACCAGATCCGGCAGACCCGGGGGCAGCAGGGTATCGGGATCTCCGCCGCGGTACTGTATGCCCAGCTCACGAGCGGGCTGCCCTCGATTGTCATCTCCCGCACCGGGCATAAGGAACCGGCGTACCGGTTCGAGATCCAGATCAAGATCGAGACCAACGAGCCTGACATCATCGCGCAGGGGCCCTTTGAATGGGATCGTATCCACGGGACAAGGGTGCAGATCGAGTTCAGGAGCACGATGGCGGCGAAGAAGAAACTTCTCGAATACCTCCGGTACACGTCGGTTGTTAACCCCCATGCACGGTTCCGGGTGGAACTCGATGACGAGTCCTTCACCTTCGAGCGCGTCAGCCAAGAGGTGATCGTCTGCCCGGTTGCGATCCAGCCGCACCCCCATGGGATCGAACTGGGGCAGTTCAAGCGCATGACTGCCGCAAGCAACCAGAACCTGATCGATTTCCTTGAGGAAGGATTCAGCCGTGTCGGGAAGAAGACCGCGCAGGATATGTGCGACCGGGCCGGGCTGAAGAGCAGCCTGAAGGCAAAGGGACTTTCCGCCGATCAGCAGAAAGCCCTGCTTGCCGCCATGCAGGAGATCGCGGTTCCTGCCCCGCCGACATCCCAGTGCCTCTCGCCCATTGGCGAGGAACTGATCCGGCGGGGGCTCGACAAGGAGTTCCAGATGGACTTTGTCGCTGCCCGTACCCGGGCAACGTCCGTCTTCTCAGGCCACCCGTTCATGGTCGAGGCAGCGATCGGGTACGGCGGGAAACTGCCTGCGGAGGGAAACGCGATCATTCTCCGGTTTGCCAACCGTGTCCCGCTCATGTACCAGCAGGGCGCGTGCGCCATCACGGAGTGCATTGCGAACGTGAACTGGAAGAACTACAATCTCTCCCAACAGGGGCTCCCGATGGGCCCCGTTCTCATCCTTGTCCACGTGGCCTCGACCAATGTCCCGTTCACGAGCGAAAGCAAGGACGCCATCGCGAGCATCCCGGAGATCGAGAAGGAGATCGTCCTTGCCCTCCAGGATCTCGGCCGCGAGCTCAAGAACTTCGTCTCGCGCCGGGACAAGAATAAACTGGCCGAGGACCGGGCACGTGCGGTCTGCGCCATCATCCCGGAGATTGCCGTGAAGGTGAGCGAGATCGTGGAGAAGCCGCTGGTCGATACCTCGCCCATCGAGGGCAGGCTCATGCGGAAACTGATTGCCAAGAAGTGGACCCGGGACGGGAAGGTCACGATCGAGCTCGCCAACTACAGCGGGCATGAGGGCGAGATCTCCGCGTACGATATCTCGGCCGACAATGCGACAGATGCGGTGCCGAAAGCAGATTTCGTGAGCGAGATGGACGGCCAGTTCACGAAGGTCTGGAAGATGACGATCCCTGCAAAGAGCGTGTGGCATGTCTCGTATACCGGGAAAGGCGGGGGCATCCTCGAGATCCGGGGCGTAGACGACAACAAGAAGATGGTGGTGGATCTCGATGTCTAAAGAGGAACTTGAGAAGAAGGCGATGATCTCGCTCCTCCATATTGCGAGCGCGTGGTACGACCAGATGAAGTCCGGCGAGATCCCCTCCATCTCCCTGCCGTCACGGACGAAATTCAATATCGAGTATGACGATGCAAGCGAGGTCTGGAAGTACGGGGACAAGGAGAGCATGCGGAATGCTGCCTCGGCCAAGAGCGCAACGCACCTCTTAAAGATGGCCTACGTGATCGGGTTCATCAAACAACAGTTGCGCGAGAACCGTTCGTCAACGCTGAGAGAGATGTATTACATCTCTGAGGGCTGGAAGCGTGCGAAGTTCGGCGCACAGGACGAGAGCAACTACCTTATCGAGGATCTTGAGATCCTCTCAGATGTCCCCCGCGAAGGGTTTCACCTCCATCCCGAGGAGAACGGCGCCTCTATCTACGGCCCGATGCGTATCCGCGAGGAGACCCGGCGCGGGATGAAGACGATCCACTGCCAGGACGATGTCGGGCTCGCGGGGTATACGATCCCGAACAGCGTGGAGAATATCGAGTTCGTGGACCATGATGCCAAGTTCGTCATTGCCATAGAGACCGGTGGTATGTATGACCGTCTGATTGAGAACGGCTTCGACGAGGAGTACCACGCAATCCTCCTCCACCTCAAAGGCCAGCCGGCGCGTTCAACCCGGCGGATGCTCAACAAGATCAGCTCGAACTGGGATCTGCCGATCCTCGCATTCACAGATGGCGACCCATGGTCCTACCGCATCTACGGCTCGGTTGCCTACGGGTCCATCAAGAGTGCCCACATGTCGGAACTGCTCGCAACCCCGAAAGCGCAGTTCCTCGGCCTGCGCCCGAGCGATATCCGGGATTATGACCTGCCCTCGGATACCCTGACCGAGAAGGATATCGAGGCGCTGCGATCCGAACTGACCGATCCCCGGTTTGCCACCGATTTCTGGAGAAAGGAGATCAACCTGCAGCTCGAACTGGGACTCAAGTCGGAACAGCAGGCATTTGCCGCACACGGACTGGACTTTGTCACGAAGAAGTATTTGCCGACGCGGCTCTCCGAGATGGGGATCATCTGAACGCTGGTATGACTGTTGCTGTCTGTTACCCGGAGAAATATCCTGTTGAGGAGACATTTCAGCTCCTCAGGATACCGTGGGAATGGTATATTGAGGGCAACCGGTACGATGTTGTCATTGCCCGGAAGGCCGATGTCGCCGGATATGACGGACCCGTTATCGATCTTACGGATAATGATTTTTTCCGGAAGATCGCGGACCTGCTGAACCGGGGTGAGATGCATCTCCACGAACCTTCCTGCGACATCGAACTGGATCGCGTCCGGCAAGAGATAAAACGGTATATCGTTCTCGTGGAGATCCCCCCGGTACCCTGGGGGCACCCGTACATGGTTGCCCTCACCCATGATGTGGATGTCACTTCAGTGAAGGAATGCCGGTTCACAACAGTGGGATATGCGGCATACCAGTGTTGCATACAGGGCAATGGCGCAGCCGGGCTCCGGCTGCTCGCTGCCCGGTGCGGGTTCGGGAAGGACCCGTGGATACTCTTCGACCGCTGGAAGGAACTGGAAGGATCGATGGGCGTCAGGTCAACGTTCTTCTTCGTGCCGCGCCCGGATGAGCCGGGACAGTGCGCCCACCCGTACCGCTCTGTCTGCTATCATGCGGATCCGGGGGTGATTGCATCTCTTCCCACAGAGGGGTGGGAAGCCGGCGTCCACGGCATCGACAACTGGATCGATGCCCGCCTCGGGGCGGAGGAGCGGGAAGTGCTGGGAGGAACGTCCGGTGGCAACCGGACGCACTGGCTCCTCTTTGGCGAGAAGAGCTGGCAGGTGCTGGAGGCTGCCGGGTATTCCTGGGACTCGACCTTCGGGTACAACGACGACGCCGGTTTCCGTGCAGGCACGCTCCAGGTGTACAGGCCGGAACACGTGGACAATCTCCTTGAACTCCCGCTCCATATCCAGGATCTCGGGCTCTTCGGGGAGTTCTGCTGGGCCCTCGCGCGGGATGAGTGGGAGAAGACACCCTGCCTCCACCTGTCAGCACCCGCTGCACGCGATCACTGCGATCATATCTTCGGTTATGCCCGGAAGTACGGCGGCGCAGTCACCCTCCTGTGGCATTACGAGAACCTGGTCCCGCCCCGCGACTGGTCCGGGTTATACCGGGATCTCATTACCCGGGCAAAGTCTGATGGTGCATGGGTAACGACCGCAGGGAACGTTGTGGAATGGTTCAGGAAACGGCGGCAGATTCATATTACCTGCGTCCCTGGAAAGAACAAACTTACAATATCTGTTGAGGGCAATCTCTCATCAGATTTGTCACCCCCTCTGATGATGAGAATTCATATCCCCGGCAACCGAATGATATCTGTCAATGCCGATTATCTCCCGAGCGGAGAATATATCGACGTTAAACTGGACAAGATGTGTATAACGGTCTCATTTGTATGATCCTCCAGAAAATTTTTCTTAAATTAAAAAGTCCTGAAATCGCGGATTCCTGGTTCATGCATACGTCTGTAGTTCAGCATGCGGTGAAAATCTGCCTGAAAATGTATAATTGCATTGCACCGAAACTTCCGCTCTGTCGCAGGGTAAATGGGGGATACCTTGGAACCGGCAACCAGATCCACCCAACCGCAATTATTGACTATGATCATGTCGTTATCGGGGATTTCTGTATCATTGAAAAAAACGTTGTGATAGACAAGAATTCCATTATCGGTAATTACGTTATTATACGGGAGGGCGCCGTCATAGGATCAGAAGGTTTTGAGTTTCGCAGGATAGCCGGAGAGATTGTACCGGTGGTGCACCTGGGGGGCATCATCATTGGTGACAATGCAGTCATTGGTCCCCGGGTTTGTATTGACAAAAGTGTCCTTGGGGAATATACCGAAGTTGGAGCATCAGCCGACATCCGCTCTGAAGTACAGATTGGGCATGGGATAAAAATCGGATGCTCTACCACGATCCTGGATGGGACCATGGTCGGAGGATATGCAAAGATCGGCAATCAGGTAACGATCGGCCGGCACTGCTCGATAGCTGATGGTCTCAACCTTGTGGATGGTGCAGTGATACCGGATTCCGCTATCATTACACGGGATATGAAAAACACTGCGGGAAATCGAGAGGATTCATGACTGGATATATGCCAAAAAAGCGATGGGAGGTGAATCCGGATGAGATTATCTGAATGCCTGTCTGAAAAAAATGCAATTGTCCGGGATGGCGATTTTTCATCGATAGGCACATTATTTTCCCACAACCCGCAACAGGTAGTTTATGCTGTTTCCGAACAGGACATACGAAAAATTGCCGGCAACCCGTCAGTTTCCTGTGTCATCACGACTGCGGCTCTCTCGCAGAAAGTCCCCTGCACGGTAGGTATTGCTGCGGTCCGGGATCCTCGGCGCGAATTCCAGGCACTTCAGTCATTGATGGCCAGACATCCGGAATTTATTCTCCCTACCTTCATCAACAGGATCTCATCTTCCGTAAAAATTCACCCGAGTGCGCTGATTGCTCCGCATAGCGTTGTAATTGGCAGGGATGTGGTTATAGAAAAAAATGTGGTTGTCAACGAACAGACCATCATAGATGAGGGGTCCATTATCAGGTCAAACTGCATTATCGGTGATGCGGTGGCGCCATTTGGTAATACTCATGAGGGTTCCCTGATACAGCCGCCCGGCGGGGTACATCTTCACCGTGACGTTGACCTTCACGCAAATATCATCATTCGCCGTGCGGCATTCAAAGGATATACCGAGATCGGCGAACAGACAAAAATCGATAATCTGAGCACGATTGGGCAGGGCACTGTGATCGGAAAACACTGCCTGCTCTGTGGCGGGGTCACGCTGGGTGATTTCATTACCATCGGTGATGATGGATGGATTGGTCCCAATGTGTATCTTTCTGACCAGATCGCCATCGGGAATCGTGTTTACATCACGATTGGTTCACGGGTCAGCAGGGATATTGCTGATGCGAAAGTCGTGAAAGATAATTTTGTCCTTGATCGAAACCGGTTCAAAGGAGTTATCCGGGGAATGTAATATGGAGGATACTCCCACATACTCATGAGGATATCCCACCACGGTCAAAACAGAGATGTGAGAACTGGAACTATGCAGAATATCGGTATTGGCACGGATATTGTCGAGATCAAACGGTTTGAAAATTTCGGTGATCCGCAATTCACCCCGTTTTTAACGAGGAATTATACGCAAAAAGAACGGGATTATTGCCTGTCAAAAGATGCTCCGGCCCCGCATCTTGCTGCAAGGTTTGCCGGGAAAGAAGCGGTGATAAAAGCCCTTTACAGTTTGCATATCACCCATATTTTTTATCCTGCTATTGAAATCCTTAACGACGATCGTGGTGTTCCATACGTCAGGATTAATACCGATCAAGCAGAAAAAATAAGTATTAAAATCAGTTTGTCACACAATTCTGATATGGCACTAGCTTTTTGCATAATAATTCAGGAGATTTGACATGGCACCATTTAACGAGGATACTATAAAAAATATTTTTTGTGAAGTGCTCGGTCTTCCTGCACAGAACGTTACGGATACCCTTGCCTACAATTCCTGCGAGCAGTGGGACTCCCTTAAACATCTCCAGATAGTCGCAATGTTTGAAGAGAGTTTCGGGATCGAGATTGATATGGATGATATCATCGCAATGGAAACGTACGGGAAAGTAAAGGAAATCCTGCACAAATATCTGACGTAATCCGGTTATGAATTTTGTTGAATATCTCTTTGAAAATGTTCGGGATACCGGTAAGGACTGCCTGGTATTCCGTGATGGCAGCCTTACCTATCAGGATCTCATCTCCAGGGTCAACAGCCTTTCAGTGCATCTCGCATCAACCATCGGCAGGGGAAACGAGTGCCTCATCCTTTCCGAAAACACACCATTTTTTGTCATTGCCTATCTTGCGATCATCCGGAGCGGAAATACCGCTCTCCTTGTCGAGACCCGGATATCTGATACCCAACTCGCCACGATTTATCGTGAATGCCGGATACGGACATCGTTTGTCCAGAAAAAATTCATAACAAAATCTGTCGGGAGGGACAATGTCATTACCGAGGACATACTCATAGAATTGTCTCCCGCAGATACATTCGCGACCAGTCCCGTGCAGGATGATGCAGTTGCTGTCGTGATCTTCACCTCCGGCAGTACCGGGGCAAAGAAGGGTGTCATGCTGACGCATAAAAATTTATGTGCCAACACTACGTCGATTGTCCAGTACCTGGGCCTGACACCGGATGACCGGATCTGTGCAACTCTCCCCTTCTTTTACTGTTATGGTGCATCACTGCTGCACACGCATCTCCGGGTCGGCGGGAGCATCCTGCTCTCGAAGAATATCTTCCTTGGCGGTGTCATCCGCGATATCAATACGTTCCGGTGCACGGGATTTGCCGGCGTTCCCAGCACGTACCAGATCCTGATCAACAAAACGCCGTTTCTCAAAGAACCCCTTCCGACCCTGCGGTACATGCAGCAAGCCGGGGGACAGCTGCCGAACAAATATATCCGGATGATTGCGGAAGCATTCCCGGAAAAAAAGTTCTTTGTGATGTACGGGGCTACCGAAGCAACCGCACGGATGTCCTATCTCCCGCCGGAGATGATCCTTACTAAACTGGGATCACTGGGCAGGGGAATCCCGGGTGTCACTCTTGACGTGGTCAATGAAGCCGGCATACCGGTGCGACCCGGGGAGATCGGGGAGATTGTCGCTTCCGGTGACAATATCATGGAGGGATACTACGGCGATCCGGAGGGTACCGCTGAAGTGTTAAAAGACGGCCGGCTCCGGACCGGCGATCTCGCAACTGTTGATGACGACGGGTATATCTTCATCCACGGGAGGGCCAAGAACATCATCAAGTCCGGGGGGTACCGTATCTCCCCGAACGAGATCGAGGATTTCATCTGTACCCTTGACGGTGTATCGGGGTGCGTTGTCCTGGGATTGCCCGATGAGACGATGGGTGAGGCGGTTACTGCTGTAGTCCAGCACACGGGAAAAGATCCTGCACCGGATTTCAGGGAGATGATCGTTACACGGTGCAGGCAGCACCTTCCTTCATATAAAGTCCCGTGCCGGCTCTTTTTTGTCCGGGAATTCCCACTCAATGCTTCTGATAAAGTGGATAAGCCGGCACTGACTATGACTATCCAGGAAGAACTCAAAAGTGATCCCAGGGCAGGTCAATGATGCCGTGTGCAGAAGACGATCGTTCTCATAGTTCCCGTCTGCGGGATATTCTCCTCTCAAAGGAGCCGTATTCAGAGAGCGATGCACACAAATGCGAAACGCTCATGCCTATCCTGCGGGAGCAACTCAAAGGGGCACGGGAGAACAACCCGCAGATTGACCATTTTCTCACCCGACAGGGGATTATTGTCGACGATCTCCAGAATCTCGAAGAAGTTCCCTTCATGCCGGTCCAGATGTTCAAGCGTTTCGATCTCCGGACCTGCCCGGAACAGGCAATTGCAAAGATCCTCCAGTCGAGCGGGACAACGGGCGGCACGCCGAGCAGGATCCCGCTTGACAAGTCCACGGCCATGAACCAGATCAGGGCGCTCAAGACGATCCTCGCGGATTACCTGGGGAAGAACCGGAAGATCTTCCTGGTCATCGATCATGAAGGGATCAACAGCCCGTCCATGGCGTTCTCTGCCAGGACGGCCGGTGTTCGAGGGTTGAGCATCTATGCAAAGAAGACCTTTTACCTCTTAAAAGAAGAGAACGGGAAACTCGTCCTGAACCTGCCGGTGATCCGGGATGTCATGGAGAAGTATTCGCAGGACGATGTGTATGCGTTCGGGTTCACGTACATCATCTGGACCACCTTCTACGAGCAGGTGAAGAAGGAGGGTCTCCGCTTCTCTTTTAAGAATTTCACGCTCTTCCATGGCGGGGGCTGGAAAAAGATGCAGGATCTTGCGGTTTCCAAAGATGAGTTCTCCGCATCGATAGCAGCGATATTCGGAGCGCAGCCCGAAAACATCCTGGACTTTTACGGGATGGCGGAGCAGACCGGGATTATTTTCGTTGACTGCAAGGAAGGACACAAGCATGTGCCCGCGTTCTCCCAGGTGATTATCCGCGATCCGTATACGCTCCAGCCATGTCCCCCCGGCAAGCCCGGGCTGATTGAGGTGATGAGCGTCCTTGCCGACAGTTATTACGACCAGGCCGTCCTGACGGAAGATCTCGGCGTGCTTGTCGGGGTAGATGACTGCCCGTGCGGGCGCAAGGGCCGGTATTTCCGGTTTGTGTCCCGGGTCGAGAAAGCCGAAGTGCGCGGATGCGGCGATACGTTCCGGGAGTGAGAGGATGATCACCTGCCACCTTGTTGATGGAAAGTTCGAAAAGCAATCCTGCACGGATTTTGACGGGATCGTCACCAGTATCAACCGGAACCGCGAGGTGCTTACAGCACTCCCGGTTGATGCCATCATCAAAATCCTTGACGGGCTGGGAAAACGCGTACTGAAAAATCCGGAGATCAATACCGTGCCCGGGGTCAGTTTCATCTCGCTCTGGCTGCGCCGGGAAAACCTGGATAAGATCTGCCAGATTAATTACTCGGATAAACGGTATATTGACGGGTTCGGTAAAACCGGGCAGAACTTCCTGATGATGGCCCAGCCACGGGGAATCGTCTGCCAGTGGATAGCAGCAAACATGCCAACGCTGGGATTCTTCTCGGTTGTCCAGGCGATCCTTTCCAAGAACGGGAGTATTGTCAAGATGCCGGAAGAGTATGTCCCGCTCATCTCCTCCATTCTCCGGGAACTGCCGGCTATCTCGGTTGAGTACGAGGGGAAGACGTATTCCGGTAAGACAATCCTCGATGCCATTGCCCTTGTTTCCTTTGAGGGCAGGACGCAGGAGACAAGCGAGCAGTTCTCCCTTGCAGCAGACTGCCGCATCATCTTTGGGGGGAGCGAAGCGGTCCGCATCATCTCCCGCCTTCCCTGCCGCGACCACTGCGAGACCGTCATCTTCGGCCCGAAATACTCGTTTGCCGTATTCGACCGGGAGTTCATCGCATCCGAAGGTTTCAGGAAATCGCTGGATCTCGTTGCAAAGGATGTTGCCGTTTTCAACCAGATGGCCTGTTCCTCCCCGCATGTGCTCTTCCTGGAAAAGAGCCGGTATTCCGTGGAGACGATCGCATCCTGGCTGAAAGAGTCATTTGAGAAGATGCCCCCCGTACTCCGACACCAGCCGATCTCATCCGGCATGTCGGCAAGGATCATCAATGCCCGGGCTGAATACCAGCTCGCAGACGGGAGGAACTGTATTGCACCGCAGGATCTCGGCTGGACGATCCTCATGAACCAGGAGCCATGCCTGGAAGAGCCGGTCCAGGGCAAGTGTATCTTTCTCAAGGAGATCGGGTCAGCAGATGAGGTGATTCCCCTGGTCAACCACAAGATCCAGGCGATATCGATCGGGATCCTTGATCCCGTAAAGCGCGAATCGTTTGCCCGACAGGCGACCTACCGGGGGGCGGACCGGATCGTCATCCCCGGAACCATCCACGACTTCACGCTCCCGTGGGATGGGATCATGACGTTGAACCGGCTGGTGCGATGGGTTATCCTGAAACATTCCTGAAATGATGGTTTTCCGGATATCCCGGTCCATGAAGCAGGGTTCCGGAACAGCGGATCCTGTCTGGTGTTATGGATGGTATCAGTATATGGCTTAAGTACCCCTGCGTTAAATAGAATAACTATACCAGAACCGATTTGATGGATGGAATATGCCTGAACGGTTATATTCTCATAAAAGAAATCGTGCGAACAGAGAACCTGCGACGTGATCATGATGCTACTTCAGGGAAAAACAGCAGTCATCACAGGGTGCTCAAGGGGAATTGGGAAGAGCATTCTTGAAGCTTATGCAGAGAATGGGGCAAACATCTGGGCATGCAGCCGTACATCTTCTGAGGAGTACCAGCATTATCTCCAGGAATTATCCGAGCGCCACTCAGTACAGATTACTCCCGTTTTCTTTGACATGACAGATTGTGAACAGGTGGCCCAGGCAATGAAGCAGATTCTTGCATCGCATGACCATCTGGATATCCTTGTGAACAATGCAGGTATTGTATCCAAGAATGCATTATTCCAACTCACTCCCATGAAAACCATAAAGGAGGTTTTCGAAGTAAATTTCTTTGCACACCTGCTCATCACGCAATATATCCTCAAAGCAATGACCCGGCAGAACTCCGGCAGTATCATCAACATGGCCTCCATTGCGGGAATTGATGGCGAACCAGGTCAGCTGGAATACGTGTGCAGCAAAGCCGCCATCATCGGTGCCACCAGAAAACTTTCACGGGAACTTTCATTTGCGCATATCCGGGTGAATGCTATTGCACCGGGAATAACCGATACGGATATGATTGGACAGATGTCTGAAGATGTATTGAACCGGTTTATGCAGCAGTGCAGCCTGAAACGCCCGGCCCGGCCGGAAGAGATCGCCCGCGTTGCCGTGTTCCTGGGATCCGACATGGCATCCTATGTGAACGGGCAGGTTATCCGGGTTGACGGTGGTTTGTAAATGCCGGTGGACAGATCAAACGATGATGAAATTCACGCTCTCCAGGACAGGGCAAAACGGATGCGGGAGACTGCGCTGCACATGGCATTCTCTGCGGGTTCCAATGGTGCGCATCTGGGAGGTGGTCTCTCCCTGATCGAGATTATGGCAACACTGTATGGAGGCGTGTTGCATATCGATCCAAAAAATCCAGAATGGGATGATCGTGACCGGTTCATTCTCAGTAAAGGGCATGGGGTTCTGGCGTATTATCCGGCGCTTGTCGAAGCGGGTTTTTTCCCATCAGAAGATCTGAAAAAATTTGAAGTAAACGGGAATTACCTGCCGGGTCACCCAATCATGAACATGAAAAAAGGGATTGAGTGTTCCAGTGGCAGCCTCGGCATGGGGCTCTCATTCGGTGTTGGCGTGGCACTCACCGGCAAAATGCGGAATAAATCCTATCACACGTATGTCGTGCTCGGTGATGGGGAATGCGATGAAGGTACCGTCTGGGAAGCGGCCATGTCAGCATCGCATTTCCATTTGAATAACCTCATCGCTATTGTAGACCAGAACCAGTTACAGTATGACGGTGTATGTTCTGAAATTATGGACATGGGAGATTTCAAAGCTAAATGGGAGAGTTTCGGGTGGGATGCAACTGAGATCGATGGCCATGATATCAGAGCGCTGCTTCACGCGTTCAGGTGCTGCCTGCAAACCCCGGTATTAAAACCTCATGTTATCATCGCAAGGACCGTTAAGGGGAAAGGTGTCTCGTTCATGGAGAATAAAAAAGAATGGCACCATGGAAGCCTGACACAGAAACAGTATGAGTCGGCGATCGCAGAGATCCGGGGTGTGCAGTGATGGCTCCCCTGACTCCGCTGAATGCCCGGATCTATTCCAAGCTGGGCCAGAGAGGATCGTTCTCTCTTGCGATTGAAGAGGTTGCAGCGCAGGATGAAGAACTGGTGGTGATGACCGCCGACCTGACAACACTGACGGGGCTGACACGGTTCAAGGAGAAGTATCCCGGCAAGTTCCTGAACATTGGTATTGCGGAACAGAATATGATCTGCCTTGCTGCGGGGATGGCAAAAGAGGGAAAGAATGTATTCGTGACAACCTATGCCAATTTCCTTGCCATGAGAGCCTACGAGCAGATCCGGATCCAGCTCGGGTATATGCAGTTTCCCGTCAGGGTCATTGGTACCGGTAGCGGTCTTGCCATGGGGATGTCCGGGAATACTCATTATGGGATTGAGGATATTGCTCTCATGCGGGCCGTTCCCGGTCTTATGGTGGTCTCTCCGGCCGATGGAGCGGAAACCACAAAGGTCATCCATGAGGCAGCACACTATCCCGGGCCCGTGTATGTGCGCCTGAGCGGTGTGATGAATACCCCTATCGTCTATACTGAAGAGTACCCGTTTGCATTTGGGAAAGCGGTACGACTGCGGGAGGGAGATGATGTGGCGGTTATTGCAACCGGTACCATGGTGCATGAATCGATCCGTGCCGCTGAATTGTTAAAGGAGAAAGGCATCTCTGCATCCGTTCTTAACATGCATACGATAAAACCCCTTGATACTGCGGCAATCCGGAATGCCTGCACCCGGTCAAACCTCATTGTGACGGTTGAGGAACATTCGATCATTGGAGGTCTGGGAAGTGCTGTGGCGGAATGTATCAGTGAAACTGCGGGTAGCCCCCGGCTTTTACGCATCGGAATTCCGGATGCTTTCCAAAAAGTCGGGGATTACCGGTATCTCCTTGAGCAGAATGGGCTTTCCGCTCCCCAGATTGCAGAGAAAATTTCCATTACCTTTGGTCCGGGCTTTCGGTCATGATGACAGAAACTGAGTATACAGTAGTATTCCCTTTTTGGAATCCTCTCGAAAAGAGCCGGAAAATGTACTATGAATCCGGTGATGGGTCCGGGAAAAACAGATGATACGTTGGGGCGTTGCGAGAATGACAGACCAGGATCCGGCTGCAGGTTCATTGGCAGGGAGTGAAAAGGTACTGGGCGAAAGAACGCTTCTTGTCATCTCGCCGGATTTTCCTGCCCAGGATAACCGGTACATGGGATCGCTCTTTGTAAAGAACCAGCTTGAATCCCTGAAACATCATTTTAAACACGTTATCGTGATTGTCCCGGTACTCTTCAGTGGAGGAATACTGCCAAATGACCGGTACTGCCACGATTACTCCTATGACAATATATCTGTCTATTATCCCCGGTGTTTTTTCTTTCCCCGAAGTGTATCCCTTCCCCTCATAAAAAATTCCCAAAAATTCTCCTTTGATACCCGATTGTCTGCAGTTCAGAACCTGATCGAAAAGAAGCACCTTCAGTTTGATCTGATTCATGCGCATTTTACATGGCCATCAACATATATTGCGACCCGGTTGAAGGAACAGTACCATATTCCCGTAGCAGCCACCATCCATGAAGATTCCGGCTGGCTGAAGGAAGAGATCCAAGACGCTAATCAGAGTCTGGTGGACTCCTGGAGGAATGCGGATGCACTTATCCGTGTGAACCGACAGGAAATACCCTTGTTGAAACAGTACAATGATGCAGTGTTTTTTGTCCCGAACGGATTCTCACCCCTGTTTAAGCCCATGGATACACGGACATGCCGTTTACAACTCCAGGTATCCCTGGAAAAACCTGTACTGTTCAGTGTCGGAGATCTTATTCCCCGGAAAGGTTTTTCGTACCTGATCGATGCGTTGACGATTGTCAGAAGGCAGTATCCGAATATCATCTGTTACATTGGTGGCCATGGGCCGGAGGAGAAAAATCTCCGGCGGCAGATCCGGGATAACCACCTGGAAGATAGGGTTATTCTCCTGGGATCCATCCCGGAAGATATACTCCCCCTGTGGATGAATTGTGCAGATCTCTATGCCCTTCCGAGTCTCCAGGAAAGTTTCGGTATCGTGCAGATCGAAGCGCTTGCCTGCGGGAAACCGGTAATTGCAGCCCGGAATGCCGGCAGCAGGGAGATTGTGGTCTCTGATGATATCGGCGTATTATGTGACCCTCATGATTCGGATTCCCTGGCATGTGCACTTGTTCAGGGACTGAGTCGGAAATGGGATCATCAGAAAATTCTTGCATACTCGGAAAAGTACTCCTGGGAAATGGTTGTTAAGTCAATACTCCCCATTTATATACGGATTATAAGGAACAACCGGACGCATGACCCGCCATAACCCTCTCGTATCAGTTGTAACGCCATCGTTCAACAAAGGACCCTTCATCAAAGAGACAATCCAGAGTATCCAGGACCAGAGTTATTCTCATATTGAGCATATTGTCATTGACGGGGGCTCAACAGATGAGACGCTCGCAATCCTGAAAAAGTATGAAGGGCAGATCTCCTGGGTCTCGGAGCCGGATCGGGGTCAGTCGCACGCGATTAACAAGGGGTGGGAGAGGGCTCGGGGAGAGATCATCGCGTACCTGAATGCCGATGACACCTATACCCGCGATGCTGTTGAAACTGCGGTTACTTACCTGAATGAACATCCCGATGTTGGCATGGTCTACGGAGATGGCATCATGACCGATGAGAGGGGTCGGTTTCTTGAAGAGGGACGCGCCGGTGAATTCAGCCTGAGAGAACTCGTGTATTGTCGTGATGCCATCCTCCAACCCGCGGTATTCCTCCGGAAATCTGTGTATGACCGGATAGGCGGTATTGATGAGAGCCTGCATCTTGCCATGGACCTCGACTACTGGATCCGTGTCGGGCTTCTCTTTCAGGTTGTTCATATCCCTCACATCCTTGCTACCGCAAAAGTATACGGAGATGCAAAGAGCGTTGCACTGATGCACAGGTACGTGAGTGATTACGAGCATATTCTGGAGAAAGTGTTTGCAGATTCGTACCTGCCCCCTGAACTGGCTGCCGAAAAAAATGCTGTTTATAATTACGTGTATGTCAAAGGGGGACTCGATTTTATCCACCTGGGTAGGAGACGGGAAGGGATGCGGTACCTCGGGAAGGCATTCCGGATGAACCCGTTCCGGTGTGCGGGGAATGTGCTCGCCCTTCTCGGGCGATATGGTTACCGGAATATTATCGGACGTCGATAAAAATCCAGATAACCCCGAAATATTTGATAAAAAATCGTTGGTTACCCAGGAATTTTTTAATGGTAGTGTTCTAAAGCGGTCTCGTACACTTTTTTTGTCATGGCTGCGGTTTTTTCCCAGGAGAATAATTTCGCTCGTTCGCGACTCCGGGCGATCAGATTTGCCCTTATGCTCTCATCGGCGATGATCCGTTCAACGCTGTCTGCCAGTGATGCACCGTCAACAGGATCGAAGTAGAGCGCTGCATCGCCCCCGACTTCCGGAAGCGAGCTGGTATTGCTCAGGAGTGCCGGGCAGCCACAAGAAAATGCTTCCAGAACAGGAATACCGAATCCTTCATACAATGAGGGAAAAATAAACGCATATGCGTTATTATACAACTGCACCAGGGTGGCATCATCTGCTGGAAAATTGTGCACCCGTGAGACCAAGCCTATTTCGCGTATCAGTTTTTTTTCTGAATCCGTGAATTTTCCCCCGCCGGCACACACGAGGTGCATATTGACTTCCTTTTTCAGTACCGGGGAGAGTGCCTTGATCATGAATGTGAAATTTTTGTAACTGAATCTGTTCCCGCAAAACAGAAGATATTTTTCAGGGATATTCTTTTCCCCGCCAAGCCGGGGGAGTGGTGGATCTTTTTCCGGATTGAATGAACTTGCAAGGTGGATTACCTGTATCCTATCCGGATCCATCCCCAGAAACTTCACAATATCTTTTTTGGTATTATCAGAAATTGCAATAATCTGCGTTGCATCTTCAACAAGCCTTTTTTTCCACGCAGGTGCAGGATCACGTCGGTCAAAATTGTCCGGATATGTTTCCTGAATCATATCATAAATTGTCACAATGTACGGACGCTTTTTAAGATATTTCAGAAAATATGGCTGATAATAAGTCGGGTGAAAAACGTCAAAATCCTGTGCCTGTAACTGCTTTATCGCCTCATGCTGGTTGTTGAAGATGTGATTCATGAAATTTACATGAATTTTTCTCTGGATATCCATGAAAAAACGGGAGTCCGAGAGATTGTCTCTATGTGTCCAGTACCGGTTCAGTTGAGGCATCTGAGCCAGATGATCATTTTGCGAATAGCGCAATGTGAGACGAAAATTGATCATCCTGTCATGAGAATATTGATTCATCAGTTCGCAAAAATACCGGGAGATCCCTCCAAAGTACTGGATGGTAAATATCTGATGGTCATAGAGAATTTTCATGTTTCCCTCATATATTATCTCGATGCAGATTTACAGGATTCCAACCTTGAAAAATTATCTGACTGTCAGTCAGATTATACTTACTCTCACTTCCATGTATCGGGATTCGTGATGTTTTCATCATTATTGGAAAACTTCCGTGACCGGCAGCTTTTTTCCCCCTTCCAATTCATGCTTTTTATGAAGTTAATTCTCAATCTTAATTCCCCTGAGATAATAACGATTCAAATAATTATGAATGGTGACCGTTTTGTTTCAGAAATATGCCCTATCGATATCCGTGGGAAATTTTTTTATCATTGTGATCATCAGGCCATGAAACCGGGAATGATTCTTTAATTCACAGATTTATTTCAGTTTAAATGAAGATCTCACGCAGGTAGTGTACCGAATCCCGGCAATAGGGAAATTGATATAAATCCTGGTATCGGTATGCATTATCTAAAAGCAGAACATATCAATAATTATAGATTTATCCGGATAGGAAATCTGGTTTTTCATGGGGAAATGAGCAACATGCACACGTTTCAAAGGACTTTCATAAATCACTCGAAAAAAATATTGAGGCAAGTACATTCGATGGTTTTCAGGCCCAATGATCGTATCATCTGGAATTTTGACGAATACCTGCCCCCCTGCAACCTGACAGGAAGTGGAGCTGCGCCAAAGAAAGCTCTGGTATCGTATATTGTCAAACCTCTCCTGCCATGTCAGGGTAGACGGGATACCTCCACATTCAGCAACAATGGAATAGCTCAGTATATCCCCCGGGCATTGAACGAACTGGGATATTCCGTTGACATTGTCAATTATGATAACCGGAAGTTTATCCCTACAAAAAAATATGACCTGTTTATCGGTCATACCGGTATAAATTTTGAGAATATCACTGAAAAACTGGACTCTCAATGCACAAAGATTTACTTCTCAACCGGTACGTACTGGAAATCCTGGAACCTTGCGGAGCAGAGTCGACGGGATGATCTCCAGAGTCGCAGAGGGGCCCAGTTGCCCGTCGATCGATTCATAGGGATTGATGAGGAATATGCAAATACGGCTGCTGATGGGATTATCTGCCTGGGAAATGACGTTGCCAAAGAAACCTATAGCAAATTTCCCTCGGTAGTGAATATCAACAATGCGGTGTTTCCTGACAAGTATTCCATTGCGAATAAAAATTTCAATGCAGGACGTAATAATTTCCTCTTCTTCAATGGCTGGGGCAATGTGCATAAAGGATTGGATTTATTACTTGATGCATTCACTCAACTTGACCAGCACCTCTATGTGCGACAGGATATAGAACCGGCCTTTTTGAAAATATATAAAAAGGAACTGACCGAGTATCCGAATATTCACCTGGTACCGTTCCTGGAAAAACCCTCGAAGGATTTTTTCTCTCTCATGGATACCTGTAATTTTATCATTTCCCCGACATGTGCCGAAGGGCAGCCGGGCTCTGTCATCGAATGTATGGCCCACGGGTTAATTCCCCTCTTGAGCAGGGAAGCGAATATCGATACCAAAGAATTCGGTCTCACTTTCAAAGAGAACCGCGCTGAAGAGATCATTTCTGTTGTGCGTGAAGTTTCTCAAAAACCTGAAGCATGGTATAAGGACAAATCTTCACAGACTCTTGAAGAGATCCGGAATTATTATACTCCGGAGCAATTTCTTAAAAACATGAAAAGTGCTGTCCAGACAATTGTCCAGAACAAATCACAGACCTTGACAAAAACTCAGAATATCACGTAGTAAGAATGTATTGAGACTGGTTTGGATACGCTTGCATTTGTGATGTTTTCATTGAAAAATGGTAATAAAATTCCTTCAGGTATTACGGAATGCCGGGAAGATGCATGGTTACCAGTAATTCTTTCAGGTCGTTCCTGATCGTACGATCAATTCCAAGCACGGCGCAGAAATAGATTACCGCACTGAATGCCAGGACAAGTATTAGGCCGATAAATGTCTGGACTGGCAGAACGGTTGTGTATGCCAGAAGGAACGCAACCATAATAAATGCAGAAATAATCAGATTGATGACGGATCTCAAATCAACGCGGACATGTAGGGAAGATCTCAGTATGCCATATGCAAGAACCGCGTTCATCGACATGGTGACAAGCATCGCGATTGCAGCTCCTGATATTCCCCATACCGGGATCAGCAGAATGTTCAGAATGATATTCATGATTGCTGAAGCCGCCGTGATATAGAATGAAATCCTTGGCATATCCATAGCATTCAGGCACGTTGTCTGGAGATACATGAAGATATTTGCAACCTGGACAAACAACAGGATGATGAGAATCGGTGCTCCGGATTCAAATGCAGCCCCGTAGAAGAAGTAGAGCAGTTTATCCGAAAGAATAATCCCGCCCGCAATTACCGGGATGGCCAGAAATAATGAATACGTGATGGCTCTTGCCAGTGCATATTCGATTAAGTGAAATTGTTTTTCTGCATGCCAGTTGCTGATCCGGGGGTACAAAACCACATGAAATGCGGTTACAAGGAATGAGGCAGCCGATGTCAACTGGAATGCAACGCGGTAAATCCCGACATCGGCTTCTGTCATGAGGAGGCCAATGAGGATTGTATCTGCATAGTTGAATATGAGGAGACCCCCGGATGAGAGAAATGTCCAGATGGAAAAAGAGAAGAGCCCTTTAAAATGGGAGAGATTGCAGTGCGTAAGACTCAGACGGATGAATTTCAGGTCAATCACAATTGCTACGATCATTCCTGCAATGAAGCCGGCGACAAGTCCCCCGACACTACAACCAACAAACACTGCCAGGATCTGAACCAGGTTTTTTGCTATGGTATTGAACAGGTTACTGACCTGCATGATCCCGACCTGTGCAGTTCCGTAGAGATTTGTTCCAGCAACACTTGCCAGTGTTCCAGCAATAAGTGCGATAATCAACCAGTAGATCAGTCCGTTATTCTCCAGTCCTGCCAGATACGGGGAAAAAATAATGAACACGGCAATTGAGAGGCAGAGAAGCACCATCCGCATAATAAAAAATGCGGTAAAAAATTCGTTTTGTTCCTTCCCCTCACTGATCCTTTTTACTGCGGCCCCGCCAAGGCCCCCATCCCCAATCAGATCAAAAATTCCATAATATGCAAGGAAGAGGAAATATGCACCAAGGACCGCGGGTCCAAGGAAATGGGCGAAATAGAATGTTGCAATATAGCCAAAGCCGGTGACGGCAAGGAGCGACCCGAATGACAGCAATGCCTGTCGCTGGATTGGGTTGATGGTCATGAAATCTGACAAGAGTTTCCTCAAAAAAATCATGGCTGTTCCATCCCGGTGATCATGGACATATCCCGCAATGCACCGGATTTGGAGTACTGAGTGGAATCACGTGCACACTGGTGCCAGGGTTTGAGGGCATGGGAACAATCGTTCATTCAGGTATTCTTACTGGTTATCTCAATTAACACTAAATTATGTTGCCGTTATCTTTAGTGAGAAAAATCCCGTTATGAAAATCAGGACTGTGCCGGATAGTCCTGCTGGGTCTTAATCCACGCAATGGTCCTGTCCAGCCCGTGTTCAAGGGAAGCCTTTGGTACCCACTTCAGAATCTCTTTTGCCTTCGTGACATCAGGCCGGCGCCGGAGCGGATCGTCCTCCGGTAACGGGTGGAATGACAACGAGGACTTCGATCCTGTCAGGTGAATGACCTTCTTCGCAAGTTCGAGCACCGTGATCTCGTTCACGTTGCCGATATTAATGACCTGCCCTTCAGCAGCATCGAGCGCTGCAAGGCGGAGGAGCCCCTCTATCTGATCGGTCACGTAGGTGAAACTCCGGGTCTGTGAGCCATCGCCGAAGATAGTCAAAGGCTGGTTTTTCAACGCCTGGTCGATGAACCGGGGGATCACGCGACCGTAGATCCCGTCCAGCCGGATCCGCGGGCCGTACGTGTTGAAGATCCGGGCAATGCGCGTATTGAGGTGGTGCTGGCGGCGGTACGCGATCACGTATGCCTCGCCGCACCTCTTTGCCTCATCGTAGCAGCCCCTGGGACCAATGGGGTTTACATTGCCGTAATAGGTTTCCGGAGTCGGTACAATATCCGGATTACCATATACTTCGCTGGTGGATGTGTACACGAGCCTTGCATTATGCTTCTTTGCGATCCCCAGTGCTACCATGACCCCCAGGGTATTTGACTTGAGAATCTGGATGGGGTAATGTTCGAATTCAAACGGCGATGCACGGCTTGCCATCTCGAAAATATAGTCAAGGTGTGTATCCATAGCGATGGGAACCGAGATGTCGTGCTCGATAAAACGGAACCGTTCGTTTCCCATCAGTGACTGAATATTGCACTTCTGTCCGCTGGCAAAGTTATCGATGCAGGTGACCTCTGCGCCTAAATTGAGCAGGGTCTCGCACATCCATGAGCCGAGAAAACCCGCACCCCCGGTAACGAGGACTCGTTTGTCTTCGAAGGATATCTCTCCAAGGTTTTTCTGGATGGTTTTCAGTTCAGCACGTGAATCAAACGTCATGATTTATTCTCTTTCAGTAACTCGGATAAAAATGGCCGGAGATCCTTTGCAAATTCTTCCCGTTCGAGCGTCAGTTCGATACTGGATTTCATCCAGCCCAGTTTGTCACCGATATCATACCGGCGGCAGTTGGTGACAAGGCCGAGAGGTCGATCCAGTTTTCGGAGTGCATCGGTGAGTTGGATCTCACCCCCGTACCCGGAAGGAATCTCATGTAATAACGGGAAGATCTCCGGGGGAAGGATGTACCTTCCGATTGCACCGAGATTCGAGGGAGCGTTCTCCGGAGCAGGCTTCTCGACAATATCGCGGATCTCATAGACGCCCTTTTCGATCTCTTTTCCATCTATAATGCCGTAATCCTTGATCTTATATTCCGGCACGGGTTCAACGGCAATAACCGGGCGGTGGTACCGGTCAAAGGCATCCATCATCTGGCGGGTACAGGGACCGGCGTTTTTGGGCGAAATGCAGATCGTGTCCCCGAGGAGAACGGCAAACGGCTCATTGTCACAGTGGCGTTCGGCATGGAGAACTGCATTTCCCAGTCCCTTCTGCTCCCGCTGCCGGATGAAGTGAATGTCCGGGAAATCCGAGAGGGATTGCAATGACTCCACGAACGGGTTTGTCTCATGCCCGGTGAACCTGGCCTCCAGTTCAAAACACCGGTCGAAATGATCCTCAATAGCCCGCTTGTTGCGCCCGGTGATGATAAGGATGTCTTCGATACCGGAGAGGATTGCCTCTTCCACAACGTACTGGATGACCGGCTTGTCGACAACCGGGAGCATCTCCTTTGGCTGTGCCTTGGTGATCGGTAAAAACCGGGTCCCAAGTCCTGCTGCGGGAATGACAACCTTTCGCACGCTCTGTTTTTTTGTCATGAAATCCCCTTCGATCGCGGGGCTCCGTTTACCAGCATATCCCCTCGCGATCCTTCCGGGACAGGATGTGCCGGCCTTCAATGATAACCGTGTGCGCCATGAGATCAAATTCTTTGTCAAGACGGGTGAACTCCGGCCATTCCGTCATCACCAGGCAGCCATCGGCTCCGCGCAATGCATCGGCAGCGGTCGGGCAGTACTCAATGGCAGGGAAGATCTTTTTCATGTTCGGGGCTGCCATTGGATCATACGCAATGACGCGGGCACCTTTCGCGAGCAGCATCTGGATTACCGGGACTGCCCGCGAGTCCCGGATGTCATCGGTGTTGTCCTTGAAGGCAAGGCCGAGCACGGCAATCCGTTTGCCGGCAAGGGAGCCCGCCCGTTTTTCAAGAATGGTGATCATCCGGGAGGGTTGCTGTTCGTTGATCGCAAGAACGGATTGTAGTAAAACAGGTTTTTCACCGGCATGCTCTGCAAGCGAGACGAGGGCCGAAACATCCTTTGGGAAGCAACTTCCGCCAAAGCCGGCGCCGGCATTGAGGAACAGGGGGCCGATGCGGGGATCAAGTCCGACACCTTTCATCACGTCATAGACATCGATACCCAGGTTCTTGCAGATATTCCCGATCTCGTTGGAGAACGAGATCTTTGTTGCAAGGAATGCATTGGAGGTGTACTTGATCATCTCTGCGGCAGAGATGCCCGTGTGTATCAGCGGTGCCCTGACCGACGTGTACACTTCTTCCACCTGTTTGCCGGATCGGGGATCGCTGCTGCCGATGACAAGACGGTCCGGGTTCATGAAATCCGCAACAGCCCGACCCTCCCGGAGAAACTCCGGGTTCATGGCAAACCCGATCTCGCGTTCGGTTTTTTTTGCCATCTTAAGAACGACAGGACGCACAACATGTTCGGTAGTACCCGGGGGAACCGTGCTTTTAACGACAACAACGCAATATCCCGGGATATCTTTCAATTTTTCCCCGATTGAACAGCTTGCCGATTCAATATATGACAGGTTTGCACTGCCATCCGGTTTTGGCGGTGTGCCGACACAGATGAAAACAATGTCTGCCCCAGCCACGGATTCATACCCGTCTTCTGCCCGTAACCGGTGCCCGGCATTCTTTTTCAGCAGGTCTTCCAGACCGTCTTCATAGATCGGTGGCTTTCCCTCATTGATAGCCTTAATTTTTTCAGGATCGATCTCGATGATGGTCACCTGGTGCCCGAATTCAGCAAAACAGGTACCGGTCACGAGCCCTACATATCCCCCTCCGACAACTGAGATCCTCATGGAATATTGCTCCTCTCTTCAGACAATATCTGCATAATACTGCTCCATTCTCCGGAAATAAAACATGCCCGTGACCAGCAACACAATGACCATGCCTACCGATACGAGAACCATCGCACTGGGTGTCCCGCTGCCCAGCAGTGCCCAGCGGAATCCTTCAATCACGCCGGTCATGGGATTGAGGCCAAAGACCATGCGCAATGATTCCGGTACGAGACTGGATGAGTACACAACCGGGGATGCAAACATCCAGATCTGGATCAGGAACGGGACTGTGTACTGGAAATCCCGGTACTTGACGTTCAGTGCCGAGAGCCAGAGACCTACACCCAGCGAGGTGGCAAGTGCAAGCAGCAGAAACACCGGCAGGAACACAATGTTTATCGTTGGCATAAATCCGTAATAGACCATCATGGCCATCAGGATGAGGAACGACACGGCGAAATCTATCAGGGGCGAGATGATGCTGGAGAGTGGCATGATCAGGCGCGGGAAGTACACCTTGGTCATGATGTTGGCATTGGAGATCATGCTGGTCGTGGACCGTGTAAGACCTTCAGCAAAGAGCATCCAGGGTAGCAGTGCTGCAAGGACAAAGAGGGGATAGGGCACGCCATCGGACGGGATCTTTGCAAGCCCCCCGAAGATGACCGTGAAGATGAGCATCGTCAGGAGCGGCTGGAGTACTGCCCAGGCAATCCCGAGCCCGGTCTGTTTGTACCGGAGTTTTACATCCCGTAACGTGAATGAGGTGATAAGTTCCCGGTATGCCCAGAGCTCACGAAGATCCACCGGCACCCATTTCCGGGGGGGACGGATGACCAGCGTCGGGACCCGGGGGTCCTGTGAAGATGGTGACGGGCAGGGAGTTCCTTTCGGATCCAGGGGATGTGGCATAGGTACCTTCAGATATACTTCCGTTCCAATTGTTCCTAGGGGAAGTCTTATGAATTATCCGGCCGTGCAACGCAATCCGGATTGTATCTGTACGGATTATATGAGATGTCAAGTATTGCATTTATACCCATAAAATATGGCAGGGTGGTACCGGAAAAACAAAGACAAATTCAGATCTGACAGGTGTTATGCCACACGGTTTATCGTTATTTTACGGATGTCCAGGCATCCTGTGTCCTCTATGCCCGATCCGACGGGACCGGTACAGTTCTCCGGGACCCTGAATTCAAGGAGGTTATTTCCCAGTCGTAAAGAGGATTTCAGGGATATGGGCAGGGAAATTTCTGTATTTTGTACCGGCACCGGGTAACTGCCCACATATTTTTTATTGACGAAAATTTCAAGGGTTTTGGGGGCATCTCTGCCCGATGCCACAAGGGTCAGCGTGCAGTTATTTTCCACGAGCGAATACCGCATGTACTGGATAGAAACGGATGAATATTGTGCAATACTGCGGACCGGCAGCCCGTCACGATATTCAAGATTCCCCCAGCCGTCCTGCAGATCCAGCCCCATCCGCAGGGAAAAATCCGTTGCAGGATCGACAATATCGTTTTTTCTCTGCAGGTTCTGTATCACGCTGACCGGGTTGATGATAATCGGCCCCGCACTGAATGTCCGGAAGATCTGGTTATCGGTAACATTCCAGAGACGGGAAGTATCTGCCGTTGCAAAGGATCCGGAGGAAAATGATGTCGGCGAATCGTTCCAGTTGCCATTCGGGTAATAGAATGCCCCCACAACCTGGACAAATACCGACCAGAGGATGAGGGCCCCGATGAGCAGGCAGAGAATTTTGACTGTGTTCGGACGTTTATCCCTGTCATCTCCTTTTTCCCCGCTAACTGAATCCAGGTAAATTCCCACCAGCACAAAGATCATTGGCAGGGACCCGGCAAAGAACCGGGGGCCATACGTGGTACCGGCCCACCAGCAGTTGAATGCTGAATAGACCAGGACTTCAAGAACGAATGCAATACCGAAGGAATAAAACACCTGTTGCAGGGCCGGGTTTTTTATCCGAGACCTGATGCGGAGAAATCCCAGGATGCCCAGAATTGCAATCGGCGTAAAGACAAACAATCCCCGGTTCGGGCTGATCAGGATCCCGGCAAGATGTATGAGGGTCTGGTATCCAAAAGAAAATTCTGTAAGCAGGCTGCTGTAGCCTCCAAAAATAGTTCCGGCAACCGATTCATTGTAGATGATAAACGGGAGTGCGGCAATACCCGCCGATATAATCCAGGTGCGAAAAAACCGGGTCTTCCGGAAGACCGCGTACACAACTACCGGAAGGGCGAGGAACATATCCGCAGGCCGGGTAAATACCAGGAGAGCTGAACAGATCCCGAGAAGAACCGGGATCCATACCTCCTCCCTGCGCTCATTCCGTACCACCAGGTAGAACAGTATCGAGAAGAGTAATGCAATCATCCCGTGCTGCCATAAGGCCTGGCTGTTGATCGACCACATGCAGGTGCCAAACGCAAGGACCAGTGCGGTGATAAGGGCGATACGTTCCCGGACAATCTCTTTGAGCCCGGCATAAAAGACGGCAACAGCTGCAGCCGTAATGACGGACGCTGCTATCTTCTCCATGACATAGACGATAAGAAAACAGGTGCTGTCCGACATATCCAGCGGAATGTGCAGTACTTTCATGACAAGATAGGGAATGATATAAAGTGGTGTTACCAGGACGGGCGTGACGATCGGGTATGCGGGATAGAGATTGTTGCCAACCTGAATGAATGATACGATGTTTTCCGGTTGGATTAACGGCGATGAAACGCTCAGCCACAATGCATGGGTGTCGAGAATGACAAATGGCAGCAACGACGCCCCGAGCGTATCGGCGCTGTTGATATTCCGGAAATTAAGGTTGTAGATCAAAAAGGCTACAATAAACAGAACAATGCAGGGGTGATCGCGGACAAAGGCAGACAATACCGGGACGAGCCGGTTTTTCCTGAGGATATCTGGCATGCTGCAGGATTTTTCCGGTTCGTTTTTTTGCTGTTCGTTCATGGTCCGGCAGGTCTTAACTTTTTACTACGAGAATCAGCCCGCAGATGATAACCAGGGTACCGGCAATGCGGTACATTCCGACATTTTCATGCAGCAGGAATTTCGAGAGCAGGAGCACGATGATGAATGTCAGGGCAATGAACGGGTACACATAACTGAGATCCTTCTGGGAGAGTGCGACAAGCCAGAATACCGTGCTCAATCCGTACATACAGAGACCCAGTATTACGAGTGGATTGAGAAACATTGAGATGATACCGGAGACCGTGAACTTGTCAATCGCCCCGACGGCATTCATACCGATCTTCCAGAAGACCTGACCAAGCGATGCACAGAGGATTCCGCACAGGATAATGGCAATAACATTCATTTTTCCCTCAGTAAATTTTTGCAGGTTCATGGGATCAAATCACGGATCTTACGATAACTTCTCCTCGATGCGATCCAGTTTTTTCGTAAGGAAATCCACGATCAGGCCGATGGAGATCAACTGGATGGCGAGCAGGATGGCGAACACGGATATTAACGGGTAGTATTCGTTGACAAGATGGTACACGGTCAGTCGCTCGTACAGGGCTACCGAGCCGAATCCCAATCCGATGATGATGAAGATAAAACTGGGGAACATGATCATCTTTCCGAGCGGAGACGTATCGTTCCATGCGATGGCGAGAAGGCCAAAGAACATCTTGAACCCGTCACGGATGGGATGCAGTTTGGAGGTCCCCACCCGCTCACGGTATTCAATCGGGATCTCAATGATCTTATACCCCAGTTTGGCAGCCCGCACGGTCATCTTTGTCTCGAACTCAAGACTCTTTGCCTCGACATCGAACCGTTCAAACATCTCCCGCCGGAATGCACGGAACCCGGTCTGGCTGTCCACAATGGTCTTTCCGCTGATATACGCGGCAAGCGAGGAGAAGATGAAATTTCCGAGACGGTTGAACAGCGGAATATTCTCCCGGTTGATTATCCGTGAGCCGAGAATCAGATCATAGCCGCATTCGATCTTCCTGACAAATTCCGGGATATATCGGGCCGGATAGGTGCAGTCGGCATCGGTGAAGATCACGACATCCCCAGTGGTATGCTCCACGCCGGTCCGGAGTGCTGCAACCTTACCCTGGTTCTTCTCGTGCCGGAACACGTGGGTTTTCTCATCCTGGAGCGTTTTTGCAATGGTGAATGAGGAATCCGTTGACCCGTCGTCTACGATAATTATCTCATCCACATAGGGAGCATATTCTTCGACAACAGGTTTGATCGCTTTCTCCTCGTTGTATGCCGGTATCACCAGAGAGATTTTGAGCCTGTCGCCGTTTTCATTGGGTTGTGTTGCGTTCTGCACCATGTCGTTGTCCTGTCATTCCGAAGGGAATGCTTCCTTTGGATATTCAGCAATGATTCCCGGTTTGCTGCCGCATGTCAGCTTCTCTGCGGTGTGTTTCGTACCACTCAATCGTCCTCTTCAGCCCCTCGCGAAACGGCATCTGCGCCTCAAACCCGTACTCCCGTTTTGCCCTGCTGACATCCAGGCACCGTTTGGGTTGCCCGTCCGGTTTTGCAGTGTTCCAGCGGACCGTACCCTGATATCCCGTCAGGTCCTGGATAAGGGAGACCAGATCCCGGATCGTGATCTCCATGCCGGAACCAAGGTTCACCGGCTCTGATTTGTTGTATCGCTCTGCTGCCAGGATAAGGCCACGTGCAGCGTCATCGACATAGAGGAACTCCCTTGACGCTGCGCCGGTTCCCCATACTTCCACGGAAGGATCGTTGTTGCGCTTTGCGTCGGTGAATTTTTTAATGAGCGCGGGAATTACATGCGAACTGGCAGGATCGAAATTATCTCCGGGCCCGTACAGGTTTACCGGCAGGAGATAGATCGAATTGAAACCATATTCCTGTCGGTATGCCTGCGACTGGACCAGCATCATCTTCTTTGCAAGGCCGTAGGGCGCATTGGTCTCTTCAGGATACCCGTTCCAGAGTTCGTCTTCCCGGAAAGGGACCGGTGTGAATTTCGGGTACGCACAGATGGTTCCGACAATCACGCACTTCTCCACGTTCTCCTGGCGTGCGGCCTCGACCATCTGGATGCCCATGATCGCGTTGTCGTAAAAGAGCTGGGCCGGGTAGGCCTGGTTGAAACCGATCCCACCCACCTTTGCTGCAAGGTGGATCACCATATCCGATCCTTTGACCACCCTGACACAGTTCTCCCATTTCCGCAGGTCGATATCCCGGCTCCGGGGGATCAGGATATTCTCTTTTTTTACCCCCTTTTCGATGAGCTGGCTGACAACCCGGGACCCGAAGAATCCAGCCCCGCCCGTGATCAGGATTTTTTTATCAGACCAGAATGTCATGGTACCCTTGCCTCAGTCGTTCTTCCACCAGCGGTGCGGGAACTTTGCCTTGATGACTGCGTCACCTTTGCCGACCGGGTCAAGTCCAGAGGCTTTCATGTCTGCATCCACCATGATCTTCACCAGGTCACCAAACTTTACCGTGGGTTTCCAGCCCAGGACTTTTTCAGACTTTGCCGCATCGGCAATCAGCACCTCGACCTCGGATGGCCGGAAATATTTCGGATCGATCCGTACGTGCTCCTCGACATCCAGCCCCGCATAGGCAAACGATTCGTGCAGGAACTCACGGACTGAATGCGTCTCACCCGTTCCGATGACAAAATCTCCCGGTGCATCCTGCTGGAGGATCCGCCACATGCATTCCACGTACTCCGGGGCAAACCCCCAGTCGCGTTTTGCGTCAAGGTTCCCGAGATAGAGATATTTCTCTTTGCCCGCAAGGATGCGGGCAATGGACCGGGTGATCTTCCGGGTCACGAAGGTCTCGCCTCTCCGGGGGGATTCGTGGTTGAAGAGGATCCCGTTGGAGGCAAACATGGAATAGCCTTCGCGGTAGTTCCGGGTCATCCAGTACGAGTAAACCTTCGCACAGGCGTACGGGCTGCGGGGATGGAATGCCGTATCCTCGCTCTGGGGCGGGTGGGCTGCACCGAACATCTCGCTTGAAGAGGCCTGGTAAAATTTCACGCCATTGTTGCTCCGGCGGATCGCTTCCAGCAGCCGTGTGGTGCCGAGTGCGGTTACGTTACCGGTATATTCGGGTGTATCGAAACTGACCCGCACATGGCTCTGGGCACCGAGATGGTAAACTTCGTCGGGCCGGATATTGTACATGATATTTGCAATCTGTTCCGAATCGGAGAGATCCCCATAGTGAAGGAACATGCGTGCGGCTGGCTCGTGGGGGTCGACGTAGATGGAGTCGATCCGGCTGGTATTGAAGGTTGATGAACGGCGGACAAGCCCGTGGACTTCATAACCTTTGGACAGGAGGAGTTCTGCGAGATAAGAACCATCCTGTCCGGTGATGCCGGTGATGAATGCTTTCTTTGTCATGATACATCCGGTATAGCAATATATGAAATCCCTGGAAATTTCAAGGTATTGGGTACGGGACCGGCAGCCGGACGGGAATCCGATGCCGGGCTTTAACATATGCCGGGAAGTTCCGGGTTGCCGGA
>Ga0153915_10000144_pt1 | contig 63624 bp, 49 predicted proteins | sample Opewatmetagenome_2_FD_107003 | JGI IMG/M metagenome (GOLD analysis project Ga0153915, IMG submission 107003) | Freshwater wetland microbial communities from Ohio, USA - Open water 3 Core 3 Depth 3 metaG | ecosystem: Environmental > Aquatic > Freshwater > Wetlands | place: USA: Ohio, Lake Erie...
AATAAAGATAAGTATCTTTATGTTTTGAGAATTAAATGGATACGTAATCAAGTATTGACGAACTGGTTCATTTGAATTGATCTCTTTCAATAATGTATCGGCAGCTTTCACAACCTTTTCTCGAGCTTCTTCAAGAGTAATCGGTCGGCGGTAGTCGAAAAGAAGACCTACTATTTGAATTTTATTTAACATCCGCGCCGTTGTGCCGCATGGGATTAACTCCGCTTCGATTTTCATTTTTCTGGCAGTGACTTTTAAAATTCTATCGACAAGATCCTGATCACTAGGCTGACGCGCGCGCTCACAGCCAAGAAACAATAAAACACTTATTAATACGATCCATTTTTTCACGGATATTCACCTTTATGTATTAAATAATCCTCAATGGTTCTTTCAACTTTCTCTTTAAAAGCAGGATTCTGAAAGTCATGTGCATATTCTGTTTCCAGAACAGGATCCACCAAAATCAGATCTTATATCGCTCCATCAACTCTTCCATTCTTTTTGTCTGTAGAGGTTCATCAGCATCCATGCTTGACTGACGAGAAAGCTCGCTATACGGATCAACCTGCGCAGCCTGCGGTCGATCGATTCTCTTGATTCAGAAGCTGCAGAGCTTCTTCATAAGTTTCAGAATGGATAGTTTGTATAAAAGGAGGTTCGGATAGCTCAATTTTATAATCAATAACAGCGTTTCTTAAACTAAAAACGCATACCTGATCGTGGCCAAAACCCGACCCATTAGGCTGTTGAACATAGATTTTAATAACAACATTTTTAGGGCTAAAAGGAAAATGACTGAGATAAGGATGTATTTGTTTATTCATATTGATTTCCTGCAGCAATTTTTCCGCAGCCTTGATTACTAATTCACGACCTTCTTCTACAGTTAGTGGTTGATGGTAATCAAACAGAAGACCGATCGTTTGAATTTGATTTAACATCTGCGCAGTTGTGCCGCATGGGATTAATCCTGTTTCAATTTTCATTTTGGTGGCGACGGTCTTCAAAATCTTATCTACAAGTTGTGAATCACTCGGACGAGAATTCTGAATGCTGGTGCATCCAAACATTAAAAAAATAAATACGGACATTAAAATTCTTTGCATTAACATTCCCCATTGCTTTTTATATAATTTTCAATTGCAAAATTAATCACTATACAGCAGCAACCTTCTTGGATTGATCCGCTTGATTCAGAAGCTGCAGAGCTTCTTCATAAGTTTCAGAATGGATAGTTTGTATAAAAGGAGGTTCGGACAGCTCAATTTTATAATCAATAACAGCATTTCTTAAACTAAAAACGCATACGTGATCAGGGCCAAAACCCGACCCATTAGGCTGTTGAACATAGATTTTAATAACAACATTTTTAGAGCTAAAAGGAAAATGAACGAGATAAGGATGTATTTGTTCATTCATATTGATCTCCTGCAGCAATTTTTCTGCAGCCTTGATTACCAATTCACGACCCTCTTCCACAGTTAGCGGTTGATGGTAATCAAAAAGAAGACCGATCATCTGAATTTGATTCAGCATCTGACCTGTTGTACCACAAGGAATTAACCCAAGTTCATTTTTTATCTTTAAAGCTGCGTTTTTTCGAATTTCATTGACGATGGACATTTTACTACTAGGCTGATAAGCAGCATGGCAACCAAACAAAAAAAGAACAATTAATGTGATTAATCTTTTTTGCATTGGGACTCTCCATTGCTTTTTATATAATCCTCAATAATATCGTTAATTTTTTTCTTAAAAGCAGGATTTTGAAAGTCATGCGCATATTCTGTTTCCGGAACAGGGTCCACCAAAATCAGATCCTTATATCGCTCCATCAACTCTTCCATTCTTTTTGTCTGTAAAGGTTCATCAGCATCCATGCTTGACTGACGAGAAAGTTCGCTATAAGGAATCACATCGCCTTTGCATGCTATATTCGTTGCATCATAACAAATTTCATCAGTGAGAAGCACCGCAGGAGCCACAGCAACCACAATCACGCGATCCTGAATTTCCTTCGGCGCTTGCATTAAAGCATTTCTCACATGGAGAGCTCCCTGACTGTGGCAGAATTGCAGATATTTTGCATTAGGACGGTCGAGATTCGCCTGATGAAATGACTCCCAGTTATTCCTTAGAAGCTCGGCTGTATTTGGAGAAATCCCCTGAAAGTTCAAAAGCGCAATCTCCGACAGATCAAGTACCAATCCATGAGAGGCGTTGTGCACCCAGTCGATACTTTGGCCATGCGCAAAACTGCTCAAATAATTGGCATGAGCAAGCGCTTCATCAAAGACCGTATGCATTCCATTAATACCGCCAATCCGAATATGAGGCTCTCGTTTTCCAAGAGTGGTAAAAAATGATGATTGCTCCGTGCTTGGCAATGGCGCATCAGGATCCAGTAAATCAGGATCGATCATGCCTTTGCCAATGGTGGTCATAAAGTTTCCCATCCACGATTGATTAGACTGAGGCGCACAAGGGATTTTTGAAGGAATAGGGCTTTTGATCGAATCGGCAATCGGATGAGAATCCATAATGACCGTACGATAATCGGTATAAGTCCCATTCAACCAAAGTCCACTTTCCCCAAAAAGTAATTTTCCTTCGGCGGAGGCCGGCATAGACGGGGCACTGTCATCTAGATTGAGTTTATGACAAGCAACTGGCGAAGGATCTTCCATGACGGGTTCTTTTGGAGGGTCTTTCGGCGGGGGTGGATTTTGCAAAGGCTCCTTATCGTTTTTCCCTTTTCTGGAATCGCGAGAGCTTCCTCTGGCAGCGGCAGCGCCAATAGCAGATGCTGCAACAACCCCGACAACTGTGGCAGCGGTAACAATCGCAGCACCAATAAAAATCTCTTTCTTGTGCTTTTTGCAGAACTTCCAAACTTTATGAAAAAATCCTGCCTGGATGACTCGATCTTCGTTTGATAAATCGAGCTCTTTAATGTCGAGCAAAAGCATCTCGAGGTTCTCTTCATCGCAGCCAAGATAAGCAAAATCGACAGCAAAGCGCTCGAAACTGCTTTCATTGCAGGTTTTCAAAAGCTCGTGAATATGCGCCATTACCTCATTACTCAATTCAGAAGCTTCAACATATGAGACAGACCGGCCATCCCAGAGTTTAGCCTCCTGCGCCCAATTGAGATATCCGGAAATATCCGAGAACCGATCCAAATCCAAATCGTCGACATCGATGCCCATAAAATTCCTCCGAAAAAAAGTTGTCCGAAGGTAGCAAAAATAATTTTTACAATACAGGAATTATTGGATGGGAAAATTGAGCTAAATAGATGAATTGTGAATCGTGTTTGTTGAAATTTGCACTGATTTTGAATCTCATTTAGGGTCTGTGAAACAATAAAGTGGGCGATTTCTAAATTAGTGAATAGCCTGAAAGGCGTTTCTTCAAGGTTGATTCGGAAAAAGGAATACCCGAGCATCCAAAATGCTTTATGGGGTGGCAGTCTTTGGTCTCCCAGCTATACCACGCGCGGCCTGAAAATTCCAAGTTTCAGGCCGCGCGTGGTATATTTTGCAGGAGCATGCGGTGGGGCACCACTTGCTATGATTAAGCAATATATCGAACAACAACAATCTCCTCAGGTTTAAATGGCGCGATTCATCTCGGCCCTACAGAACCAAGTTTTCTCGCGTCCGTGGATAAAAACCCAGACATTGACTATACTGCCATTGAAGAACTCTGCCTTGAAAAGAGGAGATTCTTCCGCCGCTCAAAAACCGAAGCAGCTGTAAGCTGCTTCCGCTTGTTAAATAGCTTGCCTTGCCCCGCCCCTGAATGGGATTGCGGCAAGCGATGCGTTCAGCGGATAGGCGATCTGCGGCAGACGCTTTCGGCCAAATCTTATAAAGAGATTGTGCAGTATGATTGGCTTCCATAAACGCACTTACTTTCTTCTCGAACTATTAATCGCTTTGGGATTGACAGCGGTCCTTTTATCCATCTTGTTTCGTTTTTTTGCCGGCAGCGTCCGAGTCGATCAAAAAATTGGAGAGGCGCGATCGATTCTTTATCAGCGTCAACATTTTCAAACACGTATCTCCTCGGTGTTCAATTCGATTGTGCCGCGCTCTGCAAGCACGCCAACATCCGGCCCCTCTTTTTATACAGTTCATGAAAAATCGCCCTCGTTTGTCGCCGTTTTTGATAATGGCATCGATCCCGATCCGCAATTCAGCGGGCCGATTCTAGGGAAAATTTTTCTCGATGCCGACAATCTCATGCTCGTTCTTTGGCCGCTTGAAAAAACTGAAAAAAACGTGTATCGCAAAGAGATCCTCATAAGCGGCGTTCAAAATATGCGTTTTCAATTTTTGGGAAAAAAATCGGCGCACCAAGGCGACCTGAGCGCAGTTTCCATCAATTCCTCGCTGGAATGGCGCACCGATTGGCCCAAAAATCGTTGGGATATCCCCTCTATCGTCCGCATTGTCCTTTCCCAGGATAATCAGGAGATTTCGTTCGCGTTCATTCTGCCGCTGATCGAACCGATCATTACTTACCACGATACAGGGAGGGTCGGATGAATATTTTGAGCCTGGTCATGGGCCTGCTTCTGATTTTCGCCTGCACATTTACTCTATCGCTGCGAAAAGAAACCATTACCCGGAGTGTTGAAAAAACATACCAGGCGCATATGAACGCATCGAGAAAAATCCGAAATTCCTATGAAAGCCTTTGCTACCGCCGACTGAGAAGCGAAGCCAAAGAACCCTCTAAAGAAAAAGAAACGGAAAAGTCTAAACTACGCCGCGAACGGGAAGTATTGCCATTCAACTCCACATGCGCCCGGCTTAATCTTTGGCCACTGATTGCCGATGGAATTGAAAAACACACCGATTTGTATGAAACGGCAGCGCAAATGCTCGGCAGCTTCTATTCAAAATCCCTTTTTCAGGATCAGCCCCGATTCGAATATGCGCTACTGAATTCTCTGATCGAAGCAGCCCGCGAGGCCAGCACTAAAAATAACGGGGTATTTTTAGAAAAACTATGTTTAAAAAACTCGAATGTAAAGCAGCTTTACTCATTGCAATCCATTTATTACCGCATGCTGCGGGGAACCAAAACAGCAAAGCCAGATCAAGGATATCCGTCTTTGATCGATTACATCGTTTTTGAAAACAAAAAAAGCCGCGTATGCCTTCATCACGCATCGCCGGAGATGCTCAACGCCTTATTTGGATCACACGTAGGAACGATTCTTAACTTAGAATTATCAAACAAAGATTCGCCCGTGACAATTGAACGCCTCCAGGATATCTGCGTACAAAATGGGAAGCTTCCGCTTAGCGACGAATTCTTGAATTTGGTCGATCTCGGATCGGCGGATTCACACAGTTCCTGCCAACAAGTCCTCGTCAAGCAAGATGCTGACGTCTGTTTGAAACAAAAAGTTTTTTTTCCTTCCTGAGCTTGATACCATTTGATGCAAATGCGAAGCCTGCGGCCGTCGATTATAGGGATCTCAAGCCGAAAAAAACGATTTTTCAGGTTTTTGGGGTATCTACCCCTTCCAGATCAAAGGCACCCAAGAGGACTGATACCATTTATCAAAAATAATCTGCATAAGGGCGCAGAGCATTTTGCCGAAGACCAAAGCCTGGAGCTTGCAGCAAACTCAATGAGTTTGCAAAAGCGAAGGCGAAGGCCCGCAGGTAAAAGGCCGCGCAAATTGTGCAGATTATTTTTGTTCGAAACGTATTGTTTTAAATACGAATCGAACAAAAATAATTAAAATCCGAGGCTTTGAATCAGTCCCTTTTGGGTGCATGTTTATGCAGCGGAAAACGGATAGTAAAAGAGGTCCCGACCCCCAGCTTGGAAGTCACGGTCACATCGCCATGGTGTTTTTGCACGATGCTTTTGACGATAGAAAGGCCGAGGCCTGTCCCGCCGAATTTTCGCGATCGGGCTTTGTTAACCGTGTAAAAGCGATCGAAAATCCGCGGAAGGTCAGCATCAGGGATGCCGATGCCGCTATCTTTGACGCTCAGCAGCGCCGCTTCCTGCGTGCGATTGATCGTCAACTCGATCTTGGCAGGAGCGGGAGAATATTTAACCGCATTCTCTAAAAGATTCATCACAGCCATGGACAAAAGGTTTTCATCGGCCCGAACCGGAACATCATTGGCTTTTCCATGAAGAGTAATTTTCACATGCGGATGGGCGGCGAGAAGCTGGTCAAGGCAATTCTCGGCTATAGAAGAGAGATCGGTCCATTGGAATTGATCCTCATTGACATTTTCAATATCCGCTAATGCGAGCAGGCTTTTGACGAGCGTAGCGAGCCTGATCGATGTTTTCAATATTTTCTCGGTTACCTCTTTTGTCTGCTCTTGCGTGAGATGCGGCAAATCGTTCAGCATTTCGGCAAATCCGCGGATAATGGTGATGGGAGTTCTGAGTTCATGAGAAGCATTTGCGATAAAATCCTTGCCCATTTCTATCACTTCGTAATCAGCAGTTTTGTTTTGCAGAACTAAAAGAATCCCTCCGTATTTCATTTGAGGAACAGAGATAAGATCGAAATGGATTTTTTGCTTTTCATCCACGGTATAAGCACGCGTAATTGTATCCATTCTCTCAAGGGACATCTGCATGAGTTCTTCACATTGGCTGGCAAGTCCTTGGCGCAAAGCTTGAATTGTCGAAAATTTTCGTCCCATTAAACTTTCGCAAGAAACGCCAAGCATTCGGCAAGCGGCCTGATTGGCAAAAGTGACCGATTGATCGATATCCACAGCAACGACTCCTTCTCCGAGAGATTCGAGAATTGCTTTTGTTCGCTCTTGCTGTTCGATCAGATTAGCAATTTGCTTTTGGATGCGTTCATTCAATGCGTTTAAAGTCCTGGCCAAGCGGCCGAACTCATTGTTGGCATGATCATTTTCGATCTCGACCCGAGGCACGAATTCCACCTTACCTTCTTGATAAGGTTGAATAGCTGCCACTATTTGGCGGATCGGCCGGCTTAACCGATGGATAAACGTCCAAATCACAAATCCATATAGCAGGAAAAGGACAACGCCGAGGGTCAAAAAACAGATCTCGAGATCGTGCGACAATGCCTGTATCTCCGAAAACGGCAAGCCGATTCTCAGCACATATTCGCGGCCATGGGCAATAAAGGGAAAGGCTGCATATGCAAGCGATTGGCGAAACATGGGAGAATAGCGAATCTCGAATCCTTTTCCATATTTGATCGCATCCAACACTTCCGGGTGATGCATCTCTGGCTTCATCGAAACATGCGCTGAAGATTCCGGCAAATGGGTATCGTAAATCGAATACCCTTCATGGTCGAATAAAGAAATGCGAAAAAAAACAATCATTTTTTCCGCACGCAAAGAATCTACGATGCTTTCAAAGTTGGGCGCCAATTGGATTTTGCGGATTATTTCATGGGCGCGGCGAGTGATGGAATGGGTGACCACTTGGTCAATAACTCGGCTGACAAAAGGAAAAAAGATCGCCAAGCAAATAATAAAAAGAACGAAATGAACGATGAGGGTTTTTTTGTGAAAATTAAACATTAATCAGCCGGATAAAATGATTCGAAACCGTTTTTTGTGATCACTCCAGAATTCTCATACCTGATACCGCCCAGGCCGGGCTGATAAAGGCCAGGTTCGATGGCAATGACCATCTGGTTTTCAAGAGCCATTTCACGGTCATCTCCATCCCAACGAACCAAGGGAGGTTCATGGGCTTCTAACCCCAATCCATGGCCCAGGCTGTGAGTAAATAATGATTCGACATGATCGCGCGCAAGCTGATCGCGCGCAGAACGGTCGACAGATTTGATCGTTGCGCCAATGCGAATCTGCTCGTGCGCCGCTTGATATGCTTTTCGAACAAAATGAAACATCTGCTGCAGACGCGGATCCGCCTCGCCGAAAAAAAAGACGCGCGTTACATCTGCGCAATAGTTATTGAAAACAGCTCCGGCATCGATGAGGATAATCTGATTTTTTTTCAACTGAGCCTTTGATGCTCGATGGTGGGGATAGGCACTATTTTCGCCAAAAGCAACAATGGTTTCAAAAGCGAGGCGATTCGCTCCATTTTTGCGCACAAAAAACTCAAATTCAAAAGCAAGATCTTCTTCACTGATGCCTTCTTGAAACAGCGATCGCAGCCGCTGAATACCCGCCCAAGTGATTCTGGCAGCCTCGCGCAATGCATCGATTTCTTGAGCTTCCTTCACTATCCGCTGCTCTGCAAGCGGTGCACTGATCGCTACCCATGACGATTCAGGAGATTCCCGCTTCATCAGCTCGAAATTCGCGACAGTTGTCCATCCGCTATCAAATCCGATTCGTCCTTTTTGCTGCTGCGGTTTGTTCCGTTCCCATAGAGAAACGGGGCAAGGAGATTTTTGGCTGGCCTCGCCAAAGTAGCGTCCATCGACGCTTAATTCGGCACGATCGGGGCGCACCCATAGCCGTCCTTTGCTCATTTTCAAATTCGTCAGATAGAGAAGATCGATCGGATTTTCGATCAATAAAACATCCACATTCCAGTGGCTGAGGCGTTTTTGAAGAGTTCGAATGCGCTGGTTCATGTTTTTCTCATTAAAAAGAACCGAAGCAGCTGAAGCTGCTTTCGATTGTTAAATAGCCCTTGCCCCAGGATTGTGGCAAGCGATGCGTTCAAAATCCGCTTCCGTCAAACATATTTCACAAAACAATCCGCTTTGCCACAACAGCTTTGCCTCTTCAAGGGTGAAACGTTTTCGAACTTTTTGACAAAAACGATGAATAAGCTCCTCAATTGCGGCGTGGCCGTGTAATTCCCCTTTGAGCGCCTCCACAAATGTTGGAGCATCCGCCTCATCAATCCATTGGGGAATTGCCTCAATACTCAGCTGTCTTGGCCCAGCAGCTTTTGCTTCAAAACCCGCCTGAACGCAGCGGCAAACGAGCTCCTCCATCTGCTGAGCGTCTTCTTTCGACAATGATATGATCATCGGAAAAAGAAGCTTTTGGATTCCTTTATTGGACTGAGCCGTCTTTTCTTGCGCATCGCGCAAATCAACAAGATAAATATCTTTGCCTCTCCTTGCCAATAAAAATGCTCCGACGACCGCCAATGCCTCTCCTTGCGGCTCTTTCCAAAGCACCTCTTGATGAGCGGCGTAATCGGCTGTCTTTTCTTCCACAACCGAAATTGGTTCATCCCAAGGATACTTTTGCGGCGTAAAACTGATATTTTCGGAAAAAGAAGGCGCATTGGGAAGAAATGCCTGCTGGATCGATGTGCGGATCTTAGAAAAAACTTTTCCTTCATCGCAAAAGCGTACTTCCCGTTTTTGGGGATGAACGTTGATATCGAACTCATCGGCAGCTTGCGATAGAAATAGGACGGCGGTCGGATGAGAACCTTCAGCAATGCGAGTGCCATAGCCTTCTCGAACCGCTTTTGACAATAGCGGAGAAAAAATGGGGCGCCGGTTGATAAAATAGTGCTGGCCCGTTCTCGTGGCGCGTGCTTCCTCAAAAGGCCCCAGCCATCCCGACAAATTGTTCTCTTCCAGCCAAGTTCCTCTCTTGCATAAATCGGGCCCGAGAATTTCCTCGACACGACCTTTCCAGTCATTTCGATTGGCATCGAGCAGAATCTGTCCTTGCGAGCGCAGAAGAAAAGAAGTCTTGGGATTTGAAAGCGCAAGGGCTTGAATCATTCGAACGATTTGAGCGGAATTGGCTTGGGGTGATTTTTGGAATTTGCGCCGGGCGGGCGTATTGAAAAAAAGCGAACGCACTTCAATCGACGTTCCCCGATTGCGTGCGCAAGGCTCCAGACATTCAATCCGGCCGCCATCGGCAAAGAGCCGCGTCCCCGCCATTCCTTCGGAAGAACGGATTTCAAGTTTGGAAACGGCGGCAATTGCAGCAAGAGCCTCGCCGCGAAAACCCATTGTCTGCAGAAAGTCCAGATCATCCAGCCGCCGCAATTTCGATGTTGCGTGTCGCAATAGGCACATTTCAATGTCGGCCGAAGACATGCCGCATCCATCATCTTCGACTTTGATCAACTGCTGCCCCCCGATCTGGATTTCGATTTCAATCCGCCGGGCTTCGGCATCCAGTGCGTTATCTACCAGTTCTTTAACCACAGAAGCCGGATTTTCAATGACTTCGCCGGCAGCGATCTGATTGATCACATCATCAGGTAAAAGAGCAATTTTCATAACAACTTAGTCCCTGTGCCATTATACACAATCGGGATAAAGCTTCCTCAGAGAACAAAGCATTTCAACCTTTAAAAATTGTGTGACCGCGGGTAGTGCGAGCCGTTCCATGAATAAACCCTTCGAGGAGATTCGGAAATTTTTTGAATATCGTCGAAGAGGCGCAGCGGGAATGGCTCGCTATAGTTTCTATGCTGAATAATCAGCGATTCATTATATAGTATTGCAGGAATGCCCATGCGAAAATTATTATTCTTCTACTTACTGTCTTCTTCTCTCTTCGCATCGCCTATCGGGAATCCGGCGAGTCCAGGGCTCATGCAGGGCGGTTTATTCACTTCTTCCAACCCTTGGATCAAAATTACGACAGGATATCTCGCCGATTACGTCGTTAACATGCCCCTGACCTTGTCCAGCGGACACGCAGATTTTGACGCCGGCGAAACATTTAAGCATTTTGGACTCCATTCGCAAATGGCGAGTTTTTCTCTAGTGCTTCTTCAACGGCTCGAAGCCTACACTCTCTTCGGCGGCTCGAAAGAGCATCTCAAATGGCATGAAGAACCCCATACCTCTCTTTATTCGGCGCTCTTTGATTTCCAATCAAAATATCATTTTTCCTGGGCCGGCGGCATTCGCGTTATCCTTTTGCAATGGGGCCAGACTTTTTTCAGCTGCGACGGCAGTTATTTTGCCATTCCTTCATCGCAAAAGTCTTTTTTCAAATTTCTAAACCGCCTTCATCTTCCGCTTGAACAAGAAAAACAGCATTTCAATCTGCGCGAATGGCAAGCTAGCGCTGCGCTATCGTCGCGATTCTGGATCGTCACTCCTTACGCCGGCGCAAAATATATGCGGGCCAAACTGCACATCCAAAGCGGCACAGAAACCTCTTCTTTAAACTATCGTAACAACCGTCGAATCGGATATTTTTATGGTCTGACTATCACTCTCACCAGTAAATTCCTGATCACGGGAGAAAGACGCGTGCATGACGAATTTGCTTATATGTTCTCAACCCAGGCAGTATTTTAGTGAAAGATATGGAAGAGCATCCGCAAGCTCGCGCTATTATCGACACCCTTCATCACGCAGGATTTATCGCTTATTATGCCGGCGGATGGGTTCGCGATTTTTTACTGAAACACCCTTCGGATGATATCGACATTGCCACAAACGCTCCGCCGGAAACAGTACAAGCGCTTTTTCCCCACACAGTTCCTCTTGGGATCGCTTTCGGCATCATTTTAGTGATTCAAGAGGGCCATCCATTCGAAGTAGCGACTTTTCGGCAAGATCTCGATTATCAAGACGGCCGGCGGCCGGAGCGCATCCAATTTTGCACGGCAGCCGAAGACGCGAAAAGACGCGACTTTACCATTAATGGCCTCTTTTATGACCCGATCCATGATGAAATTTTAGACTATGTCAATGGCCGCGAAGACATCAAAGCCGGCATTATCCGTGCGATCGGCAATCCGCACGAGCGCATTAAAGAAGACCGGCTGCGCATGATCCGTGGCATACGCCTTGCATGCCGCTTCGGCTTCCAGATTGAAAAAAAAACACAGGACGCGATCCGCGCCCACGCCAAGGAGCTCTTCCCGGCTGTAGCGATTGAGCGGATCGTTCAAGAGCTCGAGAAAGGCCATGCATTCGGCAGCTTGAGAAAAATGCTGCTCATGCTTCACGAATTCAGTTTGCTCGGTGCGATTTTTCCTGAACTGGAACAAATTTCATATCAAGAGATCGAACAACGCCTTGAACCAATCGGCCGTTATCCCAAGACTTCTCCTCTGATCGCTTTCTTGCTCCCTTTATTTCCACAATATTCACTCGAACAGCAAATCGATCTTGCCAGGAAGCTGAAACTATCAAACCACGATATGCAATTCGTCACGTTTCTTTTTAATGCGCATCAACTGATCGATAAAGATCTCAAACATGCGTACGCCATTGAAAATGTCGAATGGGCCTATCTCTATGCAAACCCATTTTGTCCTATTGCATTGCAAATCATTGCATCGCATCTCGATTCCGCCCGCCGAACTCTCTTTTTGCAAGACCACGAAGCGCGAATAAATTCTCTTCACATGGCAATCGATCGCATTCATCGTCGCGCGCCTGTCGTAACATCGGCGGAACTGAAGCTAGCCGGAATCCAGCCGGGCAAACAAATGGGTGTCCTCTTAAAGGAAGCGGAGCGCCTCGCCTTCAACGAGCACATCTATGATTCCGCCCAAGTCATTGAGCGCCTGCGGCAAACCTCTTTTTGGCCAAAAGACATTTGACAACTTTCGTGATTTGGCTAGCGTCAAAGCCCATATGATCGGCGATCGCAAGTTGAGATTTTTCTGATCGTTGGTAATCCGCTATTGATCCAAGAAAATACGGCTCAATTGGGTCCAACTAAGGGCAATCCCTTGGGAGCGAACTTGTGTTTCTTTGCCACCATAGATGACATAATTGGTTCCCACATTTGTTTTAGCTAATTGACTCCATTTCACAAGATTAGAAAAAAAATCTGAGTTTATGGTTTCGGCAGATTTTATCTCGATCGGTATCAGATTTGTTCCTTCTTCGAGGATACAATCCACTTCATGGCCGGATTTGTCTCGCCAAAAATAAAGGTTTGGGGTTAGGCCCGCATTGAAACGCTGCTTCATTAGATCAGCGAGGATCATCGATTCAAAAAGTGGCCCGCGTAGATAATGAGTAACGAGATCTTTCGGTGATTGAATCGAGAGCAAATGACAGGCAATCGCACTATCATAGAAATAAAGTTTCGGTGCTTTGATTAAGCGCTTACTAAAATTTTTATGGTGTGGATGTAAAAGAAAAATCACATAAGTTGCTTCTAAAATTGAAAGCCAAGAGCGAACAGTATTTGCTGAGATGCCACAATCATTGCCAATCGATGTGAGGTCCAAAAGTTGTCCAATACGTCCAGCGCAAAGCTGTAGAAATTTTTGAAAGGTTGATAGATCAGTAATGTTTTTCAGATGCCGAACATCTCGTTCGATGTATGTTTGAATGTAGCTTTGGATCCATTCTTTCGTGTCGATTTTTTTTGCATATAGAGATGGATAGAATCCACGAAACAGGGTTTCTTCAATTTCTGAAGGAAGTAATGAAACATTGTGCAGTTCATCGATACTGAGCGGTAGAAGGGTAGTTAGCGCGATACGTCCTGCCAGCGTTTGACCAATGTGATAATTTAAAAGAATGTTTTCAGACCCTGTCAAAATGAAAAACCCCGGTTTGGGATGTTCATCAACATAAGCTTGAATATAAGACAAAAGATCAGGGACTCGTTGGATTTCATCGAAAATCGCACCAGTTCCATCCTCTACCGACTTGAGAAATTTTCTCGGATCTTCAAGAGCAAAACGCCTCGTATCCAGCTCTTCTAAATTAATGTATTTATGCTGAGGAAATAGGGCTTTTGCCAAAGTTGTTTTGCCAGATTGGCGAGGACCTAAAATTCCGAGAACCGGGAATTGAACACTTAGTTTTTTTAATCGAGCCGTCAGTTGTCTTCCAATATACATAAACACCTAATGGACAATTATGCAATCAGATTGCACAATTGTCCACACCATTCTTAAATTATTAAATTCTAAATACATGCGATAGCCATTCCAAGTTAAGAATGGGGTGTAAATCGAAAACAAGACGAAATCTATTTCGAATTATTAAGGTGCATTGTTCTTGGGAGCTGCAATTGAGCGGATCGTTCAAGAGTTCGAGAAAGGCCGTGCATTCGGCAGCTTGAGAAAAATGCTGCTCATGCTTCACGAATTCAGTTTGCTCGGTGCGACTGTTCCTGAACTGGAACAAATTTCATATCATGAGATCGAACAACGCCTTGAACCAATCGGCCGTTATCCCAAGACTTCTCCTCTGATCGCTTTCTTGCTTCCCTTATTTCCACAATATTCCTCGAACAACAAATCGATCTTGCCAGGAAGCTGAAACTATCAAACCACGATATGCAATTCGTCACATTTCTTTTCAATGCGCGCCAACTGATCGATAAAGACAAATATAAGCACGCCATTGAAAATGTCGAAGGGCCTATCTCTATGCAAACCCATTTTGTCCCATTGCATTGCAAATCATCGCATCGCATCTCGATTCCGTCCACCAAACGCTCTTTTTGCAAGACCACGAAGTGCGAATAAATTCTCTTCACATGGCAATCGATCGCATTCATCGTCGCGCGCCTGTCGTAACATCGACAGAATTGAAGCTGGCCGGAATCCAGCCAAGCAAACAAATGGGAATCCTATTAAAAGAAGCGGAGCGTCTCGCTTTCAATGAGCACATCTATGAGTCTGCCCAGGTCATCGAACACCTGCGGCAAACCTCCTTTTGGCCAAAAGACATGTAGATCTATAGAGCCAAAATCAGCATTGCAGCCGCTTAGGGATACCCCTTTCCAAAGCATGAGAGAACTCCTCAAATAATTTGAGTTTATCCGCAAGGTCGCATTCTACATCTACCAATAAACCAAGATCTAAAGATAGTTCGAAAAGCTCGCTGATTGCCGTTCATATTCCAGAAAGGATCGCCTTTTTAGAGTCACTGGAATTACTCGTGGTAGCTGGCAAAAAGAATTTGGCTAGTAATGAAAATGGAGAATGGTTGCGAGACCAATATTGACCAGCTTGTGAATGACATGGTTGGGATCAGTCGCGAATATTTGGGCAAGGAATAGTTATACTTGAAGTTTGAAACGACTGCTGACTCATCTCAACGACGATATTGTCCGTTTATGCAGATCGGTGCGAAATTTTGATTTCCTTCTCTTGCCTATCCGTTTCCATAATCTTATCTAGCTCAGCTTTTGCATCAAAGTTTCGACTTTCCAGTATTTCCTGTTGTTTATGGAGTTCGAAAGAAAGAATGTTTGCAATCGTATTTGGAAGCGCGGATATCAAACCAAATCCTGCTACATTAATCCAACTAAACGAACGGGTAGTTAAGAAGCTGAGCGCTCCTTCCATCACAAGAAATGGTAAAAATTTTAATATCGTCTTTGTTGCAATAACACAGCTGGCCACACCCTTTCCTATCACGAACTCCGTCTTTACTAATGATTTCTCTGTTTTGCCATCAGTAAAGTACAACAATTTTCCATCATTTGAAAAACAGGTACTGATTGTGGTTGCATTGTGCTTGAATTCCAATTCAACGGTTTCTTTTTTAGTCTGCTCAAAAGGATTGTCTTGCAAGATTTTAATGGCTAATCCGTGAATGGCCGCGTCTGTAGTCGGCGTGCAAGATATGCTAAGCAGTTCTCGAACAGCTCTCTGAGCAGCAGAACAATTTATTGAAGCAATGGCCATGGCATAATCCCTCTTCATTGTCAGAAATGATAACAAGAAATAAAAATTAAGGATATTACAAAGATTATATAAATTCTAGTATTTAGCATGTCATATTGAGGTATACCCGAATCCTGCACTATAAAACCTATAAGAACTGGGTTAAACTTCGACTTTTCTTGTCATTTTTTCGACACTCAAAGACTTTTTTCTGACACTTTTGTGGAGGATTTTATTGATAGCAGAGCCAATTGCTCAGGCCAATCGATCAGATTGTTTTTGATAAATGGTTTAATTTGATTTTGTTTTTAGCTGAATCCTTATATATAACCATATTAATGGGTCATGGGAAATATGGCAGCCGAACAAGCACGCTATAAATGTGGACGCATTTCCAAACTGTTAGAGGCTTTTTTATCTATAATTTTTACTGGAACCGCTGCAGTCGCTCAAGCAGCAGATGCTGGAACAGCGCTATTTGGCGGCCAAGCCGCTTCCGATGGGACAAACGGCCCCGCTTTTGCCAGCCGATTAGCTCCGAACGGCACATTCGTGCAGCTCGTTGATCCTCTTTTTCCAGCGAACGGTCTAATTACTTGTGTCGCCATCAACAGTTCGGGAGACGGCGTGATGGGGGGGAGAAGCAACACATTTGTTCCCTATTTTGCGATTATTTATCCAAATGGCCAGGTCGTTCCACCAGTTTCCGGGATCATCCCGGCAAGCGGATCCGTGCAAGCAGTCGCTTCCAATGAAGCGAGCCAAGGGCTGGTCGCCGGTTACAGTGGAAGTTCATCTCCGACCCCATGGTTTGCTGCAGCAATCACGTCGCTCGGCGATCTTATACCGATTACTGGGCTGCCTATTTCTGGACAACCTGAATCTGTCGCCATCAACAGTGCAGGGCTTGGCTTAATTGGAGGAAAAACTCAAGCCGGAGCCGGTTTTGCTGCTCTCATCGCTTCCAATGGAACACTAACTCCTGTATCTGGAACTCTTCCCACATCTAGCGGCGACATAGCCAGCGTTGCCATCAATAATGATGGAGTCGGCTTACTTGGCGGTTATGATCATACAGCTCCCTTTGCTGCTTTAATGGCTCCCAATGCATCGTTAACCTCTCTAACATTCGATATTTCAGATGGGTTTATCAAGAGCGTCGACATCAATGATTCTGGAAATGGCTTGGTTGGTGGAGGAGAAACCGATGGCAATACCGTCGCCTATGCTGCGCGCCTCGCGCCAAACAGCACATCTCTCATCCGGCTAACTGGCGGCAATTTGCCGCCAATCGGTCAAATCAATCAAGTCGCCATCAATAGCGCCGGAGTCGGCGTGATGGGAGGATACTACGGCATTAATGGAAGCGGCGGAGCCTATGCCGCCTTTGTTGCTCCCGATGGCACCGTTACGCAAATTACAGATAATCAGTTTCCAACTTCAGTTGGACAAATTTATGGCGTTGCGATCAGTGAAGCCGGAGTGGCAGTTCTTGGCGGATACAAAGGAACGAATGAAGTCCCCTATGCCGCCCTCGTGGCGCCGAACGGAACAATCACACAATTTCCCTCCAGCGGCTTGCCGGATACCGGATATATCTCCTGCGTATCTGCTGCAGAAGCAATGACTCCTCGATCTATTGGAAGCTATTTTAGCGCCATTTACAGTCAGCTTGCCGCATCGTTTACCCTGAATACCCACCTGATTGTTGAAAGCAGAACCGACCTTCAAACGCATTCTTCAGACGAAATCAGCCTTCTCGCTGATTCCAACTGGGATGATTCAACGAGAGACTCGCAAACCCAAAACCATCAGCAAGGTTCAAAATCCGCGGCTCCTAATTACTCTATTTGGGTTGCGCCATTTGGAAGCTACATTCATACAAATCATATCGAGAAAATTCCATCTTTTACAAATGCGATCGGCGGCGCTCTTGCAGCCTTTGATTATCATTTTCCGCATCTTCTGGTTGGCGGGGGCTTGGGGTATGCTTTTAATTCCCTCCAATATTCAGCGGGATTCGGCCACGGTAAGATTCAAGAAGAATTGGGCTGTTTGTATGTGTCATATCAACGAGAAAAATTCCGCCTGAGCGGCGCTTTGTGGGGAGGGCCTTATCAATTTAATGATGTGCGACGTTCGCTCTTTTCTGTTACGTCCACTTCAACAACAAATGGATGGATTCTATCTCCTCATTTCGAATTAGCCGTTCCGGCCTATAAAGGCCAAATTCTCGGTGTTGCAGAACCCTTTATCATGTTTGATTGGACCAATAGTTGGCAGCGTCATTTTACGGAAAAAGGCACATCCGGCTTTAACCTTGTGGTGAAAGGCCAATATGCCTCGCTTCTGAAAAGCGAGGTCGGCGTACGCTTTCATGAACAACTCTCCTATTCTTGGGGCAAGATTCTTTTTGAAGAAAAAGTAAGCTATATCAATCAAGCCCCCTTCCACTTCAAAAATGCCACAGTGTTTTTTGTCGGATCGCTATCTCCTTTTCCGGTGGCGACAGGCAGCAAGAAAACACAGAATTTGGGAAGTATCGACCTGCGTTGTTCCATCCTTCCTCGGAAACAGAAATATCCTTACGGGATCTTGGCTTTGCGCGGAGACGACGGCAATTCACTCCATGCTTTTTTCGCCAGTTTTGAAATAGGTAAAAAGTTTTAAGAACCTATCAGGTTTCAATGCAAATCAAGACTTGCCATCCACCGTTACTGCCGATCAAACACCTTGAATATAAAAAAATCATTTCCGTTTTGGGCGAAGCGAGAGATGCCATTGCACGTCTCGACGAAAAAATCCTTCAGGAAAAGCAATCGAGAATCATCCTGGAGCCGCTGTTCTGGCAGGAGTCGATATCATCTCTTCGTTCGCAAAATATCCACACGATCTTTCAGGAAGTCATGTTGGTGCGATTCGCTGGCATTGCTTCAGAAAAACGCTCTGCTTTGATTGAAAAAATCATCTCAGCTAAAGAAGCTCTTGATTACACGGTAAAGGAGCGAAACAAGAAAATCGGTGAGCAGCTTTTCTGCCATATTCACCGGATCATCAAAAAAAACTCGACATACACACGAGATATTGGCCGCATTAGGGACCGGCAAAATTGGATTGGACCAGAAGGGTGTAAAATCGAAGAGGCTTATTTTTATCCGCCTCTGGCAAAGCGGATCCGGCCCTTGCTGCGCAATCTGGAAAGCTATCTTGCCAAACAAGATCTTGATCCTCTACTGCAAATAGCGATCGCATTTGCCCAATTTTTAATCATTCATCCTTTTATGGACGGCAATGGACGGGTTGCACGCATGCTAGTACCAGTATGCGCTTTCAGAAAAAAATTAATGAATCTGCCCGCTCTTTTGCTTAGCGAATATTTTGAAACCCATCGAGAAGATTATTTCCAAAAACTTTTCCATATTTCTGAACACGATGATTGGGAAGATTGGATTGTTTTCTTTCTCGCGGGAGCCATCTCGCAGGCAAAAAAAACGCGCTGCCGAATCGATGCCCTCGCAAAGCTTTGGCATGACACTGTGAAACTCTCTAGCGAGAAACAGGCAAAGCTATTGTTTTGCCAGCCATTGGTTGAACGCGGATCAAAGGTGATCACTGATAAACTAATCAGAGAAAAATTTCTCATCGCGCAGGGAGAAGAACACTTTTTCTTCGAGCCCCTCATTCGCGCGATGAGAGATTGATAAAAAGCGCGCGGTTATCGGCCGCCAGTTCCCATTTCGCCGCAAGTGCAGCTCTTCGTGCGCTTTTTGCAAGATTTGCACACAGACTTTTTCGCCGTTTTTTTCTTAACGGTTTTTTTCTTAACGATTTTTTTCTTTTTCGTCGTTGCTTTTCTTTTGGTTGTTTTTTTCTTTACAGGCATGTTTTTCCTCCACGTGTAAGCATGCGGTTATCATAAATTAGGCTGCGGTGCGGATCGGATTCTTTTGAACCGGTTTTCGAATCAAAATAACACGAAATCAGCGAAACCTACTTTGTAGACACCCTCAAACATTCAATCGCATGATTTGATTTTTTTTCGCAATGGAAGAAAATCAATTTTGTGAAAAACTATTCTCAAGAGCGAATGGCAATGAGAAAGGAACCATGCATAAATTTTTATATACACCCAAAGAACTTGAAAAATCGGCTTTCGGGCTGCCGCGAAAACTCTCTAGAATCGATGACCGCTTTTTCAGGTTCTTTGCGTATACGGTATTGTTGAGTTTAGTGTTTTTAAAAACGAGCGTCCTGGAATCTTATATGCTTCATCAAAAGACAATCGAGCATGAATGGAAAGAGGAAAACCTTCCTCCGTTTAATGAATTGATGCTCTCATGGAACGCCCCTCGGCCATCGGATGGAAAATATCTATTCTACATCAGCGTAAAGACAGATGGGTGGACACCCTGGCTGCTATATGCATCCTGGGGCAGCGACGGGCAGTCAAGTTTTTTGAATCCAACGCCAGACGAAACTGTCCGGGTTTACCAGGATGCGTTGGAAGTGATGAAGGGTGGGAAAGCAACAGGATTTCAAATCAAAGCCGCCGCCGAGGGAAATGCCAACTTGGATAACATCTATGGTTTGCACGTATACATAAATAGCGACCGCTCGCAGGACTTTCCTAAAACCTCGGTTTCACAATTTTTGCAGCTTCCTGTAGCGGGCCTCTCGCAAATCACATTAAATCATGCGCGTGCTTCCGATCTTTGCTCGCCAACTTCTACAACAGCCGTTGTCAGATATCTTTCGAAAAATCCAGCGATCGATCCTGTTGATTTTGCTCAAAAATCCTGGGATAAAGGCTTTGATATATTCGGCAATTGGGTATTCAATGCCGCACAAGCCGCAGCAAAGCTCGGCCCATCATGGAATTGCTGGGTGGAACGCCTCCAGGGTTTCGATGATATTTATCAACGCCTGAAACAGGGAACACCTGTAATTATTAGCGTGAGAGGACCTCTGCCGGGAAGCGCAAAAGAATACGCGAAAGGCCATTTGATGGCAGTGATTGGCTGCGATCCGGATCAACAAAAAGTGATCTGCATGGATCCCGCATTTCCATCGGACAAGCAGACCATCACCCGTTATGATTTGACTGACTTGATCCAGGCGTGGAATCGACGCGGGAAAGTCGCCTACATATTTGATCAGGCGATAAAGCAATCATTTTAAACCAATTGCCAAAACGGTGAGGTCGTCCGATTGGACAGCGCCGCTGCTAAAAAGATGGATCTCTTCAATTAGCTGATCAACCAGCGACTGCGGGTCGCTTTTTTTGCATCGAGACAAAAATTCCTCGAGGCGCTCCTTTCCAAAGAACTGATGATCAGCATCGGTCGCCTCGATGACACCGTCGGTATAGAGGAACAGAAGATCGCCAGGATTCAATTCCATCCGCTCGATGCTGGGATGAACCGATTCCACACCTAAAGCAATTCCGGAAGCTTGCAGTTTGCTCAACTCGCCATTTTTTCTCCGAACATATGCTGGCGGATGCCCTTGGCTGCAATAGTTGAGCTCACGGGTACGGGGATCATAAATTGCTACCCATGCTGTGATGAAAAAACAGGTTGAGGCTGTATCGCGCATCAAGAGCGTATTTGCCGTCAAAAGAGCTTTGGAAAGATCTTTCAAGATGCCAACCGAGGTTCTTAGCATACTGCGAAAACTTAAAGAAAAGAGACATGCGGAAATCCCTTTGTCGGCCGCATCAGCAATCGCAATCAGCAGCCTTCCGTCTTCCAAAACAAACAAATCATAAAAATCCCCGCTTACCTCGCGTGCCGCAAGATAGCCCGGAGCGATTTTTAGCGAAGGAAAATCCGGAAGATCGACCGGAAGCATGCTTGCCTGGATCTGATGCCCGATCTTAAGCTCTTGCGCAAGCCGTTCGCGCGCCATTTTTTCACGTTCGGCTTCTTGCTGATGAGCACTCATCGCATCCAGCATCTGATTCATCTGCTGGCCCAAAACATTGATTTCGAAACCCATTCGATCTGGAGCAAATCGAACATGCGTTCCGCCCTCTGAGATGCGCTTCATAACCGCGCATAAAGATTGCAGGGGCTTGGAAATCCTGCGAGTGAACCATATCAGCGTTCCTCCGCCGACAACGCAGACAAAAAAGAGTAAAGTGGCGATCCGGAAAAAATAAGCCTTCATTTGCAGATTGGCGATGCTCTGCTCCGGAACATCCAGCATCAGATAATAACTAGTCTCCTCGATCGGTATCTTGACGGCCAAAAACGATTCTTTTGCGGTCCGCAAAATCCAGCAATCCTGCTCCGCGTGAGGAACCCAGGAAAAAGCTTCGCTCGACTGGGCAAAACGCTTGCCTTCGATTCCCTTTTCCATGCTGTGAAAAATATTTCCCGAAGCATCGATCAGCGATAGTCTGAGAGGATAAGGGCTATATTCGCGATAAACCAAGCGCGAAATGAGACGGTCGGTAGGAGTTGCGATAAGAAGAGCGCCTTTCAATTGGCCGGATTCCAAAATCATTTTTCCGACATACAGTCTTTCATTCGCTGCATCAGCGCTTGGATGAATGAAAATCAAATTCTTGCTTTGAACTGCCTGCTCGATGAATGGCTGGACGCTGGGATCGTTGCAAAATAGATTGTCGCAAACAGGCTTTTTATGCTCATCGAAACTGACAAAGAATAATTCATCCGCTTCGTATTCCTTGGCCTCGCTTTTCAAAAATTCTTTTCGAGCCAGCGAATCCTTTGGAAGATCATCAATCAGAGCCGTTAAAATCGTGAGCTGATTTTGAATCATTTGCTCCAGATAGAGGGCGCGGCTTTCAGCTAAAGCGCGCATGGTCACAAGAGCTTCATCGACATTATCGCTATATTCACGATGGTATAAAAAAAAAGTATGAATCAGCAGAGGAAGGCCGAACAAAGCGAGGCTCATGAACAGCACTCTCTGGGCAAGAGAGCCTGCGGCCGGGCGATAAAACGCCTTTGAATCGCGATGATCGGGCTTTATGCTTATTGAGCGATCAGTCATAGTCGTATGGTAAGGAGCTATCTAACAATAAATCGACTATTTCGCTGCGTCAAAGCCCATATAATCGATGATCGCGAGTCGATTCTACGGAGCTTTCACACTAGCCAAATGGTTCAATTTATTGTTAGACAGTTCCAAACGCCCAAAAACGGGGCCAACCCTCCTATTCGGCATGGTAGCAAAAGCGATCACCAGTTTACAACATCCCCTTGTCAAAAGAGCTGTTCAATTGAGGCTCGATCGCAAGAAACGCGAGGAAGAAAAGCGCGTCCTCGTCTCAGGAAAAAAACTGATTGCCGATTTAGCTGCTTTTTGGACAATCGATATCCTCTTCTCCGAAATGAGCGAAAAGCTCATCCCGTCTTTGGAAACGCTCCGCGTCACCCATTCGGTTTTAAAAAAAATTACCGGCGTGGAAGAGCCGGACGGCTGGGCTGCGATCGTTCCTCTCCCGGAGGAACAATCCCTTGAAACCATGGATGCCGTCTTGATCCTGGATCAAGTCAGCGACCCTGGTAATATGGGCACGCTTTGGCGTACAGCCCTGGGATTGGGATGGCAGGGTATTTGGCTGACCCCCGGCTGTGTCGATCCATTCAATGATAAAGCTCTGCGAGCCTCGCAAGGAGCGGTTTTCCGCCTTCCCTTTGAACGAATCTTCCCCGATCAGATCATTTCATGGAGTCAGATGAAAAATGCGGCGATTTATACGGCCGATCTCGAAGGCGATCCGATCGATCAATGCAAGATCATTCGGCCGATGGCTTTAGTGCTCGGCAATGAAGGGCAGGGCCCCGGCAGTTGGACGCAGACATCTAGCCGAAAAGTAACGATCCTCATCCACGGCGTCGAATCATTGAATGTTGCCAGCGCCGGAGCTATTCTCCTCTACGCCATGAGGCCCACCCGATGACAGAACGCTATTTCCATCACGAAGAAGATTTCCACGCTCGAGACCGCAAACAATTCAGAAAAGAGCGGCGCTACGCCCAAAAGACCGACCGCTCAAAATTCAAAAAAAGCGACCTCGATCAGCTCAAAAAAGAAGAAATGGTTACTTTGAATGATCCGCGCCTGCATTCCGGCCGCGTTGTAGCTATTACTGGCGAAGGGATTTGGGTAGAAACGGATGGCGTTCAAATGCTCTGCACAGTCAAAGGGCTGATGAAAAAAGAAAAAATGATGTCGAAAAACATCATTGCAGTGGGCGACTTGGTACGGGTATTGCCGACAGATCCAAAAGAAGGATCCATCGTCATTGTCGAACCTAGATACTCGTCGCTATCGCGCCAAGACATCAGCGGAAAAAAAGAGCAGCTAATCGCAGTCAATATCGATCAGGCGTTGATCGTATCGTCTCTCCAATCTCCTCCGCTCAAGCCTGCGTTGATTGACCGTTATCTCATTGCGGCGGAACGAGGGAATATCCATCCCATCATAGTCATCAACAAAATCGATTGCCTGGACGAAACATCATTGGAAGAGAAAGATCTCTATAAAAATTTTCTCGTCGTTTACGAGCAACTGGGATATCCCATTCTTTCAGTCAGTACAATCACAGGCGCCGGATTGGACAATTTGCGCGCCATCATGAAAAACAAAACCTCCGCATTTGCAGGACAATCCGGCGTCGGCAAAAGCTCGCTCCTCAATGCGGCATTCGGTATGAGCTTGAAAATCGGCGATTTGACGCAAAAAACATTCAAGGGAACCCATACAACGACAAGCTCAGAGCTTTTGACTTTGCCTCATGGTGGATTTTGCATTGATACGCCGGGCATCCGAAGTTTCGGCATTTGGAACTTGCAGCGAGAAGATGTTATCAATCATTTTCGCGAGTTTCATAGCCTTGCGCAAAATTGCCGCTATGCTGATTGCACCCATCTGAGCGAGCCCTCATGCGCAGTAAAAGTTGCTGTCGACGCACAACAAATCTCCGCCATCCGTTATGATTCTTACAAGAGTTTGATGGATGAAATCATTGCAGGACTCGATAATCGCACGAAAAGGAAATTGGACCTATGACCATCGCGGCTGTTCACGCTCTGGAAATTCTGGATTCCCGAGGCAATCCTACGTTAGAAGTCACAATAACGACAAAAGAAGGGGCAATCGGCCAAGCAAAAGTTCCTTCCGGAGCATCAACGGGCGAGCACGAAGCTCTTGAACTGCGAGATCTCGATCCCAGGCGCTATTTTGGAAGAGGAGTCTTGCGCGCCGTCGAAAATGTCAACGGTCCCATCCAGCGATTGCTCAAGGGCAAACCCATCGACAATCTCCAGGCGATTGACCAAGCCATGATTGATCTCGATGGAACTTCTAATAAAAGCAACATGGGCGCCAATGCGATTACAGGGGTTTCCCTAGCTGCAGCAAAAGCTGCCGCCGCTTCAAAAAAAACCCCCCTTTACCGATATCTAGGAGGCGAAAAAGCTACGCTGCTGCCCTGCCCCATGATGAATATCATCAATGGAGGCGCCCATGCAGATAATCAGCTCGATTTTCAAGAATTCATGATCCGGCCCATCGGCGCGCCATCTTTTCGCGAAGCTCTGCGCTGGGGATCGGAAGTATTCCATTGCTTAAAAACGATTTTGCGCAGCCATTCCCTAACAACCGCTGTCGGTGATGAAGGCGGATTTGCACCGCCAATTGATAGCAACGAGCAAGCACTCGACCTGATCATCGCTGCAATTGAAAAAGCTCATTTAGTGCCTGGCAAAGATGTGACCATTGCCCTCGATTGCGCGGCATCCGAGTTCTATGAAAAGGGTCAATACGTAGAAAAAAAACGCGGATCCGCCGGCAAAAACCGATCATTCGAAGAACAAGTCTTATACCTCAAAACCCTCGTACAGCAATATCCGATCGACTCTATCGAAGACGGCCTCGATCAAAATGATTGGGAAGGATGGCGGCTCCTAACGGAAATGCTCGGCTCCAAGATCCAGCTTGTCGGCGATGATCTTTTTGTAACAAATACTCATTATCTAAAGCGGGGGATCGATGAAAAAGTCGCCAACGCGATTCTCATCAAAGTTAACCAGATTGGAACCCTGACTCAAACAGCTGCAGCCATTCATATGGCTCAGCAAAACCGATATCGCTCGATCATTTCTCATCGCTCGGGAGAAACAGAAGATGCCGTAATCGCCGATCTCAGCGTCGCGTATCAAACAGGACAGATTAAAACAGGTTCATTATCTCGCTCCGATCGCATTGCCAAATACAACAAGCTCCTTGAAATTGAAGAAGAACTGGGCTCGTCTGCACAGTTCGCTAATTTATGAGTCAATCGCAAAACTCAGGACCGCGGCAAAAATGCCCTCTTGAGCTGTTTTTTCTTCCTTGCCTCCGCCCCTCTACTCTCCCTGAGTAATATATATGGACAAGGCAAGGAATTCGACCGCAAGCGGTAGAAAACATAACTTATTTCGGTGTGTCCCTAATACATCTTACCTCTCTGTCGGGTCAGGAGTGTTAAGTAAAAAAAAATCTACCATTTTTCGCAGCTTGGGACTACATTGGCTACCTTTCAAACCAAACTGAACCCGGAAAAAAAGGTTGTTTTATGAGGAAAACCTCTACTTTTGTTGCGTCTTGGTTTAAACATAGCATATTCGCGATGGGTCTTTTGTTATTACCCCAACTGCATCTTGACGCTAGCTATATTCAAGTTTATCAAACAACAACAAACGGCGGGCTTGCTTTTACCGGCAACACGTTGGGACTTGATAAAGCAGCGACTACAAACTGCCCAGGAACCGAAGGATCTATCGGGGCGTTTATAACACAAAATCCAACATTGCGGGTGTGCACTTTTCCGACCGACAATGGCACAACCGAAACTTGGGCTTTGAACGAATCTTATGCTTATCTAGATCTTCCTCCAGGAAGCTCCGTTCTTCATGCTGAATTAATTTGGGCTGGCAGCTTTGGATTTGGCTCAGATATCACATTAAGCATCGTCGACACAGCAACAGCTTCATTCACCACTCCATCAGGAAACTACACAGTTTCTCAGAAAACCTCAACAGCTCAATCAGTATACGACACAATTAGTACTACTACAGACGGATTTTATGTAAGAAGCGCTGATGTAACAGCAGCTGTAGCATACGATGTCGAGAACTTTTTCGCATCAACTCCGAATAACTACTATCAAGGTAAGTATACGGTTGGACATATTCCGGCATCGCTTTCCCCAACTGATTATAATGATAACTGCTGCGGATGGGTTCTCGCTGTAGCCTATAGCAACCCGAACATGCTCACAAGCGAGTTACTTATTTATACTGCTTGTGAAAAAGTTTACAGTGGTGCGCCAACGGTGACAACTGCAATCACAGGTTTTCGCACACCGAGTTCCGGGACTATCAATGCAAGACTCTTTTGCAGCGCGCTTGAAGGTGATGCAGCAATCCATGGAGATCAATTCAAGGTAGGTCCCAGCACAGGTTCCCTAAGCTCGATCAGCGGGAGCAACAACCCTCTGAACAATTTTTTCGCTTCTCAAATTAATACCTCGCTCTCTTTCACAACTGATGCGAACGGCAAATTGATCCAATCCGGATCCGGCTTGCTTGATCAAAGGGGTTCTTTTGGAACGTATAATTCTGACGCATTTGCCGACCCTGCGGAAGCTAATATCCCAGCTAACAGACAAGGTTGGGATATCACCAGCATTGACGTTTCTTCTCTGTTTACTCATGATCAAGAGGAAGCTTACACACAAATAAGCACAACCCAAGATCAAATTATAGTCACCTCCCTGGGTCTGCAATTCCAGGACGAATCACCCATTATTCAGGCTGTCAAAGAAGCCTCGCCGACAACAGTTACAGACATCGGAGATGACATTACTTTTACTAATACATTTACAAACAACGGCGCCGCCAATGCAACAGACCTTATATTTATCGACCAGTTACCAAGTGGTTTAGAATACAATAGCACTATCCCACTTACAGTTACATACAACTCTTCTATGGTAACTATTACCGGAGCGGATATCAGCACCGGCGTAGATTTAAGCTCGATTGTATCCACCTTCGCTTCCGGTGAGACGATAACAATTGTATTTCATGCAACAGTAACAGACTTACTAGATAGCTATCAAAACAGCGCGACGCTTGACTATGCATTCAATCCTTTTGGAACTGATATCCCACTTTCTGTGGACACAAACATAGTCACAGTGGTGAGATCCTCTATTACAATTGCTCCCGTCGCCGTAGACAATTTTTACACAACAACTGCAGAGACAACTCTGAACTGTCCTGGCAATCAAGGTATACTTCAGAATGATACAGGCACAGGCACACTTGCAGGCCACCAGTTTTGGCTCTCATCGTCATTTAACGGCACGCTCTCGGTCGTTCTAACAGATGGCAGCTTTTCCTATACGCCCGCAGATGGTTTTTCCGGAGTCGATACCTTTTATTACGACATTACAGATGCTACAACTAATATATCGAATACAGCAACTGTCACCATCTACGTAACGCCAGCGGCTGTATCCGATTCCGGCACAACGGCGGCAAATACAACTTTAACATCGTTGACAAGCGTCCTTGAGAATGATCTAGGAACAGACTTGGTAGTCACCGCGGCTACAGGCACAACAGAGCAAGGCGGCTCTTATGAAATTACAAGTACTGGCTACTATGTCTATGTACCGCCAACAGACTATTCTGGTTATGATTCCTTCATTTATACTGCAACAGATTCTTCATCGCAAACGACAGATGCAGCGGTAACGATCCTTGTTACGCCGATAGCAAAGGACGATACCGGTCAAGTACAGGCCAATGGTGTTCTCAATGGATCAACCCTATTTGCCAATGATCCAACGCAAGGGACGCTGATTGCTTACTCGCAACCATCCAACGGCTATGTTGCAATAGCTGATAATGGAACTTATACTTATGCGCCTAATCACGGATTTTCCGGATTGGATACATTCACATACACAATCCTGGATCATGCAAGCCAGACAGCGGAAGCAACAGTGTCTATCACTGTTACGCCCATTGCAAATATAGATTCCGGCGAAACGTACGTTAACGTTGATTTAAATACGACTGCCTCCGTTCTAAGCAACGATATCGGGGTCGGATTGAACGTCACTTCTCTCAGCACCATGACAACAACCAGTGGCGGCAGTGTAACTATGGCATCGGACGGCACGTATGTTTATTCGCCTCTCGCCAACTTTTCAGGTTGGGACTCTTTTACTTACACAATGGAAGATCAAAACAAAAGTTCGACAACAGCGGGGGTTGATATTCATGTATTGCCGCTAACCTCGAATGACTATGCAACCACTACAATGAACCAGACTTTGCTCGGTACAAGCGTTTTAGGAAATGATCAACCTCCTCCCACTTCTCCTTACGCGCTTTATGTAATCGCCGAGCAAAAAGCAACCGATCAAGGCGGTCAAGTGTCCCTAAACACCGACGGGACTTATACTTATATTCCACCGCACAATTATATCGGCCAAGACACATTCACCTACACAGCTAAAAATTCCGTTGGCGATGAGGTCACAGCAACAGTAACAATTACGATTGGAAGAGGTGCCGTAAATCCTCCAACGAGTTTTGTAGGCACTCTTTCCAAGTGTGAATTTCTGAACGAAACAATCTATAGGTTGTTTTCTGAATGGACGGATACAGACGATTCCATTTCTTATTATAAAATCTATAAAAACGGCCAACTGATTTCGGAGATTTCTGCTAGCAGCGCGAATACTTATTGTACTTGCGCATCTAGCAAACAAGCTTTAAATAGCTATTCAATCTCTGCGGTTAATCTTTATGGAGATGAAAGCGCTGCCAGACCTCTTCAAATAACAAATTACTAAAGGCTTGGCGAAGACTGAGGGATTGGCAACGCTAATCCCTCGGCTTGATGTTCAAGAACCGGCGCGGGAAGAACAAAAAATCTGCAAGGTCATCAAAGCCTGCAAATCCCAAACATGCGGAAGAAAAAGTTTTAGCATCATCGGCTATCTGTAAAGTTTAAAAAATTTCTCAAAGATCCGGTCATAAAGAGTGCGATGAACACTTTCTGCTTCGGTATTTTTTAAAGTTATGAATGTTCCATCTCTCATCCTGACTATTGCATTGCAAAAATTTTGAGCGGCAATAATCGGATCGGCAAATTTTTCAAAAGTAATCGCATTCAGCTGAGAAATTTCTAAAAGGGAATAATACCAATCCCAGCAAATAAATTCATATTTGCTGGGATTGGTATAACAGCTTGTTCGAGTGGCAGATGAAAAATAAGCACAAGGATTTAGAACGACTCCGCTTTCCTGCAAAGCGCTTAAAAATGGACAAAGGATTTTCAAATTTCCATTTCTAGTAGGTCGATTCAACGGAGCTTTCACGCAACTCCAAAGGCATGGTATTTTGGAATCGACCTACTAGCCCATCTTTGGATTTGAGTTATACCGTACCGATTCAGGCCGATTAGCAAAATCGACAGAAGCTCCATGAGTGATTAGCAATGGCGCTATCCCTTCATCAGGATTTGCATCTGCGGCTGCTAAGCTGAATGGGATATCATGATCTGAATTCCTTTGAGCAACAAAGGATGTCTGCAGCAGCTGTAGAGCTGCATTATATTTTTGTTCCGTACGGTGTCGAACAAATGACAAGAAAATATTTATTATTTCAGATTTCCCAAATGTCGGCTTTCCATTTTGTTTAAGTAAGTTGAAAAAAAAGACTCGTTTGAATATGGATAAAAATAATGAATCAATCACAAACAACTTACACATTATTGATATCAAAACAAAGTATATCAATCGTGACTCAAAAATCGGATTTTCGGCTTGGCCAAAGCCCAAAACCAATTTTTGTTAAGGATTACTAGTATAAAAGCATTTTTCAATGATTCGAAGAGGAAAAAATGCCGAACAAACCTCGACACGTTATGGCTGTTTTCGGAGAAGCGGAGAGAGGACAGTTTAAAAAACCTTACTTTCTATACGATCTTGCGCAGCTCATTGACATATTCGGCAATCCACCCGGAGAAAGCCAGGGACTGTTTTATGCCGTTCAGGCTCTTCTATATCAACGTGAACTCATTTTTTTTCGCGTGGAAGAAGAAGGGTTTAGCACCACCGACTATCTTTATGGTTTAAAATTTCTCGAAGATCCAGAAAAAGTAGCGCGAGTCAATGCATTATGCCTGCCGGGAATCGGCGATCCAAAAATCATGAAAGCAATTCAAAATGTTTACAAAATCCATAAGAGTTTTCTGATCACGAACCAGAAAGATTTGTTCGATTATCTAACTTCTTGAGAAGAATTCTGCGAGCCCCGATTCGGTTGGTTTCAGCGTTTTTGAGCCAATTTTCCAATTCGCAGGACACACATCCCCATTTTGCTCATGAAAAATCAATGCATCGAGAAGGCGAAGAGATTCATCGACCGATCGGCCTAAAGGCAAATCATTAACCAATTGGTGGCGAATGACTTCATCCCGATCAATCAAAAACAGGCCGCAATACGCAACACCTTCGTCTTCTTTCAGAACCTCAAAACTGCGGGAAATATTTTTATTCAAATCGGAGACGATCGGATAAGACACCCCTTGAATGCCCCCTTTGGCTTTCGGCATATTCAACCATGCAAGATGTGAAAAGGGACTGTCTACAGAACAGCCAATGACTTGCGCATTTCGCATCTCAAAATCTTTCAATCGCTCTTGAAAAGCATGTATACCCAAAGAACCTGAAAAATCGGCTTTTGGGCTTGGCCAAAGCCCCTAGAATCGACGATCGCAAACGGGTTGTATTACATTAATACACACCCGTTTGCGAAGCCTGCGGTCGTCGATTCTAGGGAGCTTTCGCTCAAGCCGAAAAACCGATTTTTCAGATTCTTTGGGTATAATTCTGTTGGACAAACAAATGTAAAATTTAGGGGCTAGAAAAAAAAGACAATGTATTTGCCGCTGTACTCAGATAGGCAAAAGTCATCAAAAATTTTATCTTTGATTACAGCTTTTGCCCTAAATTCGGGAGTCTTTTTACCAATCAATGACATAAAAACCGTTTCAAAAACTAAGAAAAAATCTGCTCAGCGCGGCTCAGCCAACTTTCATTTGCCAATAATGTATCGCGCCCGTGGCCGGGAACGATCCGCGTATCCGGAGGCAACTGAGAAAGCGTCTGCAGTGATTTCCACATTTTTTCAGGTTCCGATGTTGGAAGATGCAAATTACCAATGCTGCCTTCAAACAGAGTATCCCCTGTCAGCAATAGCTTTTTATCGCGGAAAAAATAACATACGCTTCCGGGCGAATGGCCTGGGCTATGAATGACCTGACAGACCAGATCGCCAATTGAGAGACTGTCTCCATCGTTGATGAGATGATCGGGTTTAATACAGGCTATCGGGAACAAAAGAGGAATGCCATCGCTACCGGGCTGCTCCAAATTGGGAGCATCCAGCGGATGGACGAAAACCAACGCCGCCGTTTTCTGCGCCAGTTCGCATACATCTGCAATATGATCCCAATGAGAATGTGTAATGAAAATCTTTTCAATCTGAAGCTCGAGATCCTGGCATTTTTCTAAAATCGCCGAGGTCGAGCCATAAGCAGGATCGATGACAACCGCTTTTTTCTCATTAGCACAGCCAATGAGAACGGTATTGGTCTCCAAAGGCCCGAATGGAAATTTTTGCAGAATCATTTTGCCACATCACTACACACAATGCACTGGAGAGGATTTGAACCTCTGACCACCCGGTTCGTAGCCGGGTACTCTATCCAACTGAGCTACCAGTGCAAAAAACATGGGATATCATCTCGAAGAAGAAGCTTTTCCTCAAGAGTTTTGTGAGCGTAAAAAAAATATTATCAACAACAGAGCGCTCCAACAGGGGGCAATCCAAGTTTTTTCGCTTTGCGTCTCTCGGCATGCTCGCTCAAAAACGGCCGAAAATATAACTGAACATTTTATTGAACCAACCGGTTGGTTCTAGTTCGAGATGGGCGATCAATTCCCGGCTGTTAAGCCGTTTGACCTGGGACGGCCGCTGTCCATCAGGAGTAAAATGAACGCCTTCCATCGAGATTTGAAAAAGCGGGAGGCATTCGCGAAAAGAATAGCCATGAATGAAATCTTTTCCGGAAAAAGCCCCGGAAAATTCCTTTTCGATCAGCTTTTCCCAGTCTCTATCGGCGCGATGCCCCCAAGACCGCACTTTATTTTGCATCTCTTCTTTCGTACGAACCCAGCTAAAGTGATGAAACATTGGCTGACCATCCGCTCCAGTCACAGCGCGGCGTTTTGGGCCAGGCAATAAATGATAAATTGCATCGCGCTCCGATTCATGCAGAAGAACTGTTTGGCTCAATGTTCTTTTCTGCGCCAAAACAACAGAATCCTCCCACCGAAGGGATTGAAAGCGCGGCTCTCGGAAATACCAGTAATTGGCCAATTTCAATACACTGTGGTGAGCGCAATCGCTGGCATCCAACCACTGCAGAAATTTATTCCCGTCCGGCAGTTCGTCCGCATCGAGAAATAAAACCATTTCGATCTCTTCATTAAGAAAACGAGTACCTACTAATCGGGATACGCAATGCCAAAAATGAGCAGGAGAGATTTGTTGAAAAACTTTGGGAGGAATGCTTTGTTCGGCAAACGGGAATTCAATGAATAAGCAATCGGGAAAGGACTCATAGATCCGTTGCAGAAGAAGCGGATTTTCTGGAACGCCGTTGAATAAATGATCGCACACGGGAATGATAATCTGGCGGGAAAATTGACGGCATTGCTGAATACACGCTTCTAAGAACCTTGCTTCGATCGTACAAAAGTTGATGATGGTGGCAACAGATATTTTTTGCATAAGGCTGATATAATATGAAAATAATCCTTTTCGAACAGCGAGAACTCGCATGAACTGCTATCTTTTCCGACTGCTGGATTCATCAACACTTTTTGCAGCAAAAAAAGAACTGCATAAACTCGGCCTTCGCGATATTTATGTAATCGAAGACAACGCCACTGGCGAGACACTGATCGGCGGCCTTGCAGAAGTGATCGCCACTGATTCTCTTCAATCCTGTTTATTTATTGAAAAAAAAGAATCTGTGTCCTGGGAAGATCAATGGGCGCAGTTCGCACAGGATTATCGGAATGGAAAAGCGCACATCAATCTCGAACCGTTTGGAGCAAAGCAAACGCTGCTTCTTATGCCCGGCCCGGGATTTGGAGATCTATCTCATCCGACGACCTATCTCATGCTCGAGTTGATGAAGGGATACATGAAAGATGAAACCATCCTCGATCTCGGCTGCGGCAGCGGCATTCTATCCTTGGCTGCCGTCATGATGGGAGCAAAAAAAGCGCAAGGTATTGATATCGATCTCCAAGCCATCGAACACGCGCGACAAAATGCCGCAGTCAATCATCTCGAAAAACAAACCCGTTTTTCGACAAAACTGCCGCAGCTAAAAACCAAACCAATCGTATTGATCAACATGATCTTGCCGGAGCAAAAAACACTCCTCAATGAATACCGGATGCTGCCAAAACAGGCAAAATATTGGATCTCATCCGGTTTTTTGAAATCACAGAGAAAAGAAGCGTTGGCATTCATCGCCAGTCTCGGTTTGCAGATCATGGAAGAAAAAATCCGCGGCGAATGGCTGGGCTTTAGGAGCTATAAAACAATAAATTAAAAAGCCGTAGGAAGTGAAATCTTCCCACGGCGATTATGAAAAGCAGCTGTAAAGCAGTTTTACATCATTCCGCCTAAACCACCCATGCCACCCATGCCACCCATGCCACCCATACCACCCATGCCCATATCCATCGGCGAAGGACCTCCGGCAGGTGCAGCGTTTTTTTTCTTTGGCTCAGGCTTATCGGTCACGATCGCAGCAATTGTCAAAAGCATGCTGGCTATCGAAGCGGCGTGCGTCAGAGCGCTCTTGGTCACAAGAACGGGATCCAAAACACCATCTTTGATCAAATCGGAAAACTCATCAGTCAATCCGTTATAACCCCAGGATCCCGATTTTTCCATGATCTTTTCCGTTACCCACTGGCCGTTCTTCCCGCAGTTGGTTGCAATGGCCGATGCAGGAGCAATCAGAGATTTGCGAATAATCTCTACGCCAATCGCTTCATCGCCTTTCAATTTCAAAGCATCCAACGCTTTCATCGAACGGATCAGAGCGACGCCTCCGCCTGGCACAACTCCCTGAGCAACTGCAGCGCGAGTTGCATGTAAAGCATCTTCGATTCTTGCTTTTTTCTCGTTTGCTTCTGCCTCGGTGACTGCTCCAACATTGACGACAGCAACTCCGCCAGCGAGTTTAGCAAGGCGCTCTTCGAGTTTTTCCCGATCATAATCGGATGTCGATCTCTCAAGTTCGTTTTTAATTTGAGCAATTCGTTTTTGCACATCTTTAGCTCGGCCCGCTCCATCGACGATCGTCGTATCATCTTTAGTAATCTTGATCTTCTTGGCGCTGCCCAGCATCTCAGGGCCGGCATTTTCCAATTGATAGCCGACTTCCTCGGAAACAACCGTTGCACCGGTGAGGATCGCCAAATCTTCCAACATCGCTTTGCGGCGATCGCCAAACCCAGGCGCCTTAACGGCACACAGAGGAAGTCCGCCTTTTACTTTATTCACAACCAGAGTTGCCAGCGCATCGGCATCGATATCTTCCGCGATGATCAACAGAGGGCGAGAACCTTTTTCCATCGTTTTTTCTAAAACAGGGACGATTTCTTTGACGTTGGAAATTTTTTTGTCGGTGATCAAAATCAGCGCATTTTCAAACTCGACGCTCATTTTCTCAGCATTTGTGATGAAATAAGGAGAGATGTAGCCCTTATCGAACTGCAATCCTTCCACAACTTCTAGAACAGTATCAATACCTTTGGCTTCCCCGATCGTGACGATTCCATCTTTACCGACTTTCTGCATCGCTTCGCCGATGATCGCACCGATTTCCGGATCATTGTTAGCGGAGATCGTCGCAATTTGACGGATTTCATCGGGATTTTTGATCTGAGTAGCCATTGCATCCAGCGATCGGTTAATCGCTTCAACAGCCCGGTCGATGCCGCGCTTCAGACCCATTGGATTGGCGCCGGCGGTCACATTTTTGACGCCTTCAGAAAATATGGCTTCTGCAAGAACGATCGCTGTCGTTGTTCCATCGCCAGCTACGTCCGATGCCTTCGAAGAGGCTTCTTTTACGAGCTGAGCCCCCATATTTTCAAAGTGATCTTTCAAACCGATCTCTTTCGCAACTGTTACGCCGTCTTTTGTGGAAGAAGGGGAACCGTATTCTTTGCCGATCATTACGTTACGGCCCTTGGGACCTAAAGTCACGATCACAGCTTTGGCCAGGGTTTTGACGCCTTTGAGGATGGATTTCAGAGCGTCTTCATTGAATTGTAGGATTTTAGGCATGACTATTTTCTCCTGGATTATACAAGAACTGCGAGGATATCATCTTCGGACAAAATCAGATAATCTTCCCGAAACTCCGTTCCGGAATACGACGAAAAAAGCACTTCATCGCCCACTTTGACATTCATGGGATGAAGATGGCCTTTGCTATCAACTTCGCCTGCGCCGATTGCGATTACTATTCCTTGGCGGGGCTTTTCCTGAACAGTATCAGGCAAAATAATCCCACCTTTAGAGGTTTTTGCTTCGCTGCGTTGTACAAGAATGCGATTTCCAAGCGGTTTCAACTTTTTGATATCCATATTTTTCTTCTCCGTTCCGAAAGAAATTTTACGCCAGTCTATATTAGAGTCTGATTCTTTGTCAAGCTGTTAAGCTATAAAATTGGCAATCGCGCACAATAAGTGCCAACTCAAGAAATTTCTAATATTGCGAATAGTTGGGAAGTAAATATTTTTCACGCAAAGCTTTGAATGAATTTCTATCAGCTTTCTGAAACTCGAGAAGTTTCCAGGTTGCATATTTTTCCTCGGTCAGAATGCGAAAAACAGCTTCTGTTCCATTGGCCTGATGAAAAAGATCGAGCGACGCGGCGCTGGTCACACATCTGGCAAATTGTTTAGGATACATGCTTTTCAAGACGCCCAATAGAACATACTGAACCGATACGGGGCGATAATTGAGGGGCTGGGTAATACGAATTAAAACACCCTGGCAATTCTCTCCCTTATAAAGCCCATAGAAAGGCTTGAAATGATAAGGCACAAATTGAACGCCCGGAAGCTTCTGCTCGTTCAATTTCTGGGCATATTGTTCGGCATTGATCCATGGCGCGCCAACAATCTTGAACGGCAAGGTATAGCCAACGCCGATATTGAGAAGTTTCAAGCCGCTTAAAATTCCCGTTGAAAGGTAAAAAAACGGAGTGTCCGCTTCAGGGATATTTGGACTGGGAGGAATCCACACCAACCCTGTGTCCGCATAAGTCATTGAACGCTTCCAGCCCTGCATAGGAACCACTTTAAGCTTGCAGCCCACGTGATATTCTCCATTAAAGAAGCGAGCCAATTCTCCGATCGTCATTCCATGGCAATACGGTACATTGATATAACCAATAAACGAGCGCCATTTTTCTTCCAGCATCGGACCATCGATCATCAGACCGTTGATCGGATTCGGCCGATCGAACACAATCACTTCGATGTCTCGTTTTGCCGCCTCTTCCATGACGTAAAAAAGCGTGGTCGGATAGGTATAAACCCGCGAACCGACGCATTGAATGTCATAGATGAGCACCTCGATATTTTTGAGCATTTCTTCTGTCGGACGCCTTGTTGCGCCAAAAAGACTATAGACGGGCAAATTTCCAGACTTTTCATTTTTGACAGCCGCCTCGGCATAGTTTTGGCCATTCAGGCCATGCTCAGGACTGAACAACGCAACAACTTCTAAATCCGGCTGCTCGCAAAGAAGCTGCAATGTCGGCCGCAATCGACAGTCAACCCCGGTCTGATTGGTAATCAATCCGATCCGCTTGCCTTTCAAACGCTTATATTGACCCTCTTCGAAAAAGACATCCACTCCCGGCAGAACGGCGGGCGCTTTTTCAGAGCCCAAAACCAGAGCTTTATGAAAAACGAAACAACAACAGAGGAAAAAACAGACCAATCGTCGCATAAGCAAATCATATACAAATTTTACCTTTCTTTGCTCGCAGCCAAAAGAATTTTGCCAGCCAAAACCAGCATGTTTAAGATTGCATTAATTTCGGTTTGACGGTAACTTACTTTGGCTAATTTCCTTAAAGGAATCCTATGACTACGCGCGCCGAGTATCACCAAATTACCCAACCTATTTGTAGAGTTCCCGATGAAATTCCCAACCCCTCTTTCGCAGAAGCTATAAACATTTTCAAAACTTTCAAAGAGTCAGTTGAATTGATGAGTTCTCAAACAAGACGGAATCCCAGCTATTACCCTGTGATTATTGATGGTCAACAATTCATATTAGGAAGCACGAAATCCGGTTATGTCATTCAGCCATTAGACGACTGGCAGCATTCACGTAAAACCGGTTGCTTTGTCTCCAAAGTTGACGGCACAAGCATTTGCGATAGTAAAGAAACAACAATTGAGGCCGTCCGAAAATTCGCTCGAGGAATTCATGCAATAGGGGAAACCAGTCGATTTGGTTCTGTGAACAGCATTTTTTAACAAAATTTTTATATACTGCGCCCGGTCTGAAATGGTGAATTTGGGCCGCGTCAAAGCCCGTATAATCGGCGATCGCGAGTTGATTCGTATTGCATTAATACGGATCAACTCGCGATCGCCGATTCTACGGAGCTTTCACGCTACCCAAACCGTTCACTTTATTGTTTCACAGACCCTATCCCGATATTCGAAAACTTTGATTTTTGAAAGATTTTTTCATAGATTTTTGAGCCGCTTCGCAGGGCATGCTTGAATAAGTAGACCAAGAAGCGGCTCGAAAATATGTGTAAAAAGATTCAAAAAGCATGTTTTTCAAATACCGGGATAGGTTCAAAAGCTTTTGAATATTCTTATAATTAAAAAACAACAAACACCCCAACAAACAAACGATTCGCTTTTCACAACAAGCCTTGATACCGCCCCTCCAACTTTATTTGGAAATTAAATGACCACGCAATCTTTAGTTTTCCCAGATAGCGCACAAACATTCGTCCCAACACAAGAACCAAAGGCTTTTTCTGATATTTTATCGGGAAAAAATGCGTTTTATAACGCATCAGATTATCTGGAGTCCACACAAAGAGATTTTGCAGCCACATCCCTTCCCGTTACCTATAGCTGGGAAACCGAATCCAAAACCACCAGAATTTCGAAACAAATTTTATCAACCGTCATTTTTCCTGTCGGAATTTTTAAATCTCTCCACTCACTGGCTGGAAAAATCGCTTTATTGCCCGCATCAAACCCGGGTCTTATGGGATATCCCCCAAATCATGCTACTGAAAGCCGTTTAAACATCACGCTTAACGGCGAGTGGAAATATAAGCGCATCAATATTGATGTTAATGGTTACAAGATAGATGCCATCATTGTTGGCAAAGATTCCACTTTAGGAAATGGGAGATGGGTATTGCCATCTCTTGGCAATGGCGAATTCTGCGAGGACAAATTAGCTTATGGCGATGATTTTACACAGCTTCTGACGGAGGTGAATGGGAATGCTGTTGTATTCAACTATCCTGGAGTAGGAGCTAGTTCCGGACTGCCAAATCGCGAGGCAATGGCCAAAGCATACCGGGCAATATTAACATTCCTGGAAGACAAGAAAAAAGGCGTTGGCGCCCGGGAAATTATCGGATACGGGCATTCTATCGGCGGCGGAGTGCAAGGAGATGCCTTAAAAACTCATAAACTAAAAAAAGACATTCAATATGTTTTTGTCAAAAGCAGGACTTTTTCCACTCTAAAAATTGAAGCTTCTGTTCTTACCAACAGCCCCTTGGGATTTCTGGTAAAAGCTTTAGGATGGAATATGGACTCTGTAGAGTCTTCTAAAGAATTGCAAGTCCCCGAAATCATTATGCAAACAGCCAGAGTGAAAAGTTACGAAGAATTAGCTGACAGTTCGAAAATCATTGACGATGGGGTGATCCCTGCAAAAGCTTCGCTTGCCAAAGCCCTATTAGATGATAATCAATGCCCTAAAGATCGCAAACTGTTTATCGGCATGCCAGAACATCATAACGATGGGTTATGGAATCCTTCGTATTTAGCAATGAAAATCAATGCTTGTCTATACCACCCGCAGTCACAAATTGCGGATTTGGACTCGGCGAGATAAAGCCAAATCGAACGGAGCGAAGCTCCGGGTCTGATGGAGGAGCACCATTCCCGAGTAGGGAAGGGCGACGACGAAGATCGATTTGGCGAAGTCGCAGCGAGTCCAAATCCGCAATTTGTGACCGCGAGCGGTATACATCGATCCTGATTTCAGACACGTTCAGTACTCGCAAACTTATGAATAGTTTCCTCCTAGGCTCTCTTTGTGTTGTAGAAAGAAAACAATTTGTGTTATAGATTCCCGCTTGTCAATGTGATGAAAGTCTGGAAAAAGCACTGTCTTGCAATTACAGCGCATCCAGCGATCGGAGGGAATAAATCATGCCTCTCGAATTATCCCACATAGATGAAGCGTTCGATGTTCTCGATTCGACGCATGGAAAACCGCAGAGCGCCGCCGAACGAAAACGCCTCAGCATCGATCTTGCCCAGCATATATTTCGGGAAGCGGCCCATTCCACGACCGCCCATGAAAAATCGATGCGCGAACAGTTTTCACGGCTGATGGCAGATCCGGCGGGCAAAGCATTTACGGCTGCGATGACCGATGAATGCTTTCGAAGCAAGGATCCAAAGCGCGTTGCTGACCAGATCATCTATCTGCTTCATCGCTTTGGTCTGCCTCAATATCTTTGCTGGTTCAAACGATTGCAGCTCCATGGGTTGAAGATTTTTGGCCCTTTATGGGCTCGGTATATCGTTCCTGTCGCGGCTAGCACTCTGCGCAATGAAGCTAATCAATTTATCCTGCAAGGAGAGCCCGTCATTTTGAGCATGCAGATCGAGGAGCGCAAATCACAGGGAATCCGACTGGATCTGGCGCGTATCGGAGAAACCGTTCTAAGCGAACCGGAAGCGCAAAAATGGCTCAAAAGGTGTTTGGAAGATCTCGAAAACCCAAATATCGAGTCTATTTCTGTTAAAATTTCTTCTCTTTGCAGCCGAATTCATTTGATTGATTATCAGAACACTTTGGAGACGATCGCAGAACGGCTGCGCATTTTGTATCGCCATGCCATCAAGCATCCATTCACATACGATGATGGGGAAAAACAGAGCCGCTGCGTCATTCTCGATATGGAAGACTATGAAAAATTCTACCCTGCTGTCGACGTTTTTCGAAAGGTTTTAGAAGAGCCTGAGTTCCACCATTATAGCGCCGGCATTACTCTACAAGCTTATCTGCCGGATTCTTTTCATATCCAAAAAGAACTGACCGAATGGGCTAAAATTAGACTGCAAAATGGCGGCGCTCCAATTTTCATCAGGATTGTCAAAGGCGCATATCTCGCCATTGAACAAGTCGTCGCATCCCACAATAATTGGCCGCAGGCGCCTTGTACGACCAAACTGGAAACCGACGCCAATTTCAAGCGAATGCTTACCTACGGCGCAATTCTTGAAAATGCTCGCGCAGCGCGATTGAACGTGGGAACGCACAACATATTCGATATTGCTTATGCGATGCTGCTTAGGTCGGAAAATCAAGTAGAGCCGTATATCTTTTTTGAAATGATGGAAGGCGTAGCCGAGCCGATTCGCCGCGTTGTGCAAAAACTGACCGGCGATATTCTTCTCTACGCTCCTGTTTCAGCCAAAGATGAATTTCTACAAACAATCGCATATATCTTCCGGCGTTTGAATGAAAATTCCGGGCCGGAAAATTTCTTGCGACACATCTTCAGTCTGAAACCAGGAACTGACGTTTGGGAAAATCAAACAGCGCTTTTTTGCGACAGCTGCGATGAAATGGCAACAATCACCCAGCCGCGGCGCGCGCAAAACCGCCTATTGCATCCTCAGCAGCAAGACCTCGATGCTCCATTCGACAACGAACCCGACACCGATTTTTCACTTCCTCAAAATCGGAAATGGGCAACTGAAATTGCCGCCATCTGGAAAGAAGCTCCGATCCAACCTGTTCCATTGGGAATCGCGGGCAAAGAGATCTTCGATAATGAAGACGGCGTCCGACAAGATCCTTCGAACCCCGAAAAACATCTATTCCGCTACGCGATGGCGAAACCGGAATATATCGAACAGGCCCTCGCCTGCGCGCAAAAGCATGAAGAGGAATGGGCGGCGACAAGCATCCAACACCGCAGCCACCTCCTGGCCAAAGTTGCCCACAAATTGCGCGAACGGCGCAGCGAACTGATCGGCGCAATGATGATTGATGGGGGGAAAATTGTCAGCGAGGCCGATCACGAAGTCAGCAGAGCCATCGATTACGCCGAATATTACCGCCGCCAAATTTTGCGGCTCCATCAAATGAAAGACATTCGCTGGGAACCGAAAGGCACGATTCTCGTTGTCTCTCCATGGAATTTTCCTTGTTCGGTGCTGACAGGCGGAGCTCTATCCGCGCTGGTTACAGGAAATTGCGTTCTTCTCAAACCCGCTTCTAATGCTGTTTTAGTCGCATGGAATGTTGTCAATGCTATGTGGGATGCAGGAATCCCCAGAGAAATTTTACAAATAATTCCCTGTTCAAGGGAGCTGGCTAATGACCGGCTCATTGTTGATCCGCGCATCAAAACGGTTATTTTTACAGGGAGTACCGCGAGCGCGCAGCAATTTTTACAAACTCGCCCCGGTCTCGATCTCGCCGGCGAAACCAGCGGAAAAAACTCGATCATTGTTACTGCAATGTCTGATCGCCATCTCGCCATTCAAGAACTCATCCGTTCCGCATTCGACCACAACGGTCAAAAGTGTAGCTCCGCCTCTCTAGCAATATTGGAAGCCGAAGTATATGACGATCCGAGCTTCCGCCAAGAACTCAAAGATGCCGCAGCCAGTTTAAAAGTCGGCCCTGCGTGGGATCTCTCTTCCCAAATCAGTCCGTTGATTCTTGCCCCCGGCGACGCACTGAAAAGAAGTCTGACAACTTTAGAAGAAAAGGAAGAATGGCTCCTCGAACCAAAACAAGACGCATTGAACCCCCATCTCTGGAGTCCAGGAATCAAATTGGGTGTACAGCCCGGAAGCTTCACTCATCAAACGGAACTATTCGGGCCTTTGCTCGGATTAATGCGCGCTGAATCTCTCGCCCATGCCGTTGAACTCGCCAATGCAACGTCCTACGGCTTGACAGCTGGACTAATCAGTCTCGATGAACGCGAACATGATTACTGGATTAAAAACATCGAAGCAGGAAACTGTTTCATCAATTATTTCGTCACGGGATCGTCCGTACGCCGCCAGCCTTTCGGCGGCATGAAATCCAGCAGTTTTGGCAACGGGTCTAAAACGGGAGGCCCTAATTATTTGCGCGAATTCATGAAAGCGACGCAAACCGGCCTTCCTCAAGAAAAACATCCCGTCAATGAATCCGTTAACAACCTGACAGCTTTTCTGAACAAAATCAATCTATCTGCAGAACAGCTCGGCATCTGGTATGCCAGCATTGCCAATTATGCCTATTGGTGGAAACGCCTCAAACAGAACCGCGATCCGAATAAAATCATTGGACAGGACAACTTTTTCCATTATGTTCCGCGCCAAAATATGGCTCTTCGCATCGAATCCGATGCATCCTGTCCGCTAGATATCCTCCGCGTCTGCGCGGCCATCTTGACCATCGGTGTGAACTTCGAAGTCAGCTTTCCACCCAACCTTATTGAGAAAAACGGTTTGAACTGGCTGGAGCTGCCGAATTTACAAGTAAAAGGCGAAACATCCGATCTATTTCTCGATCGAATCCGCACAGGCAAAATTGAACGGATCCGGATGATTGAGCCGATCACGCAGGCGCTCAAAGAAGCCGCTGCTGTCAAAACAACACATATTGTCGATGTCCCGGTATTAGCCAATGGCCGACTGGAACTGCTCCATTATTTGCGCGAAGTCAGTGTTTGTCTCGAGTATCATCGATATGGCAACCTTGGTATCCGAGAGGGCGAGCTGAGAAAGCCCATTCTGTAGAGCCAATTGTAAAACTCACGCAAAAAACGCCCTTTTGAGCTAGTTTGCTTCCTTCTTGAGAATGGGTAGAAATCGTGAATTTCGGCAAGTGCGAAGTATAATTCATTGCGGCGCTAACGAGCCGTCTTGAGTACATTCTCTTATGAGGTATATGATATTAACCGCACTCAAACAATCTGTGATTGCAATGTCGCAGCCGGCAGATTGCGCTCATTTGAGCGCCGGGTTAATTACACCTTTTAGAGATCCAGATGGAAGAACTCAACTCGCAGCAGCTAGCCGCTGTCAATCATGTCGAAGGGCCGATGCTTGTTTTGGCCGGCGCAGGCTCGGGCAAAACGCGAGTCGTCACATACCGCATTGGCCGGCTCATTGAGATCGGCGTCCTGCCTTCTGACATTTTAGCCGTTACATTCACGAACAAAGCAGCTGATGAGATGCGTCAACGCATCCGCATGCATAAAAATGCGCAAGTTCTTGCTTGCACGTTCCATAGCTTAGGCGCAAGGATATTGCGCGAGTCCATTGGACTAATTGGATTTCGAAACGATTTTACGATTTACGATGAAGAAGATCGTGAAAAACTGTTGAAGGGCTGTCTCGAACAGCTTCGCTTGTCAGATGAAAAAGGCCTTCTCAAACAAATGCAAATCGAGATTTCAACAGCGAAAAACAATAATGAAGGCCCGGAAACCAAAAGCTCCGATCCCATATTCGGCCAGGTCTATGCCCACTACCAAAATAAATTGAAAGAATGCAACGCCCTCGATTTTGACGATCTTCTCTATTTGACGGTCAAGCTTCTCTCAGAAAATGAATCCGCTCGGCAGGAATATCAAAATCGATGGTTGTTTGTTTTAATCGACGAATATCAGGATACCAATCGTTCACAGCACTTATTAGCCAAATTACTTGTCGAAAAGCACAGCAATATTTTTGCCGTCGGAGATCCCGATCAATCGATCTATTCCTGGCGAGGCGCACGCTATCAAAATATCTTAAATTTCGAGCGCGATTTCCCGGGCGCAAAAGTAGTTACGCTCGACCAGAACTACCGCAGCACAAATACGATCTTGCAGGCAGCCAACCATCTCATCGAAAAAAATTCGACGCGCTACGAAAAAAAACTATGGAGCAGCAGAGGTGACGGCGAAAAAATCGGCATTTACATGGCTCAAAACGAGAGGCGCGAAGCGGAATTCATCATCCATAAAATGCTCGAGATCGTCCGCGACCATCAAATTCCATACGATGAAATCGCTATCTTTTACCGCACCAATGCCCAATCGCGGACATTTGAAGATGCGCTTCTCTCCCGCCGCATTCCCTACATTATCGTCGGCGGCCTTTCTTTCTATCAGCGGCGGGAAATCAAGGACATCCTTTCCTACCTGCGCATGCTTGTTTCGAATTCGGATTTAATCTCTTTTTTACGCACGATCAACATGCCGCGGCGAGGGCTTGGCGCAACAACGCTGGAAAAGATTGTCGAGCAGTCTGCTTTACGTCAAATCTCCATATTTTCTTTCTGCGAAGAGCTTTGTGAAAGCCCGAACCTCTATCCAGAAGTCAAGCTTGGAGCGAAACAAAGGGACGGTTTAAAAAGCTATGTTTCATTAATCCGGCAGCTGCGCGATCAACGATCATCATTAAAACTCTACGAGCTCATTACTGAAACAATCGAAGCCTCGCACTATCTAAATTATTTGCAGGAAGATCCCGAAACTTTTGATGATCGCAAAGAAAACATCGACGAGCTGATCGGCAAGGCTGCAGAGTGGGAAGAAGAGCGCGAAATGCCGACGCTCCAACAATTTTTAGAAGAACTCTCGCTGAGAGCCAATACCGAAGAACAGCAAAACACGCCCTCCGTTCATATGATGACGCTGCATAACAGCAAAGGGTTGGAATTTTCACTCGTTTTCATCGGTGGAATGGAGGAAGAGCTCTTTCCTCATTTGAATTCTCTCGACAATCCCGAATCATTGGAAGAAGAACGCCGTCTTTGTTACGTCGGGATTACTCGCGCCAAACGATTTCTTTTTTTGACCGCGAGCACCTATCGCTATATGTGGAGCGGGCCGAGACTAATGAGGCCCTCCCGATTCTTGCGCGAAATTCCCGCAAAGTTCATCAAAAACGAAAGTCCCGTGGCGTACGAACCGGAAGGAGTCTCCAGCAGCGATCCCGAAGCTTTTGCCGTTGGAGACAGCGTCTATCATAAAGAGTTCGGCCAAGGGGTCGTGCGTAAGAGTTTCCATACATCGTTCGGTCTCACATATGAAGTTGAGTTCGAAGAAGGCTCGACGCGCACGCTGGTAGCCAAATATGCGAAACTTTCCAATCTTTAGAGCTCTTCTTTTGCCAGGCGTTTAAATGCCCGCAGCACTTTGCGAGTCGAGATAAATTTTTGCCAATGGCGATCCCTCAGACGAAACCCGCTGATATTTGGAATCCATGATGGAGGAGTAACGATAGCGCCGGCAACATAACTTGGCGCCCAGAGCTTCGCAAGAGCTTTGCGGCGAGTGATCGTCACCGTTGGAATTTCTAAAAATGAGGCCAGATGCCCGATCCCGGAATCATTGCCGATCATAAATCCCGATTCATAAATGTAGTGGGCAAGCTCATCAAGCGAAGCGAATTCAGTCATCGGGAAACCGCTGTTCAGCCGGCCCCAAGCTTCTCTTTCTTTTGGTCCGATGATCCAAACCGGCTCATATCCCTGCTGGAATAGTAAACCAGCCAATTCGACGAACTTGTCTTTTGTCCAATTTTTTCCAGCTCTTGAACTAGTCGGATGAATCACGATTCGTTTTTTATAAAGGCGGTGCGCCAATTCCGATGGAAAAACAAAACCATTGCTGCGCGTACTTTTAGGAAGAAGAAGAATGGTTTCGCAGAAAATCCGCAGGCTTTCGGCCAGAGATAAATCAGGATCAATTTGCGCATCTTGATAGTAGAGCTCGTGTACTATTCCACGAGAAGGATAGGCATAAATGACCTTTAGCTGATCAGGAATCCGCCGCTTGCCCTCGCTAATCAATTTCTGAACAAATTCATTGCAATCATCGTGGAATACGAAAAACCATTCGTACTGATGAAGGATTTTTTCGATATCGTGAATGGAAGGATAAGAAACAATAGGCAAATGAGGGAACCAGTTTTGCATGGAACCCATGGAATCATGATAAGTATCGACCTGCCAGCCATTCAAATGTAAATTGTTGGACAGGACAAGGCTGACAACGCCGTCTCCTAATCCCTTGTGGCAAAACACTGCGGCCCGAGGCCCCATAAAATCCCCCAAAAAACAACGATAATACCTGAATCTTAGGGATCAGTAAGAAAAAAATAAAGAGCCTAATCAAGCCGCAAAACAACAAAAAGAGATGTAAGCTGCCCCATCTCCTTAAGCGACGGAAGAATCTCCGCCTTTCGTGGAAAGGTTCTACAAAGATTCAAATCTTCATTTAAGTTGATCAAAAACACTCGATCTTATCACAATTTCGTCCCAAACCTTATTTAATTCAATGTTTTCAGCCAATTTGATTAGCTATAGGAGAAAAGATGGCAATAAAACTTATTACTTCAGTTTCAGGAGCTGGGATTGGTTTTTTCTATGGAGGCCCGGCAGGTGCTGTCGCGGGAATAGCGGCCGGAGCTTGGATTGGCAATCAATTCCGTAAGGCTAGAAATACACCCGAAATTATCACAAAAGAAGCTATGCAAAATTTAAATGCCTCAGAACAGGCGTTCGTTCAAGAAATTCAGAAAACTATTGATGCTGCCGAAGCTCTTCATGAAAAAAATGACAAACTATTGGCTTCAATTTATCTGTGCAGCTTGGGAGTATCTTTGGCTAGCACTCAAGCTCAACGTAACTTTGATTGGTACGAGTTGAATTGCAGAGAAGCCAATATTTCAGGGGGAGAGGAAATTCTTTGTTATGCTGGTCTTGGCGTTGGATGCATTGCGCTCACAATATCAGGTATTGCCATTCTGAGCCTATGGAGGTATTTTCTATACTCGCCCAAAAATAATATAATAGTCCCAGAAACTCCGACCACTGTCTAAGCTTATAACTCCACAAAAAACGGGGATAAAAATGACACGGATTCGGAGGAAGCGTCCAATCAAGCTTCCCAGACAAACATTGGCCAACAGAACGACTGTTTTGGAAACAACTCGAAGCTATGATTGGAATTGGCGAAACAGACACTTCTCATTAGCGGAATTTCCCCCCTTATTCCCTACTGAAAAATACAAGCGTGACTTCATCCAAAAACCAAGGAAACCATCGATAGGTTTTGCGTTAAAAGAAACGATAGAAGTAGAAAGAAACATTTGCTTGGATTAAGTAACGTTGTCGCCGGCTGTTAATGCGCTGGGACCGAAAAGAAAAAATAAGGATTGGATTTTTTGACGCTGGGATTAATTTACACTTGGATGAGGAATTTAGTTGAATAAACTCCCGCTCTGCAAAAGAAAGACTCGAAAACACATTATTATCTTGAAAAACCAAATCTTTATTTAAGTTTGACTGAAACCACCCATTTTACCATAATCTCATTCCAAAACTAATTTGGTTTAATGTTTCATTCTAACATTAATGGGCTCTAGGAGAAAAAGATGGCAATAAAACTCATCACAACACTTGCAGCAACTGGTATTGGTTTCATTTACGGAGGTCCTGCAGGCGCTCTTGCTGGAGCGGCTGCCGGCGCTGGAGTCGGAAATCTATTCGGCGGCGCTAGTAATGCTTTAAACACTGTTACAAAAGATGCCACGCAAAATTTGAATGCCGCAGAACAGGCTTTAGTTCAGGGAATTCAAAAAACAGCTGATGTTGCTGTAGCAACTATTGAAAAAGTTGGCAAAGTATGGGCCCCACTTTATTTATGCAGCTTGTGGGCTTCTTTGGCTAGCAGTCAAGCTCAAAGCAACTTTGATTGGTACAAGTTGAATTGCAGAGAAGCCACTATTTCAGGAGGAGAAGAGATTCTTTGTTACGCTGATATTGGCGTTGGATGCATTGCATTTGCAACGGCAGGATTTGCCTTGCTGAACGTAGGATTACGTTTATGGAGCCTAGATTTTTCTTCATCAACTAAAGAGAAAAACGCATGAACATTTCTTCTATTAAAGAAAATGCCTATCGGATCGCTCATCAGATATCAAATAATGAAACCCTTGCAAAAGAAATTATAGGAATAAAGTATACTTGTAAAATTTTCAAAGAAGTGGTTCCGTCAATGATGGTAGCTATCGTTGTATATTGTAAACACGATTGGTTAACAGCTCGTATTACAAATCCATTTTTTCACTCGACTTCGGCAGTTATCTGTAACACAGCTAGCATATGTGCATTTGGCTATAGTTTATTTAACATGCTAAACTGCTATCAAAATGCAGCAAAAGAAGAAAAAAGGATGTTAGCGGAATGGAAACTTCGGCATTCAGTGCGTGAATCCACTTCTTTCACAAGCAATGGTCAAAAACCGGTTGCAATTCGCTAAAGCGGATAGAACAAGCCGTTCCCGATTAGAAAACATGGTTTCTGGCATTATCAAAGAGCGGCGAAACGCTTTACTTTATTCTTTGACAGGCACTAAAGGGAAAGAAAGGGAGGACGATGAAAAATCATCTCCGCCAAAGTCCTATTCTTTGCCCAGAGCAACGCCAGATCATGACGTTTGCTCTTCACCAAGCGTTGCATATCTTGCAAATGCCGCAACTCGAGTTGGCCGAATGGATTCAGGCAGAAATCGAACGCAACCCCATTCTCGAACCGGCAGAGCGCCCCAATCATTGTATAGCTAAAAGCATCGAACCGTTAGCCATCGCAAAACCGACCCTTCGCGAACATCTCTTGCTTCAGGTTCAAGAAACGTTTACAGACCCTGCAGACCGTCAAATGGCCGAATGGTTGATCGGCCAGCTTGATGAACGAGGCTGGTTTTGCGCTCCAAAAGAAGAGTTGCCGGCCGATACAGAATCCATGAATCGAATTTTGATTATTTTACAGACATTCAATCCGCCAGGCATCGGCGCCCGCAATTTGCAGGAATGTCTCTGGCTTCAACTGCGCGATCATCCCCATTCATTGGCAGAAATTCTCGTACGCGATCATTTCGATGATTTGATCCAAGGCCGATTTACGGCAATTCAGAAAAAATTGCATTTTTCAAGCGGCGAATTGCAAAAAGCCCTGCATTCCATCGGACGATTGCGATTGCGGCCCGCATCATTATTTGATGAATCGGCTAACCACGACCTCATTGCCGACCTCATCATCAAAGAAATGGATGGCGTATGGATGGTCGCAGTTGGCGCAGAAGAACTTCCTATCGTCCAAATCCAGGATAAATACATTGATCTCGTCCCCACACTCCAGGAACAAGAAGAAAAAAAACAGCTTCGAAATTGGATCGCCAGCGGACGATGGCTACTGCGATGCATCAAACGCCGCAAAGATATGCTCTGTTCCATCGGTAGGCTGCTCGTCCAGAGACAATCGGACTTTTTTTCCCAAATTGGCAGCGTCACTCCAATAGCCATCGAAGAATTAGCCGAATTATTAAATGTTCATCTATCGACTGCTTGGCGAGCGGTGGCTAATAAAACTCTCGCTTGCCCATGCGGCCTCATAGCTTTGTCGCATTTTTTTTCCGAATCGGCAGCAATCGCTCCCATCAAAGAACGCATTTGCAGGCTTATTCAAACAGAGGATCATTCGCATCCATTGAGCGACGAGGCAATCATGAAAAAATTGCAAGAAACAGGAATCCAGTGTGCGCGAAGAACCGTCGCAAAATACCGCCGCTCGCTTCAAATCGCCACTGCCTCGCGCCGCAAAATCATTTTAAATAAGCAGCCTTGAGCAATTGCCAGCGAAGTTCGTTTTTCTCTTCAATTTTTCCGCTTGCAAGCTCAATGATTTCTTGATCGGTTAATCGAAAAAGCGCTGCCCGGGCTTTACTTGGATCGCGCAGAAAAGGAATGATTTGCCGGCTGGCTTTCGCTAAATATGAACGCATCCGAAGCAACCGAAAACTCCAAACCGCAGCCAATACCGCTGCAGCCGAAAAACATATCCCGCTAAAAAGAAAAACATCCCAAATCGTCTCAATCATCTGCAAAACCGCCCCGAGACTGAGAATGCCGACCATGAGCAACGAGTCTTTGGGCTGGGAAAACAATGGGCCGATGATCCGGCGCCACTTAGCAATGGATGTCAAATACGCGAATAGTTCCTCCGCCTTTGGTTCCTCGAAGGCGGCGCGGGCCGCATGGACAGCCTCGTGCGCGAGCAGCTCATCGCGATCAATCAGCCAACTAACCCATTTGGAAGGCCGAATCTGAATCATGTAAAACGGCTTTACACCTTTTTCCTTTTGGATCCAGGTCGCCGCAGCCTGCCAAGGCGCAAGGCCTTTGGAAGAATAGATAGCCGAACACCAACGGGGAGTGAAATCGTATAAAGCGCGAAGTTGTTCAGACGCCCATTGCCAATGTTGCGGAGCGATGGCGGATTCTTGTTTGTAAAAAAAATCTTTTGCAGCCAGGACGCGCTGACGAAATTTTTCTTCAGTTTCCCCAGGTCCGGGAAACAGCCCTTCAGAATTCAGTTCGAGCAACTCTTCGTTTTCCATCGAAAAAAAGTATAGAAGCCTTTTCATGGGGCGACAAGAGGATTCTTGCAGATAGAGCTAAAATCAGCTACTATGTGCCGACAATGAACTCTTTGGTTGATCTTCCATGACTAAAGCTCTTGTAATCGTCGAGTCTCCGGCAAAAATAAAAACTTTACGCAAGTTTCTCGGGCCTCGCTACATTTTTGAGTCTTCGATTGGCCATATCGTGGATCTTCCCCAAAAAGAATTTGGCATCGATATCGATAATGATTTTGAGCCCAAATACGTCTCCCTTCCCGATAAAAAAGCAGTCATCAAAAAATTGCAGGATGCGGCCAAAAAAGTTGACATTGTCTACCTCTCTCCCGATCCCGACCGGGAAGGAGAGGCTATTGCCTGGCACATCGCATCGATTTTGCCCAAAGGAGTCAAATACAAACGATCTGCTTTCCAATCGATCACCAAAGCCGCTGTCCAAGAAGCCCTCGAAAATCCTCGCGATATCGATATGAACCTCGTAGATGCCCAACAAGCCCGCCGGCTTCTGGATCGAATCGTGGGTTACAAAATTTCTCCCATCCTCACACGAAGGGTCCGACGCCGCGGAAACCAAGGCTCATCAGCAGGGCGGGTTCAATCGGTTGCATTGAAGCTGGTCGTTGACCGCGAAAAAGCGATCGAGGCTTTTATCCCCGTCGAGTATTGGAATATTGATGCTGTTTTTTCACCTAAAAACGATTCCAAGACATTCAATGCCTCGATTTATTCCGTCGACGGGTTAAAAGTCGAAAAAGAAAAAGGCGATAAGGAATGTTTTTTGATCTCCAATGCGGAAATTGCCAATCAAGTCGTTCAGCGCTTAAAAAATGCTGCTTACAAAGTAGCTTCGGTTGAAAAGAAAGAAAAAAAGCGGACGCCGCCTCCACCATTTATCACATCGACGCTTCAGCAGGAGGCCAGCCGGCACTACGGCTTTTCCGTTTCGCGGACAATGAGCATTGCGCAAGAACTTTATGAAGGGATCGATCTTGGCAGCGAAGGCGCAGAAGGTCTAATCACCTATATGCGTACCGATTCGGTCAACATCGTTCCCGAGGCCATCGATGCGGTCCGCAAACATATTGTCGAGCAATTTGGCAGCGAATATCTACCTGATCAGCCGCGTCATTTCACCAGTAAAAAAAGCGCGCAGGAAGCGCATGAAGCCATTCGTCCGACGAACTTGAGCCGGCCTCCCGAGAAAATTCAAAACTATCTTTCTTCCGACCAATTCAAATTGTATCAGCTCATTTGGCGAAGGCTCGTCGCATCTCAAATGAATCCGGCTGTTTACGACACGATCAGCGCGGACATCGAAACATCGCAAAATATTGTACTCCGTGCAAGCGGATCCACAATTAAATTTCCAGGCTATCTCGCCGCATATGAAGAGAAAAAAGATACCGGAGAAGAAGAGGAGAACGCCAGGATTCTGCCTCCTCTGGAAGAAAATATGCCCTTGAAGCTCATTGATCTCGTTTCTTCTCAATCGTTCACAAAACCACCTCCCCGCTTTACAGAGGCATCGCTCGTCAAGGAATTGGAACGCCTCGGGATCGGACGCCCATCGACCTACGCAGCGATCATGAATAAGATCCAAAGCCGCGATTATACGACTAAAGAAAACCAGGCTTTGAAACCGACGGAGCTGGGCAAGATCATCTGTCAAATGCTCGAGGAAAATTTTGCTCCGATCATGGACGTGACCTTCACGGCCCAAATGGAAGATCAACTCGAAGAGATCGCCGAACATCATAAAAATTGGAAAGAAGTCATCCGCGATTTTTGGAAGGACTTCATCCCATTGGTCGATAAAGCGGAAAAAGAAGCCGTCGTGCCCAAGGTTCTGACGGATCTCGATTGTCCGAAATGCGGGAAAAAACTGCAAAAAATTTGGGCAAAACGCGGTTACTTTTATGGCTGCAGCAATTACCCCTCCTGTGATTTTACGGCATCGTTAGAAGCGATGGAATTCAAGCGCGACGATTACGATCCTAACTTCAACTGGGATACTCCATGCCCAACATGCGGACAAAAAATGATTTTGCGCCACGGACGATTCGGCGCTTTCCTCGGCTGCTCGCGCTATCCTGACTGCAATGGGATCGTCAATATCCCTAAAAAGGGCGAACGCGTATATCAAGAGGGAGAAATGCCCAACTGTCCGGCACTCGGATGCGACGGACGGATTGTCGCCCGTAAATCCCGGTTCGGCAAAGTCTTTTTCTCATGTTCGAATTTTCCCCAGTGCGATGTGATCGCAAATGCTTTGGAAGAACTCCCAAAGAAATATGCGACGCATGTCAAAACAGCGTACGTCAAAAAGAATCGCTTTCAAAAGAAAGGCAAAAAAGAAGCCGGTGCGCCGCAAGCTGCCGCTAAAAAAGCGAGCGCAAAAAAAAGCGCTCCAAAACTAAAACCTCGTAAACTATCTGCCGACCTGGCCGCGCTGCTTGGCGAAAAAGAGCTGACTCGTCCGGAAGTTATTAAAAAGCTTTGGGATTACATCAAGGCTAATAAACTGCAAGACCCAAAAAATAAACGCCTTATTCAGCCCGACGAAAAACTGGCAAAAATTTTCAAAAGTAAAAATCCCGTTGACATGATGAAACTCTCAGGAATCATCAATCAACATTTGAAATCATGATCCTTTTTCGGCTGCGTCGTCCGCGCTTCAATTTATTTGATTCGAAACGCAATCTGACGCTTTTGGTCATTTTTTTACTGATATTTCCCAAGGGAGGAATCAAGTTTTACGACATCCCGTTCACTTGGGGATATCTTCTTCTCGGTATCTTTTCAATTGTTGCCCTAACACGAAAGCCGGTCATTGTTCATCGCGAACGCCTGCAGGCGCTGATCGCCCAGGCTCCATTTTTATGTATTTGTGCATTTACAATGTTAATCAACGGCATCCAATCGATTCCTATGGCCATTTCTTTTTGGATCAGCTTTTTATTTCTTCCCGTGTTATTTTTTCTGCTCTTTTCAAAAGATGTAGAGACATTTGACAGCGAGCTGTTCTTCCATCTATTCCGGAAAGGGATATTTTTCATTGCTATTTACGGAATTGCACTTTTCGTTTTCAAACAATTGACTGGACAATTTCTTGAGATCCCTTTTCTTTCCGTCAATATCGCCGATATGGGCCATCTCGAAGAAAAATGCATCAATCGCGGCAACGTATATAAATTAATCTCTACCTATAACAACGGGAACATCTACGGAATCTGCATCCTGATGCTCTTGCCTCTTTATTCGTTTTTAGAAACATCACAATGGAAGCATTGGATCGTAAAATTTTCCCTTATCATGACTTTATCGAGAACAGTCTGGATCGGCCTCATTTTCCATGAAATTTGCTACCAATGGTTTAGTTTGAAGAATAAAAGATTTTCCATGCCGAAAGCGCTTTTTTCCTTTTTGCTGGTATTTACCCTTCTGGCATTTACATCTTCTTATTACGGTTTTTATTGGAGCTTTTTTGCAGATCCGACATGGGGCGGCAGAAAAGAACAGCTGGAAGCGATCGCTAATATCGGCATATTTTCGACAAAACCGTTCGATTACATCAGCGAAATCGTATACGCGGGAATCGTTCAATCATTTGGATGGGCCGGATTTGCAGCCTTTATAGTTGCGATAGCCGGCCCTTTCTGTTATCAAATTTTCTCAAAGAAGCTCTTGCCTCTGCAACGATGCATAGCGATCGGCCTTGCAACGTATCTCTTCATATCCGCTTCGGACGGCGCTATATTACTTTTACCTGTTATGGCTATCTATTGGTTTTTGCTCTCGCTGCTTTTCCGAAAGTCTATTGCTCATACCATTTATCAAAAATAATCTGCACAATTTGCGCGACCTTATGCAGATTATTTTTGATAAATGGTATTATTAGAAGATAACTATTTCAAATGCAATTCAGCTTCATCGTCTCCGATCAGATTTCCAAAACATTTCCACTCCTCATTTGCAACCTGAGGTTTGAAATTTTTAATCTTTTCATCCAAAAATCCGTAGCGGATTCCCAAAAATGGAATCTGATGTTGTAAACAATCTTTTTCGACCTCGCGAAGATATTTTTCCTTGTCATCGACAAATAGGATCTTTTTCGGTTGACAGCCAACTTGGTTGAAAAATTGAAAGAGGAGGGATCCCTTGTTCGTTCCAGAACAAAAAAGAATGCCGTCTCGATAGAACCTGTCATCGTCAAAAATGATTTCCCGCGAAGCTGGCGCCGCTTTTGTAAAATCAATGCCAATACTTTTCAGCTGTTCAATCGTTTTGGCGGCCAATTCAAGACCGCGCGATGTCAAACCAACAACCTTCCATCCATTCTTCTGCAATTTTTCAACAAAAGCCGCCGTGACGGGTTCCACCAACTTAACCTTCGTCTTATTCTGTATCGAAACCCATTCAGCGAGAGCAACCATCGCAGCTTCCCGTTTCAACATGCCTCGTTTGATGTTTTCTTCAATCCGGTAAGAAAACCATTGATCGCTTCCCAAAGTCTGCGCTGTTTCCATCAATGTATTATCAATATCGAACACCAAAAGCATGTCGGGTTGAATGTGTTTATTGCATTGTTCGATCTTTTTGATTTCGATAATCTCAGCGCTCAATGATGAGAAAAAAAATAAAATCACCCAAGTTATATACCCAAAGAACCTGAAAAATCGGTTTTTCGGCTTGAGCGAAAGCTCCCGAGAATCGACGACCGCTGGCTTCGCAAACGGGTGTGTATTAGTGCAATACGCACCCATTTGCGATCGTCGATTATAGGGGCTTTGGCCAAGCCCAAAAGCCGATTTTTCAGGTTCTTTGGGTATACACTGTGCAAAGTACAAATATTTCATGCGACAACCAAACGTTTTCAAACTACAACTCTTTCTCTCTTAAATTTTGCAGCTTCCTTTATACGTTATCCGAATGGATAACCCAAGTTGCTACTACCCTAAAACAGCGGTAGCAACTTGTGTTTAATTTTAGACATACTAGCCAACTTTCATTTTTCCGGGCTATTCGCCTGTCTCAAATCCTGAAAAATCGGTTTTTTATCTTGGCCAAAGCCCCCTAGAATCGACGATCGCAAGTTGGTTCGTATTGAATTAATACGCACCAACTTGCGAAGCCTGCGGTCGTCGATTCTAGGGAGCTTTCGCGCTAGCGTAATGCTTTGATTTATTGTTTGACAGCTCCTAAGTGCGTTGCCAAAAAGTTCCAATCGATGGCATTTTCATAGCTATAATTACCCAAAATTACGATACGAGATTCAACTCAAATTTTGGGGGCAATATCGCCACAAGTATATAGCCCCAAAAATTTAAACTCGAAAAGCGGCCAAAACAATTCAAAAACTCGGCGAAAAATTTTACTTGGATAGGTTCAGCGATGCTATCAGCAATTAGAGTGATTGATTACAACATGAAGAGTCTGATGAAGAAGTTTTCGTTCAGGTCGAAAAGCCGACTTTTCAAGATGTTTGTGTGTATATTTTTGATTCTACCTTGGTGTGCATTAAGAGCTCAGACGATTCCAATCGATGAATCAGATACTTGTGCCATAGCGCGGCTTCTCCAAGTTTACAATGTTTATGACATCAATGGCCTTTTAGAACTCCGTCGTATTGGAAAAGCAAACGATGGAGGATATGTGATATGTGAACTTGCAATGCAAAAAGCCGATGTCATATTTGGATATGGAATATCGGATGATATTTCTTTTGAAACCGATGCCGCAGAGATTTATCAAAAACCTTCTTACGGGTTTGATGGAACCTGCCCTCCAATCAAAAGTCGAAATAGTCTCTGTCGGTTTATTCATCAATGCATCATCAGCCAGGCATCCACGCAAACACAAAAATTCTCTAGAAAAAAAAATCTTTTTTCCTCGTACGAACAGCAGATGAATAGGTTGGGTGTGCGAGGGAAAAAAATATTTGTAAAAATGGATATTGAAGGCAACGAATATGATACGTTGCCTGATATTTTACGTGCCGGAAACGCCACGGGGATCGTTTTAGAAATTCATTTTTGTGAAGACAACCTTATTCCTCGCGCCTTATCTCTTCTTAAAATGCTGGCTCAGGATTTTCTCTTAGTACATGTCCATGGGAATAATCACGCTGATACGTTTTTTACAACGCAAAATTCGGTGGGATACATACCGCGAGTGTTAGAATTGAGTTATATCAACAAAAATCTAGTGGATCGATATGAACTGTCACCCAACCAAACTCATCCTGCTAGCATTGATATGCCCAATGACCCTGGACTCACAGACACAACATTTACAATTTTGAACGCACCGCCTGTTGCAATCCCAGCTCTTTAGGAAAAACCTGAATAAGTCAAGTTTGCGATCTCGAGACGAATTTTCTACGAAAATCGTTCTCGATTTCAAAAACAGCACTAATTCAGCTCTTCCTTTAGAGACGAGGCAAGCTATTTACCCATCTGCTGAGCTCTAGTAGGTCGATTCCAAAATAACATGGGTTTGGACTGCGTCAAAGCCCATATAATCGACGATCGCAAGTTGATTCGTATTGGATTAATACGGATCGACTTGCGAAGCCTGCCGGTCGTCAATTCTACGGAGCTTTCACGCAACTCCACAGGCATGGTATTTTTGAATCGACCTACTAGTCCATTTTTCGAAAAACCGAGGATCAATTTCGATCACAAGCAGGAATCTTTCGAGATCTCCGAATGAACGGAGGACGTTATAAAAATCTCTCCACGAAAATAATAAAAGTTTTTGTATAATGGCCACAGAGCAGATTTCCTATTTAAGCATTTTAAATCGAACGGTTTATATAAGACATGACTAAAGGGATTCATTACATCACGACCATGGGTACAACCGGATATTTTACCGCGGCTCGTCGTCTTATTTTAGCTTTAGCAGAATCCGGCATAAAAGTTACATGGACACCTATTACTCGTTTCTCTTTTCAAAATGGACCAGAAATCTTCTCTGATCCGAAAACGGGAGACCCAGCCTTAGATCCTTTTCTTAGGCGGCAGTTGGATTATGACACCGTAATCCTGCATTCAATTCCAGAGATAATGCCTTATTGGCTGGATAGAATCAGAAATAAACGAATGATCGGATATACAGTCTGGGAGACTGATAAACTTCAGGCTCATTGGATTCCCATTCTAAATCGCTTGGATCATCTTTTGGTTCCATGTACGTGGAATTATGAATTATTCCGGAGCCAAGGGGTACACATACCAATGAGTGTATTACCCCACCTTCCCGGATCTGCTTGCCCCAAACCTCATTCAAGATGGTCTAGTATCCCAGATGAAGATTTGGTATTTTACTGTATTGAAACCAACCTGGAACGTAAAAACCTCGAACAGGCGATTGCTCTTTTCCACCAATGTTTTACTTCAACAGATAAAGTTCGCTTTATTGTTAAGACTTGTCATTGGCCAGAAAATGGAAAAACCGTGTGGGATCATTTTCTGTTCCGGCCACTACGCCCTTTTCGGCCTTTTGTGCAACGCTTTCCTTTCCGTAAACAAATTGCCCAGTTATTTCGAGAAACAACCCAAACACGTTTCCAGCACGTCGAAAAAGCCACCCCTCGTGCAGCTCCAGTAGATTTGATTACGGATAACTTAACCTGGGATGAAGTTGAAGGATTGCATTATAGAGGCGATTGCTATTTTTCATTGACTCACGGCGAGGGATTTGGCTTAGGACCATTTGACGCAGCGGCAGCTGGCAAGCCCGTTATTACGACAGGTTGGGGTGGAGTGCTCGATTATCTCGATCCAGATAAAAATTTTTTAGTGGACTGGGATTTGGCTCCCGCCTGGAATCGCGAGGACACAGGAAACTGGGCTCAACCAAAACTTGCTCATGCAGCTGAGTATTTAAAAAAATTTCTCGCAGATCCAGAGTCAGCGCGTGTGAAAGCGAGAGATGCGCAGGCAACTTTGCATAAGCACTTTGAACCAGCTAAACTCATCGAATCTCTGAAGGAGATCCTGGCCTATGACTAACTCTCGTATCCCCAATCAATTTTTGTTCGTTTATGGCTTACGTTGTCAAGACGAACCATTTCATATCTCGCATTATTTTTGCATCGAGTCATGCTTTCAGATCAACCATCCCGATCGTATTTTGTTTTTTTATGAACATGAACCATGGGGGCCGTGGTGGGAACTAGTAAAGCCTAGACTCACTTTAATGCGTATTAGTACAAATCCGCGTAGTTACGGGATTCGTTATGGATGGCGCAATCGTGATTGTCGTCGATATCAATATGCCCATGTAGCGGATTTCATTCGCCTGGAAAAGCTATTAGAATTTGGCGGCGTTTATGCAGATATTGACACGATATTTGTTCATCCTGTTCCACCAGAACTTTGGACAAAACCGTTTGTATTAGGTCGTGAAAAGGACGTTGTTTGCCGCACTACAGGCCGTCCTTTGCAATCTCTTTGTAATGCATTCATCATGTCTCCGCCTAATGCAGAATTTGGTCGCTGTTGGCTGGAAGCCATGCCTAAAGCATTTGATGGATCATGGAGTAATCATTCTACTATATTACCCCAAAATCTCAGTCAAAAAATGCCTCATTCAATTCACATTGAGCCATCACGCACTTTCTATCCCTATATGTGGTCAAAATGTGATTTATATACTCTTTTAGAGGGATGCCAACAGGATACTACAGGAATCTCCAGCATTCATTTATGGAGCCATCTTTGGTGGGAAAGTAATCGCCAGGACTTCTCTGTCTTTCATCATGGACTAATGACAGAATCTCATGTCAGGCACGTTGATACTACTTATAATCTATTAGCACGCCCTTTCCTGCCGAAAAAGAGTATCCAAAACATGTGAAGTGTATCTTGAGCGAATTAATTCATTTGCCTTATTTACCAATGTTTCACCCAGGATAGGATTTTGTTTCAGGGCATCGCATGCCTGAGCAAAGGCAAGAGGAGTATCTGTTATTAAACAATGAACTCCATGCTTTACATCTAATCCTTCAACACCGACAGAAGTGGCGACGACGGGCACCTGATGAGCAAATGCCTCAAGTATCTTAATCCGGGTTCCGCCACCGCAGCGAATGGGCGCAATAACTATATCTGCTATAGAGTATTCTGATCCTAATTCTTCTTGCCAACCCACCCAAGTCCAGCGCCAATCGCCTTTTGGAAGCCGCAAACGTAATCGTTGAGATAAAGCTCCTACAATCCGTAATCGCCAATCTATCCCTTGAACATTGAGTGCCGGAGCGAGATCAGAAGCAAAGTATCTTAATGCATCCATATTGGGAACGTATCCCAACGTTCCGACAAAGAGAAGGGAAAGATATTTTCTAGCCGCGGCTTTAGGACAAATAGGTTTTGTAGGCGCGTGAACAACGTTTGGTAAAACAGTAAACTGAGTATTAGGAAACCGTTTTTCAAGGATCGGCTTGTCGGTTTCAGACGCTACAAAAACTTTCTGAACGCTTGGGAGAAGCTTGTTTTCAAAATATCGATATAATCTTGACGATTTTAAAAGTTCAAGAGCCTGTTTTCGTTTTCCTTCTTTTTTAAGAATAAAAGCCATGCTTCGGCGGCTACGAGACTCTAAATCATCCATATCTAAGCTAATAAATGACGTCGAAAAACGACTTAATGAACTTTCTAAAAGAAGCGCTAGACTGAGGCGGAAAAAATGAATCCTATCAAATGCAACGGAACGATTCCAGGCGCGTGTTTTATAGACATAGTTTATGCTTGCAAGTTCGCCAGCAAGAACATCGCCGCGTAATCGTCGCCATCGAGACCACAGTCTATAACCAAATCCAGCATGTTTATTGTGTTTTATAATTTCAATATCATGACAAAAACCATATAATGACGCAGGAATTTTTGCATCTTCGGGATGCTTTAAAACAAGAACTAAATGAACATTATATGTTTGGGCTAGGGCTGTTAGCTGATAATAAGCTCGTTGATAAACACCTGCACCTAAAGATGACGGAACTACACCGCAAATAAACAGAATAGAAGGACGATTATTTTGTGTTTTTATAGAAGGCGTTGCCCGAGTTACTCCTCCTAAAGCGTCTCTTGCATAACAACAGTTGAGTTTTGCAAAAGAGCTTATAGGATAAAGCCTTGCTCTAATTAAACGCTTCTTTACCCAATTAAACATAAAACGTAAAACAATCGCTGGGTTTTTTAATATATCTATCAAAAGTTCTTTCCGCGTGGATCGGCAATTCTTGGTTACTTGTAAACATAACCAGCGCGAAATCCATGATTCTGTTCCTTCTAACAACTCTAAAACGTAGGGCACCCATGGAAAAATAGAATCCTTTGAAGCACCATCTGTTTTTAATTGATGCCAGATAGCTGTTGTTTGTTTTGGGTGTTGTCGTATTGCCACAAATGCATTTTCTGAAATTACGTAAGGAAATTTCATTTTGAATATTTCTAGCCAAAACACAGTATCCTCTCCGAAACGGAGATGGGCCGAAAACCGATGCAAACCGATTGCTTCTCGATGTATAAGGCAAGATCCTACCATAATCCCTAATACGATTAAGGCAGAAATAAGATCTTTTCGGTAATTGCGGACATCCACCCCAGTTAAAAGATCTTTAGGATAAGAAATGCTCCGACCTTCAATAAAGCTAAATGAACGGCCTACGACTATTAGGGCATTTTTATTACATTTTAATTCTTGAAAACAACACATTAAGAAATCTACAAACAAGAGATCATCATCATCAAGAAAAAGAATCCAATCACCCCTGGAAGCCTCTATGCCTACATTTCTGGCGTATCCAGAACCATGGTTATAATCCAGAGTAACGATCTTTACACTGTTATGTAAGGCAGCTAGCCTTAAAATACTATCTCTGTCACTCGAGTCAGAGTTATTATCAATCACTATAATTTCTAAAGGCGGCAGGGTTTGGTTTATTGCAGAAAGGACAGCCTCGCGAAGAAATTTAGAACGGTTCCAGCTTGGAATGATAACTGATACGGATAAAGACGATGTTGACATGCACATTCTCAAAATGTTTGTTGTGTTAACATAAGCCTAAATTCATCAAACGTCATGTCGGGAATTATGTTTTTCGAATTGCCATTCAAGCGTTGTACCCAATATTCTCTAAATAGCAAATTAAAATTAAACTTTTTTTGTTTAATGCTTTGTAAATAATCTAATAAAACGTTTGCGTTGATTTGATCCCAACTATCTACGACTAAGACAGGGAGTTTAATAAAAATATTTTCCAATAGGTTGCGTTTGACAATTGGAATACACCCAAGCACTAAAGCTTCCCAGGTTCTATGACAATCTATTCCTCCACCTCCAGGGCTAATAACAAACTTAAATTCCGCTTGGCGAGCCCATGTGCTTTGCCTTGGAATTCTCGTTTCCTCAAAATAACACACCGATTTATCTAACAGCTTAAGACACTTTACACGATCGCCTCTATTGGTGCTAAAGTTCCAATTACAATAACAGAGTAGATGTCGTCGGTCCGGGCCAGGAGAATTCGCCAAAGTTGTTAACAACATGTGTTCTTGTACAATTGGTACGATCGACCTTAATCCCCACATTCCAGGCTTTTCATTCATCGTATGATAATCGAGTCCAATAGGTAGATGCCCCATCTTGGGATGCATTATCGAAAGATTTTGGGCATACCAAAATATTAAATTTTTATTTAACAAAACGTTTATTACCGATGGAGATTTTAAGAAACTTTCATCAATTGTTATATCGCTATCACCAGTCACTAAAACAAAAGGCCATGTAATATTCTTAAGAAAATTACTAGAAAAATTAGGTATCGCTTCCGTACATACATATATCGTATAACCACCCTTTGGCCGACATATTAACAAATCATGATCGATCGCCTCATTACTTGAAACAGGCATCCTATTGTGGCATGAACATGATTTTAACAACCCTCTACTTGACACAAATATTGTAAGATTTTCCATCACGACTATCTTATTTAAGATTCTGTTATATTATTCTCGTTTCTTTTAGGGTCTGTGAAACAATAAAGTGGGCGATTTGGCTGCGTCAAAGCCCGTATAATCGACGATCGCAAACGGGCGCGTATTGCATTAATACGTACCCGTTTGCGAAGCCTTGCGGTCGTCG
>Ga0153915_10000145_pt1 | contig 63563 bp, 55 predicted proteins | sample Opewatmetagenome_2_FD_107003 | JGI IMG/M metagenome (GOLD analysis project Ga0153915, IMG submission 107003) | Freshwater wetland microbial communities from Ohio, USA - Open water 3 Core 3 Depth 3 metaG | ecosystem: Environmental > Aquatic > Freshwater > Wetlands | place: USA: Ohio, Lake Erie...
CCGCAGGTCAAGATCTTCGCCGAGTAACCCTTCAGTCTGCCCGAATATGGCACCGACTACGTCAGGTTTCTCGACCACCCCCTCTGCAGTGAGGCTGATGTGAATAAGGTACTTGGTAGTATCCGGTGAATACAAGTAATCGCACCCCCATGTATCATGCAATGCATGTAACGCGTGATCATAGGTATAAAAGGTATATACCGCGCTGGATTACTTAAAGGTAGGGATGACTGCGACTCAACGAATCAGTTTTCGATCTCCCTGAAGCCGGCCCGGATCGAAGCAGTGACAGAATAATCTAACCTTCAAGCCGGCCGAGAATCTCATTCCGACTCATGCCCGTAACAAGAACCCGTTTGTGGGACGACGTTGCACCCGAAATGATACTCACAGATGCTGTGGGTGTACCAAGGACATCGGATATCAGTTCAATGACGGCCTTGTTCGCTCTGCCTTCAAGCGCCGGGGCAGAAACACGACAGCCGATCGTCTTTCGCCATGCATTATATCCCGCGGGAAATGTCGGTTTTTTTCCCCCTGCGGAAACTTCAATCGCAATAACCGTCCCGTTCCGGTCTTCGAAAAGTGCTTCAGAGATTCCCGACATCAGTATTTCCTGTCAAGAAGAAATGTAGCCCGGCAATAACGCACATGGATCACCAGTGGCTGCTGCCGTCCTTCACCAGTGTTTAAACCCTTGCCGGGCAATTGCCTGTCGCGCACCCGGGTTGTCCCATGGATCACATCCAGACGCATGTCAATCGATCACCCGGGGACCTATGGGTGCGCATTATCGGCACCAACACGTTGGTGCGTCAGGATAATGAGTGTTTGGGATGGTGCAAAAAGGCATTTAGCGGGGGAAAAACCCTTTCCCGGGAAACCACGCCGGCGATCCCGGGTGGAACTCCCCCTCATCATAGACCACATCGCCGCCAAGGATAACGGTGCGGGGGAAGACCGCGGGAAGCCCCGCAAAAGGAGAATAACCGCACCGGCTGTGAAGCATATCAGGATCGATCGGCACTGCGGTTTTCGGGTACAGGGAAAAATCTGCCCGGTTTCCGGGTGCAAAGCCCGCCAGAGGAATGCCCAGCAGTTCTGCCGGGGCCTGCGAGGTTTTCCGGATCACGTCGGCAAGCGGGATCTTCTTCTCCAGCACCGCGGCGAGCAGGAGCGGCACCATCGTCTCAACTCCCGGGATACCGGAAGGGGCCTTTTCGAACGGCACCTGTTTCTCACCGGAAGTGTGCGGGGCATGGTCTGACGCGATGATATCGATCCTGTCCCATACACCCCACAGGTTTTTTCGTTCCTGCTCGCTTCGCAGGGGGGGATTTACCTTCCCCAGTGTATCTTCAGGTGCGAACTGTTCACGGGAGAGAAAGAGGTGATGGGGCGTCACTTCAACGCTTCCCAGTCCCGCCGCAGCAGTGATGGACGCGTGCGTGCTCATATGGCAGAAGTGCAGCCTGCATCCCACCGTGTTGCACCGGCCCACGTCGCGAACTGCCTGCACTTCGCCAGAACAGGACCGTAACCGGTCATGGGATGACAGGTCATGATCCTCTCCACTCGCAATCTCTTCAGCATGAATGGTTGCCAGTGCGCAGCACGACTGGATCTCGCGGAGGGCTGTTGTGAGTTCTTCAGGTGTGATTGCCTCTCCGTAACTGGAGGGCGCATAGAATGTCTCGCCGAACGCCATCGCCCCGACACTCCACATCGCTTTCACGGGGGTATCAAAGGTCACCCCACTGTTGATGGCAAAACTACACAGAGAGTGGGATTTCGCCTCAAAGACACGCGCACAGAGCGCATCCGGCGTGGTGATCGGGGGAATCGTGTTCGGCTGGTCGACCACGACCGTGACTCCCCCGGCAAGGGCACTCCTGCTCCCGCTCGCCCAGTCCTCCTTGGCCGACTGGGAACCCCCCCGCATATGCACGTGCATGTCAACCGCTGCCGGAAGGACCATAAGGCCGGTACAGTCAATCGTTCGATCCGCGGGTCCGCCAGCGGCTCCGACATGCGTGACGATTCCATCCATTACGCCGATATCAGCCACGCGTCCCTCTGGCAGTGAGACGTTGCGCAGCACAATGGCACAGGATGAAGGCATACTACAAGCTTTTTCTCCGGAACATATAGGCATGCTGATGGCCGTCATGATATGCACCGACAGGTTTTCAATCCGGATAAACCAATTAGACATTCACTGGCAGTCGGGCAGGACCGATGTGGATTCACACGCAGGACCTGTGCCGGCACCCGGAGTAGTGGCAGATCATGGACAGGATTATAAAAATTACCGTGAGTCTCTTTGTGGTTATACTCGTAGCGTTTGTTGCGGTGATCGGGTATACCGGATATATTGAAAACGCATACCGGTCATCCCTCACCAGTACGTACTCCTATTCATGTACCATCACCACTGACTCCCCCCTTACCAATGTCACGTTCTTCCTTCCCGTGCCTGCAGACCGGACCGGTAATTCCCCGGTGATTGCCCAGATCAGTGCACGAGATATCACCGGGATCCCGGACACGTGGAACACCGAACTCTACGAGAGCGGAAAGTCAACGCTGGTGAAGATCACGATCCCGTCTCTGGTGCCACCCGAAGGAACTACGCCCAAAAACCCGTTTTCCATCACATTTTCCACGAATATAACGTCAAAAGAGATCATTGATACCCGGGACCCGGTGACAAACAGCGCAATGTTCCGCCCGGTGAAGGATGTCCGGGAAACCGAATGCGAAGACAGCAATGTCATTGCTTCGGGCGGGAAATGCTCTGCGTATCTCACGTCACTGTATGCACGATATGACGCGGACCCGAATGCCGCAGTTTCGATCCGGTCATCCGTAGCCGGGAAGAACCAGTGGAAGATATTCGAACCACGGGAGAACGAGTACCGGACAAGTATCTATGTGCTGATGTTTGGTCCGCAGGATGGATGGACTCTGGTGAAAGGGGACCTTGAAGATGGCATGGGAGCATACGATGCTCCCCAGGTACACTCCGGATAATTTCGTCTTTATCCATAATCCCTGACAAACCATGGACACACAGAAGAACTCACAACAGAGGACAGCAATACGGGCGGGTCTTGTCGTTGATATTATCTTAAAGTCCGATCAGCGCACCGGGCGAAAGACCCGGGGTATCGTCCAGGAGATCCTGACAAATTCAGCATTCCACCCGCACGGTATCAAGGTACGACTGAAAGACGGGCGCGTGGGCAGGGTTGCAGAGATCATCGGACCGGATACCGCGGGAATCCATGGTACTGACTGATCTCTCCATGCAGAGGATCTCACAAAATTATAAATGGTTGGATACCCTCCATCAAACTATTCTCAGGATCTCAGGGGATCTCCACAAACGGGCATGAATTGACCGGACTGGCAATGAAGTGCCCCCATGCGGATGTTTCTCCATAGGACAGGTGCCGTATGGATTTTACTCCCAAAGAGATGGATGCGCTGCAGGAAATGGCAAATATCGGGGCTGCACATGCTGCGACAACGCTTTCGCAGATGCTCGATACCCAGATCGGCATGAATGTGCCGGAGATCAATGTCGTGGATATTTCCCGGGTCGGGGAGTTCCTTTCCGATGAACTGACCACGATGGTCATCTTCGAACTCCAGGGGGATATTCCCCACGGGGGGTTCCTGGTCCTGCATTTCCCCCGGGACTCGGCAGTCAGGACGGCCAGTATCATGCAGGGATCTGCCGGTGCGGTGCACACCTTCGACGAAATGGACCAGAGCACGATCGTCGAAGTCAGCAATATCATGATCTCATCGTTTTTGAGCGCTACATCCGATCTTCTGGGTTTCATCATGCTGCCATCCCCACCGGCTTTAATCGTGGATATGGCCCATGCCGCTATCACGTCGCTGATTGCCCAGATGACCATAGAAGTCGACGATGTAATCCTCTTCCGGGTCAAACTCACCTCTGAAGAGCACAACATTGCGGGTAATATCCTGATCTTCCTGGAAGTGTCGACACTCAAACAGATCGAGGCCCGGCTTGAGGAGATGACAACATCCCCCAATACTGCATAAGACTGTTCCTGAAAAGGATTCTTGAAATTTGACAGGCAGGTACAAGAGGCCGTAATTAGCATATTCTGGAAGAACAGAAAATGATCGTGATAATATGAAAGTCCTTATTGCCATTTCCCCGGAAAAGTTCCGTGATGAGGAACTCGCCGAGCCGGTTGCAGCACTGACAAAGGCCGGAATCGCATTCGACATCGCATCAACGCGTCGCGGCACCTGCACCGGAATGCTGGGTGCGAAAGCCACAGCCACTACCTCGTTTGAAGAAGTGGATCCAAAACCCTATGATGCTTTGATCATTGTGGGGGGAAACGGGACCCCTGCACATCTCTGGGGCGACGAGCTGCTGCCGATCCTGGTGAAAAACTTCCGGGCCTCGGGAAAGGTCGTTGCCGCTATATGTCTTGGGCCGATCGTCCTTGCACGTGCTGGCATATTAAAAGGGATAAAAGCCACGTACTCGGAGAATCCCACGGCATTCCGCGAGATGAAAGCCGGGGGGGCAGTACTCGTCAACCAGCCGGTTGTGGTGGATTCACGGATTATCACGGCAAACGGCCCGTCTGCATCAAAGGCCTTTGCCGAGGCAGTCATAAAAACACTGACTGCGGTGGAGTGGTAATATTTTCCCTGCCCGGGCACGTAACCCGGGCACTCTTTTTTAATACCCGTTACGGCGGGTGCGTAGTACCCTGAGCCGTTGTGGCAGAACCATCGTTCAGATCGCACACGATTATCCAGAAGACCAGCGCCAGCAACCCGAACTTGATGGTATAGAAGAGGAAGGGGAGGCTTGGGAGGGAGCCGGTAAGAACCGTGTAGCTGGTCACTGCATCGTATCCTTCATTGAACGGCGCATAGATAATCCCGAAGAGTACGGGAGTCTCCAGGTACAGGATAACCTGAACTGCATAAAAAAGCAGGATCCGACGGGGTGTTTTTGCCAGCAGCAGCGAGAGGAACGGGACCAGCCAGATGATATAATTGGTTGAGAAGACCTTGTTCGCGAGGATAAAGGTAAAGATGGCGAGAAAGATACAGCCAATCAGGGCTTGTGGCCCGGAATCAAGGTGCCGGTAGTACCAGTACAGCAGCGCAAGTTCACCGGCAATCATGAGCAGGAGCGAGAGTGATCGGAACAGTTCAGCGTGAATGAGGAATGTTGAGACTGCGTCCAGGTAGTATATGGCGCTGTTCACTTCCGGCATCCTGCCCGCGTGGATCGTATAGGTTTTAAGAAATTCCCCGGTATTGATGAGGAGGAAGGGAACGAGGGTGATGAGCACCAGGACACCCGAGAGGAGGAGTGGCCGGGCAAAATCCCGCCATTGTTTACCGGTTTTTATTCCATGGAGCAGGTAATAGGGAAACGCAATCGCCGGGTACCATTTTGTCAATGCGCCAACCGTTGCCATAAGGAAACCGGCTAACTCGTTACGATACAGGTACATCCAGAGCGAGAGCAGGAGCAGGAAGGACGGGACGACATCGTAGGTAATCGGGATAAAGAATGCTGCGGAGATCGCGGTTGCGTAGAGCAGCCCGCACAGGAATGCCCGGTCTTTCCCCCAGAGTCTTCCGGCAATCGAGTACACCAGTACCAGTACTGCCATGTCAGCCAGGATCATGAGAACAGACCAGGTGAATATGAATACCAGATAACTCTTGATGATCAGTACCGGGACGAGCGCGATAAGGAGCGGGATGAAGAAGAACTGAGGATAGGGAACATAATAACTGGAATAGGGGATCTGTCCCCAGGTCAGCGATGTTGCATACCAGTAATACAGGTTCGTATCCCCGAGGATAACGTTCAGCGGGATGTTGGGCAGCAATCCCGAGAAGAAAGCGGTGAACCGGACAATAATGGCGATCAGGACCAGGGTTGAGAGTTCACACAACACGGCCGGTTCGGCGTATAAGGTGAGGCGCGACCAGAGACCCTTCGGGCGCTCCGCTGTTTTCCCCCGGATCGTTTTTACCGGAACGGGCAGAGCAGGTACGCTGCCTGTATCCGAACCGTGCTGGGTATAATACCCCCAGATACCAAGGATAAAAAACAGGGGGATGCCAACGGGAATGCACAGGCCGCCCGGGCTGTTGAGGAGCATGCCGTACTGGACCAGATCGGCGATGAGGAAGAGAGATCCGCATACGGGCAGCAGCAGGGAATTGTTCCGGAATATCCCCGGCTTCTCCATCAGGACCGCCGATACCGTGACAATAAAATATCCTATGAGGAGAAGGACGGCCAGCGCCCAGAGCAGATAGGCGACCGCATTGTTTCCGGTAATAAGTCCCGCGGAGACGAGAGAGAGATCCTGCGAAAGGGAAACCAGACTCTCCCCGCCGGCGGTCACCTGGTACCGAAAGAGACCCCACTGTATTCCGGTGCCAATCCCTCCACCGAGGAGATAGATATTGAGGGGGATCAGGAGCAGCAGCGAGGGAAGGAGGTACACAGGATGCCGCATTTCAACCATAGGAACGTAATCACCCGGTTAACCTGAATGTATCTTGAACATATCGGATTTGCGGGACTCTCTTTTAGGGGAGCCAGACATCCCGGAACCAGAGAACCGTGTGATGGAGAAAATACGAGGGTGAAAACAGATGGGAGGAATGGGATTCGAACCCATGAACCACTAAGGACCGGATCTTAAGTCCGGCGGAGTTGGCCAGCTTTCCTATCCTCCCGCTCGCGGCCGTTATACCATTTTCACGACAAGAACTTCAGGCCGGTACCGTTGACCGGTGCATCTGCCCTCGCGCTCTCCAATAATTGATTCTTGTATGCAAATAAAGATTCCATCGTTTCCGGCATCAGGATCCCCAATCAGAGAGAATTATCATTGTCACGGGGAAGAGACGTAAAAGATATGTTTTATAGGATTGCCGGGGCACTCATGTGTGAACGAGTGCACGTGACATCCCCATGAGTACAGTTATCCTATCCGGCTGGATCGAACAAAACGGGCATCGGATCAGTCCCGATGCCCTCGAAGAGATCATCGCGAACAGTCCCGAAGAGATCCTCCGATGCGGCGGGGAGTTCTTCCTTGCATGGAATGGGTGCACCGCCCGGGACCATTTCGGCATTATGGAAGGCACCGGACCCAAAGGGATGCTCACCTGCAATGGGGAGATGAGAGGGGAGATCAATCCCGAAGTACCGGATATGCCCCTTGAAGAAGCAATCGTCACCGCGGTGCAGCTCCGCAGCGATGAGGGGGTCGTGGCACTCTCAGGTGGCGTTGACTCAACGCTGGTTGCGTGCCTCGCGAAACGTGAGTGCATCGCAGTCGGGATTGAGAACTCCCATGACCTGAAGCAGGCGCGACACGCGGCAGAGATCCTCGGGCTCTCATGCACGTATGCAACGATAACCGAGGCTGACATCGAGGATGCCCTCCCCACGGTGGTTGCAACAATCCCCAGAAAAGATCCGGTCAGCACCGGTATCGCGCTCACCCAGTATTTCATTGCCCGATGCGCCGGGGAGCAGGGGTACCATCGTATCATCACCGGCCAGGGCGCCGACGAACTCTTCGGGGGATATACCCGGTATCTTGAAAGCACCACGCTCGAAGAAGATCTCGCACGCGACTTTGCCGGTCTCGAGGCACAGGCGCGTCGCGACCAGGCAATCGCTGCCCTTCATGGCACGTATCTCTCGATGCCGTATCTGGATATCCGGGTTGTGCGCGCTGCACGGAAAATCCCCGCTGCCAAAAAAGTTACCAGCGGCCGGCGGAAAGTTCCCTTAAGGGAGGTCGCAGAGCGCTACATTTCCAAAGATCTCGCATGGTACGAGAAGAAAGCCATGCAATACGGGAGCGGGATCTGGCCGACCCTCCGGAAGCTGGCCCGTAAAAATGGTTATAAAACGTCCGTGCAAGATTACATAGACCAGATAATCAGGGTGGAACATGGTCACTGAAAAAGACGTACAACATATCGCAGAGCTGGCCGACGTCGGCGTCAGTTCAGGGGAACTGGGCACCTTTACGCACCAGTTCAATGCAATCATCGAATACTTCGATATCCTCGATCGTGTTGAGGGAAAATGCCCGGTCACGCGCGATCTCTTTAATATCCTGCGCGAAGACGAAATCGAACCTTCACTCCCGCAGGAAGAGGTGCTGCGCAATGCACCGGCAAAGGAAGACGGGTTCATCAAGGCTCCGAGGGTGATGTAGTGAGCGGCGAGATTGCATTCAACCCGGATGATAAGTACAACGCCTTTCTGACAACCTGCAGGAAAGCCCCCCACGGAACCGGTAAACTGGCCGGAGTCGCAGTTGCGGTCAAGGACAATATATCGACACTGAATATCGAGACCACCTGTGCGTCAAAGATCCTCAAAGGCTACATTCCCCCCTATGATGCCCACGCGGTTGGACTCCTGAAATCCGAAGGAGCAGCGATCGTCGGCAAGACCAACATGGACGAGTTCGGGATGGGGACCACCACCGAGAACTCAGGGTTTGGCCCCACTCTCAATCCCTGCGACACCACGCGGGTTCCCGGAGGATCCAGCGGAGGCAGTGCCGCAGCAGTTGCAGCAGGCATGGTACGTATGGCGCTCGGTACCGACACCGGGGGTTCCATCCGGTGTCCCGCGGCATTCTGCGGGATTGTCGGCCTGAAGCCCAGTTACGGCCGGGTCTCCCGGTACGGGCTTATCGCGTACTCAAATTCCCTCGAACAGATCGGCCCCATGGGAAAGACCGTAACCGATGTCTCCACCCTCATGGGTGTCATCGCGGGATACGATCGCCACGACACCTCCTCACTGAATAAGCCGTACAACCATACCCCCAAAGCGGATATCAAAGGCCTGCGGATCGGCATACCGCAGGAGTACTTCGGCAAGGGTGTTGACTCACAAGTTGCGGCGGTCGTAAAGAAGGCAATCGGACGGCTCGAAGAACTCGGGGCAACCACCGTCCCGTGCAGCATCCCCTCCATGGAATACGCGCTCGCAGCGTACTATGTTACCTGTACCTGCGAGGCCAGTTCCAACCTTGCCCGGTTCGACGGGGTCCGCTATGGTCCTGCCGCAGACACGAAGAAGTCGTGGCACGATGCCTACCAGGAAGTCAGAAGTGCGGCGTTCGGGCCGGAGGTCCGGCGCCGGATCATGCTCGGCACCTTCGCACTCTCCAGCGGGTATTATGGCAAGTACTATGCAAAGGCACAGATCGCACGGGAGAATATCAAAGCAGATTTCAACCGCATCTTTGCCGATGTCGATGTGATCGCAGGGCCGACCATGCCCACCATCGCGTTTAAACTCAAAGAGAAGAGCGACCCGCTCTCCATGTACCTTGCCGATATCCTCACGGTGCCGGCAAACCTCGCGGGGATTCCTGCCATTTCAGTACCCTGTGGAAAATCGGAGGGTATGCCGGTCGGACTCCAGATCATGGGCCGGATGTTCGATGACGAGCGTGTGGTTGATGTTGCCTATGCCTACGAACAGGCGGTGAACTGATATGGTTGATGCTGAAGATCAGGTGATTGTCGGGCTTGAAGTCCACTGCCAGCTGGATACGAAGAGCAAGCTCTTCTGCGGCTGTTCCACCGATTACCGGAGCGACGGGCCCAACACCCACGTCTGCCCGATCTGTCTCGGGCTGCCCGGCGCGATGCCGGCTCTCAACAAGAGGGCAATCCAGTACGCGATGAAGGTGGCAAAGGCCCTGAACTGCGAGGTATTAAACGAATCCGAGTTCTCGCGGAAGAACTACTTCTATCCCGACCTTGACAAGGCCTACCAGATCACCCAGTACGACAAGCCGCTTGCAGAGGGCGGATACGTTGAGATCGAGAGCGACGAGGGGGGAGAGAGGAAGATCCGTCTCACCCGTATCCATGTCGAGGAAGACCCGGGCCGGCTCGTCCACATGGGCAATGTCGAGCGCGGAAAATACTCTCTCGTGGACTATAACCGTGCGGGTATCCCGCTCATCGAGATCGTCTCCGAGCCGGACATGCGCTCCCCGAAGGAGGCACGGAAGTTCTTAAACAAGCTCCGTGCAAAGCTCGAGTACCTCAGTGTCTTTGACTCCGAGAAGGAGGGATCGCTCCGTGTCGATGCCAACATCTCGATCAAAGGAAACGAGCGCGTGGAAGTCAAGAATATCACTTCCTACAAGGGTGTGGAAAAGGCGCTCCTGTTCGAGGTGACCCGGCAGAAGAACCTGATCCGGCGCGGACAGAAGATCGAGCGCGAAACCCGGCACTACCTCGAAGCCCGGGGTGTCACCCAGTCAGCCCGGAGCAAGGAGCAGGAGAACGACTACCGCTACTTCCCCGAACCGGACCTCCGCCCCCTCCGCGTGAAATCCTGGGTTGACGGTATCATCCTCCCGGAACTTCCGGACGCCCGCCGCGAGCGGTTCATTGCAGAATACGGCTGCTCGCTCAACCATGCCCGCACCCTCACCGGCGAACTGAAACTCGCCAACTTCTTCGAGAAGGTTGTAGCATCTGACAAGGCAGGACTCGCCCCCCTGGCCTCTACCTGGATCGCCGACACCCTGATCGGGGAACTGAACTACCGCGATATGAGCCTTGACAAGGTTGAACCGGCGGCCATGACCGGGCTTGTCCTCCTCTTAAAAGCAGGTACCATCACCGATAAGAGCGGGGTTGAGGTGCTGCGGGTAATGCTCGATCAGCGGCTGAAGAACGAAACCGTTGAGACTCCGGATGCCATCGTGAAGCGCCTCAATCTCGCCAAGACCACCGGGGATTCCGGGGCCATTGCGGCTGCGGTCGAAGCCGCGATCACCGAGAACCCCAAGGCCCTTGAAGACTACCGGGCCGGTAAGGGCGGTGCGCTCAATTTCCTCGTGGGACAGGTCATGAAGAAGACGCGGGGAAAAGCAGACCCCGCCGAACTGAACCGGATGCTCACCGAAGCGCTGAAGAAAAGGGAGGCGTAACACCCGTGCACCTGATCGTTGCGGAAAAGAACATCTCGGCCCGGCGTATTGCCGAGATCCTCTCGGAAGGAAAGAAGGTCGTCGAGCAGAAGGATGCCGGTGTCTCCACCTACCATTTCGGGGACACGACAACCATGGGTCTCCGGGGCCATGTCGTGGAGATCGATTTCGAACCGGGATACTCCAACTGGCGCAGCGAATCGTCAACCCCCCGGAGCCTCATCGATGCAAAGACCATCAAGATCCCGACGGAAAAGAAGATCGTCTCGCTGCTCCATAAACTGGCGCGGAAGGCAGACCGCGTCACCATTGCAACGGATTTTGATACGGAAGGGGAACTGATCGGTAAGGAAGCATTCGAACTTGTCCGGGCCGTCAACCCGAAGGTCAAGATCGACCGTGCACGGTTCTCCGCCATCACTGCGCAGGAACTCAAGGCAGCATTTTCCAACACCACCGAACTCGACTTTGCGCTTGCCGCTGCCGGGGAAGCACGGCAGTCCATCGACCTCATGTGGGGCGCATCCCTCACCCGGTTCATCTCGCTTGCCGCCCGACGCGGGGGCCAGAACATCCTCTCGGTAGGCCGGGTCCAGACCCCGACCCTCTCCATGATCGTGGACCGGGAGAAGGAGATCGAGGCGTTCGTGCCGGAGAAGTACTGGCAGCTCGCACTCGACTTCGAGAAGAAGGGTGAAGTGATCGAGGCCCGGCACACCAACGGCCGGTTCCACGAGAAAGCGGTGGCCGAACAGGCACGGGATCGCACCAAGTCGCCCCTTGTTGTCAAGGAAGTCAGGACCGGGACCAAACAGGACCGGGCCCCGTCACCGTTCGACACCACCACGTACATCGTTGCAGCAGCACGGCTCGGGCTCTCAGCGGCGAATGCGATGCGCATTGCCGAAGACCTGTACATGAACGGTTTCATCTCGTACCCGAGAACCGACAATACCGTATATCCCCCATCGCTCGATATCGACGGTATCTTAAAGACCCTCCGTGCGTCACCCTTCAAAAAAGACGTTGAATGGGTGATGGCCAACCGCCGCCCGGTCCCGACTCAGGGCAAGAAGTCCTCGACCGACCACCCCCCAATCCACCCCACGGGTGCTGCCACAAAGGAGCAACTCGGCGACGATGCATTCAAGGTCTATGAGCTTGTACTCCGGCGCTTCCTCGCCACCCTTGCGCCCGATGCAATGTGGAAGACCCTGAAGATCCTCTTCGATGCAAACGGGGAGGAGTACACCACCACCGGCGGGCAGCTCACCGAACCCGGCTGGCACACGGTCTACCCGTTCAGCGAGGCACGCGAGACACTCCTGCCGGAATTCGTCACGGGGGAAAACCTCCCGATCAGGAAGGTCATCCTTGATGAGAAGGAGACCCAGCCCCCCGCACGCTACACGCAGAGCAAACTCATCCAGCGGATGGAAGAGCTCGGCCTCGGCACCAAGAGTACGCGGCACGAAGTGATCGCCAAGCTCGTATCCCGGAAGTACGTTGAGGGAACACCCCTCCGCCCGACCCTGGTAGGCCGGGCCGTAACCGAGACGCTCGAACAGCATGCCGACGCGATCACCAAGCCCGTCATGACCCAGACCATCGAAGCGCACATGCAGCTGATCAAGCAGAGCCAGCGGACGCGGGAGGACGTGATCAAGGAATCCCGTACCATGTTGCACCATGCGTTCGACCAGCTCGAGGCGAACGAGGAACTGATCGGCAATGATATCCGGGACCGGACCGCAGAGGAGATGAACCTCGGAAAATGCCCGGTCTGCGGCGGGACGCTGGCCATCAAGCACCTCCGCGGCAACACGCAGTTCATCGGCTGCTCGCGCTATCCTGACTGCAGCTTCAACATCGGCCTGCCCATGGCCCAGTGGGGTTTTGCCGTACGCACCGATGAGAAATGCGAGAAGCACGGTCTCAATTTCGTCCGGCTTATCCGTAAGGGTGCCCGCCCGTGGGAGATCGGCTGCCCGCTCTGCCACCAGATCACCTCCAACCGGGAATCGCTCGAAGAGATCCCGTCGGCCGACAAGGCACTCGTGGATAAAATCCAGGCCAGCCACATTTACACCGTAGCAGAGCTGTCGCGTAGTACACCCGAAGACCTTGCAAAGAAACTCGGGCTGCCACAGGACCGGGCCGTAACCATCATCCACGACGCCGGCCTCGTGCTCGAAAAACTCCGGCGCCGCTCGGAGTGCCGCAAGTTCATGCGCGAACGCATCATCCCGAGGAGAGGGCGCAGTTCGGCAAAGATCCTGACCGCTCTCAAGGAGGCCGGCATCACCGAACTCTCCCGCCTTGCAAAGGCAGACAGCGCAGTGCTGAAGAAAGCGGGAGCCAGCGATGCAGAAGCAGAGCAACTGATTGCCGATGCCCGGATCGTATACCACAGCAAGGTGCTCAAAGAGATCGGCATACCGGCCGTGAGTCTGAAAAAATACATCAATGCCGGCATCATCGAACCCGAAGCATTCTGTGCCCAAAAGCCAGAAGCGCTCAGCGAGAAAACCGGAATGTCACTCTCAACGGTCCAGAAGCACGTTGAGAAGGTCTGTGCATATCTCAAAAAACCCGTCCCGAAGAAGATCTCAAAACTCCAGAACGAGCGCGGCAGGAAGGAACTCCTTTCTATCAGCGGTCTTGGTGCGTCGGCGGTCGAGAAGATGTTCAAGGCAGAGATCATCAACGGCGATACACTCCTTGCCGCCGATCCCGTAAAAACTGCTGCCGCAACCGGCATCCCGGAGCAGAAGATCCGGGACTACCAGAACGTTCTCAAAAGAAAGAAGGATACCGCAGTCATCCAGATCTGATTCGCGGGAGGGTATCTCTATTTTTTTGCGCATGTTCGATCGCGACCCGCAGGTCGTTGTCCTCGAACGGCTTGACCATGAACCCGTCAGGCTGCGTAGCCTTTGCCCGTTCAAGGTTGGGACCATCCGAATGAGTGGCATACACGACAGGGATATTGAATCATCAGGAGAGGTATCCGGTATATGTGGATGAAGCACTAATGGTACACTGATTCTGATGAAATGGAAAGACTGGGTGCACGTAACCAAACTCGATCCGGATAAACACCTGAAGAGTGAAGACATTGAGGCAATTGCTGGCAGCGGTACCGATGCCATCATGCTCTCAGGCACCCTGAACGTGACAAAGGAAAATCTTGCAGAACTCTTAAAGCAGGTCAAGACATACGATCTGCCGCTCGTCATGGAACCGGCCGGGCCGGAAGCCGTGCTCATGCAGGGGATCGATTATGTCTTTGTCCCCAGCGTGATGAACACCACCGATGTCACGTGGATTGTCGGGAAGCACAAGGCATGGGTACAGATGTGCCAGGGGAAGATCCCCTGGGGCGACACTATCGTACCCGAGGCATACATCGTGCTCAACCCGGCATCTTCCGTAGGGAAAGTGACAAAAGCGATCTGTGACCTCAAACCGGAGGAAGTCGCAGCCTACGCGGCCGTTGCCGACCATTACTTCCATTTCCCGATCGTCTATATCGAGTACAGCGGCACGTTCGGCAACCCTGCAATGGTGAAGGCCGCATCGGAAGCCATTGACAAATCCATCCTCTACTATGGCGGCGGGATCAACTCCGCTGAGAAAGCAGCACAGATGGCGAAATACGCGGATACCATCGTTGTCGGGAATGCAGTCTACGACCAGGGCGCATCCGTCCTGAAGGCGACCGTGGACGCGGTCCAGTAATTCTTTTTATGCCCGAGATCGACATCGTCCTCGTTGAACCGCTCTACGATGGCAACGTGGGGTTTGCCGCACGGGTGATGAAGAACTTCGGGTTCACCCGGCTTGTGCTCATCAACCCGTGCAAACTCGGCGAGGAGGCGAAGGGCCGGGCATCCCATGCGCAGGATGTGCTGAAAAATGCTGATGTCTGTACCATTGAGGACGTATTCAGCCGGAGCAACATTGTCATCGCTACGACTGGAGAGGTGAGCAAGTCTGCCTGCCATGCGATGCGGATGCCTTTTTATTCGCCCAAGGAACTCCGCGAGCGGATCAGGGACGTGGACGGCCGGATCTCGATCCTGTTCGGGCGGGAGAACTGGGGGCTCAACAACGATGAAGTAAAGCGGAGCGACATGATCTGCACCATCCCGACCCATGAGATGTACCCGATCCTCAATCTCTCGCACGCGGTGGGGGTGGTCTGTTACGAACTCGCGAACCTGCCGCTGCCGGAGATCCGGCTCGCTCCTCCGCAGGATATGGAGTACCTGTACCGGCACGTTGACCGGTACCTGGATGAGATCCATCACCCGGATTTCAAGCGGGAGAATACCATGACCCTGATCCGCAGGGTTCTCGGGAGGGCGAACCTGACAACCCGCGAGGCCAGCACCCTTCATGGCCTGCTGCGCAGGAGCGAATGGCATATCGATCCCACGCTGCTGGACCGGGACAAGACGGGGAAGGGGAATTTAATAGAATTTCGTGAGGATGAAGAGAAGCGGTAGGCAGGTATCCTCTCCACCTGCACTGGCAGATGACGACCGGGGAGGGACATTATCGAATGGTTTCCGGGCCAGACGATTGTCTTCACCAATGCCCTGGCAAGATCGCTGGTTCAAGGCTGGACCGTTATGCGAGACCGACCATCTCCTGGGTTTCGGAGGGGACGGGGGGGGCCGGGCCGGAATTGCCGAATATTATTCCGGGCAGATGCACCTTTATTTCCGGAAACTCCAATGAGAACATTGTACATAAAAAAATCCCGGAAAATACCCTCAAAGTGCCCGGAGTCCCCGGAAACTTCCGGTTCCGGAATAGCCTCGTCTCGTACTATGTCTAAACCCCGCCATTGCCTCTTAACGAGAATGACGCAAGCTCAACCCGACCGGCACTTCTGAATGAACATTATACAGAAAATGAGGACAATAAGTCCGAACGGATCCAAGTATAATGCGGATTGTTGTGTCGGACTCGTCTCTGATACCCTGAAGGAAATACCTGGTGAGGAACAATTAGTTGTAGCGGATGGCTTCTCATATACCGAGAACATGGCATCATCTTCCGCATCGGACTGATACGATGAAACAACAACTCTGTATTCATCCGGTTTAAAATCCGAAAGATCAACCGGATAAGACCAGATATTTTTTCCATAGGGTCCTTCTTTAATCGTCACCCTCCCCGCGGATCCGCTATAGATCGTACCCTTGATACTACGTGTCTGATTCAGCGGATAGATCTCGGCAAGGAGTTCATTGCCCGACGAGATATTTGTTGTTCCAGAAATTGTGAATGATTCTCCGATATAATGTGTGTCATTGGGCTGTGAATCGATCGTGATCCAATAGCCTTCCGGAGAGTAAACAGTTGGCTGAGATGAGGCAGGTGGAAAAACCAGGAACAGAATACCTGCAGTTATGAGAAGCAGCAGGATTTTTTTTGCCCCAATAAAATAATCATATTTTTTTTCAGATTTCATATATTCCTCGATTCCAGTTAATTAGTTAAAAAAATAAAAAATTTAAAATTATGGGTTGGCCGTATGCAGTGTGACTGAGTTATAGGGATAGGATGAGATCACATTAAGACCACTTGTACTCTTCGTCAATCCGTAGAGATTAATCCAGTAATCCCGATAGTCCGCCGTTACTGATTTTGTAATTGAAGAACCAGATGGGTTCTGTAATACAAAGCTCGAGAATGTTGTCGTACCTGGAAGCTTCGCATCTCCAAGAGTATTGTAACATTCAAGAACAACATCCGGGTAAATATTCGTGTTGGGTAGATAGCCACTTATGCCGAGTGCGGTAGCGCCCCCGGTTGTTGTGTCTGAGAACGTAATTGACCATGCCCCACTATTATAACTCATGAGTCCGGTGATAGTATCTCCTACATTGACATTTATCAACGTTGAATGGTATTCATCACTGCTTGATACAGCCCAACCGGCGCCTCTCCAGGATTGTACCGAATCTCTTCCCCAAGTTAAAACCGGTTGAATAATTTTTTCTGAATTGCGAAGGCTGTTGAATAAATAAATTACCTGAGATCCCTCTGTTGGTGGTTCCGATGGAACATTCCAGTTTGCAGAAAACCGGCCGATATTTTGTTGAGATGCCATTTGAGCAGATTCAATCCAATGGTCGGGCAATCCGGGCACCGGTGTTTTTTTCTGGCTGTTATCGATAACGGTTAACAGTAATCTGTTGCCATTTGTCACGTATGTTGTTCTTTCCCCGTCGAAGGTAATCATCGACCCTGAGGGTACTTCATGAACATGGGTTGATGGCTTCATTCCATTCGGGGTCGAAACCATGGATGACCTAGCATCGTCCATAACTATGATCTGCCTACCGAATGAATCAAAAACCCGAGTAATTCCTTCTTCCGAATGATCAATGATTGATCCTTCAGGGATTGTGTACACATTATCGCCTTTGACAGGACTTAACTCGGCATTAATGTTCACTATCTCTTGTGAATTATCAATGTTCAATTGTGGAGTACTGAATTTGCTCACATCCACTGCAACCCGATTATCATCCGCCGCACTCACCATCGGTACCATTACCATCGCTGCCACTAAAAGTGCCAGCAGCATGGTGATCAATTTCAAACGTTTCATTTGTTTCCATCTCCTTAGTTTTTCCATACGCTACGCTCGAAAGGCACGGGAAAATCTTCATAGGAGGAGAAGATAATAATCACATGCCTACGGGCGGGACCGGGTTCAACACAGTTTTGTCGCTTGGTGACCCCGTCCTTTCACTTTTCCGGGACAGCCTCCGGCTGTCCACAATAAGCGATCGATTAAAAAATATTTAGGCTCTCTGTCCCAATAATCGAACTGGCAGTTTGAGGATGCGGACAGAAATCATATATTTGCGTGAACTCAAAACCCGGAGTGAATGCCATAAAGGTATTCCGGGGTCTCACCATTATCCCAGTCACATCCCGTGGGACCTCGTTCAAATAATTCCAATGAATTCGTCTCATGTTTCACCAGCCTTTTCCACGATTGCTAACTCTCCCAAAATCCCCGGTAAGTGCCCATCCCATTGCCCGTTCCTGTCCCAGCAATTGCCAAACGGCATGCGATCGCCGGCTCAAAACTGGGCCGTCACGCGAGACCCGGCCAGCCCCCCGGGTTTCAGAGGGGGGGCTCGGAGCCGGAAATAATTGAACAGACCCTGGTTGAAAAAAAAATCAACCCTTACCCGGAAATTTTCAATCGACCCCTCAGCCCCTGCCTGAAAGCCGCGTGCCGATCAACCGGACTTTACCAAAAAAATTTCAACCGGACTTTGATTGAAAAATTTTGAGCAGACCTTGCCGGGAAAATTTCAAGCGAACTCTGCCGCACATTTTTTACAAGGAATTCAAAGTATAATTGTGCACCTGGTGCGTGCACAATCTAGTTTTCGATACTCGGCACGTTCATGTACCGGCAATTGCCAAACGGCATACGATGACCGGCCCACGGCGGGATAACGCGACCACACGGAAAACCGGGCCGGTAAAAAGCGGTAACGTGAAAATTCATCTGCTTTTTTTAATCCCGCGAGCGGCCTGATGATCTTCTTATCTCCCTTCAGCACCCATAATAAAGCCGATGATTCTCGTTGACTGGCAGCTCCGCGACCGCATCGCCCGGGGCCATATCAAAATCGATCCCTACGACCCGAAGCTCGTGCAGCCCAACTCGGTAGATATCCGGCTCGGCAACCATTTTGTCTGGTACAAGCCCGGTACTGAAATTATTGACCCGTACGAAAAGGCGACCGTGACCGCCGATGTTGATGAGACCCACGCGGATTCCTTTGTCCTGAACCCGGGGCAGTTCGTCCTTGCCGAGACACTGGAGTGCATAAGTCTCCCTGACAACATCGTCGCCACCATCGAGGGCAAGTCCAGCATTGCCCGGCTCGGCGTCACCCTCCACCAGACCGGCGGATGGATCGATGCCGGGTTCCGGGGAACAATCACGCTGGAGATGGCGAACGTGAACTCCCGCCCGGTGAAGGTATACGCGGGGATGCCCATCGGCCAGCTGGTCTTCTATACCACCGAGCGGGCGGAGTTCCCCTACGATAAGAAGGCAGATGCAAAATACCTGGACCAGCGGCAGGCAACGCTCTCGCGGTACCACGGGAACCGTAAACAGGGATAATTTGATTGAGACTAGGGAATCCAATCCGGGTGCCGCGAATCCAGTTCCCGTCTCTTTCCCCGGCTCCCGGATTACCCACTATAATATACCAAGAAAACCCATTTTATACGGATGATCATGCAAGATCGGAGATGAATCAATGCGACTTCTTCTCATTCATTCAGATTACATAGAATACGAAGCTAAAAAGAAGACAAAGATGGCAGAGGAATGTTCGGTCCTCTCGGATAAGGAGACCGAAGCCCTCACTGTTTTCTGCGCCGTGGAATCGATCGATGAAGAGGATCTTGAAGGTGTCATCCTCCAGGGGATTGAGGAGATCAAGAAGACCGCCGGGCAGGTCGACGTCAAAAAGGTCATGCTCTACCCGTACGCCCACCTCTCAAGCGACCTCTCATCGCCTAAGACCGCAATAACGGTGCTCAACGCGCTTAAGACCGGGCTAGAATCCGAAGGGTTTGCCGTCAAGCGCGCACCGTTCGGCTGGTATAAATCGTTCAAGCTCTCCTGCAAGGGCCACCCGCTCTCGGAACTCTCCAGGACCATTATTCCCGGTGAGACAACCGTTGTCAAACCCACGAAGAAAGAGGTTACCCACGACTGGTTCGTGATGACCCCTGACGGGAAGAGGCACGACTACAAGGAATATCTCGACGACACCCCGTTCGGCTGCCTTGTCAAGAAGGAACTGGGCGTTGCCGTCCCGGTCGGTGGCGACCCGGCACATGTCGACCTGATGCGCTCAAAGGAGCTCGTAGACTACGAGCCCGCAAGCGATGTCGGCTGCCTCCGCTGGATGCCCAAGGGCAAACTCGTCCGCGACCTGCTCGCCGACTACGTGCTCCGTATCGTCCTTGAATATGGCGGCACCCCGGTCGAGACCCCGGTCATGTACGACCTTGGCGACAGCGCAATCTGCGAGCACGCCGCAAAGTTCGGCGAGCGCCAGTACCGTTTCAAGTCCAACAACCGGGATATGATGCTCCGGTTCGCGGCATGTTTTGGCATGTTCTCCATCATGCGCGACATGCACATCTCGCCCAACCACCTGCCGATGAAGATGTACGAGCTCTCCACCTACTCCTTCCGCCACGAGCAGAAGGGTGAGGTCATCGGCTTAAAGCGCCTCCGGTGTTTCACGATGCCCGACATGCACTCGCTCTGCCTTGACATGCCGCAGGCATTAAAGTGCTTCGAGGAGCAGCTCGCCATCGGCTGGCAGACCGGCAAGGACTTCGAGACCAAACTCGTTGCCGCATTCCGGTGCACGAAGGCATTCTATGACGAGCACGAGGCATGGGTCAGGAAGATCGTCAAAGAGTCCGACTGCCCGATGCTCATCGAGATCCTCTCCGAGCGCGTCCACTACTGGGAGGCAAAGATCGACCTCGCCGCAATCGACGGCCAGCTCCGCCCGATCGAGAACCCCACGGTCCAGATCGATGTCGAGAGCTCGACCCGGTTCAACATCAAGTACCACAAGGAAGACGGCACCCCCGTCCACCCGCCCATCCTCCACTGCTCCCCCACGGGCAGTATCGAGCGCGTGATGTGCGCAATCCTCGAGAATATCTCCACGCAGGAAGTCCCGGCCCTCCCCTGCTGGCTCTCGCCATCGCAGGTCCGCGTCGTCCCGGTTGCCGAGCGCCACCAGCCCTTTGCCGAAGAGGTCTGCAATGCGATCAACGCCGCCCAGATCCGGTGCGATCTCGATGACCGCGAGGAGAGTGTGGGCAAGAAGGTCCGCGAGGCCGGCATGGACTGGGTGCCCTATGTCATCGTTGTGGGTGACGACGAGATGGCATCAAAGAAGCTGACCGTCACCATCAGGAAGAAGTCGCAGCCCAACAAGCCGCACAAGGAGCAGATGACCACTGACGCCCTGGTTGCGGCAGTGAAGAAGGACACGGAAGGAAAACCGTTCCGGCCTCTCTATACCCCCCGGAAGCTTTCGCTGAAAGCCCGGTATATCTGATCCCTTTTTTTCCTATCGTAGTTCCATCGACATCCTCATCTGCCGGAAGAGACTAAAGAAGGCTGATCACATGGATGTCCGGTGCTCAGACAAAAGAATCGTGGTCAGCGGCAAGTACATCACGCTGCTGGATCGGTTTGTTCAGGACTTTGTCCGGATACTCGGGCAGGAAACCCCGTACGTGATTGTCAGCGGGTTTGTTGCCATACTCTTCGGGCGTTCCCGGGGAACCGAGGACGTGGATGTCCTCATCCCCCGGCTTACACCAGAGGATTTTGCGCATCTGCACCGGGCCCTCGTGAAGGGAGGATTCGCATTCCTCAATGAAGAGGATGCAGACGGGCTGTCCGAGATGCTGGAGCGGAACCGGCCGATCCGTATTGCCAGGGCCGGCCAGATCATCCCCAATATCGAGATGAAGTTCATAAAAGACGATGTCGACCGCCTTGTCCTTAAGGATCATCTCGAACTCGAACTGCCGGGCGGGGATCTCTGTATCTCACCCATCGATATCCAGATCGCCTACAACCTCTTCCTCGGTGGGCGGAAAGATATCGAGGATGCCCTCTATCTCTGGGAGATCTTCCGCGATGATCTCGATACCGCTGCCATGACCAGGGCACTGGATCTGTTTGGCGTCAGGGGTGACGAATATGGAATTGGCGTTTGACCGGAAAATGCATGATGATGACCGCCTGGCATTTGTCCGCCGGTATGCTGCCTGGGTGAAAGGGGTGCCCAACGAGGAGTGGAGCCGCCAGCAGGGTGCACTGATCGACAGTTTCATCGGGAATGCCCGGAATATGCCGCTCTCCTGCCGCGAGTACCTTGAGCGGGTGGCCGACCGTAAGCAGAGTATCCGGTAAAGCTGCTTCCCGTCCCCGTCTTTTTTTTACCGATCCCCTTAATGACAAGGATCGAACGAGATTGGCTGTACGCCGGTTTCCCATTGCGTTCCTGTGCCGGAGAATGATCGCGGGCAATAGCCGGTGGGCTGGCAGCGGATACAAACCCAAATCCATATTATAGGGAAATTCTGAAGAAATGATATGGAACTCCGCGAGCCCCTGACCGAAAAGGAACAGAAACTCGTTCTCTTCATCCTCGCACTCTCCTCCTTCATGGCATCGCTCGATTCTACCATCGTGAATATCTCCCTCCCGGCAATCGCCGAATCATTCCATGTCCCCATGAATACGATCTCCTGGGTGACCATGAGTTACCTCCTCGTTTTAAGCGGGTTTCTCCTGGTGTTCGGGAAACTCGGCGACATGAAAGGATTCAGGAAGATCTTCATCGGGGGGTTTACCGTGTTCACGTTAGGGTCGCTCCTCTGCGGCTACGCCACGAGCATCGAGACCCTCATCGGGTTCCGGTTCATCCAGGGCATCGGGGCCGCAGCACTCGAAGCGATCGGACCGGCCATGGTGGTCATCTACCTCAAAAAAGAGACCCGGGGCAGAGATCTTGGCATCCTCGCAACCGTAATTTCCCTCGGGATTGCCGCAGGACCAATCATCGGCGGGCTTCTCACGGAATATGTAAGCTGGCAGTGGATCTTCTTCATCAACGTCCCGATCGGGATTGTCGCCATCATAACGGGCCTGAAATATCTCCCCGCAGACCGGATTACCAGAAAACCGGAACGGTTCGATTATCCCGGGGCCATTCTCTTCTTCTTTGCCCTTGCAACATTCCTCTGGCCCGTCAACGAGGGGCTGACGCTCGGCTGGGCCTCCCCTGCCATCCTCGGGAGTTTTGGCATCTCCGCGGTGCTCTGGATCCTCTTTATCGTACGGGAGACCCATTGCCGGGACCCGCTCTGTGACTTCGAGCTGTTCCGGAACAGGAATTTCCTTGCAGCCAGCATCGCAGCCGCGATCATGATGCTGGCACTGGCAGGAGTCCAGTTCCTGCTCCCCTTCTTTTTTGAGGGGGTGAAGGGCTACTCGTCCGCGTTTGCCGGTCTCCTCCTCGCCATCCCGTCCGTTGCCCTCATGATCTTTGGCCCCCTCTCCGGCTCCCTCTCCGACTGGTTCGGTTCCCGCATCCTTGCTGCGGTATCGGCGCTCTTTACCGTAGCGACATTATTCCTGATCAGCATGTATTCCCAGGACACCGGCCTTATCTTTATCGTGTTCACCCTGCTCTGTATGGGCATTGCCATGGGGATCTTCTTCCCGCCCAACATGAACCAGATCCTCGGGCAGAGTAAAAAGGACGAGGAGGGCACCGGATCCAGCATCATGACCACGATGAAAAATGTCGGGGAGACCATGGGAATCGCACTGATGGGGACGATAGCGGTGTTCACGGTCGTCAGCAGCAAGGGATTCGATCCGAAAACCCCGGCTGCGGATATCCCGATGGGCATCCTTGTTGAGGGATTCGATGTCGCGATCCTGGCGGCCGGATGCATTGTCATCCTCGCGGTTATCCTCTCGGCAATTGCACAGGATAACAAGGATCCGTCAGGGGCAAATCCGCCGATGGCACGCTAAAAAAGTATCAGATCCCTGGAGGGATCACGCCGGCGGCTCCAGCCGGTATTTCCCCCGCGGGATGGTGAGCTCGAACCGTGCCCCTTTCCCGGGTTCACCGTTCTCGGCAATGGTGATCCCGGTGATGATCAGGATCTCCCGGGAGAGGAAGAGGCCGATGCCGGCCCGCACCTTTGCCGTGCGGTTGAAGATCGTCTCCTTCTCGCTTTCAGGTATCCCTTCGCCGTCATCCTCGCAGGAAAGGATGCAGTGATCAGGGCTCTTTCGGATCGAAAACCGGATCCGGCTGACATGCCCGCCGTGCTGGAGGGAATTTTCCATGAGATTGTAGATCACCCGCTGGAGCATTGCGTCGGCATAGACAAAGAGCCGCCCGGCCTCATTGACAACTTCCACATTTTCGGATGCAAGATCCCGCGTACCTGTCTCGATCAGGGACGACACGTTCTGCCATCCGGGTTGTTTCACCCCGAGATTCTCATACTCCTTGGTGAACTCGATCTGCTGCCGGATCAGGTCGGCGCTCTTCTCGACCTGTTTGAGATAGTTGAGCGTTGCCGGATCCTGGATCATCCCCCGGGTCAGTTCAAGGTACCCGAAGACACCGGTGAGCCGGTTCTTGATGTCGTGCCTCGTGATACTGGAGAGCAGGTTCAGTTTCCTGATCACCTCCTCAAGGGCCCTGATCGCGTGGGCCTGTTCCGTGATATCATGGGCATAGATCCGCAGCACCGGGTCATCCGGTGCTGCCACGATGGTGACCCGGAACACACCGGTGCCAACGAGGACGTCCCGGGAGATCGCGCCAGCCCCCGTCCCCGTCAGGGCAGAGATGATCTGGTCCATATCCTCCGGGAGGAAGGCTGCCGGGTTCTCCGGCAGGCCGCAGCGTTCCAGCACAACAGAGGTTGCCGGGTTTACATACGTGATCTCCTTTGCGGCAGTACATTCGATCACCGGCTCGGGATTCCGGAGAGGGAACGCGGCGAGCCTGCGGGTCTGGCTGGTTGCCTGGTTGAGACCGGTCACATCATGGATCAGGATGATCAAGCGGGATTCCCCGGCAGAACCGGCTGCCCGTACCGACACTTCAGTCTCGAGGGGAGAACCATCCTTCTTCTTGTTCACCCACGCAAAGAACTGGGGAACACCCTCCCGTGCTGCATGCATGAACCCTGAAAACACATCCCGGGAGTCCCTGCCATCCGGCTGGACCGGGGGCGAGAGCGATTCGGGAGGGAGGTCAAGGAGTTCGTTCCGGGTATACCCGAACATCCGCTCCGCCTCAGGGTTACAGTCCAGAATCCTGCCATTCACGAGAAGGATCGCGTCGGCCGATGCATCAAAGATGCTCCGGTATCTCGCCTCGCTCTCTTTGAGCGCCTGCTCTGCTTTCCTGCGCTCGGTGATCGGCCGGGTCGTTGTTACCAGGCCGCGGATCGCCGGAACATCGAGCAGGTTGAGGGAGACCGATTCCACGTCAACATAGTGGCCGTCCGCATGGCGGATCCGGTATTCCGTCGCGATCCCTCTGTTGGTCCGGTCGATCACCTTTCCTATGGCGCCTTTCACGAGTTCCTGATCATCCGGGTGCACGAAGTCAAGCGGAACCTTCCCGATGACATCAGCCGGATCATACCCCACGATCCGCAGGGTGGAGGGGGAACTGTAGAGGATCCGGGTGTCGCGGTCAAGGATGCGGATCATATCGGACGAGTTCTGGATCAGGTTCCGGAACCGCTCCTCGCTTTCCCGCAGCGCATCCTCGACCTGTCTCTGGTGCGTGATGTCCTGCCCGGAGAAGAGGAGCCCGAGGATCTCTCCCGACGGTGCAGTAAGCAGGGTATTGTGGAATGCGACAAGCCGCTGTTCGCCCGACTTTGTCAGCAGCAGGTTCTCGTTGTATTCAAAGGGATCAACTTCCCCGTTCAGCATCTGTCTGATGATACCCTGGACTTTTTCTCGTGATTCCTCCGGCACGAATGATTCTGCCCATTCCCGCCCGAGGATCTCCTCTTCAGGGTACCCGAGGATCTCGGAACCTTTCCGGTTGATCAGGGTTACCCGGGTTTCACGATCCATTACGGCCAGCATCACACCAGCAACATCCAGGTACCGCTGTGCCTGGTCACGCTCGGCCCTGAGCGCTTCTTCAGCCCGCCGGCGTCCGGTGATATCCGTAGCGAACGCGTATACATACCGGAGATTACCGGCATCATCGGTTACCCGGTGGATTAATACCTCGACCGGCACAAAGGAACCATCCTTCCGGATATATTCCTTCTCGTATCTCCGGGGAATGCCGGTCCGCTGGAGTTCCCGAAACATTTCCTCCATGGTATCATGATATTTTTGGGGGGTAAGATCCCGCAGGGACATGTGCAGCAATTCCTCTTCGGGATACCCGGTGAGCTCGCAGAACGCCGGGTTGACGATGCCGAAGCGGAAGTCCGGATCGGCCATGGCAAACGGCTGGGAGGCGCGTTCAAGGATACCGGCAAGGAACTGGACCCGCTCGGCACTCCCGGCGAGCGCAGTCTCGGCATGCGTCCGCCGGGCCTGTTCATCCAGCATATCAAGGGCGAACGAGACATCCATGGCAATCTCATCCAGCAGCTTGATCTCTTCCTCGTTGAAGAACTCAGGTTCAGCAGCATAGATGGTGATCGCCCCGACAACTTCCCCGTGGAGGTGGATGGGAAACGAAGCATTGGACCGGTATCCTCTCTTCAGGGCTTCGTTCCGCCAGAGATCCATCCGGGGATCGGTGGTGATATCATTACAGATATCGTACGTTCCCGTCCGGATCGCACGGCCGGCCGGGCTCTCCCCCGCCACACCTTCGGATGCAGTGATCTCAACCTCGGCAAGATACCCCTCTTCCGAACCCGCATGGGCAACCGGACGGATCATGTGGGATTCATGGTCGAGAAGCCCGACCCAGACCATCCGGAATTTCCCGTATTCAACGGCAATCCGGCAGACATCGGAAAGGAGGGTTTCCAGATCGCGCACACGGACAATTGTCTGGTTGATCTGCGAGAGAACGGCATAGAGACGCTGGGCTGCGATCACCCGCTCTTCCGCCTTCTTCCGCTCGGTGATGTCACGGACACTCACGATACTGATCGTGCGGCGTTTCTGCGGGTACCTGCTGGTTGTGATCTCCGCCGCAAAGACCGTCCCGTCCTTCTTCCGGTAATAGACAAGGGGTTGGAACTGGATCGTGCACGTCTCGCCGCTCCCTGGGGTTTCCGGTTCCGCAAAGAGATTCGCATGGTTTAAGGTGCTGAACTCCTCGCGGGAGTACCCGAACATCCGGATCGCAGCAGGATTCGCATCAAGGATCGTCCCGGTATCGCCATCCAGCACCAGCATCGCATCACCGGCTGCATCAAAGATATTGTGGTAACGCCGTTCCACGGCCGTGATCCGGGCCTCCGCTTTCCGGCTCTCGGTGATATCAACAACAAATCCTTCCAGTTCGCGTACTTCCCGGTCCGGGCGGGCATAGGAACGGTACGACATCAGGCTGATGAATGTGCTCCCGTCCCGTTTCCTGAACGTGATCGTGGACGTAGACCAGCCTTCGGTCTCCATTATCCTGCGAACGATCTCGTTCCGGTCTGCGGGATCTGTATAGTGAACAGCGCCCATGCCGGCACCATGGTTCACGGTATCGATCATCGCTTCCGGCGAATCATACCCGAACATCCGGGCAAAGACCGGGTTGACATCGACCAGTGTCCCTTCCGGTGTGGAATGGAAAATGCCGACCGGGGCATTCGAGAAGATCCCGCGGAAATGCTCCTCGGATTCCAGGAGAGCACGTTCCGCCCGCCTGCGCATGACCGCCTGCTGGATCTTGTTCTTCAGTTCGGCGAACTGGCTTTTTGGTTCACCGCCTTTCTGGAGGTAGAAATCCGCACCGGAGTTGAGCGCTGCAATCGCCACTTCCTCGCGGCCCCGACCGGTGAACAGGATGAATGGCAGGGTAGGGTAGTTTTCCCGAAGGCGGATCAGGAACGCCAGGCCGTCCATCTCCGGCATCTGGTAGTCGGAAACAACAATATCATACGAGCGTGTCGAGAGTCGCGCAAGAGCGTCCTGTGCAGACAGGCAGGTGTCAACCGCATAGCCACCTGCTGCTTCGAGATATATTTTGGTAACCTCAAGCAGCGCCGACTCATCATCGACATAGAGGATCGAGATCATGGGTCACTCAGGCTCCAAAACTGGTTTCTCGTATGAAAGACGTCGGTGTACAGACACTTAAAGGTAAAGGTAGCCCTGCAGGAGGGTACGGCTCGTGGCAGGAGCAGTTATGGTTTTGGCAGAAAACGAAGGATCGCATCTTTGAGTTCATTCAGGGAGACTGGTTTGTGAAGAACGCCTAAACACGGATCGCGTATATGAGTCATCCGCTCTTCTACTTCCGGCGCGGCAGAGAAGATGATCACCGGGATATTTTTCATAGCCGCGTTGTTCCTGAACCGTTCCAGGAAGACCCACCCGTCAATAGGGGTCATCATGATATCGAGCAGGATCAGGGACGGGGGATTCTTGTTTACGTATTCAAGTGCCTCAAGCCCATTTGAGATCAGGACCGGTTCATACCCGAGTTTCCTGATAAGCATTTCCATTACATCAAGGTTGGGCTGGTCATCTTCGACGATAAGAATTGTCTGTTTCATGGTTTAATCTCCGCATTCTGAGGATGTTTCGGGATGTGGATGGTAAACGTGCTCCCGATATTCAGGGTTGAGTCTACGCTGATGAACCCTCCATGCATCTGCACGTACTTCTTTGCGATCGAGAGCGACATGCCGATCCGTTCGGATTGGCCGGCGTTTCCATTGCCCGGGGACTGGTTGAAGATCTCGTCCAGCTTGGCGCTGGAGATCCCCGTGCCATTGTCCTGGATGGCAAGGCGGTGCATGGTATCCTCCGGGGCAGAGGTATAGGAGATCCGGATCTTCCTTGGGGGTTTTGCGAGGTTCACGGCATTGGTGAGCATGGCATCGAGCACCACGGAGATCCTGTTCGCATCGGCTTCAAAGGTCAGTCCCGCGGGAACTGTGACTGCCAGGTCTGCCCGTGAAGCATAATCCCCGTCATCGATGACGGATTGCAACAGGGCCGGAAGATCAAATGAGATATATTTCAGCGGGACCTTTCCGGCATCGAGAACCGAGAGTTCAAGCATCTGGTCGATGATCTGCTGTTCGCGGTCAACGCTCAATGAGCACTGGGCAAGGATCTCCTTTATCTTTTCCGTCACGCCGTACGTCTCCGGATTTTGCAGGAGGAGGTTGATGTTTCCTATAAGGGGCTGGAGGGGAGCTCTGAGCTCGTGGGCAACGGTGTTCATGGTGCCCCGGCGCCGCTCGTTATCCAGCAGCATTGTCTCCTTGAGTCGTTCGTGCTCGGTGACATCGACAAGGTTTACCAGGATCGCGGGGCTGCCCATCCGGGTGATCCAGGTGAAGAAGAGTGTGCCAAGCCGGGTATCACCGGTCTTTGTCCGGAACCTCAGGACAAGCCGGTCGGGAAGGGACGGCTGGGAATCGAGAACCTCCATAAAGGCGGGGAACTGAGACTGGTCATCGGGATGGACGAGCAGACGGATCTCCATGCCATACAGTTCATCTGCGTCATAACCTGTGAAGGCACGGAAGATCGGGTTGGTATATACGATCCGGTTGTCCCGGATGATCACGATACCGGTCGGGGCATGTTCCGTGACCTGCTCGTAATGCTGGTGGTTCTCCACGGCAGCCTGTTCCGCGAGCCTGCGCTGGGTGATGTCTATGACCGAGCAGCTGACCAGGTTCTCATCGATCCGGCTCCACGAGAGGTTGACCCAGACCGGTCTTTCACTCTTTGAGATGAACGCGGTCTCGAAGTGGATGACATCCTCGCTTGAGCCGAGGAACTCGAAGAACCGGCGCTGCTCCTCCTTGGTATGGAAGAACCGGGCAAAGGTCATGGTGCCGAGTTCCTGCCGGCTGTAGCCGAGCATGCTGGCAAACGGATCATTGGCCATCCGGATCGCAAACGTGTTCTGGTCAAAGAGGACGATGCCCAGGAGCGATTTCTCGAAGATGCTGCGGAACCGGGTCTCGCTGCTGTTGATCTTCTCGGTGAAATATGCGACAACTGCCGCTATACAGATAAAGAGGATCGCCTGGCTGGTGGTATAGATCATCCCGGTGGTATCCGGGAAGATGTTGATATACGCCAGCACTTCGTAGATCACGGCACAGAAGCCGGCAAGGAAGAGACCGCGGCGCTGGTAGAAATACGCGGCATACAGGATCGGGAAGTAGAAGAGCTGGGCATAGATGGTCTCGACATGCCGGGTGAGGGAGATAGACGTGATGAAGATGCAGGAGAGGGTGAGCGAGATAATGACACAGATGCGGACAATATCGGTATGCGAGATAGAATGACCGGCTACTGTAATCTTCCGCTCCATGGATAGTGACGATGTTAACGTTTCGAGTTTATAAATGCACTATATTATTGTTGCGAACATGCAACTCATGGCAATGGAAAGCATTCCGGTAAAAATGATTGAGAATCTGGCCCGGAACAGGGTCAAACCGCGAGAGGCGAGAGCTTTTCGATTACGCGCTCGACCTGCTGTACTGCAGTACCGGTATAGGAGTCCGGTGCGAGGAGGGCTGCGATGTCCGCCTTCGAGCAGTACCGGACCACTTCGGGATCTTGTGCAAGGATCTCGGCGAGCGGCCGGCCTTCGGCTAGGGCCTGCATGCTGGCCATCCGGATGCGCTCATGGGAGTCCTGCCGGTTCATGCCCTTCTTTGTCAGCTCGATCATGACCGATTCTACCATGTTGATCCCGTGGAGGAACGCGAGGTTCCGCCGTATCCCGGCCTTGTTGATGACGAGTCCTTCGAGCACGCCGGCCATGAGCCGGAGACAGTGGTCGGTGAGGATCGAGGCTTCGGGAAAGATCACGCGCTCGCAGGAGGAGTTCGTTAAGTCACGCTCGTCCCAGAGGGTGTTGTTCTGGAGCGCCGGTTCAACGGAAGAGCGGATGATCCGGGCAAGCCCGCAGACCTGTTCGCTCTTGATCGGGTTCCTCTTGTGGGGCATGGTAGAGGAGCCGACCTGCTTTGCGCCGAACGCTTCCTCGACCTCGCCGATCTCGGTCCGCTGGAGGCTTCGGATCTCGACGCCGATCTTGTCGAGCGTTGTCGCGACGTTGGCGCAGAACATGAAGTACTCCGCGTACCGGTCGCGGGAGATGACCTGGTTTGAGACGTCCACCGAACTCATGCCAAGGTATTCCATCATGGTGGCCTGTACTTCCATGCCTTTGGGCCCGAGGGCTGCCTGCGTGCCGACCGCGCCGGTCATCTGGCCGACAACGACCCGGGGCCGCATCTGTTCGAGGCGCTCGATGTGCCGGCCAACCTCGCTTGCCCAGATGGCGAACCGGAGACCGTAGGTCGTCGGGACTCCCTGCTGCCCGTGGGTCCGGCCAATGCAGACCAGCGTCTTGTTCTCTTCTGCCCGCCGGAGGAGGACCGCGAGAAGGGTCCTGAGTTTGGTATCGATGAGATCGAGCGACTGGCCGAGCTGGAGGCCGGTTGCAGTGTCGAGCATATCGTTGCTGGTTGCGCCGTAGTGCACCCAGCGCCCGGACTCGCCCGTGACTTCCGAGATCGATTTGACGATCGCCATCATGTCGTGGCTGATCTCCAGTTCGATCGCCTTTGCCCGTTCGAGCGAGGCGTTCTTTGCCTTGCTCTCGATCTCGACTGCTGCTGCTGCCGGGATCATGCCGTGGTGGGCCTCGGCCTTTGCCAGCGCAACTTCGGCTTTCACGATACAGGAAAACCGGTTCTGCTCGCTCCAGACGGCACGCATCTCTTTTGTGCCGTAACGCTCCTCGATGGGGTGGACTGCCATGTGAACAGATCTGTTGTCCGGGAATATAGGGATTGGGGGGGAGGAACCGGGGGATTTCGATTCTTATTCAGTCCGCTTTATACGAGCAGGCTCGCCTGCCTTATCCGCCGGATACTTTGCGAGAATCTTCTCCAGTTCCTGTTTTAAGAGTGGGATATTATCCTGAACAACCGCGACGGTACATCCCATTGCAGCCCGGTACACAAATTGTAAATATGTACAATACTAACAATCCGGTCATGACTGCACCGGAGTGCGCAACAAAACGAATTCCCGTATGCCCCAGCACCTGGGAGACGGTTCACCAGCTCAGGAAACCCGGGCAAACCTATGATGACGTCATAAATGAACTCATCCGGAAAAATTCAGAGAACCTGCTGATTGAGGAGACAAAACGAATCAGGAAAAGGAACCAGTACGTATCGCTCGCGGAGTTAGAAGCGTGAGTTATTCCGTTCGCATCGATACCGATGCCAGTACTTTTTTTGCAGATCGCGATCTGAAAAGCCGGAGGATCATCAGGGCGCACCTCAAGGATCTTGAAACCGATCCATATCCCGGAAAGGCAGGAGATAAGGAACTGCTGAACCTTCCTGATGGTGTTAAGATATACCGGCTTCACATCGGTCGTACGTTCACGGCATATTATGAGATCGTGGGGAAAATTGTCTACGTTAACGAGATCCTGACCATCGAACAGGCTCATAAAAAATATAAAAGATTGTAATCGTCGGCTTCTTTTTTTTAACGGACACCATACTTGTTCTCTTGGATGAATCGTTCGAAGGATTCCTCACATCATCAGGATCACGGAGGGATTCAGTTTCAATCCTTGTTCTCTTGGATGAATCGCTCGAAGCCTTCGGAAATTAATATGGTCGTGGTGGGGTTAAATCATCAAAACACTATCTTATGGAATCCTGAACCCTGTATCCCATGTGTACCAATCTTTTTTTCACAGGGCACCTATCGGCCATCGGGGTTTACGGTGTAGCGGACTTCAGAAAGGATGTCATCAAGGGTTCCCGGTTTTTCGGCTTCTTCAGGGAACAACCGGATAGCTGTTCTGATCATCTCCGTTGCATGCGACACGGATTTCCGCAGATCGAAAGATCCAGCTCCGGGCAGTACACAACGTACGTCTCCCCTTCCTGAAAGACGATCCGATCAGCATTCATCTTAATCAGGGCATGTCACCGTTCCGGTCCGGCCGTTGCAGGTTACCATTTCCTTGGCTTTCAGGAATGATGATTTCACTCTCATCCGGATGTGCCAGACACAATCCTCCTTGCCGATGACGGCTTTTCCCGGATACCTGCAATAACCGGAAGTCATTGACAATCAGGCTCCCGGAAATAACCCGCCCCGTCACCGCCGCTTCTCTTTACGGGACCGGGACAAAGCCATCCCCTCCAGCCATCCAAGAGCGTCCGGGGTCTCCTCCCAGACACGGCAGTTATCGAGGGCATAGAGAATGGCTTCGCTCCTCTCCCCCCGGCGTATATACTCCGGGTGACGGCCAGGGATCTTCTTTGTTCCCAACAGGTACTGCGGGACAAACGGGTTCTCATCGACTGCTCTCATGAGGCAGGCATCCTCTGCCGGGCCCCGGCCCTCCTGCCGGAATTTCAGGAGCGCCCGGGAATACAGCCAGACCGCAGAGCCGTCCTCTTCATACTCCTTAAGGAGATTTGCCAGCGTTTCGTTATCACACTGTTCCAGCAGGCAGGTCGCCAGTTCGTACCGGGCCCCCTGGTTGTCGTTCGGGTTAAGCCGGAGGAGTTCCGAAAAGTGCCCGGTTGCAGCGGCCGTTTCGCCACAGGAATGGAGGATAAGGGCAAGCCCGTACCGGGCCCGCATGTAGGGGCGGGTCTCAGGGAGCATCCAGAAATTACCGGCTTCTTCCCTGAAGATCCGTTCACCCAGCGCACGTTCACCGGCATGCATGCCATCCTCCAGAAGCCGTGTCGCAAGCCCCGCTTCATCTGCCACATCCTCGGCAAGAAGAACGTAGGCATCAGCGCAGTCTTTTGAGAGGGTAAGGGCCGTGAGTGCCAGCCGAATTCGTTCTTCCCCCGTTGCATCCCATGCATCATACATTATTTCCTGAGCCCTCTCAAGGGGCGTGGTACTGACAGCACGGGGGGGCCCGCCCGCGGCGAGCATTGCCAGGGCAAATTCCTCTGCCTGTTCAATACTTGAAAAATCCTGTTCCTTCAGTGCAGCATGGAGATCGGCAAATATCCGCTCGTTTGCCCGCAGATCCGGGATGCGGGGAATGCGTCCGGCACCCTGCCGGCGGATTTCTTTTCTTCCTCCTGTTCTCACCATGGGATCCGTACTCTCCGGTAAAAAGGGAGACCCCGGTTCGTATTAGGTTTACTGTCCTGATCCCAGATTATTGTCGTTTACAAAGGAGTCCGCAGGTATCCTGAAATGAGAATCTCTGCCATCACCATTTTTTTATAGACTCATGAGTAGGGGCTATCCTATACCACATTCACAAACCCGAACCCAAAACGGTCCCGTTCCCCAAAGCCGGCATCCGGCCCGGACCCGATTACCTTTCGCTGCATATCGTCCATGGGGCCCCAGAAAAATTCTCAGAAGCTTCCAGCCGCACCGTAATTCTTTCCGTCAATGATGTTCCGGGCATGCACGGTTTTTGAAGACAAAATCCTAGAAAAGGGGTACACTGCCAACCGAGGTTTCATGACGGGAGAGACTGCGCGCTAGAACGCTTCTAGAGACGGCTTAGGTATTCCAATCCTTGTTTTCTTGGATGAATCGTTCGAAGCTTCGTGTAGAGTCCCTTGATCAGGTACTTGATCAGAGTTTCAATCCTTGTTCTCTTGGATGAATCGTTCGAAGAAGGTGAAATAATCATCACCTATGATGAACTCGAGGTGTTTCAATCCTTGTTCTCTTGGATGAATCGTTCGAAGTTGGGAGTCCCGATATATTCCGATACCAAAGAGATGTTTCAATCCTTGTTCTCTTGGATGAATCGTTCGAAGAATGATCCAAACGTGAATGCAACTTCAAACATTTGGGAGTTTCAATCCTTGTTCTCTTGGATGAATCGTTCGAAGATGGTGTACGGACTTTTTCCCTCTTCTTGATACTGTTGTTTCAATCCTTGTTCTCTTGGATGAATCGTTCGAAGGCACCAGAACATCAGGATCCTTGATCTTCCGGCGGAGTTTCAATCCTTGTTCTCTTGGATGAATCGTTCGAAGGAAGATTGTCATCGACGGCAATGTCTTCACAGCAATGTTTCAATCCTTGTTCTCTTGGATGAATCGTTCGAAGGTTAACGGCAGGGTTCCGCTTGTCGGTGTGGCGTGTTTCAATCCTTGTTCTCTTGGATGAATCGTTCGAAGGTGATCTCTAGCGGTGCTGTTGCGGGGGATATATGGAGTTTCAATCCTTGTTCTCTTGGATGAATCGTTCGAAGAACGATCGCACCCTCTCCCACTGTGATCCCGGGCAGTTTCAATCCTTGTTCTCTTGGATGAATCGTTCGAAGATTGGTATCATCAAACAATTCGACGTACAGTTCGAGTTTCAATCCTTGTTCTCTTGGATGAATCGTTCGAAGTCGTCAACAAGAAGACAATCGTATGTTTTAGTACGGAGTTTCAATCCTTGTTCTCTTGGATGAATCGTTCGAAGATTAGAAGGAATCTCTTCCTCGAAGAGATTAAGACGTTTCAATCCTTGTTCTCTTGGATGAATCGTTCGAAGACTGTTGGTCAGGTCGTGAGAATCACGCGCGACGAGTTTCAATCCTTGTTCTCTTGGATGAATCGTTCGAAGCCGGGCAAGCATTGAGGGTATTTGACTATGAACGGGTTTCAATCCTTGTTCTCTTGGATGAATCGTTCGAAGAGCATCAGAGCACCGCCTTAAGTGCTGCACCAAGCGGTTTCAATCCTTGTTCTCTTGGATGAATCGTTCGAAGCCGAATACACCCGGACCTATACAAACGCCTATGGCAGTTTCAATCCTTGTTCTCTTGGATGAATCGTTCGAAGCCCCCCCGCCATCAATGACGAACTGGAGGTTCGTACCGTTTCAATCCTTGTTCTCTTGGATGAATCGTTCGAAGATCCCTCTGAAAGTATTGTTGGGGGGAGGGACTGGTTTCAATCCTTGTTCTCTTGGATGAATCGTTCGAAGATTTCCCGTGGTGTGAGACGATGAAAACAAGGTGGTTTCAATCCTTGTTCTCTTGGATGAATCGTTCGAAGATCTCAAAGCATTGCCGTTATCTTGGTAGACAGAAGTTTCAATCCTTGTTCTCTTGGATGAATCGTTCGAAGATGTTGTTCCCGTTATGACCGCAGGTTGAAAAAAGGTTTCAATCCTTGTTCTCTTGGATGAATCGTTCGAAGGAAAGGCGGGAAGATCGTCAAGATGGGGCCGATCAGTTTCAATCCTTGTTCTCTTGGATGAATCGTTCGAAGTGCGGATCGTTCGGTGTCAAGGTCGATATCAGACGTTTCAATCCTTGTTCTCTTGGATGAATCGTTCGAAGTACATGGAGCCAGAGACCGGAGACAAACTGAAGTTGTTTCAATCCTTGTTCTCTTGGATGAATCGTTCGAAGGCCACTTTCCCGATATCGGCTTCTTCCCTGATTAGTTTCAATCCTTGTTCTCTTGGATGAATCGTTCGAAGGAGAGCAACGCTCACGAAGTCCACGACGGCGTCTGTTTCAATCCTTGTTCTCTTGGATGAATCGTTCGAAGGTTGGGACGGCACAACAAACGGGGGGAACACTCCGTAGTTTCAATCCTTGTTCTCTTGGATGAATCGTTCGAAGCCGCATCCTCGATGATCAAAGGATTCGGAAAATTTGGAGTTTCAATCCTTGTTCTCTTGGATGAATCGTTCGAAGCCGTATCGGGGAAACTATTGTCGAATTTGATACCGGGTTTCAATCCTTGTTCTCTTGGATGAATCGTTCGAAGATCCCATTATAATGTCACCAGCGCCATGTCGATATGTTTCAATCCTTGTTCTCTTGGATGAATCGTTCGAAGGAATTCGTGGATGAGTTTCGGTGTCGCGGCCCAGTGTTTCAATCCTTGTTCTCTTGGATGAATCGTTCGAAGTCCGCTTGCCCCTCCTTCCTGTTCCTCCCTGACCTGTTTCAATCCTTGTTCTCTTGGATGAATCGTTCGAAGTACTGCTTGATTCCCGGTTCCGCTCGCGAGGTTGGGTTTCAATCCTTGTTCTCTTGGATGAATCGTTCGAAGAATATGAAAATAAATCTCTTACGGAGGATAATGATGTTTCAATCCTTGTTCTCTTGGATGAATCGTTCGAAGATTAACTCTCCTTGCCATTACATTGATAATAATTTCGTTTCAATCCTTGTTCTCTTGGATGAATCGTTCGAAGGGGGAAGTATTCCTCGGTCCGGATGGTCTTCGTGATGTTTCAATCCTTGTTCTCTTGGATGAATCGTTCGAAGATACGATGCATTGGTCTTCGGAGAACGATGAGACGAGTTTCAATCCTTGTTCTCTTGGATGAATCGTTCGAAGATCAACTTTACCAATAATATGTTCCCATATATCCTTGTTTCAATCCTTGTTCTCTTGGATGAATCGTTCGAAGACGATGAGAGAGATACTGTGGTGATGGGGGAATTTGGTTTCAATCCTTGTTCTCTTGGATGAATCGTTCGAAGCCGTGCTCTCTATGTGTGCATCACTGGCTTCTCCGAGTTTCAATCCTTGTTCTCTTGGATGAATCGTTCGAAGACCGGGAAAAGAATGAGTCAGGTTGGACTCCTTCTTTGTTTCAATCCTTGTTCTCTTGGATGAATCGTTCGAAGTCGTCACGGTCTGTCCGAGAGAAAACGTTTGGTTCGGTTTCAATCCTTGTTCTCTTGGATGAATCGTTCGAAGGATTTGAACTGGATTTGTCCCCCAGATTGTTTGTGGGTTTCAATCCTTGTTCTCTTGGATGAATCGTTCGAAGATTGTGGTGAAGAATTTGAAGTAAACCCATATAGAAGTTTCAATCCTTGTTCTCTTGGATGAATCGTTCGAAGACCCAATGATGATATAGATTTGGTGTGTTCTATATGTTTCAATCCTTGTTCTCTTGGATGAATCGTTCGAAGCCGAGCGTTGGAAGTCCCTGTTCGGGCAGTTGAGGTTTCAATCCTTGTTCTCTTGGATGAATCGTTCGAAGTCTGGTATTTCAAACCACTTTCAACAACATCTTTTAGTTTCAATCCTTGTTCTCTTGGATGAATCGTTCGAAGCAAAGTCCATCTCGACGGCTTTCTTATCCGTGTGGTGTTTCAATCCTTGTTCTCTTGGATGAATCGTTCGAAGAACAGGACAAAAATGTGGAGGAAATTGTTGCTAAATGTTTCAATCCTTGTTCTCTTGGATGAATCGTTCGAAGACCCGTCCCAACTATTGCCCCGGACGAAGTCCCTGAGTTTCAATCCTTGTTCTCTTGGATGAATCGTTCGAAGAGCCGCTGAAGCACATTCGGTCGTGCACCCGGTCTGGTTTCAATCCTTGTTCTCTTGGATGAATCGTTCGAAGGGCGTTCAGTCATTGGTATATCTTCTGAGGGTAGAGTTTCAATCCTTGTTCTCTTGGATGAATCGTTCGAAGATGATGACAGCGATTACGGAGGCATCAGCCCGGTAGTTTCAATCCTTGTTCTCTTGGATGAATCGTTCGAAGACCAAGGGGACGCCTTGTGCTTTCGATACCAGGGAGTTTCAATCCTTGTTCTCTTGGATGAATCGTTCGAAGCGCCGGGATATGTGCCAAATTGGATTCAGGAGAAGTTTCAATCCTTGTTCTCTTGGATGAATCGTTCGAAGCTGATAATACGTTTTTTATTGCTTTTCGTAAGCATGTTTCAATCCTTGTTCTCTTGGATGAATCGTTCGAAGAGCGCAGATCCATTATTGTCCTGCCTGCCGCGTGAAGTTTCAATCCTTGTTCTCTTGGATGAATCGTTCGAAGAAGTTCTGTTCCGGTTGGGTTGATTACCGGATCGGTTTCAATCCTTGTTCTCTTGGATGAATCGTTCGAAGCCCGATCCTTGAGATCACCAACCCGGATTACCGCGGGTTTCAATCCTTGTTCTCTTGGATGAATCGTTCGAAGGTGACATCAAACGTAGCCTTCCCGGCCTTCGTGAGTTTCAATCCTTGTTCTCTTGGATGAATCGTTCGAAGGCGATCATAATCCTTGATGCGACACCGGAACCGAGTTTCAATCCTTGTTCTCTTGGATGAATCGTTCGAAGCACGGTTTTAAGATGCCGGCAGGGTGCCCGGACGGTTTCAATCCTTGTTCTCTTGGATGAATCGTTCGAAGATCCCTCTGTTTTTTGCGTGATATACGTGGAATTGGGTTTCAATCCTTGTTCTCTTGGATGAATCGTTCGAAGAAGATCATTTTCGAGGATAGTTATTTATCACTTTTAGTTTCAATCCTTGTTCTCTTGGATGAATCGTTCGAAGACTTGAGAAAGACATCGCTAACCAGAATGTAAAAAGTTTCAATCCTTGTTCTCTTGGATGAATCGTTCGAAGATCACCGGCAAGGTCACTGAGGGCCTGCTCTCCAGTTTCAATCCTTGTTCTCTTGGATGAATCGTTCGAAGCATGGGTCTTGATTGCGATGAGATTGAGGATTCATGTTTCAATCCTTGTTCTCTTGGATGAATCGTTCGAAGCATTCGGATCTCTTCAGAGTGGGAGCAGATGACAGTTTCAATCCTTGTTCTCTTGGATGAATCGTTCGAAGATCCTATCGCTGAGTGGATGCCGGAAGAGGATTTGTTTCAATCCTTGTTCTCTTGGATGAATCGTTCGAAGATGGCTGCATTAACTGGAGAGATGAGAATCCAGAGTTTCAATCCTTGTTCTCTTGGATGAATCGTTCGAAGCAGTGGCCACCATACTTCCAGTTCACTCATGGGAGTTTCAATCCTTGTTCTCTTGGATGAATCGTTCGAAGATAGGGCCATTGTGATCTGACCAGATAACACGATGGTTTCAATCCTTGTTCTCTTGGATGAATCGTTCGAAGGATATCAATGTAGTCCCGATCGAAGTGACTGATGAGTTTCAATCCTTGTTCTCTTGGATGAATCGTTCGAAGATTCCGTGTTTGCCCCCGGAGCATCGACATAATTAGTTTCAATCCTTGTTCTCTTGGATGAATCGTTCGAAGGATAACATGATTAGATCGTTTACAATTGTCGAAAAGTTTCAATCCTTGTTCTCTTGGATGAATCGTTCGAAGAGCAAGTAACCCGGGCGGCGCCGGGCACGAGTGGGGTTTCAATCCTTGTTCTCTTGGATGAATCGTTCGAAGCACTTTGATAAGGGGGTGTGGGTGGAATGATCCCAAGTTTCAATCCTTGTTCTCTTGGATGAATCGTTCGAAGCCTGCATCCCCCACAAGAACATTTCCGGATCCGGGTTTCAATCCTTGTTCTCTTGGATGAATCGTTCGAAGCGCTGTGGTGGAAACGATAGAATCCCCCCTCTTTGTTTCAATCCTTGTTCTCTTGGATGAATCGTTCGAAGACGCTCCGTCCTGTACCCCGATTTCGGAGTATGGAGTTTCAATCCTTGTTCTCTTGGATGAATCGTTCGAAGCGGGCGCCGGTTCGATATCTCGTGGGAAGCGATCAGTTTCAATCCTTGTTCTCTTGGATGAATCGTTCGAAGGCCGCGAAATTTCGCGTATTTTCCGCTTAATCGCAACCAAATCACTTAAAAATCCCACAGGCAATTCTTCCTGCGGAATTATTGATTCCTATTTAAAGATAAGAATCAGGTGCAGATTGTCGCGTAACAACAGTCAATGCACTTGTTTTTGTATTTCCCTTTGTTTGGATAAAATCCTTTGTCGATAATCTCAAGAATTTCCTGAATAATCTCAAGCCCCCGCTTGAAATCCTGTTCCGTAAACTCAAGCGTCTCGATATGATGATTGCTCCGAGTAAAACAAATGAATCCCCTCTTCACATCGCATTGATAATTCTCCCGGATCATAATCGCATGGAGGACCAGCTGATACTTGTACGTTTCGAAGATCGTGTCCTTGAACTCCGCGAATTTATATTCGAACGGGGCTGCCGTACCGTCATCAAGGAACAGCACTTCATCAACAATCCCTTTGATGTGATTCGACTTTGACGCAATGAAGACATTCATCTCCTTTTTTATTACACCCAGTTTCTTTCGCAGGTAATCCGGGTTCCGGATCAGTTTTTCTTCGTGTACTTCCCGGCCCTTCATCACTTTAAACCGCTTCTCCTCATGCTGCCGGATATCGAGACAATGCATGTAGTAGATGAAACGGGGACAGAAGAGGTACTCCATTACGTCCGATATCGTAATGATCGTTTCAGTGTCAGTCGGCATGATCAGAAAAATTTTGTCAGGAGTTCGTCGCTCACCAGTTTTTTGTCGAAAGCCTGGCCGAGCAGTTTTACTTTCTTGAACGAATTGTCATCCATCGGAAACACGTACACGGAATCGACTTCCGGATCGATCTCCTGCCCGCATTCCAGCGCCAGCGAATCGCGTTCATTGGAGTTCAGGTTCCCGAGGAATACACTCTTCTGTACCCGGTACAATCCCTTGTTCAGGCAGATACGGACAACATGGTTCCGTGTTGTCGTTTTTCCAATATCGTACACCACCCAGACCATTGTCATCGTTTTCACCTACTTAATCAATTTGTTTGCAATGGTGTGGCACTCCATCTGGATCGTATTACGGATCTTCACGTTCCGTCCCCGGTAATCGATCTCCTTGTCGAGCATCTCATTGATGGCTCCGATAAGGACTGCCTTTCCCTCCTTGTTCATATAGAGGCCGCCCGGAATGGGATCGAAATACTTCTCATTGACCTGTCGTTTCATGAAGAGGTTGATCACCGTTCTGTCGATGTGGGCCCGGAACAATTCGATGAGATCGAACACGAACGAACGCTTGTTGTAATTGTCCGTGTGCAGGAATCCGACATAAGGATCGAGCCCCGCGATGATGCACGACCGCTCGACCTGCGAGTAGAGGACGCCGTACCCGTAGTTCAGCAGGCAGTTGAACCCGTCATGTGCCGGGTCCCGGCTCCGGCCCTTGAACTTCCATGCCTCGGGCATGGTGCTGTTGATCGCATCGAAATATGCCTGCGAAGCCATCCCTTCTATTCCCATAATCGACCCGCGCTTATTATCGAGCGTCCCCTTCATATTTTTCAGGGATTCGAACAGGACTTCCATCCTCGCAATGTACTGTTCCAACGCCTCTTTTTGCTCGGGCCTGTTCTTCTTCAGATCCTTGAGAAGATCGATCTGGTCTTCGATCTTCCGTGAGATCCATTCACGCGCAAGATAAAACCCGGTATCTTCGTTTGCGGCTTCAAGCTGGCGGCGGCGGATCAGCGTTGTGCTGCCGAGCTTTGAGTGCCACACGCGCCCGTACGGGTTGCCGAAGTAATCCAGGAAAATAATATCGATATTGTTCTCAACCGCAAACTGAATCGCGTCGGTTGTAATCGTGGCAGATGTCGTGATGAGAATGCTGTCGATCTTGTCAGCCGAGACTTCGAAGGTCTTCTCGTCGGTCTTCACGAGAAAACAGTTGTTGGATTTCTTCAGGAACGATCCCCGGGTGTTGATGACGAGCTGCATCTGCCCTCACCCGGTAGTTCCTTTCAGTTGTCGTACTGCGCCGAATCCCCGCGAGACCGATTTGCCGATGCCAAGCAGGTCGGGGATCAGGAAGTTTGCCTGGAACTTCCCGGTAAAGACCATGACGCTGACATCTTTCAACCGATCCTTTCGGAATTGAACCTGTGCATCACATTTGATCTGGCCCGGTACTTCGTAGCCCAGCGATTTTGACATCGAGATGAGATTGCCGATCAGGATCTTCCGTATGAACTCGTCCCGCTCGGGGGTTCCTTTGAGTGTATAGTATCTCCGGTAATTCTCCTGGTTCAGCGCGAGCCACGGGGTTGCGAATTCATACGACCGGATCTTTTCCGAGATCCCGAACTCTTCATCCTTCAGCGAGATGCCGCGCTCTACGATCTGGTAGATATTTTCTCCAAGCCGGATCTCTTGGTAATCATCGAAGATCTTTTTAAGAATTTCTGCGCCGTCGTTGATGCCGATCACGGTGGGCACATTGCCGATCATCTTGTACTGCACGAGCGGGTAACTATAGATGAATTTGTCTGCGTTGTGATGATGGAGTTCGGCGTATTCGTTGAATTTCGTTGCGAAGAATCCCCGGAGTTCGTGGGCGGAGCCGTGGATGGGCCGGGTGGAGCCGAGTGTGAGGGTGAAGGTGTGGAGGATCATAGGATCAGACTCGCAACATCATCTTTGTCATCAGCAAATGATGCACCAATATCAGAATCATAATTCATTTTGCAGAACATGATCTCGTCACGGATTTCTTTGTGCTTTCGTACATACCAGTAGGGCATCTTCACTTCATACAAACGACGCTTTGAGGGAGGAATGTCCAGAGAAGTAATTAGATCTCTGAATTGCAGGGGAATAACGGGAACCTGAAGATATTTTTCCATACGCGTATTGAGCTTATCTTCAACTTTATTCGAATTATCAAAGATTTCCATAAGTTTACCTTGAGTCTCCGCGTATTGCCTGCTCGCATCGACAAAAATTTCAGATTGCTCGATATCTCTCCCTGTGTAAACTTCTTCAACAATAGAGATCAGATCTGATTCGGTTAGATCCGGGCGGGATTTTTTAAATTTTTCAAATGATGTTGCCAGTAACCCGGTAGAATCGGGATCATATATTTTTTCAGATGTTTTTGAGGGCAGGAAAATAAGTATCCGACTGCCTGTTTTAACCCGTCTCCTGTTGACCCGGCCAGCCCGCTGGATAAGAGCGTCGGGAGGGGCACACTCAGTAAACATGACATCAAAATCAATATCCAGTGAGACCTCAACAACCTGCGTTGCTATCAAAAGTTTAGCATCATCAATATGTTCCTCTTTGGTTCTCCGGTCGTCGAATGTAAATTTCGAGTGATAACAAAGCGGGTTGAGATGTCCGAGTTTTTTGTACAGTTCCTGACATTTCACCACATTGTTTACGACAACCAGAGTTTTTTTACCCCGCACAACTTCCTTTTCAATTTCCGCAATAGCGTCCTCAATGGGTTTGTCAAACGTCTGATACTGATTCCGACAGGAAGAGAGTAACGTTTCATCCCGGATTACTGTTACATCAGGAAGCGAGCGGGTGAATAATTCAATCAGGTAGTGGGGCAATGTGGCACTCATCAGCATGAAACGGGTTCCCAGTTTTGAGAAATGCTTCAGGGATTCGATGATGAGCCCGAGCGTCCAGGGATCGTATGAGTGAATCTCATCGATGATCACAACACTGTTTGCAGCATTAGCTTCGATAAGGGTCCATTTGCCGGTATTAAATCCAGCCGTCAATAACTGATCAACTGTTGCAACAGTTGCCGGTTTGATAAAGGATTTGTCAAAGAGAACCGTTCGTTCAAGAGGATTTTCTTCTTCATTCTCGCGCAGGAACGTGGCCGTTGAATGCGACAATCCCACATTTCCTTTGCCGAAATACTCTTCCAGTCTCAGAAAAATGCTGTTGGCAGTTACCATTGTCGGCAGAAGATAGATGAGTTTTGCATCCTGCATCTCACGGATATTATTCAATGCCCAGAAAAGTGCAGCCTCCGTCTTTCCGCTTCCCGTAGGGGCAACCGCAATAACGTTCCCTTTCACATCAGCACATTCCTGCTGGAACGGCCGTAATTGGGTAAAGGCAATCTGCTTTGCGGCACACCGGTGTTCGATCTCTTTGAACAATTGATCGGCATCAAGTTTTACCGAGTAGGGCAATTCTTTTCCTGAAGAGCCCAGCCAATCCGAATAATGGAGTATCGCTTTTAACAATGAATAGGTTGCGCGGATTGCTTCATGATTCGGCTCACGCTCATAAATTTTTGTAAAAATTCCCTCGTACCCGATGAGTTTACTCACTTCTTTGTACGGATCATATTCGTGAACAGGAATTTCTGGAAACTGGTAACCTTCGTTCTGGAAGATCTGCCCGGCAAGAGAAAGCGCGAGATTCATACCCTCTTCGCAGACGGGTGGTTTTGCGCTCAAACTTTCCCGGTGAAATGAATTCAGAGACGGATCAATCCTTTTATGATGTCCCAGTACTGCAAGTGCTTCAAGAGGCAATTTCCCGATAAGCGGTCCACCCTCTTGGGAGGCCAATGCTATCGCGCCCCGAAAAACAAAACAATATGATTCCAGTTCGTGCCGGTAGTTTTCCTGGTAATCAAAACTTTTCCCCTCTTGTTTTGCCCGCATCATCTGCTGGAAAGGCTCGATATTCTTACCAATATCATGAAGAACCACGGTAAGGAGTGAACTTTTTAAAAAACGTTCTTCACTGAACCCATACAATTTGCCGAGTCGTTGGATCAGATTCCGTTTTGCAGATACTGTGGATTTCCACGCAGCATAAGCGGCCCTGATGTGCTCTTCATATTTTTGGTCAGGTTTGGCCCAAAAAATCGTCGGGGTCATTGGAGGACAACCGCTTTGCCATCCATGCAATACCCTTCAAGCGGGGTTGATAATGTGACTGGTGTGCTGATGAACGTGAAGGGTTTCCGTTCGATGACCCGACGTTCTTCTCCTTTGAACTCAAATTTTGTCGGCAGAAGATAAACTTGCGGAGTATAGAGTGTCTGAGTGATCGGTACCGATTTCAGATCAATGTCATGTTTATAGGATCGGGAGACATCCCCGGGGAGGACAGTATTTTCAAACCGACAAATTTTCTCCGGTTGAATTTCCCTGACATCGGAAATCGTACATATTTTTAGAAGATCATCGCTGTTTCCGGCAGTGAGTGCAAAACATGGAGAGAAAAAAGCATTACGAATTTTGTTGAGGGATTCAATATCATCAGATGCAAAGAAAAAGGTAAATTGATTATCGAAGAGGTATTCCCGAATAAGGACACTGTAATGATTTCGATTTTGAATTTTTTCTGCGGAATACTCAGTATTTGTTAATTTTCGGTAATTCCAGAGATCCTTCATTATCCCTTTGTGTGTACCGAAAACACCCACTCTAATTTCATGTTGATCGATAAATGCATGCGCCTCATCTAGTCTTTTCCCAAGTGCAGCTCCGATCATACCTATAATTGTAGTTCTTGGTGGAAGAGGAAGGGTTTGGTGGAAAGTATGTGTTTCAGGTACTCTAAACGAAGCGGTGATCGCTACAGCCTCTAATGAAAAAGAGAACATGATTCCTACACGCGTTTATTGATAATGTCCGTCAATCCATTTCCCCATTTGATCAAATGCTTCTCCAATGCTTTTTGAATTTTCAGGTACTCCTTCAAAAAATCCTTGTCGAACCCCTACAACGGATTCAAGAATTTCATCCTTATAATCGTTGAGTGTTTCTTCAAACATCGAACGGTTAATTTCTTTTCCTTTAACTTGCACGCTTTCAAGGAAAACCGGGTTTTTTGTTTTCAACATTGCACCAACAACAAATTTTGGTGAGATATCGGTCAGAGTTCTGCTTTGACGACCCGAAGACCATAGATTCTTTAATGCATCTAAAAGACCTTTCACTCGCTTTGCTTTTTTTACGTTATCGAGTTTTGACTTTTCTGTGAAACCGTCCCCGCAACCAACCCGATCAAGCTCGATAAGAATCGTTCCACGATATAGTCCTGCATGAATTTCTGTCTCAAAAATGTTTGGATTACCTTCTGATTCCTTACTCATGTAGTTTGTCCCGAAATCGAGATCGCCCTGATAGGGATTCAGTGCAACAAGGGGGGAAACACGAACAACGGATGTTCTGGTTTTTGCAGCCTTACCGGCTTCCGTTCCCATAAAACCAAAAAGATCGTCATCGATGTATTTATCCGGCTCCTGTTCTGTCGTGGCTGCGCCTTTTTCAATCGTTGCTTTGACGCCTTCAGATAGTGGCCAATTTAAGACATTCAATTGGTTTCGTAATGCTCTCCGAATTGCCTGCCCAGATACATAGGGATACTGATCAGTACCGACTGAAATTTTTTTAATACTCGAAATGTTATCAGATTCCTTATCTGATCCATTCAAAGACGCAAAAGAGACTGGCGTCAAATAGGTAATTGTTAATGCCTTTGCTTCTGACTTCATGGTGCTTTCCCCGCTTCTTGAACTTTATCAAGATTTGGTGCCGTTTGAATTCCTGCATTATAGGTATTTAATGCCGCAATCATACAGAATTGCTTGAATTCAGGAAACTTTTCTTGCATATTCTGTCCTTTGTTATAAAGATCAGAATTAATCAACGCTCCATATCTCATCTGGATTCGATTGATCTCGCTTAGAAAATCCTCTGGCTTTCGAGTTTTTCTTAAACGAAAAAGATCTCCTTTCCCTTTCCCTTTTCGGTTTTTTTCTTTTTCATAGGCAACAAGACTTTTTCCAACTGTTTTTCCTATACTAACTGCAACATCAATTGTATCTTGATCCATTCCATCACCCTCCACCCGAATGATTTTTTCATATTCCATCACAAAATCATACAACGATCGAACATTTTTCCGTTCAGATTTGTTTATCCTAAATGCATGTTGTTCAACAAATTCGATGATACTTTGCTTTTTGAGAATTCTCTCACAAATACGATTTCTCATTATCGTTTGATTTTCATTTTTTTGTTTAGTATCTAACAACAGATACATTACGACATTGAGATTGATCCTCCGTTTCTCAAGACACTCCAATAATCTGAAAATATATATGGAATCCTGATACGCCCAAATCATTTTTCCCATCTGGGTTTGTCCAAGAGAGGTAGTGATAACGATAAAAAACTCCAATGGAGCTTTATTCAAAGTGATTCCAGTTAATTTTTCATAGTCAAGTTCGAAATCGTCATCATTTGCTTCAGTGGATTTTTTCTTGGTTAACACAATACGATATAAAGAATAAAGAAAATCGAAAAATTGTTCATAGGGCTTTGGGAAAAAGCCCTTGAGATTCCCCCGGAAATTTTTAAGTAACTTGGGCTCTTTGAAAACTATGTTTGATGCTTCCAGACTTTGAAAAACATCATTCATTTTTTCCAAACTTGCAGAATACGGGAAATAAATATGAGTGGTCTCATTACTCATACTATAAAATCCAGTAACCGGAACAAATTTTCCAATAAAGTCACATTTCCAGCAGACTTTCTCTGCGCAGCCTCCATGACTGTTAAAGGATAGTACACCTGAAGAGCCTGTAATAAACGGAAAAATTGTACCTCCAATTTCATTTAGAGAGTGGGTCTCTTGACCACACATGAAACAACTGCCTTTTGATTTACCGGACAATTTGTCGATGTGTATCGAAGGAGAGACAACATTTTCTCCATCAAGGAGTAACGATGCACCGGGTTTTAATTTTGTATCCGCCAGGAATTTTTCAAAACTATCCTGAAGGAAAGAATATTTTTCTTCAAGTTGTGGATACTGCGAATTCTTTTGTGATACTTTAGATTTTACAAATTTTGCAACGCCTTTATTTTTATAACTCTGTCCGGAAATTTTCACGAGTCCCGCAATACCCATTGGTTTGACTTTTGGGAACCGAATGAACTGTTTCTTTTTTGTATCGTAATAGAATCCCTCTTTTTTCTCAATCTGGGTTTGTGAAGAAGTATTGTAATAATCTTTGAGCAATCGATTGTACGTTTTTTGCAGAAATGACTGGACATCTTTTTCCGATCCTTTAAACGACACTCCGGAATCGTTGAGATTTATTTCAACACCGGATTCTTTGAATTGCTCTTTGTGAGCGATCCGGTAGAGCCCCAACAACCCGGCGTCCATCCAGAAATGATTCAGTTTTGGAAAATGTATTTCGATAATGGATTCACTCAAAGAAATCACGACACACTAAATATTTTGTATTTATCTTCTCATCGTCATACAACGATCTTTCATTAACAACACCACACGATAAATATGTTGATTCGCACTGTGAAAGTAATGAAAATCGTTAACCGGTGTCCGTCCCACCTCCCGCACAAACCTGCATGACTACCGGCGCGATACGAAATGTACGGTATGACAACCATCAAAGCAAAAGTCATCGACAGTTTCCACCTGGAACTTGAGAAGGCATACCCATGAAAGCCGGCGATGAGGTTTTTGTAAAGATCATAGAGAAAAAACCGGTCGCATCGCTTCGCGGAGCATGGGGCTATGATGTGGATAATGCACACTTTGTCGATACCCTGCGGAAATCCCGGAAAATCGAACCGCTCTGAATTTTTTTCCTGATACCAGCATCTGCGTTGATGTGCTCCGGATGAACGGCCCAGAGCGATCGTTCGAATTGCTCGATTAATGTTTCTGATGAGAAAAACACCGGGATCATTTCTGTCATCACGGTCGCCGAGCTAGAGTGCAGGTACTGCGCTCTCATCCCTTAAGGATGTACAAAAGAAAACGGATGAACTCCTGGCGTACCTTCGGATTGTTGATCTCGATGAGGCGGTTCGCGATAACCGACGGAAAAATGTATGCAACCCTTTCAAAGAGTGGTCGAACGATCGAGTTCAATGATTGCCTGATAGCAGCGACTGTTCAGTCATTGGGAATGAATGAGATCGTCACCAGAAATTGCGATCACTTCAATCGTATCAATGGATGTACCGCACTCCTCCCGAAAGATCTCGCGTTCTGATTTCTGTCTCCAACGAGGCTTGCTCCCCCTTTACCAGATAGTATCCCTCCAAAATCCCCCTATATATTAGTGCAAATCCGGCCTCATCAAAATACCCGTGACCGGTCAAATACCTGTCACAGGTCAGTTGACCCGCAACTTCGGGACCCCTAAATTACCCCTCCGTATTCTCCGACGTCCAACAGGTCATCCGACCTGGAGGAGAAGAAACCCCCAGGTTTCTTCACCATAAAATATGCACACTCCGACGTAAAACGCCGAATCCTGCCAGACCCACCATAGCGACCGCCGGGCCCCAGATCACCCCTCCCTATAGCCCAAACCTCATCCCCCCACCCCATCCTCGATTAAAACAAGCTCTAAACAGGCCGGTTTTATCCTTCGGAATGACCTCCGTTCACCCATCGGAACGTAATGGTGGGTTTCCCGTGACACTGCACGGAAAAACCCCCGAAACAGGCCGGTCGGACACCCGGGAAAAATGGGGATCCGGTGCAGAAATGAGCCCGAATATGATTCCGGGAGGTAGTACTCCCATCATGTGCCGGCAAGTGAGGTATCGGGGTCTGACGAATCCCGGGTGTGCAGGTACTCCCTGCCAACAGTCCATCCGACGTGAAATACTCACTCTCCGTCGTAAGCCCGCTCAAAAATCCGCCCTTCTTTTCCCAATCCGCACCTTGGGGTCGATCCGGGGGGTGATCGGCCAGCCAAATGCGGCTAAATATGACCTCCCCTTCACTGGCGGGAAAATGACGAGAATGGCATGAAATATACCCCCATTTCCGGGAATTATGACCTCTCCGGAAGGGTGACCGGAGATCCTGGCTTGGAGTCTACGACGGAGAACGGATCCCGGGAGAATCCAGGGATAGATCAACAGCACAATCTACGTGAACGGCATTGTCGCCCTATCGGGTACTGGAAGAATGCTGGGGAAGATCGATTCCCAACATAAAATCCAGGCCTGAAGCTTTTGAGGGGTTGCACCGGAATAATTAATAATGTATAATGTATACATTACACGTATTGCCATGTCAAAAGCAGAACGCCTGGTGGCAGATGCCCGCCACACCGGATCCCCGGCGCCCGTACAGGGGAAAGCACGGAAATTGACGCATGGCGTTCCGGTCAGGGAACTCCGCGCTCCGATGCAGGTTCTTAAGCCAACGAAACAGTGGCTCGACCAGATTATTGAGGAGAAACAGTTTAAAACCTACGATGATGCGATCATGTTCCTGATCATGGAACGGCAGAAACATCTCCCCTCGGGATTTGGAAAGTTCCCGGACCTGCCTGAGTACGTGTGCAGTGGAGAGGATTAACATCGTCATCGTTCTTGATACGTGGGCCTGGGTTCACTACTGGCAGGGGGATATGCGGGTTCATCCGTTTATCGAAGGGACCGAACATCTGATTACGTCCGTGATTACGATTGCGGAACTGGAACGTCACAACACCGTTAACCCCACAAAGATGGAGGAGATGCTGCTTGAGATCCGGCAGCGCAGTCGTATCGTTCCAATCGACATCAGCATTGCGCGGCTTGCGGGTGGCGTCAGGAGCACGATGAAGGAAGGCGGGATTGCCGACGCCCTGATCATTGCAACCGCAATGAAAAACCATGCGAAGGTCCTGACGGGGGACCCGCATTTCAAAATCTTTCCCGGTGTCATATTCATTGATGGCACCTGACCGGCCTTTTCTGTCAGATCAGCCGGTTCCTGGGTATCACAATCAGCCGTACATTCTCGGATGTGGAAGGAATTCGGGCATGATTATCTCTGGCATCATCATACTCGTTGTCTCATCATCAGGGAACTGGCAGAACTTTTTTGGCTGTGAAGAAATTTCCGGAACGGATACAAAAAAATCCGGGATACTTTTTTACCGGAAACCAGGCCCAAAACGTTTCTTCTGGTTCAAGCCGTTGCTGCGAAATTGTTGCAACGGGAATGGTGAGGCCCGGCGATTTTCGAAGGATGCGGGGCAATCCGGAAATTTTTAAAGAAATCCCGGGGAGAAATGGATTGAACGCCAAAAACCCGGATACCTTCCTTTTATTACCGACGCGCTCCTGAATACACATCTATGGATGTTCTCGCGGGCATCATCGTGCTCCTTATCGCCGCAAAAATCCTCGGGGAACTGGTCGAATATGCGGGTTACCCCTCCCTGATCGGCGAGATCATCGCAGGAATTATTCTTGGCCCGTCCGTATTCAACCTCATTGAAGTCACTCCGGTCATCCGGTTTTTTTCAACCATCGGGGTGATCCTGCTCCTCTTCATCACCGGTGTCGAGATCAACCAGAAAATATTCCGTTCAGCACGCAGGCGGATGATCGTCACCGGTCTTGTCGCCGCAATAATTCCCTTCATCATCGGATATATACTCGGAGCCCTGCTCACCCTGTCGGCCGATGAATCCCTGTTCATTGGCGTTGTCTTCATGCTCACATCCATCGGCATCTCTGTCCGCACGCTTCTGGAGGAACGGCAGCTGAACACGGACTTCGGCATGACCATTGTCGGGGGTGCGGTAGTCTGTGCCGTGAGTGGCATCATCATCTTTGGAATTCTCTCATCACTGAAGGCCGAAGGGATCGTAACCCATGAATCTCTCCTCCGCCCCCTGCTGGTGGCGATCGTCTTCATCCTCGCAATGACCACGGTCGGGAAGAAAACGTTCCAGTTCATCTACGACCGGGTGCAGCTCCTCCACAATCATTCCCTGACGTATGCTGTTGCCTTCCTAATCGCCTGCACATCAGCATTCTTCTCCCAGGCACTCGGGCTTACGGTGGTTGTCGGTGCATTCTTTGCCGGGATAACGCTCAACAAGAGTGTCCACGAGGACCATGATATCCATGAAAGTCTCAATAACACAGCATTTGGCATTTTCATCACCGTTTTTTTTGCATCGGTCGGCCTTATCATGAATATCCCGGCTGCGGAAATGATCTCCCCGCTCATCCTGATCCTCATTGTTGGAGCAGTCGCGGTGAAAGTCATCGCCGGGTTCATCGGGTCGTACCCGTTCCTGAAAGACCGAAACTCTGCATTTCTCGTGGGTCTTGGCATGATCCCCCGGGGGGACTTAACACTCGCCCTTGCCGGGTCTGCGATTGTTGCAGGCATCATATCGCAGCAGGTCTATACGGCAACGGTTCTCGTTGTTCTTGTAACAGTATTAGTAACCCCGGTCTTCCTGAAGATCGGCCTCGCCCGGATGAGAGCGCACAGGCCTGACGGGCAGGTCAGCGGGGCAGCGAGCGAACCAGGTACGCAATAATATCGGACAACTCAATGCACCCGACCGCCTGGTCCATTGAGTTCATGAGAATGACCGAGGACGAATGACCGTGTTCCATAGCCTGGAGTGCGTCAGCGATCTTTGCATTTTCCGGCACCGTGAGCGGTTCATCTGACATGAGGTCGCGGGCATCCTGTGCGGTGCTTTTTAAGAACCGGTCCAGTCCCGAGATCTGGTGCCGCCCCCCCGGGGCCTCATCGGGGGTGAGCACGGATATGAGATCCATGGGTGTGATTACTCCCGCAAGGGTGCCGTCTGCGTCAACCACGGTCAGCGGGTGGTTGCTGTGGGAGAACCGTTCAAACACAACGGAGAGCGGCATATCAGGACGAACCGGGAGAGGACATGCGGTCATGACCGCAGTCACGGGCTCATTTAAGATCTTCTCGATTGCTTTTTCCACGACATCACCCTGTTTTTATGCGTATTAGGGGACTGGACGGGATAACCGTATCGGAGGGGGGTTAATATACCAATTTGAGAAGATTGTCGAGGCAATAGAATTTCAAATCCAATCCTTCACAAGAGATGTGATTCAGTCCGGGAATTTGTTTTTCGAACCGATCAATTTTCAATCCTTATTTGGTCCGGTTCAAACGCCTCATCAAAAATACCCGTCACAGGTCCAGTGACCCATCTTCGGGAACCCAGATTGTTGCTCGAAAATCTCCTATGGAATGACCGTGTGTTCCGACGTAATCCGTATCACGGAAACAGCCCTTTCAACTACTCACCGCTCAACATAGGGTAACCCGCCGGAGAAATTTACCTCAACGTAAACAAGCTCTATACAGGCCGGTTTTATCCTTCGGAATAACCTCCTTTCTCCCATCGGGGCGTAATGGATGATTTCCCGTGACACTGCACGGAAAAAGCCCCGAAACAGGCCGGTCGGACACCGGGGAAAAAGGGCAATCCGGTGCAGAAATGAGCCCGGATACGATTCCGGGGGGTAGTACTCCCCTCATGTACCGGTAAGCGAGACATCACGGTTCGGCGATCCCCTACGGAGTAGGTACTCCCGCCAACATTCCATCCGACCTGAAATACTTGCTCTCTGTCGTAAGCCCGGGCCCTCATATTTTCTGCCGGGTATCAGCAGTTGATGAGAATTTTTTCTGATCAATTGGGGGAGCCTGGAGATTTTTGATACGGCTGGATTACCTCCCGAACCGTTTGTTCCGCTCATGCCCTTCTTCGGCGAACCCCCTGTACCCGACCACCCTTGAAAGAAATTCTGACCTTTACTCATTACCAATGAGCATCATACATAGTAAGCCAAAAAGTATATTGTCTTACACAACTATGAATATCTTACTATGGAAGTGGTCACCCTCTCCTCCAAAGGACAGATCGTCATCCCGGCAAAAGTCCGGAAAAAATTTTCATTAAAAGAAGGCGACTCGCTCGTACTTGTTGAAGAGAACAATACAATCCGGCTCCAGCCGCTCGTCAACCTTGCAGAACTCTGGGGCGTTGACAAACTCAAAGGAACGGAAGCAGTACTCAAAGAACTGCGGAAGGAATGGGACGATGATCTCGAAGGCAAGACTCCTCTTTGATACGCACGCGTTCCTCGCATTCTTCAACCGGGAGGAAGGATCCGCAGCCATCAAAAAAATTTTCGATGAGGTCCAGAGCAGAGAGGCTGAGGGTTATGTTGCAACGATCACGCTGACCGAGCTTGCGTACATCTACAGGAGAAAGACCGATGCAGCAACCGCACGGCTCCGGGTCATGCAGGTCCAGGGCTCGAAACTGAATCTCATCCCGATGAGTCCGGAGATTGCCGTGGATGCCGGCATGCTGAAACGTCCGGGAATCTCCGTGGCAGACGTGATCATTGCTGCGACCGCTTTATCGGTCGGCGCATCGGTTGTCACGAACGATCCGCATTTTACTGAACTGGGCGTTGGGGTAATGAGATATCCGTGATGGTATACATGACATATAATTTTATTCGGGTTCATTACATCCCTCCCTGTTTTCACAGATAGTGTCCCGACACGGTTTTAAAGAATCCATGACCCGACAGAACCATACGAAAACAGAACAATCCATTACGACGCTGCTGCAAATAAAATATAAATAATATCGTGCAATAATGCATGAAGCAATGAAGACCATCACCCTCCGCGATGAAACATATCATTCGCTTCTGGTCCTCAAGGAAGGCGATGACAGCTTTTCAGATGTCATAGACCGCCTTGTCAGCAGGAAGAACCGTGACATCCGGGAGTATGCCGGAGCGCTCCGTGACTCAGCAGTACTGGATGAACTGCACACATTCACCAGAAAGATGCGTAACTCCGGCCGGGCGAGAATTTGATTGTCCTCGACACCTCGTTCCTTATCGATTACTTCCGGAACGAGCATCTTTCCTCTCTCCTGCCACAGGGTGAAAAGGCAGCCGTGACGGCCATATCGTACTACGAAATCATGGCCGGGATCCAACGGATAAAATCCCCACGGGAGGAGAAATTTTTCCGGCACTTTTTTTCCGATGTTGAGATCCTTGAGTTTGACGTAATGGCCGCAGATATTGCCAGTGGTATCGGAGCCCGTATGGCAAAAGAGGGGAACCGGGTGAATGCATTCGATATCCTGATCGCCGGCATTGCACTTGCAAACCACGCCGCTGTCATCATCACCGCAGACACGGACTTCAACGAGATTGCGAAGTACGCGGGTATCGAAATCCGGAATTATCAGCGATAATTAGTATATCCAGGATCCGACGTTTCATTATCCTGATCAATAGGAAATAACTTCCAGCCCTTCAACTACGGAAAAATGCCGGTCCCTTGTTACCAGCGGTTCATCATGGCGGAGCGCGATGGCCGCGATCAGTTCATCAAACGTGGATATGTGTCGGCCAGTTCCGGAAAAAGCATGGGCGATACCCGCATAGATGACCGCTGACTCTTCATCGAACGGGAGCACCGGAAAAAACCGGAGAAATTTTTCCGAAAAATCATACATATTCTTTTTCCCGCTCTGCTTTGCACCGTAAAGAAATTCCGCGCTGCTTATTGAGGTGGTCTTGAGTGTCGTGGGAAGCCGGGCTACCGCTTGTGCATCCGGATCTCCCTTCATGAGATCGATGAGAAAGCAGGTATCCACAATTGTCAAAGCGATACCTTCCGGGGTTTGACGCGGTCGTGTCCGGACTTTGCCAATCGTACGGTCTCTGCAATCTCACTGCGGACCGCGGGATCGATAGTCTCCAGGAAATCACAGACGCTCTTCTCCTCCCCGCCAGTGACACGAAGGATCACATCGGAAAAACTCTCCCCGGCACGCTTCTGCGCCCTGAGTGCGTGATACGCAGATTCCTTGATGTTGATGGTCTTGGTCACCATGAACGATACATTGTGTATACACAGTTATACTTTTTTCGGCATGCTACACCTTCACCCCGCATCCCCACACTCATAAACCCAATCAGCACCAACACTGATCCACCAATGGACAGCATCGACACCTACTTCCCGTACAGCGAGTACCGGCCCGGCCAGCGCCACATGCTTGAGGTCGCGGCCGAAGTGGCACGCACGGGCGGTGTCGCGATGATCGATGCCCCGACCGGCTCCGGAAAGTCAAGCGTGGTCGCATCGCTCCTTGCCGAGAAGAAGAGCCGGAAGATCGTTGTCGCTGTCCGGACCGTGAGCCAGCTCACGACCTTCATCCGCGAACTCGAACTCGTCAAACGGAAACAGCCCCAGATAAAAACCGTGTACCTGGTCGGCAAGAAGAGCATGTGCCCGCTCGGCGGCGAAGGGGACATCTACCGCAGGTGCGAAGGGGTCAAGGCATTCTCGAACTCGCTGATGCGGGACCGGGCCGATAAGGGAGCCCTCACGCCCGCAAAAGATCCGTTCATCATCCAGCAGATCCGGCGCATGGACAAGGAGCACCCGCTCCTCTGCCCGTATTACATCGCGAGCAAGATGTTCGTGCCGGCCGAGAGCATGGGCGTCAAGATGGTGCCCTCGACAGCCCTGAGGAACAAGGCCGACCGGGTGATCCAGAACCCCGTCCCGCCCCGGGAACTCACCGAGTTCTGCGGCGAGATCTGCCCGTACGAGCTGATGATGCAGGCCGCCCGGAACACGGACGTGGTCATCCTCAACTATCACCACCTCTTCAACCGCGACATCCGCGAGCAGCTCTACGCAAATCTCGGCGTCGAGTCGCAGGATGTCATGCTCCTCATCGACGAGGCGCACAACTGCGGGGACGTCATCACCGGTATCGAGAGCGTCACGCTGGTGGAGAGCGATCTCGAGCAGGCATCCCGCGAACTCTCCGGCATGGCGAAGCGCCACAAGGGGGCCGAGGCGGTCCGGCACGTGCTCCCCCGGCTCACCGAGTTCATCCGGGGCCTTGCAAACTCGGTCGAGGCCGAGGACTGGTTCGATCCCGCGATCTTCGACCGGATGATCGTCCGCGAATCCCTCTACAAGGACATGGACGAGATCGTGGACGACCTCATGGGCATGGCGGAGATGATCCGGGAGAAGAACATAAAGGGCGGCGAATTCCGCGAGACCGCCATCGAGCGGCTCACGGAGTTCCTCCTCCGGCTCTCCAACTCAGCGACCGACCCGGCGTTCCTGACGCTCTACCGCAGGGACGAGTCGGGGATCACGCTGGAAGTCCGGAGCATCGATCCCGCTGCATCCCTCACGGAGGTCTGCGGTTCGCACCACTGCTGCATCCTCATCTCCGGCACGCTCTCACCGGTCGAGAGTTTCCGGAAATATTATTTCGGCAACGCGAACGTCACCACGCTCTCGCTGCCCAATGCGTTCCCGAAAGAGAACCGGCTCATCGCGTGCGCAAACGACATCACCACCGCGTACTCGATGCGGCAGAACAAGGACAATACGAACCGGATCGCCGGATATATCCGGGCGTTCTCGGCCCTGAAAGGCAACCGTGCGATCTACTTCCCCAGCTACCAGATCCTTGAATCCTACGCGGAACTCACCTCCCGCGATATCCGGGGGAAACGGATCTACATCGAGCCCCGGGACACTGCCGAAGCGAATGCCGCGCTCGCGGAGTTCCTCGCCCTGCCCTCGCGGCGCGAATCAGGTGTCATGTTCGCAGTTGTCGGCGGAAAGTGGAGCGAGGGACTCGACTACCGGGGCGAGATGCTGGCCGGCGCCATGGTGATCGGTCTCCCGCTGGCGCCGTTCAACCGCGTCCGCAAGATGATGATCGAGTATTACCGGCACAAGTTCGGGGCCGAGGGCGAGTTCCTCTGCTACACGCTGCCAGCGGTCAACCGCTCGCTCCAGGCGCTCGGCCGGGTGCTCCGGACACCGGAGGACCGGGGCGTGCTCGTGCTGGGCGAAAAAAGGTTCCTGGAACAGAGAGTGAGAACTGCCCTTCCACCGTGGATGCAGGCCGAGATGATCGTATGCGATTACACGCAGTTCCGTGAGGTGCTCGCACAATGGAAACAATGAGCGGCTCCTGCCGGCTCGGGCTCTGGTATGTCCACGTGCACTGGAACGGAAAGACGGTCCACCGGATCCGGTTTGCAACCACCGGCATCGCGGGCGATGTCCCGCTGCTGGTCCGGCAGTTCTGTGCAGGCCGGCCGGTCGATCTCCGGACGCTTGAAAGTATCGCGATCCAGGGCGACACCCCGTACAGCCGGATCTACCGGGCTGTCCAGGAGATCCCGTACGGGAAGACCGCAACGTACGGGGAGATCGCCCGTATGGCTGGTACGATTCCCCGGGTTGTCGGGCAGGCCATGGCCCGGAATCCGACCCCTCTTGTCATCCCCTGCCACCGGGTTGTTGCTGCTGACGGGATTGGGGGATTCTCTCCCGCAATAGAGATCAAGGAACTGCTGCTCGCGATGGAGAAGAAGGGGCTGCGCAAGGCCGGCGCCGCTCCTGCGTAAACTACTACATAGAGGAGATCCAATTATTTCTGTAATAACGGGGTGCAGCAGACCTAGGTCCGGAAATCTCAGCGGGATACTCCCGTTCTGCACATCCCGCCACCCCCTACAACTCCCGTACAGGAACGATGCAGCATATGAAGATCCTCATTCTCGGAGCAGGCGCAGTCGGACTCTCGGTTGCAGCGAAGCTCTCGAAGGTCTGCGAGGTCCACGCGGTCTGCCGGAAGAGGAGCGCCGACGCAATCGCCGCACGGGGATTTTCCATGACCGGGATCTGGGGCGAGGAAAACTTCCGGTTCCCGGTGTCCGACAGCGTTCCTGAGGAAAGCCGGTTCGATTACATCATCATCTCCTCAAAATCGCAGGACACGGAAGCGATCTGCCGGCAGTACGCGGCAGTCATCCGGGATACCGAGACCGTCAGCCTCCAGAACGGGATCGGCAACGAGGAGATCATCAGTGCCTATACGGACCGCGTCATCGGGGGCATGATCATCACCGGGTTCGAGTGGCAGGACGATGCCGCAGTCCACGTCTCCGTTGAAGCAGGCCCCATGAAACTCGGGCGGTTCCCCAACGGGCTCGACGAACCCGTGGAGCGGCTGGCCGATCGTATCCGGGCAGCTGGCATGAACGTTGAGACGAGCAGCACGATCCGGTCCGAACTCTGGGGAAAGACCCTGTACAACTGCGCCCTCAACCCGCTCGGGGCCGTGATGGGCGTCCCGTACGGCAGCCTTGTCCATCCCGCATCGTGGGCAATCATCGAAGCGATTGTCCGGGAAGTGTTCCTGGTTGTGGCCGCAGAGGGAGTCCGCATGCCATGGCCGGATGCGGATGCGTATCTCGCGTATCTCCGGGAGGAACAGATCCCGGCAACCGCAGCCCACCACTCCTCCATGCTCCAGGATTTTGTAAAAGGCAGGAAGACCGAGATCGGGTTCATCAACGGGGCAGTCGTGCAAAAGGGACGCGGGCATGGCATCCCGACACCCTGCAATGCGATGATGGTTGACCTGATCCGGTTCCGGGAATCACTGGCCGGGGGAGAGAGGTCATGAGAACTGCGGTGATCCTTGTCGGCGGGGAAGCCCGGCGGGCCAATGGAAAGGAGAAATATTTCTTCCAGTACCAGGGCCGGACATTCATCGAACGCCTTGTGGACAACATCCGGAGCGTGGTGGACGAGATCATTCTCGTGGCCCGCGATCCGGAGCAGTGCCGCCGCTTCGATCACCTGGAAGGAGTGCGATGCATCACCGATATCCGACAGGGTATCGGGCCTATCGGCGGGCTCCATGCCGGGGTTCTTGCAGCACACGGCGACCTGATCTTCGTATCCGCCTGCGACATGCCCTGCATTGAGCGCGGCGTTGTCTCATACCTCTTCGACATCATCGGCACCAGCGATGCCGCAATCCCCAGCTGGAACGAAGACCTGCTCGAACCCCTGCTTGCAGTATACCGGCGGGACGTCCTGATCCAGTACCTGAAAAGCCACGAATCGTTTGCGCTGCGCCCGATGATCCGGTCGATCAACACCCGCTATGTCCCGGTCAGCGATCTCAGGGCCATCGATCCGGACCTCCACACGTTCATCAATATCAACAAGCTCGACGATCTCCAGCAGATCAATGGCCGGGACAGTTCCGGTACGCCGGAATAAGCGGTTGCCGGAATCGAAGCGCAATTGCAGCACAACAGGACGTTTCCCCCGACCGGATGCCGTAATTTATATGGGATAATCGCATCGGTTAGTAAGAGTAACAGGAGCATCGTACCATAATCCGGTACCCGGGTTATCCCGGGAGGACACATGACGACACACCCGCTATCCGACAGGAACGAGACGCTGCTGCACGTCATCCTCATCGGCGCGGCATATACCGGTGCGATCGTCACCACTATCTTCTCCCTGACCCACGGAATTATCGAGGTCTTTCCCCTTCTCTATATCCTCCCCATTATCCTCGGGGTCTATTTCTTCCCGGAACGGGCCATGCTCATCTCCCTGGGTGTCGGACTGACCTATATCGGCCTTGTCTTCCTGTACGGGCTTTCCAATTCCAACCTCCTCGTGCTTGCAACCGCATGGTTTGCCATCTTCATCACGATCGGCGTTGTCTTCTCGTCGTATGCCAACAAGCTCCTGAACGAGCGGAGCCGGATCCGGAGTATCCTGGACAATTCGCAGGATGGCATCTTCTGTTTCGACCGCTCCACCGGGAAAATCCTTGAAATGAATGCAAAATGCATCCACTGGCTCCGGTGCGAGCGGGCTGATCTTATCGGAAAGGAGCTGGCGACATTCTGGACTGATGCTGCGGAACGCGAGCAGTTCCTTGCCGTGGTGAAGGCCGGATCCGAAGGCCTGGAATCCCCCGCGGTGTTCCGGGCTAAGGATGGCACGATGCTCCAGTTCATGGTCTCCTCCGTGCTGGTCACCCACGACCGGGTCCTCTGTTCCGCAATCGATGTCACGGGCAGCAAGATCATTGACGAGGAGATCCGTAAGACGCTGGAGGATCTGGAGGGGCAGGTGAAAGCGAGGACCGCCCACCTGGAGAAGATCAACGCTGAACTCCAGGCAGAGATCCTCGAACGCAGGAGATTCGAGATCTCGCTCCTCTCTGCGGAGGATCCTGCCCAGGACGAGAGGGAGAAGACGAAATGAGTACATACGCAAAGATGCAGAACTGGCTTCCCAGGACAGGGAGCACGGTCTGGCTCCTTGCGTTCATCATCAGTATCACCTTTGCCATCCTGGCAACGGTCTTCTCCCTCACCCACGACATTTCCGAAGTATACCCGTTCCTGTTCTTCCTGCCCATCATCCTCGTCGTGTACCGCTATCCCTCCCGCGGAGTCCTCTTTACAATAATCCTCAGTACGGTGTATATCCTGCTGGTTTACCTGCTCAGCGGGTTTAATCCGTCCCTTGTAGCGGTATCAACGGCATGGTTCGTGATATTCATCACGATGGGAGTTGTCACCTCCTCTCTGGCCGAGGGTCTCCTTGCCGAGGAGCGGAAATACCGGGGCATCTTTGAGAATTCCCAGGCCGGCATCTTCACGTTCGATCTTGCATCCTTCCGTATCCGCGAGCTCAACGGGAAATGTGCCCGCATGCTCCGCTATGACCGCCGAGACCTGGAAGGGATGAGCCTCTCTGCCCTCTTCGCTGAACCGGCTGAGTATTCGGCCTTCATCCGGCAGTGTATCAACAGGCCGCCATCGGGCGATATCGAACTCCACTTCACCACCCGCGACAGGGATGTGCGGCAGTTCCTGATCTCGGTCTCCCGCTCGCCGCAGGAGATCGCCATCTGTTCTATCATGGATATCACCGAGCGCAAGCTTGCCGAGCGGGTGATCCACCGGGCCCGCGACGAACTTGAACTGCGGGTAAAAGAGCGGACGGGCGAACTCACGCGATCCAACGAGATCCTCCTGGCCGAGATAGAGGATCGCAAACGTTTCGCGGATGCCATCCAGCTGGCAAACAAGAAACTCAACATACTCTCGTCCATCACCCGCCATGATATCCTCAACCAGATCACGGCAATCGTCATGTACCTCTCGCTTGCCGAGGAAGAGATCACCGACCCCCGGGTGCTTGACCGGCTTAAAAAGATCGACCAGATCGTCCAATTGATCCAGAAACAGATCCGGTTCACCCACAATTACCAGTATATCGGCACGCGGGCCCCGCAGTGGCAGAATGTCGCAGTCACGGTGGACGAAGCCGTGGAGGAGATCGATCTCGGCACGGTCCGGGTGGAGAAGGAACTCGGAAACCTGGAGCTGTACGCTGATTTCCTCCTTGAGAAGGTCTTCTACAACCTGGTGGAAAATTCCCTCCGTCATGGCGGACATGTCACGATATGCAGGTTTTCCTTCCGGCTCGAAGACAACGGGCACCTTATCGTAGTGTACGAGGATGACGGGGTAGGCATCCCTGCCGATGCCAAGGAGAAGATCTTCCGGAGGGAATATTACCGGAACACCGGGTACGGGATGTTCCTGACAACAGAGATCTTGGGTACAACTGCCATGTCCATCCGGGAGACCGGCGAGCCGGGAAAGGGTGCACGGTTCGAGATCCATGTGCCGGAAGGGTCGTTCCGGTTCGGGGGAGCGGATTGACCGGCCTGACAATACCCACTTCGTCATGAAACTGGTCTTTTTTTGTGAAGATTACGTTTTAAAAAAAGGGTGAGATTGTTGGTATACCAACCATCGATTGGGATGCACGTCTTCGCCGCCACCCCTTTTCGGGTGCGCCCCGTGGTGGATCAATAACTAAAAATGAATTTGTTATGGAGAAAATATTGAAATTTTTCTGACACTTGTAGGAGCATGCTGGCGGATACCCAGAAAATCATCACTCCCCAATACGAATTCTTAAATACAGATATTACTTATTATACAAATAGTGAGTAAGTCCCTCCCGAAACGGATGAGGCTACCTTATGGTGGTGTGACAAAGTAGAGAGGGCTTCACTCTTTTCATATTCTCCGGCCTTTAAAAAAATCCAATGCAATTTTCATTTTATCGCATAATTTCGGAAAATGATTTCCTTCCACATACGGTTTGCATCCGTATTTTGTATAATGACGATATACAGTTCCTGCAACAATATCTGCTATCTGGATACCATATTCGGTTTTTGAATTGTGATGGAAAATTTTTACTTCAAGACTTGGAAATCGGTTAAACCTGTCAAACGATCTGGCCAATAAGGTCTGATTGAAATCAAGTTGCCGAATTCCATTCAGAGATTTGTCAATTATTGCTCTGTAGAAAACCTCGATGAAAAGAAATTGTAAGAATCTGTGGATGTTACAGACAATCATCTTATTTGCGATTTCTTTCATCTGAATGCGGAATAATCTGGCTTTGAGATCACCACTGAA
>Ga0153915_10000146_pt1 | contig 63287 bp, 59 predicted proteins | sample Opewatmetagenome_2_FD_107003 | JGI IMG/M metagenome (GOLD analysis project Ga0153915, IMG submission 107003) | Freshwater wetland microbial communities from Ohio, USA - Open water 3 Core 3 Depth 3 metaG | ecosystem: Environmental > Aquatic > Freshwater > Wetlands | place: USA: Ohio, Lake Erie...
ATCGGGTGAGCTTCCACTCACTTCAGCGGTTGGCTTTGCCAGAACCGCCGCGGCGTCGGATCAGCTTGGCTCAGATCGTGTCCTGGTGGTGCGGCTCGGGACCCGAGTCGCGGACAGCCTCGCTCGGCTGGCGGGCGACCTCGCGCTCGAGGGCCGGTGGGATGATGCTGACAGCAGGGTCGCCGACGCCTACTTCGCGTTCGAGCGAGTCGAGCGGGACATTGGCGCGCGAAGCGGGCGGTCGGTGCATGCAGTCGAGATCGCCTTTGCGGACCTGCGCGCGGCGGTGGCATCGCGGTCGGCTGCGGCGGTGGGTCGCGCCGTCGGTCGGGTGGGCGCCGCGATCGACGTCGCGGCCACGGCCGTGAGCCGGGGCGGCTCCGTGGCACTCGCGTTCGGCCAGTCCCTGCTCATCATCCTCCGCGAGGGTATCGAGGCGATCCTCATCCTCAGCGCCCTCATCGCGTTGCTGCACAAGGCGGGTGCGCGCGCCCGGGTCCCCCAGGTCGGTGCCGGAGCGGCAGCGGCGGTGGTGGCGAGTCTCGTCACGGCCGGCCTGTTCGCAACGCTGATTCGCGTTTCGGCGGCCGGGCAGGAGGCCCTCGAGGGCATCACGCTGCTGCTGGCGTCCGTCGTCCTGTTCTCCGCCGCGTCCTGGCTGGTCGCCAAGATCGAAGCCGAGCGGTGGATGGCGTTCGTGAGCGCGCAAATGCATGGGGCCCTGCGCAGCGGCCGCACCCTCGCGCTTGCCGGCGTCGCGTTCCTCGCGGTGTACCGTGAGGGGGTGGAGACGGTGCTGTTCTACGGCGCGCTGTTCGGTACCACGGACAGCGCGGCGGGCCACCTCGCGGTGGCGGCCGGACTTGCGACGGGGGCCGGCATACTCGCGCTGGTCTACGTCGCGATTCGGCGCTACGGGCTGCGTATCCCGCTGAAGCCGTTCTTCGCCGCCACCGGCACGCTGCTCACGGTGATGGCCGTGAGCTTCGCCGGCCAGGGTGTCGCGGAGCTGCAGGCGGCGGATTGGGTGCCGGCCACGCACCTGAACCTGCCGGCGCTGCCCGCGCTCGGCGTGTTCCCGACCGTCCAGACACTGGCGGCGCAGCTCGTCGTCGCGGGGGCCTTCCTGGCGGCAGTGGGATGGATCTTCTGGCTGAGTCCGCGACCTGCGCTGCGCCGATCGGGGTCCTGACGGCGAGGCTCAGGGCGACGGGGAACGGCAAGCGTCCGCCCGCACGGGGCGGCGGCGTCAGGTGGCTCAGGTAAACCCGCCAGAGGAGCCGCACCCCGCTGCAGAGGAGCCGCCCACGCCCCGCGCCCCGGTGACCACGTGCAAGGCGGAGAAGGTCCGTTCTACATTCGCCGAGCCGCACGCCGGGCAGGGCCGGCGCACGCCCTCGGAGTAGGCGGCCATCGAGAGGCGGATCGTGAACGCCTGGCTGCAGTCGCGGCAGCGGTAGTCGTAGCTGGGCATTGGATTGGGTCCGCGTCGTATCCCGATGCGTATCGACAGGACGAAGATAATTCTATAGCAATATATATATCTCTTTCCTGGTCCGTCCAGTCCGCGGCGATCGGGCCCGTCTTCATGGCCGAACGGCTTTGCCGACTATGTCCCGGGGGGCTTGAGGGCCCCGTCGGCGGTGACGCGGAGGCCGTCGTCCCGGCGCCAGCGCGACAGCAGCAGCGCGCCGCAGAGCACGGCGGCGACGCTGGCGGCCTGGGCGAGCGTGAATGGGCCGAGCATGCGGTCGTCCTTGGCGCGCAGGAACTCGACCAGGAAGCGCTCGATCCCGACGGCGACGAGGTAGACGCCGAACAGCCACCCCAGCGCGTGGTGGTGCCGGCGGAGCCGCCACAGCAGCCAGAACATGAACAACAGCGCTACGACTTCGTAGAGTTGCGTCGGGTGGACCGCGAGCACCTCGCCGGGTGGCGTCCCGGCGGGGACGGCCACGCCCCAGCGGCTGAGGTCGGCGGCGGTGGTCGGCGGCAGGCCCTGTGGAAACCGCATCCCCCACGGGAGCTTGGTGGGCATCCCGTAATCGTCCTGCACGAGAAAGCACCCCACGCGGCCCAGACCGTGTCCGAGGGCAAGCGCGGGTGCGGTCAGCTCGAACGTGAAGCGCGCCGGGACCCGTTTCCACCAGCCCCAGCCGAGCACCGTCACCAGTCCGCCGATGAAGCCGCCGTACCACACGAGTCCGCTGCGCGAGAACAGCGCACGGGGATCGCCGGTCAGCGCCACGTACCACAGCCGTGCGCCGATGATGCCGCCGATGACGGCCGCCACGACCACGTCCGCGGCGTACTCCTCGTTGAGCTTCCTGCGGCGGAGCTCCAGCTGCATCACCCAGCCCCCGACGAGAAAGCCGAGCATCATCATGATGCCGAAGCCCGTGATCTGCAGGCCGAGGATCTTGAACGTGAGGGGATAGACAGTCATGGCGCGGGGGCGGCGACCGGCCCGCGCTCCAGCCCCGGCCAGGGGAGCGAGGGATCGGCGTCCAGGAAGTGATCGCTTTGCTCGCCGCGTCGGAGATGGAACCACCCGGCGCGGGCGATCATCGCGGCGTTGTCGAGGTTGAGCCGGGGCTGTGCCACCACGACGCGGGCGCGTCCGGACAGCGCGCGGGCCAGGCGCTCGGTGAGTGCCCGATTGCACGCGACGCCGCCTCCGACCACGAGCGCGCCGTGTCCGGTGTCCTCGACGGCCGCCGCCGCCTTCGCGGCGAGCACGTCGATCACCGCGTCCTGGAACGAGCGCGCGAGGTCCGCGCGATCGGCGTCGAGATTCGCCGAGGCGCGCACGGCGTGGAGCACGGCCGTCTTGAGGCCGCTGAACGAGAAGTCGAATCCCGCACCGAGCATCGGGCGCGGCAGGCGGAAGCGGTCTACGCCCCGCTGCGCGAGCCGCTCGATGGCGGGCCCGCCCGGGTAGCCGAGGCCGAGCAGCGTGGCGACCTTGTCGAACGCCTCCCCGGCGGCGTCGTCACGCGTTTCGCCGAGCACGCGATAGCGGCCCCACTCCGGCACGTCGAGCAGCAGGGTGTGACCGCCGGACACAAGCAGCGCAACGAATGGCGGCGCAAGGTCGGGGTCCTCGAGTGTGGGCGCGAACAGGTGCCCTTCCAGGTGGTGTACGCCGATCAGGCGCAGCCCGCACCCGGCTGCGAGCGCCTTCGCGTAGCTCACGCCCACCAGCAAAGCGCCGATCAGACCGGGGCCCGCCGTGACGGCGACGGCGTCGAGCGCGCTGAGTGGCAGGCCGGCTTCGGCGAGCGCGCGGCCGACGACCGGATCGAGTGCCCTGAGGTGCGCCCGACTCGCCAGCTCGGGGACGACGCCCCCGAACACCTGATGGACGTCCTGGGAGAGGATCACCAAGCTCGCGAGTTCCGCCCGGTCGCCGTCGCCTACCAGGATCGCGGCCGACGTCTCGTCGCACGAGGACTCGATTCCGAGAACGACGTCAGCCACGGCGGCGCTGGAGCAGGACGGAATCGGGCGTGGCGACGGCGGTGAGGCCCTCGGGCGGCACCACCTGCAGGCGCACCGTCTCCGCCTGATCCGTATCGGTCCGGGTGGCGACGACGGTCACGGAATCCCGTGTGAGGTGCACGAGCCGGCCGCTCGGCCCGCGCACCGTCACGATGACGGCGGGCGGCGTCGCGGCGGTCGTGGCAATCCGCTCCCCCTGGATGGCGACCGCCACGCCCATCAGGACGCGCTCCGCCATGAACGCGACATCCACCGATACGTCGACCTCATCGGGGGTAACCCGGATCGGGCCCAGCCCGGCGGTATCGAGCCGGACCGTGCGCCGGACCGGAGCCGTGAGCCCGTTCAGGGCGACGGACAGGGTCGGCACCTCGTCGAGCTGGCGGAGGGCCGTGTCTGGCCCGATCGCGAGCACGGAGCTTGGCACCACGGTCAGACCGTCGAGCACGGCATAGCCGGATTCGGGGACAACCGTGACGCGAGGCATGACCCGGACCGTCCGGCGGGCCACCTCGTCGAGCTGAATGAGCAGGCTGCGCGGCTGAATGTCCTCGGCGCGCACGTTGATCTGTTTGCCCGTCACCAGGTCCTGAGGAGTCAGCTGCAGCTCGAACCGGTTGCCGGTGAGCGTGTCCGGGATGACTCTCCGGATCGTCGGCGGCGACGAATACAGCTTGATCAGCTCGCGGGTGCTCCCGATGTAGACCGCCTGGACCGCGGGCACCGCGCCCCGCAGCATTCGCCCGGCGGGGGGCTCGACGACGAGATGCACCGGAATGAGCTGCCTCGTGGGCTCTTCCGCCGCCACCGCCGCCCACAGGACGCCGGACAGCACCAGCGCCGTGACTTTGACCGGCCAGTTCGTGACGATCGCCGAGCGCAGCGTGATCGTCCACGATCTAGTTGGCCGCAAGCAACCTCCGGAACAGCGCCTTCTGGGCGGGGTGATCCCACGGGATCGCCCCAATCACCTTCTTGACGATCACGCCGTGGCGATCGAGCACGAAGCTCTCGGGAGTGCCGGTCGTCTGGTAGGTCTGCTGGATCTTGCCGGAGCGGTCCTGGAGAATGGTGAACGTGAAGGCACGCTCCTCCGTCCAGCGCCGCACGGCGTCGGGGTCGAGCTGGTCGATGCTGACGGCCACGATCCTGAGCCCTTCGGGGCCGAGCTCCTGGTAGAGGCGCTCCATCGACGGCATCTCTTCGAGACACGGTGCGCACCAGGTGGCCCAGAGGTTGAGCAGGACCACCTGACCACGAAAGTCGCGGATGCCCACCGTATCGCCGGTCGCGACATTCACGACCTTGGCGTCGGGCGCCCGCGCGCCGGGCTCGATCCGCGTGATCTCGGGGCTGAGCACCAGGGCCGCCCCCAGCCCGAAGCCGAGCACACCCAGCACCACGGCGACGGCGACCCACTGACTGCGGTTCCTCATGTCTCGACCTTCCCCGGGTCCCTAGACGTGTACCGCGCAGCGTCGCCGAAGTTCGCGGACCGCCGCGCCCGGGTCATTCGTGCCGAACACCGCCGACCCGGCCACGAACGTATCCGCGCCCGCCGTGTAGGCGGTCGCGATCGTGTCCACCGTGATCCCGCCATCCACTTCGAGCCACGCGCGGTCGCCATGCGCGGCGATCAACGCTCGCGCCCGGCGGATCTTCGCAGTGGACGCTGGAATGTAACTCTGCCCGCCGTACCCCGGATTCACGGTCATGAGGAGCAGCAGATCGACGTCGTCGAGCACCTCTTCCGCGAGCGCGAGCGGCGTCCCGGGATTGAGGGCCAGGCCCGCGCGCATCCCGAGCTCGCGCGCGGCCGCGAGGTGGCGCTGCGGATGGCGGGTGGCTTCCGGATGGAAGGTGAAGATCGCGGCTCCCGCTTCGGCGAACGGGGCGAGGTAGCGCTCCGGCTCCACCACCATCAGGTGCACGTCGAGCGGCAGGCTCGTGACGCGCCGGGCGGCGGCGATCACGGCCGCGCCGAACGTCAAATTGGGCACGAACCGCCCGTCCATGACGTCGACGTGGATCAGGTCTGCGCCACCCTCGACGGCGCGGGCGATGTCCTCCGCGAGACGTCCCGGGTCCGCGGCGAGGATGCTGGGGGCGATCCGCACGTGGCTCATTGGCCGCTCCGGGCAATGCGCACGTTGACCGGCGTCCCGGGCGCGCTCAGGGTTCCGGCCGCCGGTTCCTGGTAGAAGATCTCTCCGGGTGCCGCGGCCTGCGTCGTCTGGGCGAAGCTCGTGCCGAGGGTGAGTCCCGCAGTCTCGAGGGCCAACCGGGCCTCTTCGACGGTGAGGCCGGTCAGTGCGGGGACCCGGATTGTGGCGGCCCCGACACTCACGACGAGCGTGACGGCCGTCCCGGGAAGCAGCGTGCTGCCGGCCGGCGGGCTCGTGTTGACGGCGATGTTCTTGGGAGTGGGCGCCTGCGTGGGGTCGATCTTGCCGACCTTGAGACCCGCCGCCTCGATCAGGAGCCGGGCATCCTGTGCCTCGTATCCGGCGACATCCGGCACGGGGATACGCTGTGGGCCGGTGCTCAGCGTCAGCGCGACCTCCGTGCCCTCGCGGGCCACCACCCCGGCGGGGGGATCCTGCCAGATGACCACCCCGGGCGCGGCCGACGGATGTGCCGCGTGCTCGACGGTGGCGACGCCGAGCCCGCCTTTCGCCAGCGCCTCGCGCGCGGCGCCCTCCTGCATGCCGATCAGGCGGGGCACGTCCTTGCTGCTGGCGAAGATCGGCGCGGGGAAGAACACCAGCGCCGCCAGCAGGTACCCGAGCAGCAGTGTGCCGCCGAACACACCGGCGGCCATGAGCGCGACGCGCCGCTCGCGCCACCAGGCCCGCGCCGGCGTTGCCCTGGTGTCGTGCCCGACCTGCGGCGTCTGCGCCATCGTCCCCGACGCGTCGGGCCAGGGGGCCGGCAGCGACGTGACCGGCGGCTGACGGCTCGGTGACGCCCGCCCGACGCGGAGCCACGCGCGCGCGCGCTCGAGCCACCGCGTGAGCAGCCCGCGCTCGGCGAACGTGCGACGCACCCTCATGCGATTCGGACCAGGCGGGCCGCATACCCGCCGTCGGTGCCGCGATCGGGCGGGAAGAGCAGCAGGTCCTCCCGCTCGCGGCGGAACGCCGGATGTCGGGTCAGGAAGCGCTCCATCTGGGCGGTGTTCTCCTCCGGCTCGAGTGAGCAGGTCATGTATGCCAGCACGCCGCCAGGCCGGACGGTGCCGGCCACGCCATCGAGCAGCGCCTGCTGCAACGCCTGCAGGTGCTGCAACCGGGCGGGCGTGATGCGCCATCGTGCGTCCGGGTGCTTCGCGAGCGTGCCCGTCGCCGTGCAGGGCGCGTCGAGCAGCACGACGTCGAATTGGTCCGCGCCGAACGGCGGGCGCGTCGCGTCGGCGCAAAGGACCCGGACCTCGGGTGCCGCTCGCTGAACCGTGTCCAGCAGCCGGGCCAGGCGCTCGCGCTGCACGTCGGAGGCGACCACCCGGCAGCGCCGGGCCAACGTCGCGGTCTTTCCACCCGGTGCCGCGCAAGCATCCCAGACGACGGCGCCGTCGGGGATCGCGGCGTGGGCAAGACCAAGCGCCTGCGCCGCATCCTGCACGACAAACCCTCCATCGCGAAAGCCCGGCAGCCGCTCGACGCGGACGCCGCGGACCGACAGGCCCGCGCCGCCGGGTGCCGGCTCGCTCGGGATGCCAGCCGCCGCGAGCTCTCGCGCAAGCCGGTCGAGGTCCCACCGGGCCGGCTGGAGGTGCACGTTAGGCCGGCGGTTGTTGCCCGCCAGCAGGGACGCGGTGCGTTCCGCGCCGAACGCGTCGACCCAGCGGGCGACCAGCCACTCGGGGTGCGAGGAGCGTCGGGCCAGCTCGGGCGCCGTCCGCTCGTCCCCACACTCGGGCGTGCCGGCGTCCGGCGGCGCCGTGCCGGCATGCCGCTCGCGCGCGATGCGGCGCAGGACCGCGTTCACGAACCCCGCCGACCGGGCGCCGTGCTCCCGCTTGGCGAGATCCACCGCCGTCGCCACCGCCGCGTGGGCCGGCACACGGTCGAGCTCGAGCAGCTGGTACGCTCCCAGCCGCAGGAGATCGCGGACGTCTTCGCCCACGCGCCGCCAGTCGGCCGTGACGTGGCGCGCGATTGCCAGATCCAGCGTGGTGCGCGCGCGCAGCACGCCGGCGGCGAGCTCGTGCGCCAGCCGGCGATCCGCCTCGGTGAGGTCCCCCAGGGCCGACGCCAGCGCGGCGTCGAACGGGGCGCCGCCGCGCACGGCCCGCAGCACCTCGAGCGCAGCTGCGCGCGTCGCGGCGCCCCGACCGCCGGATGGAGGCGCGCGCCGCTCCTCCGCGCGGCCGCCGCTCAGCCCAGCATTCCCTTCGCGGGGCTCGACGGGACCGCGACTTCGCGGCGCGGCATCCGCCCGGCGACGTAGGCCGCGCGCCCGGCCTCGACGGCCAGGCGCATGGCGTGGGCCATCGCCACGGGGTCGCGCGCTTCGGCGATCGCCGTGTTCATCAGGATGCCGTCGACGCCCTGCTCCATGGTCACGCAGGCGTCGGACGCCGTGCCGACGCCGGCGTCCACGATCACCGGCACGGTGAGCCGGCTCTTGATCGTCCGAATCGCGAACGGGTTGAGCAGCCCCAGGCCGCTCCCGATCGGCGAGGCGAGCGGCATCACGGCCGCCGCCCCCGCGTCCTGCAGCTTGAGGGCCGTGACGAGATCCTCGTTCGTGTAGGCCAGCACCTGAAAGCCGTCGGCGACGAGCGTGCGAGTGGCCTTGAGCAGCTCCTCAACCTCCGGCAGGAGTGTCTGCTGATCGCCGATCACCTCGAGCTTGATGAACTCGTTGAAGCCCGCCTCGCGCGCGAGACGCGCATAGCGCACGGCGTCGTCCGCGGTGTAGCAGCCGGCGGTGTTGGCGAGCAGGAAGTACCGCTTGGGATCGAGATGGTAGAGAAGCCCCTCTTCCTTGGTGCGGTCCAGATCCACCCGGCGCACGGCCACCGTCACGACCTCCGCGCCCGATGCTGCATGGGCACCGACCATCGTCGCGTGGTCCCGGTATTTCCCGGTGCCCACGATGAGCCGCGACCGGAAGGTCCGCCCGCCGATCGCGAGCGCGGTGTCCTGCCACGCGGCGCTCACTTCATCCTCCCCCCACGAAGTGCACCAGCTCCACCTGGTCGCCGTCCCGGACCCGCGTGCCGGCCAGGGCGGGACGCCGCACGATCTGCCGATTCAGCTCGACCACGACCAGCCGGGGATCGAGGTCGAACCGCTCGAGCAGCTGGAGCAGCGAAGCGCCGCTCGGCACCTCGCGCGACTCCCCGTTGACGATGAGGCGGATCACCTCAGGCGGCATGCTGGAAAGATAGCAGCAGCGCGCGCGCGGCCGCAGCCGGATCAGTGGCATCCCATAGGGCCCTGATCGCGGCGACGCCGCACGCGCCGGCGGCCCGGGCCTCCGCGGCGCGCGGCGCGGTGACGCCCCCGATGGCGATGACCGGAGCGGGCAGCGCGTCCCGCAGCGCGGCAGCGCCCAGCGGCGCCCGGTCGGGGTGTGACGCGGTCGGCCAGATCGCTCCGAGGAACGCGTAGTCCGCGCCGGCGGTGACCGCCGATCTGGCCGCGTCGCCGCTGTGGGTCGATTGTCCCAGCAGGATACCCGCCCCGAGGCATCGCCGAACCTGTGCCACCGGGAGCCCGTGCCCCGGCAGATGCACACCGTCGGCGTCGCACAGCCGCGCGAGGTCGACGCGGTCGTGGACGATCAGCCGGGTGCCGGTGGCGGCCGTGATCGGCCGGAGGGCGTCGGCCAGGCGGAGCAGCTCGCGGGCCGCCAGCGTGCCCCGGAGATGGAGCGCGACTTCCGGTCCCAGCGACACGGCGCGTGCGCGGTCGAGGAAGTCGGGCAGCCGCAGCACGCGGTCGTCGGTCACCGCGTGGAGTGGCGGAGTGCGGCTCACGAGAACCGGTCGCCGACCCGGGCCCCGCGGCCGCGGAGCCAGTCCGCCGCGGCGAGCCGCGCCTTCCCCTCCGGCTGCACGTCGAGAAACTGCAGGGCCCCGTCGCCCGTGGCGACCACGAGCGCCGGATCGACCTCGAGAATCGTGCCCGCCGCGGTGCCCGCGGGCGGGCATCCCGCGTACCGCGGTCCGAACAGCTTGATCCTGCGATCGCCGAGCGCGGTCCACGCGCCGGGACGCGGGTCGAGCGCGCGGACCAGGCGCGCCAGCGCCGGCGCGGGCGTCTCCCACCGGATCTGCGCGGTCTCCGTCGTGATCTTGGGGGCGTACGTTGCCAGACGCGGGTCTTGCGGCTGCGGGACGATGGCCTCCGCGTCGAGCAGCGTGAGCGCCTCGATCAGGGCGAGCGCGCCGAGCTCCGCGAGGCGCACCTCGAGCTCGCCCCCGGTCTCGTCGGTGGCGATCGGCGTCGGGACCCGGTGCAGCACGGGCCCCGTGTCCATCCCGGCCTCCATCTGCATGATGGTGATCCCGGTCTCCTCGAGCCCCTGCATCACGGCATGCTGGATCGGGGCGGCGCCGCGCAGGGCGGGCAGGAGCGACGCGTGCACGTTGATCATGCCGCGATGGGGCAGGGCCAGCAGCGCCGGTTTCAGGATGTGCCCGTACGCGACGACGATGCCGAGGTCGGCTGCCAGGGGTCGCAGCATCTCGAGAAACTCCGGTGCGTTCGGCTGGTCGGGCTGCAGCACCGGAAGACCTTCGGCCGCCGCCTCCTGCTTCACGGGTGGTGGGTGCAGCACCGAGCGCGAGCGGCCGTGCGGCCGGTCGGGCTGCGTGACCACCGCGGCCACGTCGAACCCCTCTTCGAGCAGGGCCCGGAGCGACGGAATCGCGAAGTCGGGCGTGCCGAAGAAGACGAGCCGCATGTCAGTCCCGGATCGCCGCCGGTGGCAGCTGCTTGAGGAATCCCGTGGCGCCCTTGCGGCTCCGCTGCCACTTGCGCAACAGCAAGCGTCGCTTGAGCGGGCTCAGGCGATCGAGGAACAGGATGCCGTCGAGGTGGTCCATCTCGTGCTGTGTCGCCCGCGCCTTGAGGTCCACCGCCGCAACCTGCACGCGGTTGCCGTCGAGGTCCGTGGTCTCGACCACAACGCGCGTCGCCCGATCCACCTCCCCGTAGATGTCGGGAATCGACAGACAGCCTTCCTCGCCGCGCTCCTCCCCGTAGCGCTCCACGATGATCGGATCGATCAGCACGAGCGGCTCACCGTCACCCGTATCGACCACGGCGACCCGCTGCAGCACGCCGACCTGATTGGCCGCGAGGCCGATCCCTTCGGCCGCGCGCATCGTGTCGAACAGGTCCTGCACCAGGACCGCGACCCGGGGCTCCACGACGCCCACCTCCGCCGCCCGCTCGCGCAGCGCCGGGGAGCCGAGCAGATGGAGCGTGCGGACACTCACGACCCGGGCTTCTCCTCGGTGCCGCCCGGGGCGCGGACATCGGCCACCCGGTCGCGCTGCACGATCACGCGCGCCTCCCCGCTCTTCACGGTGAGGCGGTCGTCCTTGATGTGCACGACCTCGCCCACCAGCCCTCCCACCGTGACGATCTCGTCGCCCCGCTTGATCTGGGTGAGGCGCTCCCGATGGCGCTTCTCCTGCTGCACCTTCGGACGGATCAGCAGGAAGTAGATGATCGCGACGAACGCGAGCATCTGGAACAGGAACACGGCCATGCCGCGGCCACTCTGGCCGCCGGCGGGGGCGAACAGCAGGAACAGGAGATTCAGGTTCACGTGCCACTCCCTGCGCGGTAGCGGGCGAGCCAGTCGGCGCGCCATGACTGGAACGATCCGTCACGAACGCGGCGACGGGCTTCCTCGCCCAAACGAATCAGGAACCGGACGTTGTGCAGCGAGAGGAGCCGCAGGCCCAGCAGCTCGTCCGCCGTGAACAGGTGCCGCAGGTACCCGCGACTGTACGTCCGGCAGGTTTCACAGTCGCATGTCGGGTCGAGCGGCGCCGGGTCCGTCCGGTGCGCCGCGTTCCGCACGTTGCACGGCCCGTCGGGGGTGAACGCCTGTCCGTTGCGCCCGTTGCGCGTGGGCGCCACGCAGTCGAACAGGTCCATGCCGCGCGCCACGGTCTCGAGCAGATCCTCCGGAAACCCGACGCCCATAAGATAACGGGGCATGGCGGGCGGCAGTGAAGGCGCGAGCGCCTCGAGCGTGGCGTACATCACCGCGCGTGGCTCGCCCACCGCCAGCCCGCCGATGGCGAGTCCGGTCCACGGACCGGCGTCGAGCACGCGCGCGACCGCGTGGCGCCGCAGGTCGTCGAAGGTCCCGCCCTGCACGATGGGCCACAACGCCTGACGATCCGGCGCCGCCGCCGCGAGTGCCGTATGGCGCGCGCGGGCCCGGACGAGCCAGGCCGCGGTCCGGTCGAGCGCGTCCTCGACCGCGCGCCGCTCCGCCGTGCCCGGAACCACGTGGTCGAGCGCCATGGCGATGTCCGGGCCGAGGGCCCACTGGATGTCCACCGCGCGCTCGGGTGTGAGGCGGCGCCGGCCCCCGTCCACGTGGGACTGGAACTCGACGCCGTCGTCGTCGACCCGACGGAACCCTTCGAGCGAGAAGATCTGGAAGCCACCCGAGTCCGTGAGGATCGGGCCATCCCACGCCATGAACCGGTGCAGACCGCCCAGGGCCGCAATCACGTCCTCTCCCGGGCGCACGTGCAGGTGGTAGGTGTTGGCGAGCAGCAGCTGCGTTCCGACGGCGCGGAGGTCGTAGGGAGAAAGCGTGCGGACGGTCCCCTGCGTGCCCACCGGCATGAACGCCGGCGTGCGGACCTCCCCCCGCGGCAAGGTCAGGGTGCCGGCACGCGCCGCGCCGCAGGTCCCGTCGATCTCGAATGCGAACACGGCGGGGAATCTAGCCTCAGACGATCGCCATCGCGTCGCCGTAGCTGTACAGCCGATAGCGCTCGCACACCGCCGCGCGGTAGGCGGCCATCGTCGCCTCGTGGCCGGCGAACGCGGCCACGAGCATCAGCAGCGTGGAACGGGGCAGGTGGAAGTTGGTGAGCAGCGCGTCCACGACGCGGAACCGGAACGGCGGATAAATGAAGAGATCCGTCCAGCCGGAGGTGGGATGGAGGACGACAGGGGCAGGAGCGGCAGCGGCGGCAGAGGCGAGGGTCTCGAGAACCCGCGCCGCGGTCGTGCCGACCGCCCAGACCCGGCCGCCGCACGCCGTTGCCCGGTTGATGGCGTCGGCGGCCGCGGCGGGTACCTCGAACCACTCCGCGTGCATCACGTGGCGCGTGGGGTCATCGACCTCCACCGGCTTGAACGTGCCCGGGCCCACGTGCAGCACGACCTCCGCGACGGCCACCTCCCGAGCCCTGACCTCGCCGAGCACAGCCGGGGTGAAGTGCAGGCCGGCGGTCGGTGCCGCGACGCTCCCATCCACCCGCGCGTAGACGGTCTGATAGCGCTCGCGATCCCGGGCGTCGGGGGCGCGCCGGATGTAGGGCGGGAGCGGCACGGTGCCGAAGCGCTCCATCACGCCGCGCGCGTCGAGCGGGCCGGCCAGCCGCACGCGGCGCAGCCCGCCGCCCACGACCTCGAGGACCTCGACCTCCGTCGCTTCCCCCAGGTGAACGCGCCGCCCCGCCTTCAGTTTGCCGCCGGGGTGCACCATGGCGAGCCACGTCCCGTCCGGCGCTGGATGGACCAGCAGGACCTCCGCGGGGCGCCCGTTCTCCCGCACGCCGATCAGGCGGGCCGGAATTACGCGGCTCACGTTCAGCACCAGCACGTCACCGGGGGTCAGGAGCGACGGGAAGTCGCGGAAGCGGCGGTGTGACGGCGTGCCGGTGGCGCGATCGAGTACCAGCAGTCTGCTGTCCGCCCGGTCGGGGGCGGGCTGTTGCGCGACAAGCTCCGGCGGGCAGGAGTAGTCGAAGTCGGCCGCGGTGAGCCGCGGAGCGGGAGGGGCCGGCATCGGTGAACCGCGACTATCGCGGTGGCTGCTGCGCGGCGCTCACGGTGATCTGGCGCCGCGCTTCCGCCACCTGCTGTGTCAGCTTGTCCGTCACGCGGAGCGTGATCACGTAGGTTGCGATCGGGGCGTTCTCCAGGTCCACGGTGAGGTACTCGACCTGCCGCCCTCCCGGCGCGGTCGTGACCTCGCGGTTGTAGACCAGGCTCACCTCGTCGTCCCCCTTGGCGGACAGCCCGACCGCGTCACCGATGCCGCCGAGAATGCGCGCGGCGAACCCCTTCCGCTCGATGTCCCGGACCGTGATGCGCAGCTCGACCGCATAGCGGGCCCGCCCGGTGGAGTCCGGCGCGAGGTTGTAGATCTCCCAGAGCAACGCGACCGGCGCATCAGGAGCGAACCGGCCCACGCTGGGTTCTACGAAGAAGTCCGTCCAGCGGCTGTACGCGGAGTCGTGCGGCGCGAGGCGGTTGGCCACCACGAGGTCCGACAGCATCAGGGAATCGGGGCCGTAGCGTCGCAGCGCGAGGAGGGACGTGCTGCGGGCGGCGCGTTCCACGCCTCCCAGCTCGGCTTCCACCCGCAGCAGGTACTCCGCCGGGACGAGTTCGAACCGGAAGGTGCGCCGCTCCACCTGGAGCGAGTCGCCCGTCTGGATGGTCTCCCGCCGCTGGTCGCGTCGCACGTCGCGCATGCGCCCGTCGCGGACGATGGCGGCAGTCGTGAGCGGGACCTGCTCCACGCCGGCCCCCCGCGCCATGTGGCCGATCGGCATGACGGAGAAGACCCCGAGCTCGGTGGTGGCGGCCCCGTCGCCCCGGAACTGCGCGAGCTGCACCAGAATCGTGTCCATGTCGGCGACCGCCGGGACGTTGTCGAATCGCACCGGGAAGAGATCGCGCTGCTCGTTGTACAACGCGCGAAAATCGCCGGAGAAGGTCGTGCGGGCGAAGCCCGGCGTCATCGAGAACATGAAGCGCAGCTGCACGGGGCGGTACACCCAGACGATCGTGTTGCGCTCGCTCTCAAGGCTCTCGAGCGCGTCCCGCTGGCTCTGCCGGCCGCGCCCGAACGCGGCCCAGATGTCCGGCGGCCCGTAGCGCAGATACACCGCCCCACGGTCCGTCTCATAGCCCTGCACGCTGCGGAACGGATCGGCCCAGCGGTGCATCACGTACGTGAGCCGCGCGTAGAACTCGATCTGCGCCTCGTTCACGGTCGCGAGGAGCAGCGGCTGGGACACCGCCCAGTAGAGCGAATCGAGCTGCGTCTGCTGCGCCGCCGTCATCCCCGCGAAGCGGGCCTGGTCGACCGACTTCAGCAGCAGGCCGAGGTTGCCGTACGGCGCCCGCTCGGCCGGCGTCATGCGTCGCAACGCCGTGTCGAACGCGGCCTGGCCGTCCGCCCAGCGGAGCGTGCGAACCAACGCCATGCCGAGCACCGCCCACGCGTTGCCGCTGTCGGGCACGGCGCGGACCAGCTGGCGGCCGAGCGCGACGGCCTCGTCCCACCGCTCTCCCTCTCCCAGCAGCACCGCGAGCAGGCCGGCCGCGTCGACCCGCCGCGGATCGGCGGCGAGCGCCGCGCGGAGGTACTGCTCGGCCTCGTTCCGGTCGTCGCCGCCCGGGTCACCGGGGTCGGGCTTGACCTGGCGGCGGAAGAAGTCCTCGACGTCCTTCCACTCGCCCATCATGACGCTTCCGTCGACCGCGATCGCATCCTCGATGAACAGGTAGCGGTGCGCGCGCTGCTCGTAGCGCTCCCACGCGATGCGCCCGCTGCGGTACTCGATCTCGGCCAGCTTCTCGCTGCCGAACTCGCGCGCCGCAGCGCGCGCGTTTTCCACGAGACCCGCCACACGCGCTCGCGCGAGCACGTTGTCCTCGGTGCGCAGCAGATCCGCCAGGGCCAGCCAGTACTTGCCACTGTCGGGCTGGATGCGAATCGCGGTCCGGAAGTGCTCCTCGGCCCGGCCCTTGTCGCTGCCCTGGAGCCACTGGCCGGCGCGGTAGTGGGACTCGGCGTCCTGCTGGTCGCGCTCGACCGCCGCCTCGCACGCGGCGATGGCGCCCGCCGTGTCGCCGCGGGTGGCCAAAGAGTCGCCGCACGCCGCCTGGGCGGCGAGCGGATGGGAGGCAAACGCGGCCACAACCGCGACGGCGATGGAGATCAGCGCGTGGCGCATGACCGGGAAATCTAGGGTCTTTGCGCGGGACAGGGGTCGCAGCGCGTCGGGGGTGCGCGGTCAATGAGGATCACCTTCTGGCTGGCCACGGATCGGCCGGTTCGCAGATCGGTGACCTCCACCTCGACCGTGTAGCTCCCCTCGGGCGCGTCCTTCAGCTCCACGGTGAGGTGCTCGACGTTCACCCCGTCGGGCGTCGCGTCCGCCGTGCGGGTGTAGCGCAGGGCGATGCGGTCATCCCCCTTGGCCGACAGCCCCATGGCGTCGCCCAGCCCCCCGATGATCTGGGCGATGGTCGAGCGGCGAGTGATCGACGCGATCGTGAAGCGGAGGTCGACAGCGTAGGAGACCTTGCCGGTGGAGTCCGGGGCGAGGTTGTAGGCCTCCCACAGCAGGCCCACCGTGTGTCCGGGCGTGAACCAGCCACCGTTGGGCTCGATCAAATAGTCGCTCCAGCGGGCGGCGGTGGAGTCCCGCGGCGCAACGCTCCCGGCGACCAGGAGGTCGGAGAGCATGAGCTCCGAACCGTGAAAGCTGCGCACCGCGAGCGGCTGCACGCTGCGAGCCGCCCGCACGTGCGCCGGGAGGTACGCCTCCACGCGCAGCACGTACGCGCCGGGCCCCATCGCGAGCCGCCAGCTGCGATGCTGCACCGTCGGCGTCGCGGCGTCCACGCGCACCGTCTCCGCGCGGCGATCCCGCAGCAGCTCGACACCCTGCTGGTCCTGGAGCAGCGCCCCCGACACGAGCGGCAAGGTCGCGAGCGGGAGGGACTCCGTCATGCGGCGCAGCGGCACCGCGCCAAACACCACGATCGCCGCGGAGTCGCCCGGGCCGCGGAACTGCGACGCCTGCACGGCGATGGTGTCCAGCGCCCGGATGACCGGGACGTTGTCGAACCGGGCGGGGCTCAGCGTCTGGTCCACGCGGAACGCCTCGCCGCTGTTGCTGACGAAATACGGATGCGCAAACCCCGACGTCTGCTCGAACACGAAGCGGAACTGTGGCAGCCGGTACAGCCAGATCACGGTCTGCGAGGCGTCGAGCACGCGCTCCACGACCAGGGTGTCCTGTCCCCCGGTGGGGTCCGCGCCAGGCAGCACGGCCCGGGCGTCCGGCGTCTGCACGATCCAGACGTCCGGCGGGCCGTAATGGACGTAGACGGCCCCCATGTCCGTCGCGTAGCCGCGGTAGCCGCGCCATGGGTCCGTCCAGCGGTGGTCGACGTAGGTCAGCCGGGCATAGAACTCCACCTGCAGCTCGTTTGTCTCGGTGAACGCAAGCGGCTTGGCCGCCTCCCAGTACACCGAGTCGTACGGCCCGCGGGCGGCGGCGGGCATCTGCTCCCAGCGGATGCTGTCGGCCTTGCGCATGATCCGCCCGATGTCCAGATACGGCGCGCGCTCGGCAGGGGTCATGCGCTCGAGCGCGGTGCGGAAGGCCACCTGCGCGTCGTGCCAGCGATTGATCCGCGCCAGGGCGAGGCCGGAGAGCGCCCAGGCCCGCCCGCTGTCGGGCGCGAGGCGCGTGACCTTGCGCGCCAGCGCGGCCGCCTCCTGCCAGCGATCGGTCTCCCCGAACACCACGACCAGCAGGCCGAGCAGGCGGCAATCGAGCGGCTGTGCGGCCAGGCCGTGCTGCAGCGCCTCCTCCGCGGCTGCGAGGTAACGCATCCCCATGCCGGAGGCCGCGGGCCGGACCGACTGAGTGACGTACTCGTCCCAGTATTTCCACTCAGCTTCCGCCAGCGGTACGACGGTGGGTGTCCCAGGGGACGCGCTGGTGTAGCGTCGCCCGTATTGCTGCCAGTGGTCCACGGCAAGGCGCGCCGCGCGGTACGCCGCTCCGGCAATCTCGACGGGATTCCCGCTGCGCTCGGCCGCCTCCCGCGCGCGGCCCACGGCTCGCGGCACCTGCACCAGCAGCGTGATGAGGTTCTGTGACCGGAAGTAGTCGGCCAGCGCCAGCCAGTAGCGGGCACTGTCTGGCGCGAACCGGGTGGCGTAGCGCAGATGCTCCTCGGCCTTGCGGCGGTCCGCGCTCACCGCATTGTCCCGGTCGACGCGTGCCAGATAGAGGAGCCCCAACCGGTAGTGCGCCTCCGCGTTGCGCTCCTGACGGGCGATCATGGCTTCGTAGGCGGCGATGGCCCCGACCGTGTCACCGCGCGCCACCAGCCGCTCGGCGTCCTCCAGCGTCTGCCCGGAGGCGGCAGACGCCGCGATCAGCAGGGAGGACAAGACGAGGAGCGCGCGCACGGGCACACCAGGACAGGGGGGACGAGCCAACCGCCAACATGAGCTACCCCGAGGCTACTTGCCAGATCCCGAATCCCGACCGTGATACTCCCAGCGGTCACGACGTCCGAGCGCGGTGGCCATCGTGGGGGTCGGCCGCCCGCTGGGCGCGGCGCGCGAAGCTACGGGACCTGATCCGGGCACGGGCCGCAACGTATCGGCGGTGCCCGGTCGACATGGATCACCTGGCGCCGGGTGACCGATCCGCCGGTGCGGAGATCCGTCACCTCCGCCTCGATCGTGTACGTCCCTTCCGGGGCATCCTTCAGGTCCACCGTGAGGTATTCGACGTTCACGCGGCTCGGCGTCGCGTCCGCCGTGTGGGTGTAGTGCAGCGCGATGCGGTCGTCACCCTGGGCCGTGAGCCCCATGGCATCGCCGATCCCGCCCACGATCTGCGCGAACACCGAGCGCCGGGTGATCGACTCGATCGTGAAGCGGAGGTCCACCGTGTAGGAAACCTGGCCGGCGTCGTTGGGCACCAGGTTGTAGACCTCCCACAGCAGGCCCACCGACTGCCCGGGCGTGAACCAGCCGCCGTTCGGCTCGATCAGGTAGTCGCTCCACCGGGCGGCGGTGGAATCGCGCGGTGCCACGCGCCCCGCGACCAGCACGTCCGACAGCATCAGCCACGAGCCCCAGAAGCTCCGCACCGCGAACGGCCGCACGCCGCGCGCCGCCCGGTCGTGCGCCGGGACGTGCGCCTCCACCCGCAGCACGTACTCGCCCGGCCCGATCGTGAGGCGCCAGCTGCGGTGCTGCACCGCGGGTGTCTCGGCGCCGAGGCGGACCGTCTCGGCGCGCCGGTCCCGCAGGAGCTCCACCCCACGCTGGTCCTGCAGCAAGGCCCCGGACACGAGCGGCACCGTCGCGAGCGGCAGCGAGTCCGTCATGCGGCGCACCGGCACCGCGCCGAACACGGCGACCTCTGTGGAGTCGGCCGGTCCGCGGAATTGCACCGCCTGCACCGGAATCGTGTCCATCGCCCGGTAGACGGGGACGTTGTCGAACCGCGCCGGGCTCAGCGTCTGATCCGCCCGAAACGCCTCGCGGCTGTCGCCCGCGAAGTACGCGCGCGCGAACCCCGGCATCTGCGCGAACACGAACCGGAACCGTGGAACGACATAGACCCAGACGCTCTGCGACCAGAAGTCCGGCGGCCCGTAGCGCACGTACACCGCCCCCATGTCGCTCTCCCAGCCGCGCACGCCGCGCCACGGATCGCTCCAGCGGTGGTCCACGTACGTCAGCCGGGCGTAGAACTCCACCTGCAGCTCGTTCGTCTCGGTGAGCGCGAGAGGCTGGGCCACCCGCCAGTACAGCGAGTCGAACGACTGACGCTCGGCGTCCGGCGTCTGCTCCCATCGGAGCCGGTCGGCTTTGCGCATGATCTGCCCGATTTCGCGGTACGGCGTGCGCTCGTCGGGGGTCATGCGCTCGAGCGCCGCTCGAAAGGCCTCCTGAGCTTCGTGCCAGCGATTGCCGCGGGCTAGGGCCAGGCCGTAGAGCGCCCACGCCCGGCCGCTGTCGGGCGCGAGCTTCGTGACCTTGCGCGCCAACGCGGCGGCCTCTTCCCAGCGGTCGGTCTCGCCGAACACCACGACCTGCAACCCGAGCAGCCGGGTGTCGAGAGGGCGTGCGGCCAGGCCGCGCCGGAGCGCGTCCTCCGCCTCTGCCAGGTACTGCTGGCCCTGGTCACGGGGGCCGGGGAGCACCGACTGCGTGATGAACTGCTCCCAGTCCTTCCACTCGGCATTCACCGACGGCACCACGACCGGTCCGCCCACGGAGGCGCCCCGGTAGCGCCGTCCGTACTGCTGCCACCGGTCCCAGGCGACGCGCGCGGTGCGGTACTCGGCTTCCGCGACCTCCGGCAGGTTGCCGGCGCGCTCCGCCGCGCGGCGCCCGCGCTCGACGAGCCGCGCCACCTGCGTGCGCAACGTGACGAGGCCTTGGGAGCGGAAGAAGTCGGCCAGCGCCAGCCAGTACCGCGCGCTGTCCGGGGCGAACCGGGTAGCGTAGCGCAGGTGCGCCTCGCCCCTGCGGCGGTCGTCGCTCACCGCGCCGTCGTCCCGGGCGCGCGCCAGGCGGAGGACGCCGGCTCGGTAGTGCGCCTCCGCGTTCCGCTGGTTCCCGGCGATCACGGCCTCGAATGCCGCGATGGCGCCGGCAGTGTCGCCGCGCGCCACCAGGCCCTCGGCTTCCTCCAGCGTCTGAGCCGAGGCGACCGATGCGAAGAAGGCGAGACAGGTGGGAATGACGACGAGGCGCATGACGGACCGGGCAGGTCGTGATCGAGCCAATATGCAGCTACCCCGAGATCACCGGTCAGGTCCGCGCAGGCCCAGGCTGATTACTCAGTCGAAGACGTTGCCCTGGCCACCACTCGGAGGAACGAAACCGAAGTGCCGGTACGCCGTCGCGGTGGCCTGCCGCCCGCGGGGCGTGCGGTGAAGGAAGCCCTGCTGGATCAGAAAGGGCTCGTAGACCTCCTCGATCGTCCCGGCGTCCTCGCCGACGGCGACCGCGATCGTGTTGAGCCCCACCGGGCCGCCGCCGAACTTCTCGATGATGAGTGTGAGGATGCGGGCGTCCATGTCGTCGAGCCCATACTCGTCCACGTTGAGCCGTGCGAGCGCCGCATCGGCCACGGCCCTGGTGATGGTGCCGTCCGCCTTCACCTGGGCGTAGTCCCGCACGCGCCGCAGCAGCCGGTTCGCCACGCGCGGCGTCCCGCGGCTGCGGCGCGCGATCTCGTCGGCGCCCACGGGATCGATGGCGACGCCGAGGATCCCGGCCGACCGTACGACGATGCGCGCGAGATCCGCCGCCGGGTAGTAGCCGAGACGCTCGACCACGCCGAACCGCGCCCGCATCGGCGGCGTCAGCATGCCGTACCGCGTCGAGGCGCCGATCAGCGTGAACGGCTCGAGCTCCATCGGGATCGTCTGCGCGTTGGGACCCTCCGCGATCCGGACGTCCACCCGATAGTCCTCCATTGCCGGATAGAGGAACTCCTCGAGCTGCGGGCGGAGGCGGTGGATCTCATCCACGAACAGGATGTCGCCGCGCTGCAGGGTGGTCAGCAGGCCGACCAGGTCGCCCGGTCGCTCGAGCACCGGCCCGCTCGTCGTGCGGATGTTGACGCCCATCTCGCGCGCGATCAGCATCGCGAGCGTCGTCTTGCCAAGCCCGGGCGGGCCGAAGAACAGCGTGTGATCGAGCGGCTCGCCGCGCTGCCGCGCCGCGTCGATCGCGATCTGCAGCCCTTCTTTCACCTGCTCCTGGCCGATGAACTCGTCGAGGCGCGACGGCCGGAGCGTGGTCTCCGCGGGCCGCTCGTCCGGCAGGGCGTCGGGGGTGGTGATCTCCCGGTGCGTCACGGCTTCGCGGTCGCCTGCCAAAAGGTGGGGCGGAGGTCCGGATGGATGACGTGCGGTGTGCGGCATGTCACGCAGCGGTCGACGGCCTCGGACGTGTCGGGAGGGACGAGCTTGCGGTTCGTCGCCCCGCAGCGGGTGCACTTCCATTCGGCGGTCGTCATGATCCCTTCGCGAGTGCCCGGAGGGCGCGACGGATGAGTTCGGTTGGGGCTGCCGCGCCCGCTTCCGCCAGGGCCGCGCGCACCGCCCGGTCGGCATCCAGCGCGCCGTAGCCGAGGTTCACCAGCGCCTGCACGGCCTGGTCCGTCGCCGGAGCCCGCGCGGGCGCTTCGCCCGGCGGCGTGAGGTCGCCCAGCTTGTCCTTGAGCTCGAGCACCATCCGCTCCGCGGTCTTCCGGCCAATCCCCGGCACGGTGCACAGCGCCGCCAGATCGCCGCCGCGCAGTGCCGCGACGACCCGGCCCCCGCCCAGCGTCGAGAGCAGGGCCAGCGCGATGCGCGGTCCGACGCCAGTCGCCCCGAGCAGTCGCTGGAACACCTGCCGCTCGTGCTCCCGGTCGAACCCGAATAGGAGCCAGGCGTCGTCCCGAACCACCAGCACGGTCCGGAGATCGACTTCCTCGCCTTCGGCCGGCATCCGCTCGAGCACGCCGAGCGGCACCGCCAGCTCGTAGCTGACGCCGCCCGCAGTCAGCACGACTACGCGATCGCCGGTCCGGGCCGTGAGCCGGCCACGCACGCCCGCGATCATGGCCGCCGGCCGGCGAGCAGCAGATAGGCCAGCGCGACCGCGACCCCATCGGCGGCGTCGGCCGGCGTCGGCGGGCGCTGCAGCCGGAGCAGTTGCTGCACCATGTAGCCGATCTGCGTCTTCGCGGCCCTGCCCCGACCCGCTACTGCCTGCTTCACCGTGGCCGGGGAGTACTCCGCGACCCGGATGCCCGCCTGGGCGGCGGCCAGCAGGATCACGCCGCGCGCGTGACTGAGCGTGAGGCTGCTCCGCACGTTCTTCCCGTAAAAGACGCTCTCGACCACCACGACGTCGGGCTGGTGCTGCGCGATCAGCTCCGTCACGCCGTCGTAGATCGTCCGCAGCCGGTCGGGCAGGGGGGCGCGCGCGGCGGTTCGCACGACGCCGCACTCCACGAGCCGGCCGGGTCGCCGCGCAACGGCCTCGAGCACCCCGTAGCCGGTCGCCGCCGTTCCCGGGTCAATGCCGAGGACGCGGCGGGTCACCCGCTGACCGCCGCGAGCGTCTCCGCGTCGATGTCGAAGTTGCTGAACACCTTGGACACGTCGTCGTGCTCCTCGATCGCCTCCATCAGACGCAGCAGTCTCTCGGCGTCGGCGCCCTCCACCAGCACGGTGCTCTTGGGGATCATCGCGATCTCGGGGTCGCGCGGGTCCAGCCCCCGGGCGCGGAGCGCCTCCGCCACCGCGTGCAACGCCGCCGGCTCCGTCGTGATCACGAACTGGTCGCCGTCCCGCTTGAGGTCGTCCGCGCCCGTTTCGAGCGCCGCTTCGAGCGCGGCATCCTCGTCGTAACGGGAGGCGTCGAGCCACAGCTGGCCGCGCTTGTCGAACATCCAGGCGACCGAGCCCGGACTCCCGACGTTGCCGCCGTGGCGCGAGAACAGGTGGCGGATCTCGGCAACGGTGCGGTTGAGGTTATCGGTCGTCACTTGGAGCAAGATGGCCGCCCCGCCGGGTCCGTAGCCCTCGTACGTCACCTCCTCGTAGACCACGCCGTCGAGCTCGCCCGTTCCCTTCTTGACCGCCCGCTCGATGTTGTCCGCCGGCATGTTGCCGGCCTTCGCCGCGTCGATCGCCGCCCGCAGGCGGGCGTTGCCGGCCGGATCCCCGCCGCCTTGGCGGGCCGCGATCGTGATTTCCTTGATGAGCTTGGTGAAGGCCGCCCCCCGCTTGGCATCAGCGACGGCCTTCTTGCGCTTGATCTGCTTCCACTTGCTATGGCCTGCCATGCGACTTCCCCACCTACTGAAGGGTCAACTGCAGAGTACTCAACAATATAGAGGCGCACCGACGGCCCAGCGAGGGCCGTGGCTTGCCCGGACCGGTCCTCCGAATGTAGCGTTCCCGCGCCATGCCCCGTCTGTCTGCCCTGGTTGTGCTGGTGGCGCTCGCTGCGTGTGGTGGCGAGCCCCCCGGCGCGTCCGCCAAAGCGTCTGCCGGCAGCACCTCGCCGGACTCCACCGCGTTGCTGGCCTTCCGCGGCGTTCCATTCATGTTCGGCGCGCGGTTCATCGCGACCTCGCACACCGGCGACGTCGCCGAGACGAAGCTCCTGATCGACGCCTCACCCGATTCGGTGGCGAACTTCTACCGGGTGGGATTGCTGCGCCGCGGCTGGAGCATCGCGAACGATGCGCGCGCGGCGGATGGGAGCGTCACGATCCTCGCGCGCGCGGCCGACCACCGGTCGGTCTGGCTCGTGATCGCGCCGGACTCCGCCGGCCGGGGCACGATCCTCTCGGTAGTCGGTACCAGACCGGTCGCGGACAGCACACCGCGCCGCTGACGACCGCCCACCGGCGCGGCTTGCCGGACGCCTCCCCCACGCACCCCACCGGTGGCCGCGTGCTCGCGGCCTACCTCGTGCTCTGCATCGTGTGGGGCTCGACCTACCTCGCGATCCGCGTGGGCGTGCGCGAGTTCCCACCCGCGCTGTTCGCCGGCACGCGCTTCCTGATCGCTGCGGCCGTCCTGCTGGGCGCGGTGCTCGGCCTCGGGCTCGGGCTGCCGGGCCGCGCCGCGGATTGGCGTACCAACGGCATCGTCGGCGTGCTGCTCCTGCTGGGCGGGAACGGCCTCGTGGTCTGGGCGGAGCAGTTCACGCCCTCGGGGGTCACCGCGATCTTCGTCGTCACGGTCACCCTCTGGATGGCACTGTTCGACGCGATCCTGCCCGGCAGCCGATCCCGGCCGACGCTCGCCCAGGGCGGCGGGCTGCTGCTCGGGTTTCTCGGGACCCTCCTGTTGGTGGGCGACGATCTCGGCGCCCTGCGGCAGGCCGACTGGCGCGGCCCGCTCGGGCTCACGACCGCGTCGATGAGCTGGGCGCTCGGCTCGGTCTACTCGACTCGTCACCCGACGCAGGGGAGCCCGTACGCCAACGCCGCCCTCCAGATGCTCGCGGGCGGTCTCGCGCTGACGCTCGTCGGCACGCTACGCGGCGAGTGGCCGCTGGTGCGACTCACGACGGGTGGCGTCGGCGCGCTTGCCTACCTCATCGTCCTCGGCTCGCTCGTGGGCTACAGCAGCTACGTGTACGTACTGCGCCACATGGCGCCGACGATCGTCGGGACCTACAGCTACGTCAACACGGTCGTGGCGGTCCTGCTGGGCTGGCTCATTCTGCACGAGCCGATCGTGCCACGCACGGGGCTGGCGATGGGCGTCGTCCTGGGGGCGGTCATATGGGTGAGGCGCGCCGGGCGGGTGGCGGCCGGGGACGGGTGACGGCACGCGCGACGGCCGCGTGTCCTCGCGCGGCCTACCGGTCCGGGTCAAGCATGTCTTCGAACCGCATCCAGGTCCGGTAGAAATACAGGTCGACGAACCCGGTCGGACCGTTGCGGTTCTTGTTGATGATCAGTTCGGTGGCGCCCTCCACGCCGCCGCCCGGCTGATACATCTCCTCGCGGTAAATGCTCAGGACCACGTCGGCGTGCTGCTTCACGGCGCCGAGCGCGCCGTAGTCGTCGAGCGTCGGCCGGGGGTCTTCGCGCTGCGCGCGGTGGACCGGCAGCTGGGCCACCGCCAGGCAGGCGACGCGGCGCGCGAGCGCGGTGGCTTTGAGCGCGCCCAGGGCTTCGGCCGCGTCCTCGTCGCGGGTGAGCCGCGCGCTCGGGGGAGGGAGCAGCTGCAGGTAGTCCACGATGACCAGGGCCGGATCACGCTGCCACGCGGGCTCGAGGACCGCATCGAATCCGCGGGCCGTCATGGGGTAGAGCGAAAGCGGCAGGTCACGCAGGCGGACCGCCGCCGCGCCGACCGCGGCCCGGCGTTCCTCGGACAGGACCGCCGAGCGCAGCTCGTCGATCGTGGCGCGCCCTTCGATGGCCAGGGCGCGCTCGAGGAGGCGGTCCGCGTCCATCTCGCCCGAGAACAGCGCGACCGTGTTCCCCGCCGCGGCGGCGCGCAGCGCGATGGCCAAGGCCAGCGCCGACTTGCCCGACCCGATGTCCCCGCCGAGCACCACGAGATCCCTGCGTCGGAGGCCGCCGCCCAACAGCCGGTCCAGGGAAGGAAAGCCCGTCGCCACGCTGTCGGGTGAGGGCGCGCCGTGTGGGTGGTCGTCCACCCGTCGGAGCAGGCCGTCGACCGACGGCCGCTCGCCTTCGCGCGGATCGCTCACCGCTCCCCCTCGTTCGTCGTGCGCCCGGCCCGCGCAGCGGCGAGCCCGAGGGCTTCGGCTGCCTGCGGGCCGACCGTCTCTCCGGCGGGCGCCACGAGTTGCTGTAGCGCCAGCGCCGAGCAGCGGGGTGTGCCTTCGGCCACCAGCCGGAGGGCCCCCGTCAGGGCGCGCCGCAGCGGCAGCGGCATCGACACGCTGCTCAGCCGTCGCTGGAGCAGTTCCACGCGCCGGCGGTGGGCGCGTGCCGTCACCGGGTCGGACGGGAGCACCGCTTCGGCCACGCGCGTAAACAGCCAGAGCGCGAAGATCCCGTTGCGGCCGGGGCCGCGCTCCTGTTGGGCGAGGGCGCCGACCAGGCGCTGCTCGGCTTCGGTCATCGGACTCCGGTCGCGACCGCGGCCGCGACTTCCTCAGGGGTGACCCCAATCATGCACCGGTGGTCGCCCCGCGGGCAGTAGGCGCCCCCGTACGGCGAGCAGGGTCGGCACGCCAGCTCCCGTTCCAGCACGAGGGCGCGGGCGCGATAGGGGAAGTAGCCCAGCTGGCGGGTGGTCGGACCGAACAGCGCGACGACGGGCGTGCCGACGGCGGTGGCCAGGTGCATCAGGCCGGAATCGTTCGCGACCACCAGGCGGGCCCCGCGCAACAGCGCGGCGGTGGGCCCGAGCGCGAGGCCGAACGCGTCCACCGCGCCGGGCACGTCCAGCAGGCTCCGTTCGTGCGCGCTCCCCACCCCAACGACCTGGCTGTGCTCGGCCAGGAGCCGACGCGCGAGGGCACGCCAGTGCACGGCCGGCCAGCGTTTCGTGGCGTGCGCGGCGCCGGGGGCCAGGGCCACGTAGGTGCCCGGCGGCGCGATCGCGGCGGCGCGGCACTCGTCTTCAAGGGACGTGCGGACCTCGGCCGGCCCGCCGTCGGGCACGACCGCGAGGTCGCGCGCCGCCCCGAAGTAGCGCTCGGCCGCGGGAACGGTGAGGCCGATGGCGTCGAGGCCCCAGCGAGTCAGCAAGGCGCGCCGAACGCGCTGCCGGGGAGGCGCGCGCCACCGTCCTCCGACCAGGGCGCGGAGCGCCCGAGCCCGGAGGCTCCCGTGCAGGTCGAGCCGATAGTCCCAGCGCGTGCGGCGCAGCGCGGCGTCGAGATCCCTCAAGGCCTGGCCGGGTCCGAGCGTCGCGAGCCCGGCGAGGTGCGGATTGTGCGCCAGGATCGGCGCGTAGCGCGCCTTCGTGACGAACGTGATCGCCGCGTGCGGGTGGGCGCGCCGCAACGCGCGCACCAACGGCGTCGTGAGGACGACGTCGCCCAGCGCGCCGAACCGGACGAGCAGGATTGTGGTGGACGGCACGGCCGCCGAATGTAGACGGTGGAGCGCGGGTGGGCCAGCGCGTCTGCCGGGCGGCGCCGCGCATCGGTAGCTTACGCACATGCCCCGACAACACACGATTCTCTGGGTGGACGACGAAATCGAGTCGCTCGAAGCCCACGTGCTGTTCCTCCGCGAGCGCGGTTTCGAAGTCGAGCAGGCCGCCAACGGGGAGGATGCGCTCGCGCTGCTGCGCGGCCAGACCTATGGCGTCGTGCTGCTCGACGAGCAGATGCCGGGCCGGCCCGGACTTTCCCTGGTCGGCGAGATCCGGGCGATCGACCCGGGGGTGCCGATCGTGATGGTGACGAAGAGCGAGGAAGCGGGCACCATGCGCGAGGCCATCGGGATCGAGCTGGAGGACTACCTGGTCAAGCCGGTCAACCCGCGCCAGGTGCTGAGCGTCGTGACCCGACTGGTCGAGGGCCCCCGCATCCGGGAGCAGCGCCTGGCGCGGGACTTCGTCACCCGGTTCCGCGAGCTCGAGGACCGGCGCGGGCAGACCCTCGGCTGGCGCGAGTGGATCGACCTGGTCGCCGAGCTCGCGCAGTGGGAGGTGCGACTCTCGGGGGGCGACCAGGGCGGCCTGCGCGAGGCGCACGAGGCCCTGCAGCGCAGCCTGCATCAGGATTTCGCGAGGTTCCTGACCACCGCGTACCCACGCTGGCTGGCGAACCCCGAGGGCGACCGGCCGCCCCTCTCCGTGGACGTGGTGAGCGAGTTCCTCGCCCCGCTGATCCGCCAGCACGGCTCGGCGATGTTCGTGGTGGTCGACTGCCTCCGGCTGGACCAGTGGGAGGTCCTCAAGGGCCTCGTCACCGAGCGGTTCGACGTGGAAGTGTCGTACTACTACAGCATCGTCCCCACGGCGACTCCGTACTCACGCAACGCCATCTTCAGCGGGCTGTTTCCTAGCGAGATCGCGCGCCGGCATCCCCAGTGGTGGGGGGATCGCGACGACGAGAGTCTGAATGCGCACGAGGCGGAGCTGCTCACCGAGCAGCTCGCCGACCTGCTCGGCAGCCCGACAGCGGTGCGCTATGCCAAGGTGTCGAGCACCATAGAGGGGGAGGAGCTGCTGCGGCAGCTGCCGGGGCACCTCGCGCAGCGCGGCGTGACGGCGCTCGTCTTCAACTTCATCGACCAGCTGACCCACGGCCGATCCGAGAGCGCCATCCTGTACGAAGTGGCCCGTGACGCGGCGGCGCTGCGCAGCCTCACGCGCACCTGGTTCGAGGACTCGGCGTTCATGCGCGCGCTGCGCGAGGCGGAGCGGCGATCGGTGCCGGTGCTGGTGACGACGGACCACGGGTCGATCCACTGCCACACGTCGGCGACCGTGTTCGCGAAACGCGACACGACGCAGAACCTGCGGTACAAGTTCGGCGAGGATCTGCGGCCGGAAGACCGGGAGGCGGCGGTGATGGTGCAGGACCTGCCCGCGTGGGGGCTTCCGCGGATGCGGCTGGGCGTGCGGCTCCTGATGGCGACCGGCGACCGGTTCTTCGTGTATCCCACCAAGCTGCGGGAGTACCAGGCCCGGTACCGTGGCTCGTTTCTCCATGGCGGCGTCAGTCCCGAGGAAGTCATTCTGCCGGTGGCGCTGCTGACACCCCGCAAGGCGGGCTGAGTGCGGGGCGCGCGGCGCCTGCTGCGGTTCCTGCGGTCCTATCGGGGGGCGTTCGCGGCGAGCCTCGTGCTCGGCGCGTGCGCGTCCGTGTTCGACGGGTTCACCTTCTCGCTGCTGATTCCATTCTTGCGCTTGCTGTTTGGCGCGGGTCCGCCCCTGGCGCAGGCGCCGAGCGCGCTCGAGCGGATCCTCGCGACGGTGGCCGGACCTTGGCTCGGCGGCGGGGACGCCGCCGCGGCGTTCGCCGCGGTGATGCTGCTCATCGCCGCGGGCATCGTGCTCAAGAACGTGTGCCTCTACGCCGCCGGCTACAGCGGCGTCCGTGTCCAGGAGGGCGTGATCCGGGACCTCAGGGTCGCCCTCTACGCGCACGTCCAGCGCCTCGGGCTGCCGTTCTTCGGCGGGATCAAGGGGGGGCAGCTCGCGGCCCGGGTGCTGAGCGATGCGGAGCAGACGCGCGGCGCGGTGCAGGGCATGGCGCAGGCGCTGCGCAGCGCGGCCCTCGTCACCGTCTACCTCGCGATTCTCTTCGCCCTGTCGTGGCGACTCGCACTCGTGGCCCTGGTGCTCGCCCCGGCACTGGCCCTGGTGATGCGCCCCGTGCTGCGGGCGGTGCGTCGCCGCGCCGCCGAGGCGCTGGATCAGCGCGGCGAGGTCGCGGCGGTCGCGGTGGAAACGGCGGCCAACGCGCGACTCGTCAAGGCCTCCGCCGGCGAGCCTCGGGAGCACCGGCGGTTCCTGGCAGCCGCCACCGCCACGATGCGCGGCACGCTGCGCGCTCAGCGCGCGGCCTTGCTGGCGAGTCCGCTGAGCGAGACCCTCGGGGCAGGCGTCCTGGTCCTGCTGCTCGTGCTGAGCGGTCCGGGGGGTGGGGCCGGACTCCGCCCCGAGCTGTTCGTCACGTTCGTCGCGGTGACCCTGCGGCTGCTGTCACCCATGAAGGCGCTGGCGCAATTCCCTGCGCTCATGGCCGAGGCCCTCGCCGCGGCGGATCGCGTGTTCGCGGTGCTCGACCGCCCGCCCGAGGATGCGGACCCGCCGGGCGCGCTGACGTTCCACGGGTTGCGTGACGCGCTGGAGTTTCACGGCGTCTGGGTCGCCTACGAGCCGGGGGAATGGGCGCTGCGCGACGTGACGCTGCGGATCGCCCCCGGCGAGGTGGTGGCGGTCGTGGGGCCGTCCGGCGCGGGCAAGTCCACGCTGGTGGATCTCCTGCCGCGCTTCGTCGAGCCCACCCGGGGCGCGGTCCTCGCGGACGGCGTTCCGCTGCGGCGCTACAGCCGCCGCTCGCTGCGCGCGGCCCTCGGCATCGTCGGGCAGGGCACGGTGCTGTTCAACGACACCGTGCGGGCCAACATCGCGTACGGCGACCGCGCCGACGCGAGCGACGCGGCAATCGAGGCGGCGGCCCGGGCCGCCAACGCGCACGCATTCGTCATGCGGCTTCCCGCCGGGTACGACACGGTGCTGGGGGAGCGGGGCGAGCGGCTGTCCGCGGGTGAGCGACAGCGTATCGCCATCGCGCGCGCGCTGCTGCGTGATCCGCCCGTGCTGATCCTCGACGAGGCAACCGCGGCCCTCGACGCGGAAGCGGAGCGCGAGGTGCAGCAGGCCGTGGCGCGCCTGATGGCGGGCCGCACGGTGCTGATGATCGCGCACCGGCTCGCCACGATTCGCGGCGCCGACCGCATCGTGGTGCTCGAGGGGGGGCGAGTGGTGGAAACGGGCTCGCATGAAGCCCTGGTGGCCGCGGGCGGTCTCTACGGACGGCTGCACGAGCTGCAGAGCCTGTAGCAGCCTCCCTACGGCCGCTCCACGAGGATCGCCCCCGTCGGGCATTGCGTCACGCACAGGCCGTCCACCGGCGACCAGATCGGCGTGGCGTCCGTGACGAACGCCTTGCCGGTGTCGTCCAGCCGGAACTGGCCGGGCGGTCCCTGAATCACGCACGCGCCGCAGCCCACGCAGAGCTCGCGGTCGATCTGCACGCGCACGCGGCGCCCGGGGTACACCCCGGTTGCGTCGGCGGGCGGCAGGGCGTTGGGCGCGTCGAGCACTTCGTGCGCGGCGCGGTAGCCGGCCTCGATCAGCTCGGCGTTGTGGCTGAACGACAGCAGGTCCACGTGCCAGACCCGCGGCCGGACGTAGAGCAGGGGCGGGCGCCGCCAGGCGCGGAGCGCGGTCTCGTCCATGCGCTGGACGCCGATCTCGGTGGCCCGGGCGTACACCGCCGCGAACCCGGCGTGGTGCACCGCCACACCCTCGCGGCCGCGGCCGGACACGTCCACCGCGATCGCGAGGTCGCGATCGTCCGCCGCCGCGGGGTGGACCGGCAGATTGGCCGCGGCCGCGCCGTCCACGAAGTACCGCCCGGCGATCTCGTGGGGCGGCAGGAATCCGGGCATGGTGCAGGACGCGATCACCGCGTCGGCGACCCGGACGCGGCGCAATCCCGGCCGCCCCCAGAAGACCTGGGTGCCGGAGTTGATGTCGACGGTGTTCACCACCAGTGCATGGTCGAGCTCCTCGAACGTGATGTCCCCGAGCATGCCGCGCACGAAGTCGGCGAGCGGCTCGCTGCGGTAGATGCCCGGTGCCCGCAGCCGCATCAGGGCCATGTCGCCGTGGGCGACCTGGAACAGGTCCCGCCGCCTGAGCTGCAGCGCGACGTCCTGCATGTCCGCCACGGACATCCCGGCGCACCATCCCGCCGCCACCAGCGAGCCGACGCTCGAGCCCACGATCTCCACCGGCACCAGGCGGTGCTCATCCAGCGCATGGAGCACGCCCACGTGGGCGAGCCCGCGCATCCCCCCTCCGCCGAGCACCAACGTGAACCGCCGCGTCGCCGCCACGGCCGCCTCCTGAACGTGTTGGTCGCCGGATAACGTAGCCGGCGTCGCGCCGGCCGCCAGCGTGATAGGTTTCAGCCCCATGAACGCTGCCGCCGCCTTCGGGCAGATCCGCGCGCGCGAGTTCCCGTGGACCGCGGACCACGTCTACTTCAACAACGCGTCCGTCGGGCCGCTGCCAGAGCGCACCCAGCAGGCGATCGCCCGGATCGCCGCCAAGCGCCGCGAGCCGTATCTGTTCGAGGAGCGCGAGTTTCCCGAGATGCTGGCCGCGGCGCGCGAGGCGGTGGCGCGCCTCGTGGGGGCCGATCGGACGGAGATCGCGCTCGCAGCAAACACGAGCTATGGGATCAACATGGCGGCACAGGTGCTGCCGCTCCGCGCGGGCGATCGCGTGCTCGTCCCCGATGGGGAGTTCCCCGCCAACGTCTACCCGTGGCTGCTGCTGCGGCGGCACGGCGTCGACGTCGAGCTGATACCGCGGACGGCCGGCGGCTGGCCGGACGAGGAGCGCCTGCTGGCGGCGCTGGACGACCGGCGCGTGCGGGCCGTGGCGGTCTCGCTGGTCCAGTTCTCCAGCGGGTACCGCATCGACGTCGGGCGACTGAGCGCGGCCTGCCGCGCCCGGAATGTCTACCTCGTGGTCGACGCGATTCAGGGGCTCGGGCAGCTGCCGTTCGACGTGCGCGAAACTCCGGTGGACCTGCTCGCCAGCGGCGGCCAGAAATGGCTGCTCGCGCCGTGGGGATCGGGGTTCCTCTACGTCCGCCGCGAGTTGATCGCCGAGCTCATGCCACGGTTCACCGGGTGGCTGTCGTTCCGGGGGACGGACGATTTCTCGCGACTCACCGACTACGACGTCACGTTCCACGCCGACGCGCGGCGCTTCGAGCTGGCGAGCCTGCCCTATCAGGACATGGCGGGGATGACCGTGAGCCTCGAGCTGCTGCGTGAGGCCGGCACGGACCGGATTGCGGCCTACCTGCGGAGCCTGCGCGCGCCGCTCACTGAGCGGGCGACGAGCGGCGCGTTCGACATCGTCTCGCCGCTCGACCGGGCGCACGACTGCGCCATCTGGTGCGTGCGCACGCGGGACGTGACGGCGGCCTTCGGACGGCTGCGCGAGGCGGGGGTGAAGTGCGCGCTCCGGGAGGGCAACATCCGACTTTCGCCGCACTTCTACAACACGATCGACGAGGTCGAGCGGGTCGCGACCCTGCTCGCGGCGCGATGAGCGGCGATTGCGTGTTCTGCCGGATCCTGCGGGGTGACGCGCCTGCCGCGTTCGTCTACGAAGACGAGCAGATCGCCGCGTTCCTCGACCTCTACCCCGTGCACGCCGGCCACACGCTCGTGGTCCCGAAGACGCACATCGAGGATCTCGTCACCTGCCCCGGGGACCTCGCAGGCCGGCTGTTCGCGGTGTCCGGCCGGCTGGCGCCCGCCGTCGTGGCGGCCGCGGGAGCGGACGGCTTCAACGTGTGGACGGCCAACGGACGTGCCGCCGGGCAGACGGTGTTCCATCTGCACCTGCACGTCCTGCCCCGCTTCCGGACGGATGCGTTCGGCCTGCGGTTCCCGAAGGACTATCCGCGGGAAGCGGACCGGTCGACGCTGGACGCGATGGCGGCGCGGATCAGGGAGCGGGCGTGAACACGAAGCTGTGCTTCTTGCCGCGCTGCACCCAGTAGTACCCGCCCGCGAGCGGCGGGCCCGTCACCGCCGCATCGGTCACCCGCCTGCCGTTCACTGCGATGCCGCCCTGCGCGATCTGCCGGCGCGCGTCGCCGCGCGACGTCACGAGGCTCGTGCGCGCCACCAGGTCCAGCACGGGCGCGTCGGCGGTGATGTCGCCCGGCAGCGCCGCGTGCGGCAGCTCCGCCGCGAGCATGGCCCACGTCCGGGGCGCCGCCCGGTCGGGATCCAGCTCGCCGAACAGCACCCGGCTCGCCTCGGCGGCGCCCGCGGCCGCGGCCGCCCCGTGCACCAGGTCCGTCACGTCGGCGGCCAGCGCGCGGTGCGCGGTGCGTGCCCCGGGATCGCGCAGCTGCTCCGCCATGAGTTGCGCGATCCCGTCGCGATCCCGGTGCGTGAACGTCTTGAGGTGGCGCTCGACGTCGTGGTCGTCGACGTTGATCCAGAACTGGTAGAACTGGTATGGCGACGTGAGGGCGGGATCGAGCCACACGCTCTGGCCCTCGCTCTTGCCGAACTTGGTGCCCGCCACCGTCGTGATCAACGGGGCGGACAGCCCGTGCGCCTCGCGGCCCACGACCCGCCGGATCAGCTCGATCCCCGCCGTGATGTTGCCCCACTGGTCGCTGCCGCCCAGCTGCAGCTCGCAGCCATGGCGGCGGTACAGTTCGAGGAAGTCGTACGCCTGGAGGAGCATGTAGCTGAATTCGGTGTAGGATATCCCGGCCTCCAGACGACCGCGCACCGATTCCTTCTGCAGCATGTAGCCGAGCGTGAAGTGCTTGCCGATGTCCCGCAGGAAGTCCACCAGGTGGAGTCCCGTCAGCCAGTCGGCATTGTCCACCATGCGCGCCCCGCGCGCGCCGTCGAAGTCGAGGAAGCGCTCGAACTGGCGTCGCTGCCGTGCCGTGTTCTCGGCGACCTGCTCCGCGCTGAGCAGCGGCCGCTCGGCGCGCTTGCCGCTCGGATCCCCGATCAAGCCCGTTCCGCCACCGAGCACGACGACCGGCGTGCCGCCGGCCCGCTGCAGCCGCGCCAGCAGCATCAGCGGCACGAGGTTGCCGACCTGCAGGCTGGGAGCCGTGGGGTCGAACCCCACATACCCGGTGATCGGCCCCTGTGCCAGCCGCCCGGCGATGCCGGGGGTCTGGTCGTGCGCGAGACCGCGCCACGTGAGCTCGTCGAGCAGCGTCGTCATCTGGGAGGCCGTGGGTCGAGTGACAGGAACCCTAGCCCAACGGCGTGCGCGCGTCCAGCGGCGCGCGTCGCTGGCACGGCGTCCGGGACGCCGCTAGGTTACGCGCAATGACCTTCGTGCAGTCGCTGGGGCGGACGGCCCGCCGATGGTGGACGCGGTTCGCGCGATCCCCTCGCGCCCAGCAGCGCGCCCTGATGGGCACGCTCGGCGTCTGCGGGCTCGTGGGGGGGGTCGCCTGGGGCTCGTGGACGCGGGCATGCGCCGGCGGGAACTGCCCGTCGATCGGCGCGCTCGACGCCTACCGCCCCACGGAAGCGCTCAAGATCTACGCCGCCGACGGCCGCCTGATCACCAGCCTCGGCCTGGAGCGACGCACCGTCGTGCGGCTGGACGAGCTGCCGCCGGCCCTGCCCGCCGCGTTCATCGCGATCGAGGACAAGCGCTTCTTCGAGCACCACGGCATCGACTACCGGCGGTTCTTCGGAGCCCTCGCGACGAATCTCGTCCAGCGGCGCTTCGCCGAAGGGTTCTCCACCCTGACCATGCAGCTCGCCCGCAACGTGTTCAGCGAGAAGCTGCCGAGCACGAAATCGCTGACGCGGAAGCTCCGCGAGGTCCGCGTGGCGCTCGAGCTGGAGCGGACGTATCCCAAGCGAAAGATCCTCGAGCTGTATCTCAACCAGATCTTCCTGGGCGGCAGCGCGTACGGCGTGGAAGCCGCGGCGCAGACCTACTTCGGCAAGCCCGCGGCGAGGGTGAACGTGGCGGAGGCGGCGCTGCTGGCCGCGATCGGCAACCAGCCGAACTACTATGAGCCGCGGCGCCATCCCGACCGCGCCTTGCGGCGGCGCAACCTCGTGCTCACCCTGTTGCGCGACGAGGGGTATCTGAGCCGCGCCGACGCGGAGCGGTGGAAGGCATATCCCATCGCCCTGAGCTCCCGGCAGGATTTCGGCGAGCTGGCGCCGTATTTCGTCGAGTGGGTCCGCCAGCAGGTCTACGCCCGGTTCGGCAGCGGCACGTTCGAGCGGGGCTACCGGGTCTACACCACCCTCGACCTCGACATGCAGCTCGCCGCCGAGCGCGCGCTCGAGGACCAGCTGCGGGCGATCGAGGGTGGGGCGTTCGGCGTCTACATGCACCTGTCATACCAGAACTACCTCGAGCGCGGGCCGGCGCCGGGCGATCACGTCAACACCCCGTACCTGCAGGGCGTGCTGATCACGCTCGATGCGGACTCGGGCTACGTCCGGGCGATGGTGGGCGGCCGGGATTTCGAGGATTCGAAGTTCAATCGCGCGACCCAGGCGCGCCGCCAGGCCGGGTCCACGTTCAAGCCGTTCGTGTACGCGGCGGCGATCCGGGCCGGCATCCCGCTGTCGCACATCATCGACGACGCCCCGATCAGCCGCCTCGAGCCGGGCGACACGATGCCGTGGGAACCGCAGAACTACGAAGGCGACTTCCGCGGCCCGATGACCCTCAGGCGCGGACTCATGCTGTCCCGCAACCTGGTCGCGATCCGCCTGGGGCTGGAGCTCGGCGTGCCGGCGGTGCGCGGCGAAGCCCAGCGGTTCGGGATCTCGACCCCGGTCCCCACCTACCCCTCAATGTTCATCGGCTCGGCCGACGTGATCCCGCTTGAGATGGTGTCCGCCTTCACCGCGTTCGCGACCTTGGGCCTGCGGGCGGCGCCGCTCGGCATTCTGCGCGTGGAGGACGGCAACGGCGAGATCGTGTGGCAGCCCCAGGTCCGGCGCGACCGGGTGATGGATACTCCGCCGGCCTGGCTGCTCACCAGCGTGCTGAAGGACGTCGTGGACCACGGAACTGCGTACTCCGCCGTGCGGGCGCAGGGCGGCTTCCGGCTGCCGGCGGCGGGCAAGACCGGCACCACCAACGACGGCACCGACGTGTGGTTCATCGGCTTCACGCCGGAGCTGGTGACCGGCGTCTGGATCGGCCTCGACCAGCCGCAGAAGATCAAGGCCCGAGCGGCGGGCGGCGTGCTGGCCGCGCCGGCGTGGACGACCTACATGACCGACGTGTACGAGCGCCGTCCCGCCCCGGCCGACTGGCGGCGGCCCGATGGGCTGATCAACCGCGCGATCGACAACACGACCGGCTACCGGTTCACCGATTTCTGCCCGCCGCAGACCCGCGACTTCGAGTGGTTCCTGCCCGGGACCGAGCCCACGGAGTTCTGCCCGATCCACTCGCCGTTCCGGGCGGGGATCAGCCTGCGACCCGGCCCCGGCCACCCGGCGGGACGCTGAGCGCTGGCCGCCCGGAAGCGCTACTCGCGGAAGAACAGGGGATAGATCGGATTCTGCCCCGCGACGTCGAGCAGCGGCTGCACCCGGGCCGCGCCCGGCGAGACGAGGTAGAGTGCTTGCCGGTTCGCCCCGGCCACCGTCTGGGCGCCGAGCACGAGCGTGTTGCCGTCCGCGGCGAGCGCGTAGGTCGAGAACTCGCCGATCCCCAGCTCCACGTGCCCGTCGCCGATCGGCGCCATCAGCGCCTGGTAGAGCTCCACGAGCGGGACCGCCGGTGCATCCGGGTCGATCCGGCCCACCACCAGCGTGTCCGGGCCGACCTCGGCCACGCGCACGAACGCCATCACGATGCCGGCGTCGGTCCAGCGCGGCCACCCGAAGATCGGGCGGGTGATCACCCGGGCGACCCCCACCGCGTCGGTCCGCATCCGGCTCGGGTCGGAGCGGAAGACCTGCGTGATGAACAGCGAGAGCGGAGTGACGCCGAACACCACCACGCGGTCGTCGTCCGGATCGAGCAGTGGGGGGAGAGCCGGGTCGATGTTGCCGTAGGGCAGCGTGTCGACGCGGTGGTTCGCGCGATCGTACACCAGGATCGCGCGGTCCGGGTACGAGACCAGCGCGACGAGCGCTTCGTCAGGAGAGAACGAGGCGAGCGAGAGCAGCGCCGGGGCGGGGTAGATGATCGTGTCGACCCGCTCGGGGTGCTCGAGGGTCGCCAGCACGACCGCGCCCCCGTTGAGCAGCACGGCGATGCGCCCCACGGAGCTCGCGCCGATCGGGACCGTGCCGGGCGCGGCCGGCGTGAATGGGCCGGCGCTGGTGCCGTCGGTGTTGAGCAACAGGTTCTCGCCGGTATCTTGACGGTGGAACAGAATGGTGCGGACCGGCACTCCCGACGGGGGGGCCGTCCCTTCGCCGCACGCGCTGAAGGCCAGGATCGGCACGAGGCCGGCGGCCGCCACCACCCGTCGGTACGTCATGGGGAGAGAATTACGTCCGCTTCTCGCATCCGTCAACGACCATGAAATCGCAGCGACACACCGCCATCCTCGCACTCGTCCGGCGCCACCGGATCGAAAGCCAGGAGCGCTTGCGGGAGCTCCTCCGGGCCGAAGGGTTCGAGGTCACGCAGGCCACGCTGTCCCGCGACATCCGCGAGCTCGGGCTCGCGAAGGTCGGTGATCCCGCCGGCGGCGCGCACTATGCGGCGCCGCCGGCGGCCGATCCGGTCCACCCGTCGCTCGAGCAGCTCGTGGCGACCCTCGCGCTGGCGGTCGACGGGGTGGGGCCACTGCTCGTCGTCCGGACCCCCGCGGGGAGCGCCAACGCGCTGGGCATCGCGCTCGATCGGGCGGCGTGGCCGGGCGTCGTGGGCACCATCGCCGGGGACGACACCCTCCTCCTGGTGACGCGCAGCCCGGCTGCCCGCCGCCGGGTCGCCGCCCGTCTCGCCGCGCTCGCCACCGGCCCTTGAACGACCACCCCCGCGAATGTATGCTTATGCACCTCACTGCATAATCATACGGAGCGGCGATGCGGGGACTGATCGTGCTGTCGTACTCGGGCGGGCTGGACACGTCGGCGATCGTGCCGTGGCTGAAGGACACCTACGGCGCCGACGTACTGTGCTACACCGCCGACGTCGGGCAGGGCGTGGGCGAGCTCGGCGGCCTCGAAGCGAAGGCGGTGCGCTCCGGCGCGGTCGGCTGCGTCGTCGAGGACCTGCGCGAGCAGTTCGTCACGGACTTCGTGTTCCCGACCCTCCGCGCCGGTGCCGTGTACGCCCGCACCTACCTGCTCGGCACGTCGATGGCCCGCCCGCCCATCGCCGCCGGACAGGTGGCCGCCGCGCGGCGCGCCGGCGGCACCGCGCTGGCGCACGGCTGCACCGGCAAGGGTAACGATCAGGTCCGCTTCGAGCTGACCTACCAGGCCCTCGCCCCGGACCTCGACGTGATCGCCCCATGGCGGGAGTGGCAGTTCCGCGGTCGCGAGGACCTGATCGGCTACCTGAAGGAAAAGGGCATTTCGGCGCAGGTGTCGGAGGAGAAGCCGTTCAGCCGCGACCGCAACCTGTGGCATTGCTCGCACGAGGGCGGCATGCTCGAGGACCCGGCGGCCCCGCCCCCGGCGGACCTGTTCCTCTTGACCGTGGACCCGGCTGAAGCGCCCGACGATCCCGAGGAGCTGGTCATCGGCTTCGAAGCTGGCACGCCGGTGAGCATCAACGCCGTGCCGTACGATCCGGTGGCGCTCATCGAGTACCTCAATGATGTCGCGGGCGGCCACGGGGTCGGCCGGGCCGACGTCGTGGAAGACCGACTCGTCGGCATGAAGTCGCGCGGCATCTACGAGACCCCCGCCGGCACCGTGCTGCGCGCCGCCCATCGCGAGCTCGAGCAGCTCGTGCTCGACCGTCGCACCCTCGCGCTCAAGGATCTGGTGGCGTCCCGCTACGCCGATCTGGTCTACGAGGGACGCTGGTGGACCACCGAGCGGGAGGCGCTGGATGCGCTCGTCACCGTGACCCAGCGGGCCGTCACCGGCACCGCGCGGGTCCGGCTGTTCAAGGGGACTGCCACGGTCATCGGTCGCGAGAGCCCGTTCTCCCTCTACCAGCCGCAGTACGCCACATTCGAGGCGGACGCCGTCTACAATCACGCCGATGCCGCCGGATTCATCCGGCTGTTCGGCCTCCCCATCCGCATCGGGGCCGAGGTCCAGCGCCGCGCGGCGGCGGACGTGACCGTCACCTGATGCCGGACCGGCCCACGGCCTCCCCGAGGACCGGCGCCGCCGGCCCGTCGCATCAGATGTGGGGAGGCCGGTTCGCCGCCGGCCCCGCGGCGGCGCTGGACCAGCTCAACCGCAGCCTCCCGGTGGATCATCGACTTTGGCCGCAGGACGTCAGCGCCGCCCGCGCCTGGGTCGGGGCCCTCGGCCTGGCAGGGGTGCTCGACGCAGAGGAAGTGAAGCTGCTCGCGGGCGGGCTCGAGCGCGCCACCGAGCGGCTCGCGGCCGGCGCCGCCCAGGACGCCCCCGACGAGGATGTCCACACCCTCGTGGAGCGCCTGCTGTACGAAGCGGTGGGGCCCGTCGCCGGCAAGCTCAATACGGGGCGCTCCCGCAACGATCAGGTCGCCACCGACCTGCGACTGTGGACGCGCGACACCCTGGCAGAGCTCGACGCCGGGATCGCGGCGCTCGGGCAGGCCCTGTGCGCGCAGGCCGCCGACGGGGTCGACCTCCTGTTGCCGGGGTACACCCACGGCCAGCGCGCCCAGCCAGTGCGTTGGGGCTACGTGCTGCTCGCCCACGCCTGGCCGCTCACCCGTGACCGGGCTCGCCTGGCGCAGGCCGCCGACCGGCTCTCGGAGCTGCCACTCGGGTCGGGCGCCGTGGCGGGATCCGGCATCCCGGTGGATCGGGAGCGCCTCGCGCGTGAGCTCGGGTTCGCGCGCGTCGCGCCCAACGCGCTCGACGCGACCGGCGACCGCGACTTCGTGGCGGAGTGCCTGTTCGGTCTGACACTGCTCGCCACCCACGTCTCGCGGCTCGCCGGGGAGCTCGCGACCTACGCCTCGGCCGAGTTCGGGTTCATCCGGCTCGCCGACGAGTTCTGCACGGGCTCGAGCCTCCTGCCGCAGAAGCGGAACCCCGACGTGCTCGAGCTGGCGCGGGCCAAGGCCGCGCGCACGCTCGCCGATCTGGTGGGCCTGCTGGGGACCCTCAAGGGCCTGCCGGCCGGCTACAGCAAGGACCTCCAGGAGGACAAGACATACCTGTTCGATGCCGTGGACACGATGGCGGTGGTGCTGCCCGCCGTGCGGGGCGCGGTGGCCACGCTGCGGCCCGTGCCCGAACGGATGCGTGCCGCGCTCGATCCCAGCCTGCTCGCCACCGATCTGGCCGACGGGCTGGTGCTGCGCGGAGTCCCGTTTCGGGAGGCGCACGGGCTGGTGGGGCGACTGGTCAAGGCGGCCGAGGAGCTCGGCGCGCCGGTGAGTGCCGTGCCGGGCGTGCGCGCGGCGGCGATTCATCCGGCGATCCCCGATCTGCTGGCTTCCCTTGGCGACTGGGAGGCGTCGGTGGAGCGGCGCGCGACCGCCGGGGGGTCGTCCCGTGAGGCCGTGGGCCGCCAACTCCGCGAGCTTCAGGTGCTCTTCGGCCGGCCCGCGGCCCCAGTGACTTGAGCCGCGAGCGCCACCCCGCGAACGCGCGCCGCTTGCACGCCCGTTGTACCGCCCGCTAAACTGAATGCGTCACGGACGTCCCGTCTGGCCGCGGAGCCCGGCGGGTTTCTTCATACCTGTCTGCTATGCACGCGCGCTGTCTTGCTCTCAATGCATCGTTCGAGCCGCTCACCATGGTCCCGGTGCGGCGCGCGCTGCGCTTGGTGATCGACGGTAAGGCGGAGATCGTCGAGTCGGATCCGGGGCGTGTGGTGCGGAGCTCCACGATGGCCGTGCCGCGCCCGGTCGTCATCCGTCTGGTCCGGTTTGTCCACGTCCCGCGCCGGTTCCGCCGCCAGGTGACGAACACCTTCCTGTTTGCGCGTGACGAGTACCGCTGCCAGTTCTGCAGCCGGAACGCGATGGACTTCCGGCATCGCGAGTGCCTCACCCGCGATCACCTCGTCCCGATCTCGCGGGGCGGCACCAACGACTGGACCAACGTGGTGACGGCCTGCTCCACCTGCAACACGCGCAAAGGCAATCACCTGCCCGACGAGTGCGGCATGTACCCCGTGCGGCCGCCCACCGAGCCGCACTTCGTCCACCTCACCTGGGCCGTGCGCCGGCTCACGCCCGTGCAGGCGAAGTACATCCGGATGTTCTACGGCGAGGAGACGCTCGCGACGTTGCGGGGACTGTAGCCACTCGTCGGCCAGCCGCTAACTGCGGCCGAATGCCCAATGTCCAAAATCCCCCGCAGGGCGGCCAACGGCTGACGGCCAACGGCGTTATGAAGACCCACACTCACTATCTCTGGTTCACGACTGGGCGTCGCCAGGAGATCATCGACATCACGGACGCGGTGGCCGAGCAGGTCCGGTTGGCGGGAATACGCGAGGGCATGGTGCTCGTCTCGGCCATGCACATCACCGCCTCGGTCTTCGTGAACGACCACGAGTCCGGGCTGTGGCAGGATATCCTCGAGTGGCTCGAGGGAACGATCGCGCCGTGGGACCCGACCCGGTATCGCCACAATGAGACCGGGGAGGACAACGCCGCGGCCCATCTGCGCAGCCTGACCATCGGGCACGAGGTGATTCTCCCGGTGACCAACGGCGTGCTCGATCTCGGTCCCTGGCAGCGGGTGTTCTACGGAGAGTGGGACGGCAGGCGGCGCAAGCGCTTGGTGGTGAAGGTGATGGGTGAATAGCGGAGGTGCGCTGGCGGCGCTCCATTGAGGAATCCCCTAAGTCCGTGTAGCTTCAAAGGTTCCCCGCAGTAGAACGGGGGGAGGGCCTTTGACGACGTACCACCTCGCCGAGTCGTTTGCGCAACAGGTTGCCCGAGAGGGGGGCCGGGAGTGCCTCGTTTCGGCCACGCGGCGCATGACCTACGCGCAGGTGGATACCGAGGCCGTGGCGCTGGCGGTTGCACTGAGTGAGCTCGGGATCGGCGAGGGGCATCGCATCGCGATCGACCTCCCGAACGGCCCCGAGTGGGTCGTGACGCTGCTGGCGGCCGCCCGGTTGGGCGCCGTCGTGGTGCCGGTGAATCCCTCGGTGGGATATCACGAGCTGAAGTATGAGCTGCGGCACGCCGAGGCGGTGATCACCGTGGCGGCGCAGTCGGCGGGCGAGTTCGAGTACCTCGAGACCTTCGAGGAGTTGTTCGCCGACCTGCCCGACTTGCGCTATCTGGTCACGGTCGGTCCGGACGAGATGTGGTACGATGACCGGATCTTCCAGTTCGCGGATCTCGTGGCCCGGGGCCGGCGCCAGCGGTCGGCCACGTTCGTGGTCCGCGATCCCGGGGCCACGCCGCTTGCCCTGATCTACACGTCGGGGACGATGGGCAAGCCGAAGGGCGTCGTGCTGACGCACCGCAATCTGGTGCAGACGGCGCTGCTGACGGCGGACGTTCTGGCGCTGCGCCCCGATGATCGGGTTTGCAGCGCCGTTCCGCTGTTCACGGTGTTCGGCGCCCACGTGGTGCTCACGACGGTGCTCTCGGGCGCCACGCTGGTGCTGCAGGACCGGTTCGAGCCCGCCGCGGCACTGGACCTGATCCAGCGGGAGCGCGCCACCGTCGTTCACGGCGTGCCCACCATGTTCCAGCTCCTGATGCGCGATGCGTCGTTCGGGAGCCGGGACCTGTCCACCGTGCGGACCGGCATTGTGGCCGGCAGCCCGGTATCCGCCGACCTGGTGCAGCGGATCCGCCGGTGGAACGATGTGCAGATCGCCTACGGGCTCACCGAGACCGGCCCGACGATCACGATCACGCGGTTCGACGACGACGCCGAAGCGCGGACGCAAACGGTCGGGCGGCCGCTTCCGGGGGTGGAAGTGCGGGTGGTGGATGTGACGGATGGCGCGCTGCACGGGCCGGAGGCGGTCGGGGAGTTGGCGGTCCGAGGCCCGAACGTGATGGCGGGGTATCACCGCATGCCCGCGGAGACTCGCCGCTCGTTCACGGCGGAAGGGTTCTTCCTCACGGGCGACCTCGCCATCGTGGACGAGCGCGGCTACGTGACCATCGTGGGCCGGCGCAAGGAAACGATCATCCGCGGAGGGTACAGCATCTACCCGCGGGAGCTGGAAGACATCCTCCGGACGCATCCGGCGGTGGACGACGCGTGCGTGGTGGGCGTGCCCCACGAGATCCTCGGGGAACTCGTCTGCGCCTGCGTCGTGCCGGTGGAGGGTGCAATCGTGACGGGCGACGAGCTGAAGGCGTACGCCCGCGACCATGTGGCTGGCAACAAGGTGCCGGACCTCGTCCGCTTCTTCGACGCTTTCCCCCTGACCGGGAGCGGGAAGGTGAAGCGAAGGGAGCTGGCGCAGGTCGTCGGCCTGGAATTGAGCGCAACGTGATTGAAATGACTCGGCGGGGAACTGCCGCCGCGTATCCCGAGCCCCTGCGGCATGCTCCCAACGCCGCGCTTCTGATCGACTTCGACAACGTGACGATGGGGATCCGCTCGGATCTCCAGGTCCAGCTGAAGCGCCTGCTGAGCTCCGAGGTCTTCAAGGGCAAGATTTCGGTGCAGCGCGCCTACGCCGATTGGCGACGCTATCCGCAGTACATCGTGCCGCTGTCGGAGGCGTCGATCGACCTGATCTTCGCGCCGGCGTTCGGCTCCAACAAGAAGAACGCGACCGACATCCGGCTCGCCATCGACGCGCTCGAGCTCGTGTTCACCCGGCCCGAGATCGGGACCTACATCCTGCTCTCCGGCGACTCCGACTTCTCGAGCCTCGTGCTCAAGCTGAAGGAGTATGGCAAGTACATGATCGGCGTCGGGATGCGCGAGTCCTCGAGCGACCTGTTGATCCAGAACTGCGACGAGTACTACAGCTACAACGAGCTGACCGGGCTGCTCAAGGAGGGCGAAGTCGAGCACCGGCGGCGCGACCCGTGGGAGCTGGTCGTCGAGTCCGCCACGCGGATGCAGCGCGCCAACGACGTGATGCGGTCCGACCGGCTGAAGCAGGTGATGCAGGAGCTCGATCCGAACTTCGACGAGAAGGACGCGGGCTTCAGCAAGTACAGCAAGTTCCTCCAGGAGTCGGCGCGGCGCGGCCTGCTGCGGCTCAACAAGATGGAGAACGGACAGTACGAAATCGCCCTGGGGCCGAACGCCAACGTCCCGATGGAAATCGACACCAGCCCGGCCGTGCCCGCGCCGCGGCGGCCGACCGGCGAGCCGCGCGCCCGGCGCGGTGAGCGACCGCGCGGTGGCGAGCCGCGCGGGCGAACGCCCTCCGAGGGGATGACGCTGGCGGAAGCGCTGGGTCTGCTGCGCCAGGCGCTCGAAGACCTGGGCGCCACGGGCGAGGAAGCCACCGACGCCGACCAGGCCCGTGAGCGCATGGCGGAACTGCACGGGCGGGCCGATGACCCCGTCCTCGAAAGCCGCCGCTTCCAGCGGTTCCTTCGCCAGGCGCATGACGCGGGCGTGGTGGATCTCGCCAAGGCCGATGGCGGCGCTTATCTGCTGCGGCTTCGCCCGGCACCCGCTCCGGAGCCAGCGTCGGACGAGGGCGAGGCCGAACGGGAGCACGTGAAGCCCGAGGGAGAGCAGGGTCGCCGTCGTGGTGAGCGGGGTGAACGGAGTAGCCGTGGCGGTCGCGGCGGTCGGGGCCGGCGCCGCGGACGCGAGGAGGGTGGCGCGGAGGTTGAGACGCGGGAACCCGCCCCGCCGCGCGACTCCGCTCCTCCGGTCGTGAATGAAGGACGACCCGCCAAGGAATCGCGCCGTAACCCCCGGTTCCGTCACGGGTCCCGTGGTGGTGCTCCCGGGGTGACACCCGAACGGCGGACCGAGCCGCTGGCGCCTCCGCCCGCCAAGGAGGAGCCGGCTTCCGTGGGTCCCGTCACCTACAATCGCGGGGTGCGCGGCCGGCGCGGTCGGCGCGGTGGGGGCGGTCCGGCAGAGCCTGCAGGCCGTCCGGCCCCGTCGGTGCCGGAGGAGAGCGGCCCCAGCTGGGAACCGCCGCGCGCTCCGGAGAAGAGCCAGGAAACGACCGCTCGGTTGGCTCCCCCCCCCCCGCCGCCCGTGGAGGACCCCGAGCAGCCGGCGGCCGAGGGCGGCAGCTTGTTCAAGCGCATGAGTGCCGCCTTGCAGCGCGCGATGCTCGGCGGGCAGCCGAAGGACGGGGCCGACGGGAGCTGAGGTGGCGGTCCCACTGGGGCCGAAGTTCTACGCGCGCGACACGGTCCGTGTCGCGCGCGCCCTTTTGGGGTGCATTCTCGAGACCCGCGTGCGGGGCGTGTCCGCCTCGGGGCGGATTGTCGAGGTGGAAGGCTACGTCGGGCCGCACGACCCGGCCGCCCACGGCTACCGCGGACGCCGCACCGCGCGGAACGACCCGCTGTTCGGGCCGCCCGGCACGGCGTACGTCTACTTCATCTACGGGATGCACTGGTGCTTCAATGCCGTAACCGAGCGGGAGGGCTACCCGGCGGCCGTGCTGATTCGTGCGCTCGAACCGCTGGCAGGGCGTGAGGCGATGCGGCGCCGGCGCGGCACGCGGGACGACCGCCAGCTTTGCTCCGGCCCGGCCCGGTTGTGTCAGGCGCTGGGAATCACCGGCTCCATGAACGGGCTGCCACTCGACGGGATGCACCTGCGGATTCTCCGGCCGGCCGGGAGGAGCCGCCGCCCGGTCACCGTGACCACCCGCATCGGCGTCAAGCGCGCCGCGAGCTGGCCGCTGCGATTCCTCGAGGCCGGATCCCCCTGGACATCGCGCCCGGGACCAGCACGCTGATCCCGGGCGCGACAGGGAACCGCGGGTGAAGCGCGCCTACCGATCGATGGCGACGTCCTCCCGCCGCCCCGAAAGGGCGATGCGCACACCGCCCGAGAACACATGCTGCTGGGACGAGATCAGGAAGTTGCTCGCCGACGGAATGAACTCGTAGGTCCCGAACACGGTGAACCTGCTTTGCAGCAGTAGCTGGAAGCCGCCCATGAAATTCAGGAATGCGCGGCTCGCCGCATCGTTCACGAGGGCCTGCGAGGCGGCCTGGTCGTCCGGCGTCGCGAAGCTGCCCATCGGGACGGCGTCGGTGATGTTCTGGATCGTGAATCCGGCACCCACATAGATCTGCAGCGGGCCGTTCAGCGGAATCGCCAGCAGGTCGCCCTGGATGTAGCGGCCCTGATCGAACTGCACGTCCCGCACGCCCGTGCCCGAGGTGGGGTCGGTGATCTGTGATGTGGGGTTCCCTGGGGCAGTCGACGGGCCGTTGGGATAGAACAGCTGGTCGTAAGCGAGGTACAGCCCCATGCGCTTGCCGGTGATCAGCCAGTGCGCACCCACGTCGAGGGCCAGCTGGATCGAGGTGCCCGTGGTCGGCGTCTTGTACGCGCTCACCCCGACCTGGGCACCCCAGAACCACATGTTCTGCCAGCCGGTCCCCTGCGCGTGCAGCGGCGCCGCCGCGAGCAGCGCGCCAAGTACCACGACTCCCGGTAGTCTGCGCATCAGTCCTTCCCTCCGAGCCTGTGTGGGCGCGAGCGACCGTGGCTGCCGGCGCCGGCTCACCGCGCGGTCCGTGGACCGCGTTGAACCCCCACAGCGTGATGTGAGCGGGCCTCAACCGCGACCCGGGCTGCCAAGTCCCCCGAAAATAGGGCCCGACGCCGAAAAACGCGAGCCCCGGCGGCCAAGGCCACCCCGTTCTACCACATTGGGAACAGGGAGGTTAAGGGCCGAGGTCGCGAAACTACTTGAAGCGCGCGACCGCCACAAAGCTACGCGCCTCCGCCAGGAATTCCGTGACAGGCCGCACGGCTCATCCCGGATCCACCGCGTGCGGTCGAGTCGGTCCTGTCACTCGGAGGCCCCGCCTGAGGTCCACCGGGCGCGGCCGGCAACGTGCGCTATCTCCATACTACGCTTTGTGTTACGATAGCTCCTAGTCGTCTTCGAGGGTCGACAAGTCGCCGGGCTCCTCACCCCACTCCAGCGCGCGCAGGTACCGCCGCAGGATCTTCCCCGAGCGTGTCTTGGGGAGCTTGTCGCGGAACTCGATCTCCTGCGGCATCGCGAGGGGTGAGAGTTTCTTGCGCACGAAGTTCATGATGTCGAGCTCCAGCTCCGCCGACGCCGTGTGGCCCGCCTTGAGCGCCACGAAGGCCTTCACGACCTCCATGTTGATCTCGTCCGGCTTGCCGACCACCGCGGCCTCGGCCACGGCCTCGTGCTCGATCAGGGCGGACTCCACCTCGAACGGCCCCACCAGGTGCCCCCCGGTGTTGATCACGTCGTCGTCACGCCCCACGAACCAGAAGTACCCATCCGGATCGATGCTCGCCCGATCGCCCGAGACGTACCAGATATTGAGATTGGTCCGGAGCGCGTCCGGCGTGGCGCCTTCCGCGGCCCCGACGAACTTGCTGCGGTAGATGTCCTCCTTCTTCCAGTACGTCCGGAACATGGAGGGCCAGCCCGGCCGGAACGCGATCAGGCCGATCTTGCCGGGCTGCGCGATCGGCTCGTGGGTCTTGAGGTCGAGCACGGCCGCCTCGATGCCGGGGAACGGCTTGCCCATCGAGCCCGGCTTGATCGGCATGCCGGGGTAGTTGGCGATCATTATCGCCCCGGTCTCCGTCTGCCAGAAGTTGTCGCGGAACGGGAGCCCGAGCACCTGCTCGCTCCACAGCACCGCTTCGGGATTGAGCGGCTCGCCGACCGACGCGAGGTGGCGCAACGACGAGAGATCGTACCGCTTCGGCACGGCGTCCCCTTCGCGCATCAGCGAGCGAATCGCCGTCGGCGCCGAGTACCACACCGTGACCCGGTGGTCCTGAATGAACTGGTACCAGCGCGCCGCAACGAACCCGGCGTCGAGCACGCACTGGGTGATGCCGAGGGTCCAGGGTCCGATGATCCCGTAGCTGGTTCCGGTCACCCAGCCGGGATCGGCCGTGCACCAGTAGACGTCGTGCGGCTGGAGGTCGAGCACCCAGTGGGTGGTGAGCGCCTGGCCCCAGACGGAGCCGTGCACGTGCAGCGCGCCCTTGGGCTGGCCGGTGGTGCCCGACGTGTAGTGCAGTACCGAGGGCGTCTCGGGAGTCGCCGCGAAGACGGGAAAGTGCTCGATGCGCGGTGCCGCCTCCACGTCGAAGAACACTTCGTCGCCGTGCGTCTTGCCCGGATCGCCGTCCACCACGATGACGTGGCGCAGCGCGGGGAGCTTGTCGCGGATCTTGCGGACCTTCTTCACGTGCTTGGCCGTGGTGAGCACGGCGGTGGTTTCCGCGTTCGCCAGCCGCACCTCGAGCGACTCCTCGCCGAATGCCGAGAACAGCGGCTGGGCAATGGCGCCGAGCTTGAGGATGCCGAGGAACGAGATGTACAGGCTGGGAATGCGGTCCATGAAGATGCAGACACGCTCGCCGGGCCGGATCCCCCGATCGGCCAGCAGCTGGGCGACGCCGTTGGAGTAGACGCGCAGATCGTCGAAAGTATACGTGGCCTTCTTGTCGCCGAACCCTTCCCAGATCAGCGCGGTCTTGCCTCCCATGCCCCGCGCGCAGAGGCGGTCGGCGCACATCGCACCGATGTTGAGGACCTCGCCCTCATGCCAGCCAAGCACCGCCTTGGCCGTCTCCCACGTGAAGCCTCGTCGACGCGCGTCGTAGGAACCGATGTTGCTCATCGCGACCTTCCGATGCTGGGGACTCGTGACCGCCGCACGATTCATGCCCGTGGCGGGGTGTCTGCGGACAGCGCGCCGTCTCTACGCACCGTCGGAACGAGCGGCACTGCGCCCGGCCGCTCGGTCCGGCCGGTCTGAAGCGCGCCGTCCTCGAGGTAGACCCACGCGGAGAACTGCAACGCCGGCAGCCGCACGCTGACCGCTGGGAACCGTCCCGTCCAGGAATGTTGCGGGTCGAACAGGCCGATCAGGTCGTTGAGGACCGCGGTGGCGACCGGCAGGGGGCCGGCGCCTGTGCCCGAGTAGACCATTTCCGTGCCGTCGGGCGCGTACGTCACGACGACGTTGTTCGGTCCGCGTACCAATCCCAGATGGCTCTCCCGCCGGACCGCCATGGGTCGCACCGTCGCTGCCAGCTGGCCACGCTGCTCCGCCGCCATCGCCACGAGCTTGATGCGCAAGTCGTGCGCGGGCGCATGCCGTGTGAGCGCGCCGTCCACCGTGTCCAGCCCGTGGAGCTCGACCTCGTGACCGAGGTAGCGATGGCCCGTGGCGCGACTCAGGAGCAGCATGAGCTTCTGCGCGCTGTCCCAGCCCGACGTGTCGAGCTCGGGATCGGGCTCGGTGAGGTCACGCGCCGCCGCCTCCGCGACGGCGCGAGCGAGCGGCACGCCCTCTTCCAGCAGCTCGAGAATCACGTTGCACGCGCTCGAGAGGACTGCCTCGAGCCCGACCACCCGCGCCTGGGACAGCGACCGCTCGAGGGTGAGAATCAGCGGCCAGCCGGCGGCGATCGAATCGTGGTAGGCGAGGCGCACGCCATACTCGAACGCGAGGCGGTCGAGCGCATCGCCGTGCGCGCGCACCAGGATCTTGTTGGGTGTCACGACCGGCCGGCGGTGGCGCAGGGTGCGCTCGACGAGCGGCAGCGACCCCAGGCCGCGGGTGAGGTCCACCAGCACGTCCAGGTCCTGACGGTCGGGCAGCGTCTCGGGCTCGTACGTGAGCGGGAGCTGCGCGAACACCGGATCGAGCGGCTTCGCGCGATCGATCTCCCCCACAGCGCCGATCTCGATCAGCAGCCCGTGGTGCTGCGCCAGGTGTGCCTGGCGATCGGCGATGAGCCGGACGAACGAGGCGGCGACCCGACCGGCGCCGAGCACACCGGCGCGGACGCGCCGGACCTCCCGCAGGCTCGGCTGGGACGTCCGGGGGCGCTGCTCGGTCAGGAAGCCGCGCAGGATCTCGTCGAGCTGGTCGGTATCGAGCAGGAACGCGTCGTGGCCGTTGGGGGAATGGATCTCCTCGTACCACACGTCGGCGCCGAGGTGATCGAGCAGGTCCGCGCCGTGCTTCACCTCGGCCGGTGGGTACAGGTTGTCGGAGCTGATGCCCAGCACCAGAACCCGCGCCCGCACGCCGGAGAGCGCCGACACCAGGTAACCGCGCCCGTGGCTCACGTCGTGCAGGTCCATCGCGCGAGTGAACAGCAGGTACGTATAGGGATCGAATCGCTGCGTGATGCGACGCCCGTGCTGGCGCAGCCACGACTCGACGTTGAACATCCCCCGTTCCTTGAGGATGGCGCCGGGCGGCCTGAACCATTCGCGGCCGAACTTCTCCTCGAGGCCGACGGGGGAGCGGTAGCTCAACATCCCGACGCCGCGCGCCACCATCTGGCCCAGGGTGGCCACGACCTCGTTGCCCGTGATGTCGAGCTCGATGCCGCGCCGCTGCAGCCAGTTGAGGCCGATCTGGTGCGGCGACGTCCGCAGCGGCGCGGCGACCACCGCGATGCGGGCGGCGGCCTCCGGGGCCTCGATCGCCCACTCCCACGCGATCATGCCGCCCATGCTCGGGCCGATGACCAGCGCGACGCGCTCGATGCCGAGCGCGGCGAGAAACCGCCGCTGCACCCGCATCATGTCGCGCGGCGTGAGCAGCGGGAACCGCTCGAGATACGGCTCTTCGTCGGGCGCCGGGAACCGCGGCCCGGTGGTGCCGTAGCACCCCCCGAGCAAATTGGGGCAGACGACGAAGAAACGGTCCGTATCCAGCGCGCGCCCCGGGCCAACGAGCGGCTCCCACCATCCCGCCGGTTGCCCGGCGTACTCGCCGGTCACGTGGCAATCCGCGGTCATCGGGTGGATCACGAGCACCGTGTTGTCGCGCGCGTCGTTGAGCGCGCCCCAGGCCTCGTAGCTCACCTGGATGGCCGGCAGGGTCCCGCCGTAGACGGTGGGAAACGGCTCGGGAAGGTCGAGCTGCACGACCTTCCCGAGCTCAACGGTGGGGGATGTCCACCAGCGGTCGCGATACTCGTCCATGCCGCCCAGACGGTCGCGCCTCAGGCTCCGTACCGCTCGACGATGCCCTTCTTGTCCAGACCGAGGATGCCGTACTTCGCGCCCACCCGCCTGAACGCCTCCAGCGCGCGCTCCAACATCGGCAGATCGTGGTCCGCCGACAGCTGGGTCCGGATCCGGGCCTGGCCCTGCGGGACCACGGGGAAAAAGAACCCGATGACGTAGATCCCCTCCGCGTACAGGTCGCGGGCCACGTCTTGGCTCAACTTGGCGTTGAACAGCATGACGGGGACGATGGGGCTCTCCCCCTCCTTGATGACGAAGCCGGCCTCCGTCAGGCCCTTGCGCCAGAACCGCTGGTTCCGCTCCAGCGTGTCGCGGCGCTCCGTGCTGCGGCTCAGGATCTCCAGCACCTTGAGGCCGCCCGCCACGAGCGGCGGCGCCATCGTGTTGCTGAACAGGTAGGGTCGGGCCCGCTGGCGGCACAGCTCGACGATCTCCTTGCGGCCGGACACGCAGCCGCCGGACGCCCCGCCCATCGCCTTGCCGAGCGTCGTTGTGATGATGTCGATCCGGCCCTCCACGCCGCACTGCTCGTGCGTGCCGCGTCCCGTCTTGCCGATGAACCCGGTGGCGTGGCTGTCGTCCACGAACACCATCGCGTGGTGCTGTTCCGCCAGCGCGCAGATCCGGTCGAGCGGGGCCAGGTCGCCGTCCATGCTGAACACGCCGTCCGTCACGATCAGCCGTGCCCGCTTGTCCTGGTGCTCGATCAGCTTCTGCTCGAGGTGCTCCATGTTGGCGTGCTTGTAGGTATCCGTCTGCGCCTTGCACAGCCGGATGCCGTCCACGATGCTGGCGTGCACCAGGCGATCGGAGATGATCACGTCCTCCGGGCCCAGCACGGCCTCGAACACGCCGGCATTCGCGTCGAGGCAGCTCGGGAACAGGATCGTGTCCTCGGTGCCGAGGAACGCGGTGAGGGCCTGCTCCAGCGCGCGGTGAATGTCCTGCGTGCCGCAGATGAAGCGCACGCTCGACAGTCCGTAGCCGCGCTCGTCGAGCGCCCGGTGGGCGGCGGCGATCACCTCGGGATGACTCGACATCCCGAGGTAGTTGTTGGCGCACAGGTTGATGACGGACTTGAGGTCGGCGCCCGACGGGTACTCCACGACGATCGTGGAGGCCTGCGGGGAGTGGATGTAGCGCTCTTCCTTGTAGAGCCCCTGGTCGCGCAGCGACTTGAGCTCGCGCTGGTACGCCGTCTGGATCGTGCCCGGGTAGGCCATATCACGCTCCCTGATGCTTCCGCACGACGCGCGCGATGCTCGCGACGGTGTCGAACGCCTCCGCGGAAGCTTCGTCGTCGGGGATGGAAATCTGATACTTTCTTTCGAGGAACCGCTTGAGGCTCACCATGCTGAAGCTGTCCACGATGCCGCTCGAGATCAGCGGCGTGCGCGCGGTCAGCTCCACCTCGTCGTCGTCTTCGAGGTATTCGCTGCGGATGTATTGCAGAATCGCGTCTTCCATGATCGATGCCCTCTGGCTCGAGGCCTCCGTCAAAGTGAGGGTCAGTCTTCCAGGACCACCACGGCGGCCGCGAGGCGCGCGGTCCGGGTGAGGCTCACGTGAATCGCGCGGACGCCGCGTGCCGCGGCGAGCTGCTGCGCGCGGCCGCTGAGGTGGAGCGTCGCGCCCGCGCCGCTCTCGCGGAGCTCCATGTCCTGCCAGGAGAGCCGGCCGAACACCCCCGTGCCCAGCGCCTTGGCGCAGGCCTCCTTGGCGGCGAACCGCGCCGCCGAGGCCGCGGCGCCGCGCGGGTGGGCGCGGCATGCCGCCAGCTCCGCCGGCGTGAGGAACGCGCCGAGGAGACCGTCGTCGCTGCGGGTCTCCGCGGTGAACCGGCCGATGTCCGCCACGTCCGTGCCGATGCCGACGATCACCCGGCGATCTCGAGGATCACCTTCCCGGCGGCGCCCGACGCGATCGCCTCCAGCGCGTCGTCGATCCGCTCCAGCGGGAAGCGGTGCGTGATCACGGGTGTCGGATCCAGGCGGCCCGAGCCGAGGAACGTGCGCATCTGGTGCCACGTCTCGTACATCCGCCTGCCGATGACGCCGTAGGCCGTCACGCCCTTGAAGATCATGTCGGTGGAGAGGTTGAGGGCCACCTCGCCCTTGGGCAGGCCCAGCAGATTAACGCGGCCCCCGAGGCGGACGGCCTGGAACGCCTGAGCCAGCGCGCCGGGGTGGCCGGACATCTCGCACACGATGTCCGCGCCCTCGCCGCCGGTCGCTTCCCGCACGCGGCTCACCACGTCGTCCGTCTGCGCGTTGATCAGCACCTGCGCGCCCATCCGGCGCGCCAGCTCCAGCCGGGTGGGGTTCACGTCCGATGCGATCACCGTGACCGCGCCCGCCGCGCGGGCGATGCCGACGGCGAAGCAGCCGATCGGGCCGCACCCCACGATCAGGACCGACGACCCCGGCACCTCGGTGCCCGTCAGCACCGTGTGGAACGCGTTGCCGATCGGGTCCATGATGGCGCCGATCGTGGTGGGGATGGTGCCCAACGCCATGACGTTGGTCGCGGGCATGGCGATCTGCTCGGTGAACGCACCGTCCCGGTCCACCCCGATGATCGACGTGCGCTGGCAAATGTGGCCGTTGCCGGTGCGGCACTGCCGGCAGTGCCCGCACACGATGTGCCCCTCCGCGGTGACGAGCTCGCCGGGCGCGAACTCGTCCACGTCCTTGCCGACGGCGATGACTTCGCCGGCGAACTCGTGGCCGAGCACGACCGGCGGCTTGATTCGGCCCTGCGCCCATTCGTCCCACTGGGCGATGTGCAGATCGGTGCCGCACACCCCGGCGTGGTGCACCTTGATGAGCACGTCGGCGGGCCCGAAGGCGGGCCTGGCAATGTCGCAGACTTCGAGACCGGCGCCCGGGCGGGACTTGCGAATGGCGCGCATGAAACCTCAGCTGAACAACGGAATGGCCGAACGGCGGTGCGGGTTGCGGGCCGGGCGTGGCGCCATTCCGCCGTGCCGCCCTAGACGACGCTCCGCGTGAACCCCCCGTCCACCTGGAGGACGGCGCCGGTAATATAGCGCGCGGGCTCCGACGCCAGGAACGCGACCGCGGCGGCGAGCTCCTCCGGCTCGCCCATCCTGCCGAGCGGGATGTTGCCCACCGTCTCCGCCAGGACTTCCTCGATGCGACGGCCGCTCTGCGCCGCCCGCGCGGCCGCGAGATCCTCTACGCGTCCCGTGCGGATGTACCCGGGGCAGATCACGTTGACCGTGATACCCGCCGTCGCCACCTCGTCGGCGAGGCTCTTGGCGAACCCGAGCACGCCGGCGCGCGCGGTGGACGAGAGGATCAGGCCGGGCAGCGGCTGCTTGGCGGCGATGCTGGTGAGACAGACCACGCGTCCCCAACCGCGCCGTCGCATGATCGGCACGGCCGTCCGGCAGAGATGCACGGTGGACAGGAGGTTCAGCGCGAGGGCGGCCTGCCACTGCCCAACCGGAATGTCGGCGAACGATGCCGCCGGCGGGCCGCCCGCGTTGCAGATCAGGATGTCGACGCTTCCCAGCTCGTGCTGCACGCGCTCCACGAGGCCGGCGGCCTCCGCGGGCACGCTCACGTCCGCTGGAAACGCCGCGACCTCCGCGCTGGCGTGACGGCGCAGCGCGTCGGCCGTCTGCGCCAGCGTGGCCGCGGTGCGGGCGTTGAGCGCCACGCGGCAGCCGGCCTCCACGAACGCCGCGGCGACGGCACGGCCGAGCCCGCTCGACGAGCCGCACACCAGGGCGACGCGGCCGGCGATTCCCAGATCCATGACGCTCGCGCCTCCTCAGGCCGGCGACGGCGCGCCCACCGACTCGAGCCGCACCGCGCAGACCTTGAGCGCGGCCATCTTCGCGTGCGGCTCGAGCACCGGATTGGTGAGCAGGTTGGCCGCCGCCTCGCGGAAGTGGAACGGCACAAACACCTGGCGGCGCGCGACGCGGTCGGACACGCGCACCGAGATCAGCATCGAGTTGCGCCGGCTCGTGATCCGGACCTGGTCGCCGTCGCCCACCCCCAGCTCGGCGGCGTCGTCCGCGCACACCTCGACCGTGGCGATCGGCTCGCGGGCGTCGAGGCCGCGCGAGCGCCGCGTCATGGTCCCGGTGTGCCAGTGATACAGCTGCCGGCCCGTGCACATCACGAACGGATACTCGGCGTCGGGCAGCTCGCCGGGGTCCGCGTATTCGACGGCGTGGAACGTCGCCCGGCCGTCGGTCGTGGGGAACCGGTCGCCGAACAGGAACGGGGTGCCGGGGTGGTCGGCGGTGGGAACCGGATACTGGAGTCCGCCGGCCCGCAGGCGCTGGTAGGTGATGCCGGCCCACGTCGGCGCGAGCCGGCTGATTTCCGTCATTACCTGCTCGGGCGACGCGAACGGCGTGGCGAGGCCGACGCGCCGCGACAGCTCTACGAGAATCTCCCAATCCGCGCGCGCCTCGCCGGGCGGCTCGATCGCCTTGTCGGCGAGCTGGATGCGCCGCTCCGTGTTGGCGAAGGTGCCGGCCTTCTCGGCAAACGAGCCGCCCGGCAGGACCACGTCGGCGTACCGCGCTGTCTCGGTGAGGAACAGGTCCTGCACGGTGAGGAACTCGACCGTGCGGAACCACGCCTCCGCATGCGCGATGTCGGGGTCGGAAATGATCGGGTTCTCGCCCATGATGTACAGCGCGCGGATCGGCGAGCCCTCCCGCGCCATTTCCGTCACCTTGAGCCCGGGCGTGAGCGACATCGTCTCCGGGTCCACTCCCCATGCCGCGGCGAACTTCGCGCGATTGGCCCGATCGGCTACCGGCTGGTAGTCCGGGTACACGAACGGGATGGCGCCCATGTCCGAGGCGCCCTGCACGTTGTTCTGCCCACGCACCGGCAGCATGGCGCTGCCCCACCGACCGATCATCCCCGTGGCGAGGATCAGGTTGAGGAGCGCCGTCACCATGTCGTGGCCGGTGAGGTGCTGCGTCAGGCCCATGGCCCAGATCGTCGTGGTGTTGGGCCCGCGCGCGTAGCGCTCGGCGGCCGCACGGATCAACTCGGCCGGCACGCCGGTGATCGCCGCGGCGCGCTCGGGCGTGTACGGCGCCACGGCGGCCCTGACCGCGTCGAACCCGCTGGTGCGCGACGCGATGAACACCCGGTCCTCGAGGCCGGCGGCCAGGATGTGATGCAGCATCGCGTTGAACAGCGCGACGTCGGTGCCGGGCTGCATCTGCAGGTGGAGGTCCGCCCGCGCGGCGAGCTCGATCCGCCGCGGGTCCGCCACGATCAGGAACGCGCCCCGCCGCTGCGCGCGCTTGATCGCCGCGCCAAACACGGGGTGCGTCTCGGTCGTGTTGGCGCCGGCGATCAGGATCACGTCGCAGGCCTCCTCCACCTCGCGCATCGAACCCGACGCCGCGGCCGTGCTGAGCGCGTCCTGCATCGCCGACACGCTGGTGGAGTGACACAGCCGCGTGCAGTGGTCGATGTTGTTGGTGCCGAACGCGGCGCGGAACAGGCGCTGCAGCAGGTAGTTCTCCTCGTTCGTGCACTTGGCGCTCTGGAACACCGCCATCGCCTCGGCGCCGTGCGCGCGGTGGATCCGGACCAGCTCCTGGCTCACGAGCGAGAGCGCCTCGTCCCACGTCGCCTCGCGGAACGGCTCGAACCAGGCCGCCGGCGTGGTGGCCCGATCGCGGATGTCCTGGGTCACGCGCTCGAGCAGCGGCAGGTCGCGGATCCGCTTGCCGACCGCCCGGGGCGGGGCGGGCGGCTTGGACTGGGCCCCCTCCTCGCTCATGCTGTGCCACGGGCCGGCGCGGCGCCCCGCGTCGGTCGGGCCGGTCCACGCCCAGCGGCCGTGGCGCCGCTCCCAGCCCCTGCGGATCAGCGGCCTGGTGAGGCGGTCGCGGTGCTGCGTGAAGTCGTAGCCGAACCGACCCTTGACGCACGTGGAGCCGTCGTTGGGCGTCACTTCCTCGAAGCTCGGGGACGTGACGCGCACCACGCCATTGTCCTTGACGTGCAGGTCCACCTGGCAGCCGACGCCGCAGTACGGGCACACCGAGCGGACCACACGATCGGGCGTGACCCGCGCCGTCCCGAACCGCTCCTTGGGAATCACCTCGAAGATCGCCCCCGTCGGGCAGACGCGGACGCATTCCCCGCACCAGGTGCAGTGCGCCTTGTCGGGGTCGCCGTCGGCCCCCACGATGATCTGGGTGCGGTCGCCGCGATGCGCCACGTCGAGCACGCCCACCACCTGGATGTCCTCGCACGCGCGCACGCAGCGGGTGCACAGGATGCACAGACTCATGTCGTGGGCGATCATCGGGTCGCCGGGGCGCTCGTCGCCGGCGCGCAGCGGCAAGGCGTGCAGGGCGGCCGGCCGCGGCGTCACCCCGTACCGGACGACGTACTCCTCGAACTCATTGCGCGGGCCGCTCCGGCCGCCATCCAGCAGGTGGTCGGCGGGATAGCGCTCCAGCAGGAGCTGCAGCACGCCGCGGCGTGCCGCGACGACCTCCGGGGTTTCCGTCTGCACCCGCATGCCCTCCGTCACCACCGTGGCGCAGGCGGGCAGCAGCTTCGCGTCGCCGGCGACCGCGACCACGCAAATGCGGCAGTTGCCGACTACCGAGAGCTTGGGGTACCAGCACAGGGTCGGGATCGCCATGCCGGCGGCGCGCGCGGCCGCGAGAATGGTCGCCCCTTCGGGGGCGTCAATCCGGGACCCGTTGATCTGCAGGCTGGGCATGCACCGAAACTTGGCGTCGCGCCGGGGGGCGGCGCAATGCCGCCGCGGCGTGCTTCAGGGCTTGATCGCGAGAAACCAGCGACCCCGGATCCGGGGACTGCGCTCGACCTGCCAGCCCGCGTAATGCGCCAGCAGGGCCTCTGGCGCGAGCGAGCGCACGTCGCTGCGCTGCTCGACGGGGAGGATCAGGTGGACGCCGCGGTGCACCGTCCGCTCGCGCAGCACGTCCATGGCGCGCACGCGCGCGGACGCGTCGAGCGTGGCGAACACGGCGGGGTCCACCACCGCGAGCGCGGGCTCGACGTCCGGGAACCAGTCGCCCAACGCCACCACCAGCGCCTGCACGCGGCCCGCCAGGGCCTCCTGCGCCGCCTGGGTCTCGATCGCTTCCACCGCCGGAAGCGACTCGGCGATCACCAGGGTCACGACGTCGTGCGCCGCGAGGTAAAACGCCGTGCCGGCCGCCGCCGCCCCGATCACCACGACCGGCTCGTCGTCCGCGAGGCGCTGGGCCAGGGCTGCCAGGGGCAGATCGGCCGAGAGCCCCCAGTGCGTCAGCTCGCGCTGCGCCTTGCGCATCCGCGTGTGCCGGTCACGCCAGCGCCGGAAGGTCGGCAGGCGCAGCCGGCGCGTGATCAGCCGGTCCACATGCTCGAGCATGAGGACCTCGGTGAGCAACAGCTGTTCCGCCGGACCGACCTCGAGTTCGCGCACGGCCTCGTCGCCCAGCGCCAGGATCTCCTCGCGGCTCAGCTGGTTCTTGTAGTCCTCGATGCGCTGGAGGATGAACTCCTCGTACTCCTGCCGCAGGGAAAGCGGCCGCCGACGGCGTCGCTGGGGGAACGGCTCGGTCAGCACGGCCGGCGGGCGGACGACATGCTGCAAGCTCGTGGGGGCTCAGGGCGCTGTCAACACGCGAACAAACGACGAAACGCCCGGCGTGTGGCCCGTCACTCCGTCACGTGCAACAATGCGCCTTTCAAATAGCCGGTCTCGGGAACGGTGACGATCTCCGGGTGGTCGGCGGGCTGGCCGAGCGTCTGCCGCAGGGTCACGCGGCGCCCGCTGTCGGCCGCGGCGTCGGCCAGCATCGCGAAGAACTGTGCCCGGCGTACGTGGAACGAGCACGAAACGGTGAACAGCACGCCGCCGGGCGCGAGCAACTTGATCGCACGGAGGTTGATCTCCTTGTAGCCGCGCAGCGCTCCGGCCACGGCCGCCCGGTCCTTGGCGAAAGCCGGCGGGTCGAGCACGATCGTCTCGAAGCGCACGTCCGCGCGCTCCAGCTCGCGCAGCACGTCGAACGCGTTCCCCTCCTGCCACGCCACGTTGGCCCGGCCGTTGAGCTGGCGATTGCGCTCGGCGACCGCGAGGGCGGCGGCGCTGGAGTCGATGCCCAGCACCCGCTCGGCGCGCCCGGCCATGTGGAGCGCGAACAGCCCGTGGTAGCAGAACAGATCAAGCGCGCGGCCGCGTGCCAGCCGTCCCATCAGCGCGTGATGCTCGCGCTGATCGAGGAACGCGCCGGTCTTCTGTCCCGTGCGGGGCGCCGCGAGGTAGCGGACGCCGCCCTCCTCGACTTCGATCGGGTCGGGGACGTTCCCGCGCACCGGCTCGATGGCGAGCGGCAGGCCCTCGTGGCGGCGCACGGATGCGTCGTTCCGCAGCAGCACGCCGTCGGGGGCGAGCACCGCGTCGATCGCCCCGAGGACGTCGGCGCGTACCGCTTCGAGTCCGGCCGACAGCAGCTGGGCCACCACGTACGGCCCGTAGCGATCCACGATGAGCGAGGGAAGACCGTCGCCTTCCGCGTGGACGACGCGGTACGCGGTAGCCGGTGGATCCAGCGCCGCGCGGCGTGCCTGGGCGGCGCCGATCCGGCGTGCCCACCAGCCGGGGCCGACCGGCTCCTGCTCGTCCGTGAGGAAGCGCAGCCGGATCTCCGATGCCGGGCTCCACAGGGCCTGGCCGAGGAAGCGCCCGGCCCGATTCGCGACACGGACGACACCGGGCGCGGCGTCGCCGCGGGCGACGTCGGACCGGTAGATCCAGGGATGGCCCTGCCGCCAGCGCTGCGCGCCGCGCGGCTCGACCACCACCGTCGGCGGGCTACCTTTCCTGTTCATGGAATCGCGTGACGCACCGCCCGACGTTCGCCTGATCGCCATCCTCGACCCCGCCGCCATGGGCGCGCGGGCGCTCGACGCCGCCCGGGCGGCGGCAGCCGGCGGCGCGACGATCCTCCAGGTGCGCTTGAAGGATAGCCCGGCCGGTGACGCGCTGCGCTGGACCGAGCGGCTGATCGCCGCGCTCGGCATCCCGGTGTGGGTCAACGATCGGGCGGACATCGCGTGGCTCACCGGCGCGGCGGGCGTCCACCTGGGCGCGGACGACCTTCCGGCCGATCGCGTGCGCGCCCATGCGCCCCACCCGCTGGCCATCGGGGTGTCGGTCGGGACGGACCGGGAAGCGGACGCCGCGCGCCGGGTGGCCGCGGACTACTGGAGCATCGGTCCGATCTACGCGACGCCGAGCAAGGCCGACGCCGGGGTCCCGATCGGCCCTGCGGGCTTCACGGCCCTGGCCGGCCGCGCTCCCGCGGGCGTGCCCCGCGTCGCGATCGGCGGGATCACGGCGGCGCGGGTGGCGGAGCTGCGTGCCGCCGGCGCGGCCGGCGTGGCGGTGATCGGGGCGATCTTCGGGGCCCCGGACATCGAGCGCGCCGCGCGGGCGCTGCGACGCGCCGTGGATGCTCACTGACGCGCCCTCCGGGCCCCCCGCTGGGCGACTGGTGCGGAGCCTCCCTAGCGAGCCGACCCGTCCCGCGCGTCGCGCAGCGCGGCGACGGCCGCGCGATGCTCCCGCAGCGTGCGCGAGAACACGTGCTGTCCGTCCGGCCCCGCGACGAGGAAGAAGAAGTTCGTCGCCGCCGGATACAGCGCCGCCTCGAGACTCGCGGCGGACGGCTCGCCGATCGGACCGGGCGGGAGCCCGTCGATCAGGTAGGTATTGTAGGGTGACCGGAACTCGTAGTCCTTCTCGAACAGCCGGCGCCGGCGCCCGAGCGCGTAGATCACGGTCGGGTCCGCCTGGAGCCGCCACCCCGCGCGCAGACGGTTGTGGTAGACCGACGAGACGAACGGCCGGTCCCGCCCATCCCGCACCTCACCCTCGATGATCGACGCGAGGGTGACGGCCTGCCGGCGCGTGAGCCCGAGGGTGTCGAGCCGAGCGGTCCATGCCGGCTTCCACCGCGCGAGAAACTCCGCCACCATCTGCCTCACGACATCCCGCCCGCTGGCCGCGACCGGCACGAAGTAGGTGCTGGGGTAGAGGTATCCCTCGAGGCTCGGCGCACCCGAATCCACCAGCGCCAGGAGCGCCGGGTCCCGGGCGGCCACGCGCACGCTCTCCGCCGGGATGCCCAGCTGCCGGTGGACCTCGTCGGCCACCTCGCCGAGCATGAGACCTTCGGGGACCACCAGCCGCTGGTGCGCGGTCGCCCCGGACACCAGCAGGCGCAGCACCTCGGTGGCGGGCCGGTCGTGATGGAGGTCGTACACGCCCGCCTGAATCGCGCGTTCGCGGCCGGTCACCCGGGCCCAGAGGCGGAACCAGCGCGGCGACGTGATGACGCCGCGGGCGTGGAGCGTGTCGGCCACCGCGGCAAGCGTGGCCCCGCGCGGGATCGTCACCCGCACGGGCTCACCGGTGGGCGGCGCCGCGCGGCAGGCCAGCAGCCCGCACAGCGCGAGCGCGGCGGCGCGTCTCACCGGGCCCCGCCGTCGAGATAGGCCTGCAGCAGCACCGCCGCCGCCCGCTGATCGATGTCCACCCGCCCGCCCACCGCGTCGGCCTCGCGCGCCCGCGCCGTCGTCATGCGCTCGTCGACGAGGACGACCGGGAGCCCGGTCTTGGCGGCGATCAGCGCCGCCGTCTCGCGGGCCGCGCGGGCGCTGGGTCCCTCGCCCCCGCCGGGCTCGAGCGGCAGCCCGACGACGATGCGCACGGGGTGGTACTCCGCCAGGTAGGTGCCGAGTTGCTGCATGGGGAAACGGCGGCCCGCCCGGCGCCGGAGTGTGGCGAGCGGCTGCGCGATCGTGCCGGTGGGATCCGAGACGGCGAGACCGATGCGCTTCGTGCCCCAGTCGATCGCCAGCAGCCGCCCCGACGCCGCATTCATCCCTGCTGCATCGTCGCGAAGAACTCCTTGTTGTTCTTGGTGCGCTTCATCCGCTCCAGCAGGAACTCGACGGCCTCGACGGTCGGCATGTCGGCGAGGAAGTTCCGCAGCAGGTACACCTTCATGAGCTCGTCCTTGTCGAGCAGCAGCTCCTCCTTGCGGGTGGAGCTGCGCTGCACGTCGATCGCGGGATAGACTCGGCGGTCCGCGATCCGGCGGTCGAGCACGACCTCCATGTTGCCCGTCCCCTTGAACTCCTCGAAGATCACCTCATCCATGCGGCTGCCCGTCTCGATCAGCGCGGTAGCGATGATCGTGAGCGAGCCGCCCCCCTCGATGTTACGGGCCGCGCCGAAGAACCGCTTGGGCTTCTGCAGGGCGTTGGCGTCCACGCCGCCCGAGAGGATCTTGCCGGAGTGCGGCACCACGGTATTGTGCGCCCGCGCGAGCCGGGTGATCGAGTCGAGCAGGATCACGACGTCCCGCCCGTGCTCCACCAGCCGCTTTGCCTTCTCGATCACCATGTCGGCGACCTGCACGTGGCGATCCGCTGGCTCGTCGAACGTCGAGGAGATCACTTCCGCGTTGACGTTCTCCTCCATGTCCGTGACTTCCTCGGGCCGCTCGTCAATCAGCAGCACGATGAGCGCGCACTCGGGGTGGTTCTCGGTGATGGAGTTGGCGAGCTTCTGCAGCAGGATGGTCTTGCCGGCCTTGGGCGGGGAGACGATCAGCCCGCGCTGGCCTTTCCCGATCGGACAGAGGATGTCCATCACGCGCATCGAGATGTCGGCATCCTTGCGCTCGAGCCGGATCCGGCCGTCCGGATAGCGCGGGCGCAGGTTATCGAACCCGATGCGGTGCTTGGCCTTGTCGGG
>Ga0153915_10000147_pt1 | contig 62754 bp, 74 predicted proteins | sample Opewatmetagenome_2_FD_107003 | JGI IMG/M metagenome (GOLD analysis project Ga0153915, IMG submission 107003) | Freshwater wetland microbial communities from Ohio, USA - Open water 3 Core 3 Depth 3 metaG | ecosystem: Environmental > Aquatic > Freshwater > Wetlands | place: USA: Ohio, Lake Erie...
GCCCATCCATCTTGGCCGCCATTACTTTTATCGGTCAGATTTCCGTGAGAATATTGATCATTCGTCTCTCCGATTCTGAGAGAAACGCTTCTCTACTGTTCCAACCAAAATGCGAGGTGACACACGTGCTTGTTCCTTGTGCAGCTCCTGCTCTCCACGGCGGGTGGACTGGATCTGCCGGTTCCTCCAGGCGAAGTGCTTGATGGCGTTGTAGAGGGAGTTGAAGTCCTCAATGCTCATGTCCCGGACGGAGGTCTTGTCCAGGATGGCCAGCACCTCCATGTCATGCTCGGACATCTCGGTATCCGGATCCGCCTGGAGTCGCTGCCGAAGCTCCGTGAGGGCCAGGCGGCGCTTCGATGTCAGGCCCTTCAGGGTGATGCTTTTCAGGAGGTCCTCGATCGGTTTCCTGGCGTCGGGGTGCATGTACTTCAACTCGCTCTGGATCCGCTTCAGATCGCGGACCTTCCGGTTGATGTCCGTCCTGGATTTTCTGTCCTGCGTTTCGTTGGCCCGGGATGCCCGGTTCTTCTCGCGGATGGCCTTGATCTTGGCCCGGCCGGCTTCGGTGGCTGTCGTCTTCTGGGTCTTCAGCTTCTCCCGGGCGGAGAGCTTCAGGGCGGCCAGCTTCTCCTCGTGGGACGCGGCCTCCTTTTGGATCAGCTTCTCCAGGTCCGCGGAATAGGAGCGCTCCCGACGGATGTCCCGGGCCGCAGTGCGGGCCATGTTTTCCTTCTTCTGGTTCTCCCTGCGGAGCTGGCGGTTCTCCGCCCGGAGCTTCTCCTCCGCGGTTTCCTTCTCCCGGCGCTCGGCTTCCAGCTGACGGATGGCATCTTCGTCCCCCGTGATTCCGGCGAAGATGGCGCGGTAGGCGGCCGGATCATCGCGGACCTGGTCCATGATCTTGGCGTAGTGCTTCTCCGATAGGATGCCGCCGTTCTTCACGGACATGGCGCCCGTCTTTACGATCCCCGTGAGGTTGTCGATCTGACCCTTCTGCGCGGCTTCCTGTAGGATCCTCGATAGGCCTTCCCGGTCCATGGAGGCCAGGAAGCGCTCGTTGGCGGTCTTCCGGTCGGTCGTCTCGGCTTCCCGGGCCTGCTCCCAGATCATGGACCAGTAGCCGGAGTCGTGGACCGGCTCCCCGGGGTCCGCCATGGCCTCAGCGTACTCCCCGAACTCCTCCGCGGTGGCGAAGGTCGCGGCATCCGCGGCGTAGCGCGCGCGCCGCTCGATCTCAGCCTTGGCCCAGTCGCGATCCGCATAGTCGGCCAGGACGTCGTCTCCAACCGCCTCCCCTGCCTCCACGGCCTCCCGGGTGGTCTCCTCGTGCGTCCGGCCCGCTTCCTCCCCTGGATCGGGCTGGTAGAGCAACCGGGAATCCGTAGGGGACCATGTTCCCTGGTTCTCCACGCTCTTCGCTTGGTTTGGCTCGAATGCCACGTACTCGGTGACCGTCTTCCCGTCCGTCCCCTTCACCCCCGACACCGTGCCGATGATCCCGTCGTAGCCCTGGGCCTGGAGCTTCGCCACGCGTTCTGCGGTGAGGAAGGATGAATCCCCGCGGTAGGGATTCTTGATCGACAGGTAGACCGCCAGGGGTGCTTCCCGGGAGACTCCGGCGGACCGCGCGTACTCCGCGTCCGAGGTGAAATAGAAGGCGCCGCCGTAGTTGGACTTCGATTTGTCGAAGGCCTCGAACTTCTTGTCCGTCCCGTGGTAGACGACCTGCGGGGCTCCTGCGCCGTCGGTGATCTTGGAATCCCCGAACCAGGCCTTGAACGCCGCGGATTCCGTTGGCTCCGCGGACTGGAAGAGGAAACGTCGGTCCTTGAGGCTGAACTCCCCGTTGTTCGAAGTCCCTTTCACCTGGATGGAATCGAAGGCAATCCAGGATTCCCCCTCTCCCTCCACCTGGTTGGGGTAGACCACCCCGTCGTATCCAATCTCTTCCAGTGCTTCCTTGGCCGTGGTCCAGAAGTTGCTGGTGGCTTGATCGATCTGCTCCTGGCTTTCGGCCGACTCCAGCACCCGCTGGTGTTGCGCGGCCAGGACCTGTAGCCGGTCCACGGTCTGCGCATCAAGGCCGGCCTCCATCGTGAGGATCTCCGCGGCCCTCGAGAGCGGGACCTTGTCCCCGCGCTGGGTGATGTCCTCGGAAAGCCTGAGCGGATTCTGTATGGACAACCAGGCGGCGATGACCTTGGAGCCCTTCGTCTTGGCCTGAGCCTCGGTCCCGAAGTGGAAACCGAGGTCCCTGGAGACGAGGAAGGTGTCGAACTCCTTGTCCGTCCCGTGGTAGACCACCAGGGGACGGCCCTCCGAATCTACAACCTTGGAGGCCCGGAACCACCGGTTAAACTTCGGGCTAAATCCCTGGGTATTGACGCCAGCGAGAAGTTGTTGTATTTTTGAATCGACGGAAGGACCTGAAACCTGTACGCCTTGCTTTGGCAGTGAGACACGACGAGGTTGCAGGTCCTTCCTATTTTCCCAGTCGCTCACGTTTAAATCATAGAAATGCAGAAGGATCTGACCTGATTCCTTAACCTCTTTCGCGGTTATCCGCACAAGGCAATCCTGGCCATTCACATTGACGCGGGCTGCATAATGGTGCCAAGCCCGGATGTTGGTGGATTTTTTCTTTCCCTGATCATGGGGTTCTACGGTAAGCTGAACCGCGGTCTCGAATAGATCCCCTATCCTCTCGATAAGGATGGCCTTCCTGGGATCCGCGCTCCTGCTGATGGCCTCCTTAAGCCCCTTGTTCGGGATCGTCATGAGGGCGCCACTCTCAGAGTTCACCCATGATTTGGTTGTGGGGGGAAGCTCCCGGAGCCTTTGCCGAATTACGGCGGCAGTTTCTCTGCTTGCGATCTTGAGGGGGGGAGCCACCTCCAGCTTCTGGAACGCAGCTCCTACCTGCTGCCGGCGGGTCTCCATATTCCCCGGCTGGTTGAGTAGCTTGGGTCCCGGGGCCCCGGCGGCCGCCGCCTGGCCCTGCCGCGTGAGGATCCGGTCATAGACGCCGCGGATCTCCGGGGAGACGATGGACCGGATGGAACGGTAGATCCTGCGCATCCAGTCCGCGAACCGCTCGTAGATCCCCCGCAGCTCGGGAGTCGGGGCGAGGCCCTCGCGCAGGTAGTCCTCGAATCCTTTGGCGAACTTCTCCTCCGCAGCTTCCGACCAGGCCGTCTCCGTGGCCCCCGCCCACGCCGCGGCGGTTGCCATGTCCGCGGCGGAGAGCTGCCGGCGGAAAACATGCGATAGCTCGTGGACCCATGAGGAGAAGTCGGAGGTCTGGGACAGGTGGATCAGGGCCCGGCCGTCTTCGAGGAACTCGACGGCCGCCTTCTTCCCCTGATTGAGCGCCGCGGCGCTTTCCTTGGAATCCGCGAACACCCCCGGGGCAAGGTACTCGTCCATCCATTCCTGGGTGGTCATGCCCTTGGCCTCGGCCGCGAGGTCCGCCAGGATGGCCGCGTGGTCCGCCTCAACGGGATTCCAACCCGGGAAGGCCTCGCCGATCCTGCGCCGAAGCTCCGCATTCTGCGGGGCCCGCTCCGCAAACTGCGGAACCTGGGACTCGGCCACGGTAACGGGCGTTTCTGCCTCCGCGAAGCGCTCAACGAACTCCGCGCGGGTCTCCCGCCAGGGTTCCGCGGATCGACGCTCCGAGTCCTCCAGCTCCCCGAAGGTTGTCCCGGCCTGGACGGGCTGCGTGGACTCGTCGTACCACTGCAGGCCGATGGAATCCAGCTTCTTCTGGGTGCGCCGGATCTCCGCCTTCACTCTCTTCAGATCCGCCTCGATGGTGGCCCGCGTGACCGGGTCCGGGGCGGTTTCCAGGTTCTTCTTCTGTTCCTTATCAACGGCCTGCAGCTCCACCAGGTCCTGCTGGGGGCCCTGCCTGCGCGGGTTCTCCGCCAGGAGCTGGTCCCGGACGCGCTTCCCGATGGTGTCCTGGGGGTCCCAAACGATCGCCTTGCCGGGATTCTGCGCCATGACGGCAACGACCGCGGCCTTGGCCTGGCTCTCGAATCCGGCCACCGTGGTGAGCTTCTGGATGCCCACAGAGGCGGTCCCGGTGTCCACGGTGATGGTCCCGTAGAGGGTAGAGGTCTGGGGGTCCTCGATGCGGAGCGTGCTGGCCCCCCGGGGAGCGACAACAGGCGCCTGCACCGCGGCCGCTTCGCCCCCGGCCTCCCCCGCGGGGACCGCCACGGACTGGCCCTGGGCGGCCTCCGGAATCAGGCGGACCGTTTGGGGGACCTGAGGGGCCGCGGCCTGTTCCACCGCCTGCCCCGCGGCGCGCACGCCCTGGGCCTCCTTCAGCGCTTGGTTGGCGGTATTCAACAGCTCCGCACGGCGGGCCTCGTTCTTCTGCGCCGTTTTCTCGCCCATCGCCTCCCGGGTCTCCCGGATTGACCCGCCGAGGCCGATCAGGCTCATGCCCATGGCGGTGGACTTCGCGGTCTCCGTGAGCTGCGTGACGTAGTCCTTCAGCGTGGCGGTGGGGATGCTGGTTCCCGCCGCGGCGTTCCCGGCCTCGATCGCCATGTCCGTCCCGAGCTGTTCCACGAGGGTCTGGGACATCTCCTGCAGCGTCTCCGTGGCGATGTTGGTGCCGTACTTCGCGATGAGGGTCGTAAAGTAGTTCTGCAGCTTCCCCTTCTCCACCCAGTTCTTGATGACTGAAAGGCCGCTGTTCTCAATGAGTGGTTTCAGGAAGGTCCCGCCCCCGGTCACCTTCTCGAAACTGAGCTCCTCGAGGGCACCGGCGAGAGCTCCAAAGGGGATGGCGATCGACCTGGCCACCTGGGCGAACTTCTTTCGGAGGTCGGGGTTCTTGTAGACGGGCTTTCCCGTGGTGGGGTCGATCGTGTTCATGACCTGGAGGAAAATGCTGTTTGCCTCCAGGTTGATGTTCTCGATGGTTCCACCGATCTTCCCGCCGATGTTCCATCCCACTTTGGCCCCGGCCGCGGTTCCCCCGGGACCCATGGTGGAACCGATCCCGGCGCCCACCAGCGCCCCACCGGCGCCGAAAAGCGCACGGGCTACGCCGGTGTCCACCATGGAGGGGATGAACTGGATGGCGGAGAGTCCGGCCTGGCCGAGGAGATTCCGCTGAACATTGTCCTCCCTCGGTCGGCCGGCCATGAGCTCGTCGTATTTCGACCACTTCTCTTCGTTGTCCGGATCCATCATGAGGCCCAGCTTCGAGGTCTCGATGTCCGTCCAGGACCTGCGCCATTGGTTCTGGGCCGCCTGGAGGTAGGAGAGCGGAAGGTCCTTCGACTTGAAGTAGTCCTGGGCGTAGTTATCGAAGTTCAGGTATGCGGACCGGGCCGGTACCTGCAGGGCCTTGGCCAGGTAGATCGCGGTCAGGCGCTTCGCTTCCATCTCCTGGGAGGAATCCAGGGACATGAGATCGTCGTACTGCTGTTGGTACCAGAGACGGCCAGCCTCGGAGGGATTGGAGATCCACGAGGGGGTGATGCTTGCGGGTGCCTCTGGAAGGATTTCCTTCGGCTGAAAAAGGGGCGTCGGGGTGATCCATGAAGGCGTGATTGGATCGGACATCAGCGATCCTCCGTGAAAGCGGATGTGAGGAGCCTGTACTCCGCGTCCTCGAGGTCCTGCTTCGTCCAATTGCCGCCGACCGCATGCCACATCTGAAGGAGTTTCGGCGCCATCTCTTTCGCCACCGATTCCTTGTCCGCTTTCGTTGGGGCCCTGGGCGTTACCTGAACGGTCATTCCCTGTTGGGCCTGTGTGGGTGACGGAACCTTCTTATCGACGGCCACATCCACGAGCCTCTTCCGGGCTTCCGCGTAGATTTCTTGATAGAATAGGTCGCTGTTCGGATCTGCCTTAGCCGCCTCGGTTTTTGGTTTTTCAAGTGCTTCGCTTGCAGCCAGTGCTGAATCGTGTTCAGCTTTGGCCGCTTTCTTCGCATTATTGGGCAAGGTCGTCGCGGGGTCCCATCGCAGCCCATGCGCCCGATCAGCCCCGCCTGCCACCTCATATACCTTGATCTTTTTGTCTTCGGGATCGGCCATCACCTTGTACCAGTGCGGCACCCCATCCGTTCCATTGATCAGGTACATCGGCAGGTCGTCGCCTCCGTTGGGATCGCTATCGATTGCTTCTTGAAGGACTTCCGTGATTCCGAACTTTCTGGCCAGGGTCTGCTTGGACCACGAGTCGATTTGGGTGTAAGCGGTGGCGGCTTCCTTGGAAGACGACCGGTCAATCTCATGGTTCTGCATGCTCAAAAGGAGGTCCGCGGCACCGCTCTTGGCATCATCGAGGTTGTACGGGTCGAACTTGGGGATCATAGCGTCTGTGATTTCCTTGCTCTTGACCCCGCCGAGGAGGGAGTCGACCTTCTTGGATAGAGTCTCCAGGTATCCCTCTTCATCCCAGTGATTGGCGAGCATATTGATGAAGCTGTTTTGAGTCTCAAGCTCCTCCTTCAATATCGCGTCCAGCTTTTTCGGGTCCGTCTTCCCCTTTCGATTCGAATCGTAAAAATCGCTGATGCGCTTCTCCTGATCGAGAATGCGTTTGTCCGTGAAGTTTTTCCGTTGCGCCAGCGTTGAGCTGAATTTCATGATGTCGTCGTTCTGGAGGAGCACGGTACCGTCGGCGGAAACTTCGCTGCTTTTAAGGACCCTCATAAACTCCTGGTCCGGCATGTTGGAAATGAAGTACCTCTTCATCAGGGCAAGCGTGGCCTGATCGGACACCGGCTTCTTCTCTCCCCGCTCAATCGCCGCGATGTCCTGCTGCGCCACGCCCCACCAGTACATCTGCGTGCCTCGGATCATCTTGGAGTCGTATTTTTTCTCAGGATCCAGGAGGAGCTTCTGGAGGGCGTACGGATTCCCCTTGTTCTCGAAGTAGAACTTGCCCACTTCTTCGTCCGCCACGCGGTCCGTCTCGTCAAGCTGACGCTTGAACTCCACCTGTAGCGCCTGGCGCACCGAGGGTTGATACGCTTGTGGGGTCTGCGCGTAAACGTTGGCGATTGCCGTCTCCCCTGTTGCTCCCGTCGCCAGCATGGTCTGGAACCCCTGGATCCCTTTGTCGATCCATTTCAGCTCCGCCACCTTCGATTCATACTGCGCCGCGTTGCGCAGGGCATCCGCGTTCTCGCTTGATAGCCCGGTCTTCACTAGCCCCTGGATGTACTCGTCCGCTTTGGCAAAGCCGAAATCCGTGGTCATGGCCCGGACCTGGCGGTCCTTCACCCCCAGGTCCCATTGCTGCTGAGCCTGCTGGGTGATGGCGGCTTTCGCGTCGGCACCGAGCCACGCGGCCCCGCTGATCGTCTCCTGGACCTTGGAGAAATCCCCGGAGGCGACGGATTCCTTGAGAGCGGTGGCCAGGTTCTGGGCATGCAGGGTGTCGCGCTCCTTGAGCGCGCGCTCCTGGGCCGCGTTCAACGCGGTTTCGGTCAGGGAGTCGTAGATGGAATAGAGGCTGTCCTTGGCCCATGTACGTACGGACTTGAAGTCCCCCAGTCCGGCATCGATTTCCTTTACCTTCTCCTGGTAGTACCGCTCGAAATCCGCGGGGATCTCGATGGAACCGTCCGCCCCGGGCTGGATTGCTCCGGAGAGGGCCAGGTCCCTGATCCGCTGCTTCATCTCCTGCTGGGTGGTTTGGAGCTGCGCCTTGGTCTTCTCGAGGGCGCCCTGCTCGAATATCGAGTAGACCTCTTTCCCGACGTCGAGGAGCCCGGAGACCGCCCCGGAGACGGCCCCGGCGATGGTCTGGTCCTGCTGCAGCTGAAGCTGGCGTTTATTGATGTTGGCGGCCTTGCCTGAGAGGATGGCCTTCTGCGCCTGGCCCGCGCGTTCCAGGGCATTTAAGGCGGGGCTGTAATCCACGGTCGGGAGCTTGATCATCAGCGTCTCCCTGTCCTATCCCAGGATATAATCGTAAAAGTCTTCATCATAGTCGGGGGGGACATACCCAAAATCGTCGTCTCCATACCCCGTAAGGAAGGTGTCTTCGGAGTAGTCCTCCTCCTCTTCATCCAGGATGTGGCTGTAGAAGTCCTCGTCGTAGGTGCTCTCTGTCTCCTCGGTGGTGCTTCCGTTCTCTTCTTGTTTCCGACGTTCTTCTTCCGCCGGGTCGTCCGTCGTGGCCTCTTCGGTTGTCGTCGTGGTTTCCGTAGTGGTCGTGTCGGTCCTCGCGGCCTGGATTGCCGCAAGCGCCGCTTCCAGGTTGGTCTTCGTGGTGGACAGCGTCCCGAGGGTCGTCTGGTAGAGCTCGAGCTGTTTCTGCGCCGTGGATTTGTCGAGAGCCAGCTGATTGGTCAGCTCCGTGAGCCCCAGCTCGTAGGTCCCGGCGGCCGCCCCTTCCCCGCCCAGCGCCAGGTCAGCGCCCGCGTATGAGACCGCGGACTCGTAGGCTGCCTTCCCCTGGTTGAGCAGCTTCCCCTGGGTCTGCCCGGTTGCGGATGCGACTTCATTAATGTCCCCGTAGTTGGATAGCAGGGTCTGGAGGCTCTCCTTGCCTTCCTGCTCGTAGGTGGTCGTCTCCAGCTGGGCTGACGAGTCGAAGTTTCCCAGGTACTGGCTCAGTAGGTCGATCTGCCCGGAGGCCTCCGTCTGGGATAAATCAAGCTGGGCCAGCTGGTTCTTGATGTCGGTTTCCTGGAGCTCGAGATTGAGGTTGTACTCCTCCTCGGCCAGGTCCTGCTCTTCCAACGCGTTGGTGAAGGAGAAGATGGATTGGATGGTGTTCCAGATCGTCGTACCGATCGACAGGATCGATGCAAGGTCCATCTCTCATCCCTCCTGTAGGGCGATGCGGGTCATCATCGCCAGTACGGTGAACGGGAAGGGCTTGTCCTGGACACAGGTGATGGCGCCGTCGGTGTCCACGGTGCCCGGTGACGGGACCTCGGCGTCCCCCGTGAAGGGGGCAGGCGGATCCCCGAGGTCCTGGCCCTCGAGTCCGACGTAGGCCAGGGACATCAGGTTGTCCTCGTCGGGTCCGGCCTGGCCGCCGTAGGACCTGTAGAGGCGGAGCGTGGTACTCAGGACCTGCTTCGTCTTTCCCTGCCAGGTGTTGTTCAGGGCGATCTCCGGCCGCTCCGGCTTCACCGTGGACGTATAGGGAAGCCCGATGTGGATGGTGGAAACGCCCTTGGAGTAGGTGACCTGCCCGGAGGCCACGGTCTTCGAGGGAAGGAGGCCTCCATCTCCGATGGCGGACACTACCTTGCCCTCCAGGTGGGTGAGACCGGTGATGGTCTTGGTGGGCGTCGCGTAGGTCTTCCGCAAGCCGCTGTCCAGGTAGTGAATCTCCTCGAAGTCGTCATCTTCCACGGCCAGGGACAGGTATTCCATGCGGCGGTTGCCGTCCCGGTTGACCACCATCCAGAGCTCATCCCCGGAGGTGCCCCGGGCCACGGCTACCGACTCCACCAGGCCATCGTCGGCGAGGACCTGGCGGGACCAGCCGACGGACAGCCCCCCCTGGGTGTCGATGGTGGCGGCGCAGAGCGTGCCGTCGCTGCGCGCGAGGAACGCCACCTGGTCGGGGTCCATCATGGCGGCGATCTCGAGCACGGAGGGCTTGAGGATGTGGTCGGAGAACCTGGAAGCGTCGATATCCGCGAAGCTCTCGCTGTCGGATGAATAGGCCAGGATGCGCAGGGTGGGGGTCACGTAGCCGAGGTAGAGGACCACGTTGCCCGACTTCAGGGCCTTCTGCGGAGCGCAGGGGACATAGGCGATGGGCTGCATCGTGATGTCGGAGGCGAGGGTAGCCGTGTTCTGCCAAACGGACCGATCGGTACCGGCCATGAGGCCCAGTTTGTGGACCGCGGTCCAGCGGATGCTGGACCCTACTCCGTCCGGGATGGTGTAGATCACGGCGTAGTCGGAGGTGGAACCGGTTGTGAAGTCGGTGAAGCGGTACGCCCCCGTTGCCGTGTTGAAGGTCCTGGACATGAAAATGGTCCGCGGTTCGTTGTTCGTGGCGGCGAAGAGGAGCCGTCCCTGGTAGATGTCCACCACGGCGGGGTAGTCCCCTGTTGCGGAGAATGTGCGGGCCCCGCTGAAGGATGGCGTGGAAAGCGTGAAGGTCCCTGCGGAATAGGTGATCAACCGGGGTGCGTACGACGGGTGAACCAGGTAGATCTCGTCCCCGTTGGCCACATAGTCGATTGCGGCGATATCGGACGCGCTCCACGGGGTAACCACCACTGCGGGGGAACCGTAAAGGGCGTGAGCCGTGGTCCATAAGCGGGCGGACAGCGCCGTGAGCTCCAAGATGCATGTGCCCGCGGACGTGGTCCAGGGGATCAGGCGCGCGGTGGCCGCCGGATCCCCGATGTAGTAGGTGCCGGGGCGACGACGGAACCCGCCGTTCTTCATCGGTAGGAAGTTTTCCATGGTCCTGCAGCCGTTCTGATAGGCCGGCAGGTCGGACCGGCCTTCCAGTTTCGGGCTGAGCTCCCCGGCGAGGAAGTTGTTCTGCAGAAGGACGATGCTCGACATGCCTACCTCAACTCGTCGTAGTAGGTGAACCCGAGGTCTTCGGCCGCGGTCTGTTCATCCCGACGGCCGCCGTCCGCGGAGAGGGCGCGCGCAAGCGCCTCCTTGTACTCGGCCCTGATCTTGGTCTGCGTGGATTCCGACTTCGTGATGGGGCCGGACAGGATATCCGCGAGCCTGATGGCGATCAGGTTGCGCAGGTACGGGGGTAGTTTCGTGGCATCCGCGGGCCGCGCCGTGTAGGTGATGTAGACCTCGTCGGCGTCGGTGAGCAGTTGTTCCCCCTCGATGCTCCACTTCTCACCGCCGGCATCCACCTCGACGCATCGGATGAAATCGGACGGAAGCTGGTACTGGTATTCGAAACCGTAGGCCGGGGTATCGGTGAGCTGGGCCAGCTGGACGCGCTTTGTGGCCGCCTTCCAGGAGAACTCGTTGAAGACGTCCTCAACGGCGCCGCCGATGAACTTCCGGCAGTAGTTGGCGTTGGGGTTCGTCGTCTCGGAAATCGTCCCGATCTGCTTGGTGCCGAGTCTCCCGAGCGCCTGGTTGGCGACGTCGGTCCAGCTCTTCGGGTAGCTGATACCTCCGGCCATGGGTTACGCCTCCGTGGTCGCGGCGGCCTGCGCGGCCTGGATGGCCTCGATGATGGAGGCCTTGTTGGCGTTGGACGCGACGGTCACCCCCTGGGCGGCCGCGTATTCCAGGAGCTCCGCCTTGCTCATGTCATCCAGGACCACCGCCGCGTCGCCTTTCGCCCCCGTGGTCGCGGCGGCCTGCGCGTCGAAGTCGGCCAGCATGGCCTGGGCTTCCTCGTCCATGGCGATGAGCCGCTTTGCCTGGCCGGACTTCTTGAACTGGGCCACCTTCTCCTCGGACAGCTGATAGGTCTGGTCCTCGTAGTAGGTGGTTCCCTCGTAGAACCGCTCTTTGACTCCAAAAAGTGCCATATTCCCTCCCGTGCGCCTGGCTGGCGCGGTATATGAGAGCCCCCGGGGGTCCCGGGGGCTCATGGTTCAGGTCAGAACGGCAGGTCGGGCCCGGCTTCGATCCAGGCGGTGACCGTCGCGGCGGTGAAGGTGCCGGAGCTCTTGGGCACGCATCCGGCGCGGAGGTAGCGGCGGTGGATCTTGGGCAGGGGCAAGACGGCGATGATGCCCTTCTTGGTCCCCAGGGCACCGGTGGTGTAGTAGGTCCAGCCGTAGACGGTGGATCCGTCGTCCCATCCCTTGATGATGTTCACCCACGCGGATCCGGAGTAGGAATCCTGGATGAGCGGGGTGAAATCGTCGATGGAGGCGAAATCGGCCGCCGTGTGGAAGACCACGCAAAGATCCGCGTGCACGCCCGTGAGGTGCGTGTAGAGGCTGGAACTGCAGTAGGTCCGGAACATGGAGGAGACCGCGGCACAGTCCAGGGAATCGGCGCTGTAGACGTCGGTCCCTTTGACCGCCAGGCTGATCGCCCCGAAAATTTCAAGCGAGCTGCGCATGTCACCCTCCTCAGCTGATAGCCGTCTCGGTGTCGAGAATCGGCTCGTACATGCGGAACGGTACGCCCGCGCAGTGCGTGATGGGCCCGTACCCCTGGATCTCCCTCAGGTGGTAGGAGATGTTGGCCTTGTTGTAGGCCAGATCGTCCAGCTGCCCCATGACGGTCCGGTTGGCGAACGCCACGGCGTTCCGGCCCACGGAGGGGAGCTCCCTCTTCATCTTGATGAACGTGCTGGCGCTGAAGGTGTTGCTGGCTCCCGCGGTCTCGATGTTGGCGTACCGCAGGAAGGCCCTGCTGTTGCGGAGCACGATGCCGGCCCAGATCTCGAAGTGCCTGACCCAGGCCCAGTAGTTGCCGGACCCGGAGGGCACGGGGAGGCTGTGCATTCCACGGTCCTCGTTGTGGAAACCGGCGGCGCCGCTGTCGGGCGGGAAGGTCATGTAAAAACCTGAGGGCCCGAACTCGAAGAGGAGGACGCTGGTAACGTCGGATCCCGTGCCGGAGCCGCCCCAGACGGTGTAGGGCTTGGCCGTGGACAAAGTCTTTCGCCTGGCGTAGAGCCCCTTGAACGCGTCGGGGTAGTCACCCTGGTCGACGTAGACCAGCTGGTAGAGCCAGTCCTGCACGAGCCCGTTGAAGTTGAGGATATCCTCGGAATCACGGACCTTGCGGGCATCCACGCCCTTCAGGACCCGGTCATCGATGTTGGAGTCCCCTTCGTAGAGCTTGACCGGCTCGGTGATCTCGTCGGTCCCCGAGCTGATGGGGGTCGTGGCCCCGTACGCCTTGCTGAAGGCGCCCTTACCCAGGTACTTGGCCTGGAGCTGCTTGTTGTAGATCCCCTGGTTGGCGGGGAGGAAGGGGCATTCATCCAGGAAGTCGTTCTGCTGACTGACTTCCCCCATGACCTCGGCTTCGCCATCGAATCCCAGGCGCTTCAGGGCCTCCGTCCAGGAGAGAGCGGAGTTCTGTGTGATGACGGACATAATGCGCTCCTATCGTGACGACACGAGTAGTTGCGCGGCTATGTCTGGTTTTGGTTCTTTGCCGTCCTGTCCCTGTTTCAATCCACGCACCGTTAAGGTGCGACGGAAATCACCAGTCCATTTCCGGCCGACCGGCGCCGTCCTGTCCCCAGGTTCGCCCGTCCAAGTCTGGTACCCCCGCGATGGACCGACTCATTTAGCTGGTCTATTTTCGGCGCGCTCCAGATCCAGCTGCCGCTGAATCCGCAACGCGGATTTCATGGGGTGTATCGCTACACCCCCGTAAACTAGCATGGGTATAGTACCTCAGCCCGCTCTAGTTGTCAAGTTTTCGTGCCTGCAACAGGATATTTTTCCTCGAACTGCGGGGAGTAATGCTGTCCCTTTTTCCCCGCGGGCTTCTTGCCCGCCGCCGGTGTGACACCTGCGGCCCCTGCCCCTTCTGCCTCGGCGGGAGGTTGTCCCGCGGGCTGTGCGGTCGCATCTGCCGCGGGCTTCGGGGGCAGTTCCTTTTTCACGTCGTCTAAAAAGCTCATCTTCGTCCCTTTCCTTTCGCGGGGTACTTCTCGTCGAACTCGCGGCTGTGGGCCATCCCCTCTGCCTTCGGCTTCCCAGCGCCCTGCGGGCTGCCCGGGATGAACGGCTCCTCGAGGAGATTCCTCTCCATCCCTGCGATGCCCATGGCGAACTTGGGGTTGAAGAACAGCCCCGTTTCCACCATCGCATTCACCGTTTCCTCGTCGCCGAACCTCTTCACCATGGCCCTCTTGTAAAGGTTCAACGTCTCGGCCTTCTTGGTCTCACTCCCGCCCAGGGCGTCCAGGAGCTTCGCCTCGAAACCGTCCTCGCTCTCCTTCTGCTTCTTCTTCCGCTGATCCTCGGCCACCTTGTTGAGATTCATGTAGGTCTCAAGGAGCTTCTGGGCCTGGTGGTTGTTCAGGCTCATTCCCGCGGCCTGCTGGCGTACGAATGCGACCGCGTTGTCCAGGTCCTTCACGTCCTTGTAGGCGTCCACTTTGAACTGGTATCCGTCCGGCTTCTCGGGGATCCCCAGGCGCGTGCGAAAAGCCTTCACCTCCGCGGGATCCGGCTTCTCCCCGGACGGGAGGATGAGCGCGCGGGCCATCCGCTTGGACATCTCGAATGATCTAGAAACTAGATCGTTCAGCCTGGGATGTCCTGAGAGATACTTCCGGAGCTCGGGGTCCTTTCTCAGCTCCGGGGAGATCTGGGAGTAGTAGTCGGGGTCCTTTGGTTCCGCCGCGGCGCCCTTGGGAGCCGATCCCCCGGCGGACGCCGGCTGTACGCCGGAGGCGGGAGCCCCGCCGGCGGGCGCTCCTTCGTCCCCCGCCCCTCCCACGGTGCCTCCGCCCCCTCCCCCGGCACCGTCGTCCGGTGCCCATTTGACCCAGTTTCGAAACCGCATATCCCCTCCCCTATGTTTCCGGACCTTCGTCCGGCATGAGCTCGAGGTCCGCCATGGTGGCCGTGTCCGCCAGGGCGTTGGCCAAGGCGAACAGGTTTACCGGCGTCACGATTCCCAGCTTTCCCAGGATCCTGTTGTAAAGCGCGCGGAGCTCCGGCTTCCCGATCTCCGGATTCTGTGACCATTCTCCGCATTCATTGGCCAGCCACGCGAGCACTTCCCGGCCGTCCTGGGTGAGGAACACCCGCTGGAAGAGAAGCCGTTCCCCCCGGGTGTCTACTTTGATGCTCATTTCTACACCGCCTCCGCCATGGATTCCGCGGGGCTCCCGGCCTCCGGGGCCTTGGAAGTGGCACCGTAGACCTTCGACTGGAGCTCCGCTGCCTTCATCTGCATCTGGGCCTTGAGCATGGCCTCCTGCTGTTTCTGCCGCGCGGCCCGGATCTTCTGGACCTCATACACGTCCCGCAGCACGTTCCGGTCGATGTTGTAGTACTTCCCGATGGACCTGACGTAGGCCTCCAGGTTCACGGGATCCAGCGCCGTCTTGTCGATCTGCGCCAGAGTGAAGATCTCGTTGAGCGCCTGACGGGTGTTGTCAAGAAGTAGGTAGCGCTTCTGCAACTGGGCCAGGGGGCTCACCAGGTCGATCTTGATCCGCTGGCCACCGAGAACCCGGGGAGCCGGTGGCGCACGCCCAGCGTCTATCTCAAGCTGGAATAAGTCCTCCGTGACAGGCTCTAGAAACTCAGCTCCGAGCCGCCCGAAGAATGCCGTGAGCATTGCCGCCTGCTCCCCGCGGAGCCCTTCCACTTCCGTGGCGGTCTTGGTGCGCTGGATGTTCTGGGTGAGCACGAGGAAAAGCTCCGTGTGGTAGGACTCGTTGACGCCCTTCTGGAGCAATGACATGTCTTCAAGTATGCCCTTGGTATCCCCGATCAACATCCCGGCGCCGTAATCCTCACCGGCGCGCATCCATGTCACACCTGATGGGGTGAGATTGAGCCGGCCCTGCAGCTGCTCGGTTGCCTTGAGCGGCGGTCTGGCGCGCAGCTGGATCATCCGGTGGTAATCCTTCCTCATCCCGGAGAGCATCATCACATTGCTGATCTCGAGCATTCCCGGGCAGTCGATCCCCCAAACGGACCCATCGGGATTCCGGCTCCAGCGCCAAACAAAGAAGGGCTTCACCTCGTAGCCGCCCTCCCGAATTGCTTTCCGGTGATCGCAGTCCGCCACGTAGACCGAATAGAACGGCATCCCTTTGGTGGACCGCGCGTCGATATCGAGGTCGAACTTGTCCAGAGGGAAGATGAACTGGGTGAACATTTTTCGCGTGGTGTCGTTGTTCCGATAGGCATCCTGGATTATGACAGGCAGGGCCTCGTAGCCGAACATTGCTACGGCATCGAACGGCGTGAGCCACAGGTCCCTGAAGAGGGTGTCCACCTCCCCGTTCTCGTCCTCCATGATGCAGCACCTTTTCAGGTGGAGGACCTGATACTGGGGAATCCCGCGGACCACGTTGTTGGTCCGGAACATGATTGCCGTTCCGAAATCAGCGCCAATGCGGATGAATGAACGGCCCTCATCGTAGAAGGACGATTTAGCCCACTGGTTGTACAACCCGATCTCGGAACGCTGAAGGTAAGAAGAGACATCGGTGCGGTCCATCAAGGATTCATCTTCCGTGGCCAGCCTGTTCCAGGCACTGGATCGAGAGAAGGAATATCCCTGAATCCCATCCGCAAGACGGCCGCTTGCTTTCATGGCCGTGTTGTCGTAGACGACCTTCATGTCCGGCAGGGTCGTCTGGATCTCCGACTCGAAGTTCCAATCGGCCAGAAGCGGATTGCAGTGCTGCGCAATCTCCTTCCACGTGGGGATGATCTGTTCCCGCTCCTCGATGAGCTGTCCGCGGATCTGGTAGAGGACGTCGAGGGATTCGACCGAGATTCTCGGCGTTGCCCGAATAATTTCTGCGGTTTGGGCCGCGGTTCGTTTTGCCATGGTATCCTCCTAAAGGAACTCCATTGGATCCCACTCACCGGTCCGCTGCCCGCTCCCGGATATCGTTTGTTCTGGAATATTACCATCTCGGCGGTCCCTCGTAAACCACCACGCCAACAGGAGATATGCGGTCACCAGGTCGTCATGGATTTCTTCATCGTCGGCTTCGTGCTTGGTCCTCCCGGTCTTTGTCGGAATACCCCGAAAGTGCATGAGCTGGGTCTGCATCTCCGGAGCCCAGCGTACCCCCTGCGCGACGCGGATCCGGTTTCGTTGCGCCAGGAGATTCCCGGCCGCCACCAGGTCGTCCTTCGGGACATGTATCTCCTGCAGGATGCGGGCCCCGGCAAGCTTCCCGCTCTGGGAGGAGGAGAAAACCTTCCCGAACTCGCTGTAGACCTCCCTCGACTGCCCACCGCCGGTGATGATGATCGGCGTGGGGAACAGGTCCTTGCTCCTCATGAGGTCCACCACGGGCTCCCCCACCCCGGTGGCGTCGACAATCAGGTCCGCGTTCTGGGCCAGGTCCTTGTGCTGCATCAGCTTCCACACCGAAGACACCATCTCGATGTAGGACTTCCCGAAAAGCTGGTCGATGAACACGATGTCGTAGAAGTGGAGGAGCCGGTCCGGCTGATCGATCCGCCGGTCTCCATCCACGATTTCCGCGACGTCCTTGCCCACCTCGATCACGAACCGGTCTTTCCGTTTTCCTACATCCACGGCCACGCAATATTCTTTCACACCGGCACCTCCAGGGCTGGCGTGTTGGTCTTCTGTACCAGCCCGAAATCCATGGCCTTCACGTCGTTGTCAAACATCTTCTGGACGTCGTCATAGGAGAAGACCTGGTCATCAGGTTCTACGAACTCCACGCAGTATTCCTGTCGGTACATCGTGGGGCCCATCTCCTCCAGGTTTTCCTGCTGCTCCTCGAGGTTTGCATGTCGCGGCGAGTAGAATCCGCGGATCCCCGCGGCGGCCCGAAGAGCCTGGAACTTGGCCTCCGGCATGGCCGGCACCAGCTTGATCGCCTCCTCGTCAACGTCCCAAGGAGCGCGGATCTCGTACCTCTCCCAGCGGGCACTCAGGTAGGCCTTGTAGAAGAAACCCTCCCGCCCGTTGGGCGTCGAGATGACGATCAGCTCGCACTTCGGGTTGTCCGTAAGCATCGGTCTGATACCCGACTTGTATACCACGTCCTCGATACGGGATGCCTCGTCCAAGAGGATCAGGTCCGGATTGGAATAGCCTCGGGCGCTGCGCTCCGTGGCCGCCACGATGATGATACGGGAGCTGTTCTCCAGCTCGATCATCTCCTCGTTGGACTTCACAAGCGCGGGATAGAACGGATCATGGCCGATGAAATCCTTCACCTTCTCCATGTCCTCCCCGGCCTGCTTCTCCGTGGACGCCACAATGATCGATAGGCTTCCGGGGTAGAACTTGGCGTGGTGGGCGGGCTTTGTGCAGATAATCGTGCTCTTCCCGCTCTGTCGTGCGCCATCGATGAGAATCCTCTTTGCGAAACTGGAAAGGACGTCCTTCTGCCATGGATATGAGTCAAACCCGAGGGACTTCACGTACCGCCAGGTGGAAAGAGAGTGGATGATGTAGTCGGCCTCCTGCCGCTTAATCTTCTGCAGCACGTTCGATTTCATGAATGATCTTCTCCCGGATCTCCGGGTAGTCCTCCGTCGCCTTCACGACGGCATCCCTCATTCGAATCAGGGATTGGCTCATGGTGACGTTCATCACAACGTCCTTGATCTTCCCCTGGATGCGCGCAATCAGTTCGAGCTGACCCGTCAGGGTGTTGGCGGTCTCAAGGAGTAGTTTCCGCGGATCCGCAATTCGGTAGGAAATGGCTATGCAATCCTTCTCCGTCTTCAAGATCAGGTTCTGCAGCGTTTCCTTGTCCAGAATGGGCGCTCCCTTTGGGCTCAGGCTGGCCACGTAGGTGACCATGATGTCCGCGGCCCGGGGGCCCAGATCGTACTTCGTGGGGTCCTTGCAGTCCCGGAGGTATGAGTCCGCGGCGTCGTACATCTTCCGGACCCGTGAGACCACCTGATCGATCTCGTCGAGCAGCTTGGTGCCCAGATACCGAACCTGGGCAAGCGCCGCGGCGGCCGCGCGCCCCTCTAGATTCTGGTGAAGGTAACGGTTCACTGACTGCCGGTTCACCCCGTACCGGCGGGAGATCTCCGTCTGGGATAGGTTCCCCTTGATGAGCGCCTGGATGATCTGGGCCCTCTGAGGGTGCTGTTCGATGGCCAGAAATGGCCTGCGGCCGCCCATCTACCACGCCTTCCATATCCTCACGGCATCGATGTCCCGTGTGTTCGGTCTGAACGTGGTGAACGGAAGCTTCACCCCAGGCGCCGTGTGGTAGACGGCGTAAGGGTCCTTCCCTGGAGCAACGACCAGGTCCAGGCGGAGTGGATAGTCGAACTGTGGCAGTCGCACCGTGATCGGACGCCCGCTGATCGCCCGGTTCTGGCGGGATGCCCGCGCCGCGGCCTCCCATGAGTCGTATTCCCGTATCCGCTTCTCCCCAGGTTTCACCGGCGCGTTCATGGGCCCTCCGTGATGATGAAGGTGATTTTAGACGGCCCGTGCGCATTCCCCACGCGAACCGCTTCCGGCAGGGGGACCTCCGCGCCCTCCGTGAAAACGGAGGCTTTTCGTAAGGCCTCCATGCACGGCTGTACCAGCCGTTCCTCCCTGATCCTGGCGGGGATCTCCATCTCCAGGCGGATGTTGATCGTGCCGTAGAGCCTCCTCTTCAGGGCCTTCCGGATGGCCAGGGTCATGCTCGAGATGCATAGGAGGAGCTGACCCTCGGTGTACTTCTGGCCATTTCCCCCGGCGCCGTATTTTCGGTCCGCGGGGATTGCCTTTCCTTCCCACTCGATGATCGTGGTGCTCATGAGGCTTTCTCCTGCGCCACCCGATCGAGCTTCTCGATGCACTCCAGCGCCCAGCTCACCACCAGGCGGGATTGCCGGGTGTGCGGACGGCCGTTCTCCACCATGTCGTTCAACAGTCGGACCGCGGTCAGGAGCACGGTCCGTTGCACCTCGTTGTGCCTGGCGGCCGCGATCCAGGCCGACTCATCCCCGGAGAGGGCCTGGTCGTTGAAGCGAGTCAAGGCTTCCTGAACACGGACCTGGTATTCCTCCAGCCTGTTCCGGCCGAAGAAATCCCGCTCCGCCAGCATGCTCAAGGATATGATGCTGGAAATCGTCAACCCGCGGATCTTCTTCTCCGCCGATTCCACGAACGCATTGATCTCCCCGGTAGGCTTACGGATTTTCTCCCGGAACTTGAACCCACCGGTGGCCCTGACTCCTAACAACACCTGATCCAGCTGCTCCATGGAGCGCCGGATCTGCTTGTGCTCGTCTTCTTTCACCTTCCCCTCCCTATCTCGTTAACCCGATCGATCACCAGGTTCAGCGTCTTCGCAAGATCGTTAATCCGGTTGAGGGCTGCATTCAAATCGGGATTTTTGCTGAAAACGTTCTGAACCCCGTGGTCTTCAAATTGGTCAAGCGGCTTTCTTTCAACGCGTGGCTCGCGTTCCACCGGCACCCTGATGCCCGCGGAGAAAAGCCCCAGGCTCAGGGCCGCAACCGCCTGCTCGCTCAACTCGATGGCGGAGTTGTCCGCGACAAGATGCACCACCTCATGCAGCAGCGTCTCCTCGAACTGGTCGGGAGGCAGATCTTGTTCCAGGGTAATCAACCCGGCATTCATGATGCTCCGTCCCATCGCGCCGTCACACGGGGAGTTCTTCTCGAAGAGCTCGATCCGTTGTTCCAACCCGAAGATCCTCACCTTGCCATACGCTTCGCCCACCGTCTCCTCCTCCCAGTTTTCACGCTTCTGCTCAGATAGCCGCTTTATCACGCGTATCCGCGGATCCGGGCGGCGCACGTTCTACAGGTTCCGACGCGGCCGGTTCCCAGCCGTCGCCCGTCTCTTCCACCTTTTTCCGCGACCAGATCAGCCGGCAAGCATTGCAATGGGCTTCCCCTCGCGAGCTGACCCGTTTCTTCCCGTGGCAATCTGGGCATTCAACCGTCTCGACTTCCTCCCGCGGCGGCCGCGTGGATTTTTTTGCCTTCTGGAGCCATTCGAAATAATCGGCCAGGAACAGATTCATTGCCTTTCCGGAATGCGCTTTCTGACATGTTCTGTACGCGGATTCGATCTCCACGGGATCCTCGCTTACCTGAAGATTCTCCAGTTGGGACAAGATTCTTTCGGAGAGTTCCGGCAACGGCTTACCGGTCACCTCGAGGTGAATTGCGGAGAGTCTATTCATGATTCCGGTTTCGGTTTCGGAAGGCGAAGCCGAAGGGGGGGATTCTTCCGGCGCCGCGGCGCCGTCTGGGATCCCAGGAATTCTTATTCCCCCCTCTTTCTTTTCTTTTCTTTTCTCATTGCTTGAGCGATGCCTCGGCGTCGGTTTAGCATCGCTTAAGCGTTGCTTGAGCGATGCCGCAGCCTTGCCGCCCTTCCGTCCAGCATCGGCGTACCGTTGCTTTGACATCGCCATGATGTCCATATCACGGAGGACCCTCGAGCTCCATGCCGTCTCCTTGTTCATCTCGAGAAGCTCGATTTCCTCCCCAGCCAGCTCCCGGATGAACTGTTCAGCCTCACCCGGAGTGCAACCCCACTTCTTCGCAAATGCCCGAAAAGTCCACTTCGTGAGGACCATGATGTAGCCGTCCTGAAGCCGCAGGAACTCCACGATCGTCCACCACCGGCCGTATCCCTCCATCCCGTGGAGATGGATCAGGGCCTCGATCTTCGGATCGTCGGTTGCGTTTGCGTCGTGCTTGAACCACGGTACGTCTTTCATGCGCCCCTCCCCGCCCCCCAGATCATGGCTCCCGTCGGCGGCTGCCACGTACGCGTTAGGATGTAACCCGGACCGAACAAGATCAGCTTCTCCTCCCGGCATTCCTCGCACCAGAACATGTCATTGCCCATCCTCGAAACGGGCCGGCCACAGTCCGGACAGGTCACACGTTTCACGCGGTTACCTCGTTGGGGGCACGACGAGGCCGGAGACCACGCCGCGGATCGACTGCAGGATCTCCGGATCGGTCAGATCGGTGACGACCACGCCAACCGATGACACCCGGAGGAACTGCGGCGCACCGAAGAAGGAATCCGCGCGGTCCACGCCGTAGTCCACCCCGCCTTCGGGACGGGGAACCAGCTTCACCCTCGCCGTCTTGTTCGTCGGAAAGATGATCTTCCCGTCCTTTTCTTCCACGCATTCGCAGAAGAAAAGCGAACCGGATGGGATCTGGTAGAGCCCTACCACCCCAGTATTGAGGCGCCCGTTTGCCTTCATGATGGCCATGGGCTACTCATTCCTGGCGATGGATGAATTCGCCCACATGACGCACTCTTCCAGCTTCGTGAAGGAAAGGGACTTCTCACGGCTTTCGGGACACTGGCGGTTCAGTAGATGAGCAAGCTCTTTCGCTTTCTCGCGGATCTCCTCATATCGTTCTAACTGCGTCCCCTTTGGCGCGTGGTAAATGAAGTTGTCTTCGATCTCGTCGTGCTTCACGGTTTCCCCCTCCCAAAAACCGCGGAAGCCGGGCGGGTGTACCAGGTCTTTCAGGAGTCCCGGGATCCCGCACCGGCAACCGCGCGAATCTCATGCGATGGTGGCGACGTCCTTCACCTGCTCCCGGCACCACTCCACGATCGAGGCTATGGCGTTCAGCTTCCAGAGACCGCCCCCGGCGGTGAACAAGGCGAAGGATGGCGGTTGCCCATCCCCGCCCCCGCGGGCCCTGAAGATGAACGTGGACTCGGGCTGTTCGATCTCCCGGAAGGTCCTCCACGGCCTCAGCTTCACGGGGTTGGGGATCGGGCTGTTTTCTCCAAGATGGACTCCCACCTTGGTCTGGACCGTTTGGGAAACGCCATCGTCCGAGTGGTTGACGACCTTCTCGTCCTTGATGTTCCCGACAACCTGGAGGATCTTGGCCAGATCCCCGGTTTCGGAGAACTCCACCTGCAGGTTGATGATGAATGTCTCGGGGTCCATCCACTTCCCGAACTGGAACGCTCCCTCCTCCGTGGTTGTACGCAAGAAAACGGTCCTCTTCAGGGACGGCTCCTTCGCGGGCCCCAGGATGGCCACGGATTTGTGGCTTTCAACGTGCAGTAGGACCTGGTCCCGCTTCACCAGGTCGAGGTTGTGCTCGAAGAAGTCGTTGATGGCGGTGAGCGTGGAAACGGCCAAGGTGTCCGGCCGCGGATCGTGCTCGATCAGCTTCAGGCTCTGGTTGCTGTACTTTTTCCCATCCACATCCAGCAGCGTGGGGGCGGCCAGTTTGACGACCTCCTGGATGAAACTCGCGTCCATCATGCTTCTTTTCCTTTCTTGATGTCTAGAACGACCCCGGGCAGTAACCCCTGCTTGGGGTGGTCCGTGTACGCCTTCGCGCCGGCATTCGTTCCCACGATATGGATGTTGGTCTTGTAGGATTTGATCGGGGCCAGACGCTTCGACGGCGAGACCTCAATCTTGCCGTAGGATCGGTCTTCACTCGGCTTGATCTTGAACGTCAGGGTAATCGACCTGGTCGCCTCCGCGGCTGTGTTTGGATCGGCGATGTTCTGAAGAACCTCCGCAAACTCCTTCGCGAAAAGCTCCCCGGCGACGCCCGCTCCCAATGTTTCGAGGGTCACCTCTTTCAACTCATTTTCCACGTTCCTCTCCTTTCTTCTGCTTGAAATCCACCGCGTTCCGGCAGGTGGCCCAGTGCGGCGTCCCGTCCGGATCCAGGGGCATCGCTTTCCCAGCCTGCGTGCGGATCCAGAAGATCGATGCGCCGCACCCCTTGCAGCTCTTCGGGGCCGTCCCGGGCGGGATCTTGTACTTCCCGTCTACCGGCTTCCCGTACGTCATACGGTCACCGGGAGCGCTTCCCGGTCCCCAACCGACTCGAGGAACTGCACGTACTGGTCGTCCGTTCCATGGAACGCGATGGCCCCCGGAACCGGCGTCCCCGCGCCGAAGATCAGGGCGGCCAGCTTGAACCGGTGAGGCATCACCGCCATGTCCCGCGGGTATAAAATGACCTCCCGCGTCTTCACCCCCTCGATCTGTCTCATCCCCACGACCATCCTCGTCTCCTTTCGCCCCACCATGGGGCCGCGGACTGTCACGCCCCCCGGAGACCGCGCGATCTCCAGGATTAAGAGGAGCGGCCGCCGGGCTACCAGCCCAGGCCCTCCCCGGGATCCCTACGAACCGGCCAGCCCCGGCAGCCACCTCTCCCCCGCCGGCACCAAATGCTTCCGGGCCTGTCCCTCGAGAATCCGGGAACCGACCGCCAGGGCTTGCCGGAGCCTGGGAGGAAAGCCCTCGGCCGCCGCGGGGGAAGGGCCTCCTACGGCGGCGGGGCGCTGATCGTCGTCGGATACAGGTCTGAGCCCCAGAAGGGCCTGAAACTGCTCACGGGTAATGAGCGCCCGCTCCACGGCGGACCGCAACTCCCGGATCTGCGCCCCGGAGGGGAGCTCCGCAGGATGCGGCGGCCGCCCCGCGGATTGCGGGGGATTCACGTGATGCGGGGATTCAAAGGCCTTCAGGACCATGTAGGCCTGGAACTCGTTCAGAACCACCGGCACCCCGGGAGACGTTTCCACCTCCGGGAATAGACGGCGGACCGCCCGGAGGACCGTGTCCTCTGATTTCCGCACGATCTGGGCGACCTCCCGAATCTTCATGCGGTCCTACCGGCGGCTACCGTTGCCCGGCGGAGCTTCAGGAGGTCCTGCATGCGCTGGTATTCCGCGCTGATCCGCTTCCAGTAGTCGTACTCATCCATGGAGAGCTCGATCTCGATGATGTCCCCGGCGCCCCCGTAGGGCAGTTCCGCGGGGAACTCGTAGACCACCGGCCAGCATTCCAGGAAGGCCTCACAGGTGGCCGTGCGGACCCGGACCGTCTCCGGCCGTGGGAGGAGCTTGATTGACATGGCGGAGTCGATCATTGCAGCCCTCCGATCGACATCCGCGGAGGCTCCGCGTCCCGGGCGTGCCGCGCTTCCCGGCGCGCGCGGCGCTTCGCCCTGAAACCGTCGCCCAGTATCCAGGCGATCGCGATGAGGGTGCCCACCGCGGCAACCGCGGAAAGAGCGCAAAGGGTACCGAACATGGCATCCACGAGGGTCTTCATGCTCCTCTCCTTTCCTGGTGGGGCGTCCCAGTTCTGCGCCCCGCCAAGATCAGTCTCAGGGCCTCGCGCCGTACGGCCGCCTGTCCCTCCAGCCAGCCCGGCGGCCCTTTGATTGCCGTACCCAGGTTCCAGTACCGGTCCGTTCCGTGCATCTCGTCGGCCACCCCGTTGTTCGGTTGCCGCTTGCGGTCCTTCTCGATGGATGACCACTTCTTCCGCGGGACCCCCCATGCATCCAGGAGCTCGTAGAGGCTGTAGAGGTCCTGGGTGAACCGGAGCGGGTATTGAATCGATCCCGCCTCAAGGCCGATCACCCGCGCCTCCAGATCCGGAATGCAGTCCAGGAGCGCCACCTTGTCCTCGGGTGCGATGATCTTCCGTGGCGCCCGCGCCGGGACCGCCTTGGTGGTCATGAAGTCGTGTGGGCAGTCGGTCCCGGGGATTGGAGGCAACATGGCCCTGTCCTACTCCTCGCTGATGGTGAGATAGAGCTTCTTTCCGGGCTCAAACAGGGGGAACGCCGCAGGATTTGAAATCGTCATCTTCAAGCTTCCGCTCGGCGTGGCCTTCCAGAAGGCCCGGTTCTCCTCACAATAGTTCATCGTTGTAGTGCGTGATGGAACTGACAAAAAACTTCGCTTTTACCTGCATGATTCCCTCCTCGCCGACGCCCTTTGTCGTCCGCGCGTAGATCTCCTGAATTGTGAAAAGAGGCCGGGACGGGAAAGGAGTAACCCGCCCCGGCAGAAACGGGAGAAAGTCGCAGGCGAACCTGCGGCATCGAAACGGAGGTTGGGCGCCTCCGAAGTCGATCATGGAAAAGAAGCCCCAGTCTTGCCCCGCGCTGAGGCGCCGCGGCGGAGAACATCCCGTGCGTGACTTGACCATTGGCATGGATCGTTTCCTCACGCCCTACGATCCCGGTACACCCTACGGTTCGTTCCCCTTCAAACCGCCACTGTTTTGGGGTTATGCCACTGAATTGGAGGTGGATCATCTGTGCAACCTCCGGATTATGTGAAACAGATCCAAGTAGAGGTGGTACAGATCGCGACAAAAGCACACGAATCCATAAGCGCTTCCGATAGCAATGAGGAGGTGAGCCAGCTTCATGGCACGATCTCCTTTATGGCGGCTTCGAGCGGTGCAAGATCATATTCATCTGTGCCAGCTCTTTTCAGATCAGCGATAGTCAACCCGGCGCCTTTGATGATTTCCGTGGCATAGGTGGGTTCGTCGAATGCTCGGATCAGTTCTGCGCAGGCGTATGCAATCCCCTGGACAAAACTGACGTTATTCTTACTCGTCGCCTCCCGCAGCTTTGTGCCCTGAGCAAGCAGCGGATCGATGGCGGAACAGAGGTAGACGTTGTACATTCGGTTGTCACCCTTGGGGTGCATCAGATATCTTTCGGGCTGTTCTGCGCTCATGCTCTCATCTCCGCGTTTTCGAATAATCCTTTTTCCCTGACTGGAACCTTGGGAGACAGCCACAGGACCTCCGTACGCGCCCCTTTGAAAGCACCAACACGGCATTCAATGCGGCGCCAATCGGGGTAGAGCTCGGTGTCGTAAAGATCACAGGGATACCCGGAAATGATGGCCATGCCTTGAATTTCATGCAGAGCTGAAGCCAGTTCCCGGTGATCCTCTTCGGTCATTTCGTGGCGGTAGCTATGGCCATTATCGCTGCGCGTTGATTGAAGGTATGGAGGGTCCAAATAGAACAGCGTGTCATGATGATCGTATTGCTGGATCACCTTGAGCGCTGGCCTTGATTCAATGACCACCCCCTGCAGGCGCCGGACGAACTCGGCGATGTGATTCGGGTAGTGAGCCCAGTCCTTCGCCGGCGTCGTGCCGCTTCGATTCGAGTCGGAGCGGAATCCCGTGTGCGCTTTCCATACCGATGCTCGACAGAAGAACCCGCAAGCCCCTGCGGATCCCCGATGGATCGAGTCCGAGCCGAATCCTGCGAAAGACTTGAGGACCGTCCGGCGAGCCTGTTCAATGGGATTCCTGGTGGGTGTAAAGGCAGATCCGAAATCCTCCCGGGAGAACGGGGTCAGGCGGATGAGCCGTTCCAGCTTCGCGGCTTTCCTGGGATTCCGGAGGACCCGGAAAACGTTCACGACCTCGAGGTCCAGGTCGTTGTAGATCTCCGCGTATGCCCGTGGCTTCTGCAAGAGGACAGAAGCCCCACCCCCGAAGGGCTCAACGTAGACCCGATGCGCCGGAAAATAGCGGATGATCCACCTGGCCATGCGCCATTTCCCTCCGTGGTACCTGAGCGCAGGTCGGGTCACAGCGCCTGTCATCCCCGCCCTCCTGCCGCCACGGGTGAAACAGGCGCGGGAATGGCGATGGAATGCCACTCCACAAGGTCATCCGGATCTCCATTGACGTTCCTCATTTGACCGTCCCACTCCAGTGGGATGTCTTTTCCGTTTATCCGGTAGTGAGTCCAGAACCACTTCCCAGCGTCTAACCTCGACGGTAGTATGTCGGAGCATTTTATCCACTGCCCGATCATCCCCGCCCTCCTGCCGGAGGCAGATCGAGGTTGAAATGCACGCTGGGCTCCGGCTCGTTGGGCTCATCGTCCGCGCGGACCGGGGGCAGAACCTTGTCGATCGTCTCCAGGATCCGCCGTTCCTCCGCCGCCTGGCCGCCAACCTTGGACAGATTGGCGATGAACTCCCGCGCCAGGCGTACGGCATCCGCCATCTGCTCCCGCTCCCCCTCCACCCTCAGCGCCCAGGCGCGGTTGTCGTCCGCGCGGGTGGCCTGCTCCCTGCCGGCGCGTTCGATGGATTCCCGCTCCGAGGATGCGGCAAGAAGAGTGGCCGCTACCGCGTCGGCGCTGAAATACTTCCGACCGTTGATGATGACGAAAGGCATGTCATCCATTGACGTTCTCCTTGAAAGAAAAAGCGCCCCCGATCATGATGCGAGAAGGTGAGATTTCACGAAGGAGGGCGCTACCATGTCCATCGTTCCAAATCCGACATCTGTGTGTCCCAAGACCGATTGCGGCGGTACGCTTTTCGTGCGAGATGACTACACGGCACCCCCGGGGGAGACAGCTCCGGATGTCGATTTGATCATCTGCAAGAAGTGCGGAACCGTGATTGGGGCTGTACTGCCGTTGGCTATTCAAAACGGCCTCCGTTCTATGCTCGCTCGGAAGCCGGGGTGATGACCCTTTTCTCCATGATGACCACCCCGCGAATCTCCGCGTAGGTGTAGAGTGTCTGGGGGGCGGTCGGTTCGGTTTCTGTGGCCGTCTTCTGTCGCCCCCGAGTCTGGACGACCACCTTGATCTCCTGGTCCTCCACGCCAGCCTCATCCAATGTTTTCAAGAGTTCTGTCAGCTTCTTCTGCGCTGTTTCTGTCATTCCTTCCTCCTCCTCAGCCCGCACGGGCCGTCTTCTTGAAAGAAAAAGCGCCCCCGATCATGATCAGGTAAAGGTGAAACACACAGATCAGAAGGAGGGCGCCAATGGATTCCCAAGGACAAATTGCTCTGGAGCTGACAAAGGCCGTTCTGATTGCCGATGCAATCCGTAATAGCCGAGAAGGTCGGGCTTTTCCGGTTGATCTTGAAAAACACTCCGTTGACATTTTTCTATCTATTCTTTCCGAGTTGAACGCTCGTGCAGGCGCTCCAGGGTGATTCGATAGGACCAGGGGTCTCCTTTTTGCAGCAGGGTTCCCGTTGAGCCCTCTTCGAGAGATTTCACCTCGAACCCAACTCCATCGATCGCATCGATGAGCTCTTTCAGCTTTGTCTTTTCCATGACCTCCCCCTCTTCTCAATCCCGCCCCGCGGCGGCGTCTGCGAACCTATTCCGGGCTTTCTCTTCACGCGCCAGCTTCTCCATTACCGCCTCCTCCCCCCATTCCTCCAGGGACTTCCCTTGCATGGCCGCGGACGCTTTCGCCTTCCCATGGATCACCGGCAGAACCCACGTGAACATCCGCTTCTTGGGTGGCAGAGAAGGTTTCGTATTTGGTGACTTTGTAGCGCCCATCGAGTGACATTGTAACCTTAAAAAAGACTTTGTCAAGAAATAATTTGTTTTTTTTTCTTGTAAGTTCACATAATGTGAACTATACTGGTGGTAACCGAAATGGATAACGCTTTCGGAGAAAAAATTAAGAAAATCCGCGAATACAAGGGCTTGTCTGGCTCAGAGTTTGGAGAGAAACTCAGCCTCGGGAAACAAGCTATTTCCATGATTGAGAGTGGGAAACGGGGGATGAGCGTTGAACAGATTCAATCCCTTGTCCTCACGTATAAAATTGACCCGCGCTATTTATTTGGTGGAATTGATGATGTTTCTGAGGCCGATCTCTCGAAACGAGGAGAAGATCCAGGACAGACTCAGCTGGAATCCTTGAAGAAAGAAATTATTCAGCTAAAAGACCGCGTTAATCCAGTAAGTAAAATGGACCCTGTCGCCGAACGAGTCCTAGCAAATCAGGATCTGCACGATCTGGTGGAGCTTGTACAATTTTGGGATTCTTCAATGCTCCGCAGGTTTCGAGATATAGCGTACGGTTATGTATCAGGCATCCATGATGAGCGGGAAAATCAGAAAGCCCTAAAAGAGAGCCGAGGGGAAGAAAAAGTTGGATGAGTCCTGTTATCGTCAATCGGTTGTTCGTATCGGAAATATCATCTATTTTTTTGGCTGGGAAAATAGCATGGTGAGAGCTTAAGAGAAAAGGAGAATCGTTAGGATGAAGCGGTTTTTCATTCTAGTATTATTCTTGCTTGGTTGCTTAATTTCTGCTCAAGACAAGGAAAAAGAAACCCCTATAGATATTGCTGGGCGATGGAAATCTACTGTGATTTCATCAGTATGTTTTTCTGGAGAGCAAAAAAAAATAACGTATGGAGCAACAACGAGTACTGGCTTTAAATCAGAAGTTATGTTTTCCCCTAACGGCTACGGGCAAGATGGTGAGTGGCAATTCTTATGGGAATACGATGAAAAGACAAATACCTATTTCTTCTCATCACATTCTCAGGAGTACCAAGTTCGAATTTACCAATACTCGAACAATCTTCTTTGTATGGCTTCAATAATGATAAGGAGCATTTTCATTCCCGATTGGTTTTCCAACGACAATGTTTCCTTCACACTTCTCGAGCGCATCCCAAGCACGGAATAGGAACTGATAAAATCCATGAGTAGTGAAGTAAACTGGCCAAAACGTATCTTCCTCTGGATTGTCCATTCAATTGCGTGCGGGATTCTGGAGTTGCTTATCAAGACTACTGCGGCAACAATTAGGCGCTACTCATTTTCATCTGGATGGAGCGGTTTTTTCTTAGATTTTCTCCCCGGAGTTGCGGTGTTGACGTTACTATACTTGGGCTTTCGATTCATCGCGAAGAAGACGGTCGTTGAGCCTGAATTGCATGATCCCCCTTCAACCTACAAGGCGCTCTGGGCTGATAGGACTGCAGAAGATGAGTGGCGCTGCCCAAGCTGCAGCATAATCAATCCAGTATCTGAAAAGCGCTGCAAGAGCTGCGGTTGGCTGTACTTCGGCAAAGTGGCGCCTTCTTCCCCTCCGCCGCCTCCTCCTCCAGAAAAGCTCATGCAGAAGCCTGGTTGGGAATGCCCATCCTGTTCGTACCGCAATTCCTCTGCCGATGTTCGGTGTCAGAACTGCAGCAACCTGAGGTCCCCCTGATGTTCACCCTCCCGCCAGCCTGGTCGGGGGTGCTGGCCCTTGACGGTTCCGTGAAACGTCACGATACTTGAAAACGAGGTTCAAGGAATGCTGAAAAGGGAATGGGAGTACTACCAGGCGCACCTGCAGGATTTTCTGAAGGAGCATACCGGGGAGTTCGTCGTCATCAAGGACGATTCCGTGAAGGGCTTTTTCTCCACGGAGGAGGAAGCCTTTAAGAGTATGGCCGCCGTGGAGCTCGGGACCTATTTCGTGAAGCGTTGCGTTCCCATTGACCAGGACGTTGTCGAATACCACTCCAGGGTGGTCTTCTTTTAGGCATGCATCTCTCCCCAGGCGACTTCAAAGCATTCACCCTGAAAGCGGACAGACCGGTTCGGTTGTCGGTGCTGGTCACGCCCGTGGATGTCCGCCAGGCTGCCAGTCTCGTGGGGATCTCCGGCCCATCGAAGAGGTACTCGGCGATCTGGGATACCGGCGCCATGATGACTTCGATCTCTCCGCGGATCGCAGCAGACCTTCAGCTGAAACCGATCTCCGTCGTGAAGATTCACGCTGCTGGCAACTCTTTCGATTCCCCGGTGTACAAGGTCGACCTGGTGCTCCCGAACGGTCTGACCGTTCTTGCGGTGAGCGTATCAGAGGCCGGAAACATTCATGGCGCCGACATGCTGATAGGGATGGACATCATCACGAACGGCGACTTCGCGATCACCAATGCTGGACATCAGACGTGCTTTTCTTTCCGTTTCCCCTCGAGCTCTGTTCACACGGACTATGTCGAGGAAGCGAAGGCCCTCCGAAAAAAGCAGACGCACATAGACCAAGCCCGAAAACTCCAGCGCAAAGGAAAATTGAGATAGCCGCTGCCGGTCTCTGGAGGGTCTCTCCTTGAGTCGAGCGCTTTCTCCCAGCGATATTGTCCTGGATAGCGATGTTGTCAGTTTTGGGGACTTCATGCAGAAGGTCGGAGTTTGATCCACTCGTGCCCCGGGGGAGTTCCGCGGCGCCCTTGACGGTTGCGGCCGCCCGGCGATAGGTTGATGGAGATGAAAGTTGGGGAGATCATCAAGCTGATCGAATCCTATGGGTGGTATCAAGTCGTCCAGGAAGGAAGCCACCGACAATTCAAGCACCATGAAATCAAGGGGCGCGTCACGATCGCCGGAAAACCATCCGCGGATCTCCCAAGGGACACGCTCTACAGCATCCTTCGACAGGCTGGACTGGGCAAGGATATTCTCCGGAGGTAGATCATGAGGCGATATCTGATAGTAATTGAAAAGGCCGATGGCAATTTCAGCGCCTACTCCCCGGATCTGCCCGGGTGCGTGGCGGCAGGCGATACCGTCGAGGAAACCAAGAAGCTCATGCTTGAGGCGATCGAAATGCATCTCAAGGGGATGCGTGAAGACGGCCTTCCGATCCCCCAGGCGCAAGCCATTGGTGAATACGTGACGGTCTGATGTGTGCCCCGGGGGAGCTACGCGGCGCCCTTGACGATTGCGGCCGCCCGGGGGTGTCAGTCCTATCCGCCGTGAGGGAGACGGCGGGTTCTTCATCCGGAGGAAGAAGAGCCGGTCCTGTCGGCTTTCTTTTTATCCTGAAGGGCCTTGTGTGTGGTTTTTAGCTCCTTCCGGACCTGCTTCATATCCCTTGCAATAGGAAGATTCTCCGGTGCCGTTCCTCCGATGTCGAGGATGGTATGTCGGACCTTTTTCCCGACCTCTTCGGCCGCCTCCTCGAGGCGGCGCTGCCCTTGGATGTTTTCATTTCTGATCTTGGATTCCGTCTGGGTGACGCGGAATAGATTCGCTGCCAATTCTTCCTTCCCCATGAAGTCCAAGAGGGACCTGCTGAGGAGGTTTTCATCCAAGCCTTTGAACTTTTTCAATCTGGAGATGTCCATGTTGTACAACCCGCGGTATCCTGCATTCTGAAAAAGCGGGTATTTCTGGACTCCCTGTTCATGGGCTACTCGAACCAGATTTTTTTCGTGGTCGGAGATGTCTTCGCGGATCAGAAGACGTTCCACGTTGTCCGACGCTTCAATGTAGTTCTTGAACGTCGCGGCGATGGCTGCAAAGTAAGCTTGAGCCGATGCAATCTGTGGCTTCTTGGGATCTCCGTTCATGGCCACGAGGTAGCAGGCGAAACGGGAGAGCTTGAAATCACGTCGACGCTTCCCGTCCTGATCCACTTCGATCTGTTGGAAATTGTCCTGGACGGTGATGTCAAGAGAGGTGCAAGCGGAGAGCGCCTTGTTGATGACCTTGGAGAAAGAGCTCCACGATTCGTATCCCAGGAGGCTCATGAGGTCGGAAGCCAGCCAAGTCCTCTGACCGTTCTGCCTTCCCATGCTTTCGAAGTTGGGCTTCCCTTCATCGAAAGTAAAAACGGATTTGTCGGAACTGTCGCTCATTCCGTCATTATAGCCACCTGCTCAGTCAGTTTCAACGTCCGTCTCCTCCGGCGGTGGAGCCGGCAGCAAGGCGCTCACGCACGCGCGTGCGGGCTCGAGCGCTTGCGCGGACTGGACTACCCACGCATCGTCGTAGATGTCCGTGATGGCCGCGGAGGAGTGGCCCACCATGGTCTGGACTGCCCAGTCTCCCATCTCACGGCGCAAATGGGACACGTAGGTGTGACGCAAGGAATGAGGAACCAAGCGCCGGCCATTGGCCTGGATACCGACCGCCTTGAGAGCATCTGCGAAGTGGAGGGACACGGCTTCTCCGGATAGGGGGATCTTGTGATTGTAAGTTCCGGGGAAAATCAGGTCGTCCGGTTCCGTGTGTTCCGAAAATGCCCAGTATGCGAACAGCGCCATGCTGGTTCGTTTCGACAGCAGCACGATCCGGGCCTTCCCTGATTTCGTCGTTCCGATCCTCATGGCGTCCGGGTCCGCCTTTCGCGTTTTTTTTGCCGCGGATTCGATGATCAGTGCTTTCAGCTTCCACGAAACGTGGCGCCAGCGGAGGGCGCGGGCTTCGCCTTGACGCATGCCTGTCCCTATGAGCAAAATGAAGAAGACCGCCCACTTGAAACTGCCCCAGATCCTCAGCATGGCCACCCTTTCGAAGGGGAAAAGAAGATTGATTTCGGAGAACTCCAGGGAAGAAGGCGGGTGTTCGTCTCCATGGAGCCGTCCGATCCCGGACACCGGATTCCTGTCGATCCATTCATCCTCTTCTGCCTGGTTAAGGACGATTTTGAAAGCATTCATGACGTGGTTTTTTTTCGCGCTCCCGCCCGGCACAGTCAGGATCCATGGTTTGACGTCTCGACGTCGGATGGCGTCGAGACGGTACTCTCCCCAGAAAGGCAGGATCTCGTCGACCAGATAATGCCGGCATCTCTCGATGTATCGTTCCTCAGGGAGGCTGTTTGAGGCCTGGCGCCAGGCCAGCCACTTGCATTTCCCGGGATCGAAGAAATCCTTGGCGAACTCCCGAAGCGTCGGAATCTGTACCCGCGTTTCCAATTGCTGGATCTGGGGCGAGGTGGGTTCGCCCAGGGATTTCTTGTAGGCGAAGTTTTCCGCCCGTTGGCGGTTGGTTTCACCGGTACTTGCGAAGTTGATCATGGAGGGGAGCTTGTAGTGGTAGATGGTTCCGCGCTTCTTGAGACGGTAAGGTTTGCTAGCCACGATAAAATCATTGGGTACAATTTGGGTACAGTCAAGGTAAAAATCATGTTTTTGGGCAAAAAAATGCCGTTTTCGGTGCTTTTTGCATCGAAAACGGCCCAAAAAGGCTAGTTCAGGATGACGATCTGGGATCCCAGGTTGTCATAGAGGAAGCGGGTGAGCCATGCGACCCATTCGGTGGCGCTGGATGCGGATGGAGACCGGCTTTCCAGGTACGTGAACAGCTTTTCCAGGGAGCCACGGCAGTCCTTGTCGATCAGTTCCGCCTTGAGGAGGCCGTCAGCCATCTTCCCGAGACTCGCCGTGGAGGAGACCTTCAGCTTCCTGCTTTCCGCAAGCTTCCTAAGGATCTCCCCCGTCACGGCCTCCATGATGGCCACGGCCTTCGAGCTCACGCCGGCTTCCGCCTGTTCCTGGGCTTTCTGCAGCAGGGACGTGAAGATGTTCACGCTGAGCATCAGGTCCTTGTGGTAGAAATAGCCCTTTTCGATGTCGTCCTTGGCGCTCTGCAGGATTCCCAGGTAGATCAGGGTGGAATTGTAGTGGTCGAAGAACTTCATGTTGGTGAATCCGCTGTAGTGCGGGCTGCTCGCCCCGAAGGTGGAACGCAGCAGGGACAGGCAACTGGTCTTCCATGCTTCGAAAATCTGCGGTTCGATGGTTTTCTTGTTGCCCAAAAAATAGAGACGCTTGCAGGTGTTCTTGATCTCCTCGCCCCTGGCGATGAGCTCCGAAAAGCGCTCCATGGTTCTTTGCTTGACGTCGATCATGTTCCTCAATATACGATACTATCACAGGAAGAGTCAATACGGGCCCTACACGCCTCTTGTTGCAGGACTCACAGTTTTCTGTAGAGGAACTCGATGTCCGGCTCCTTCACCACGAGGATGGAGATGGGGGAATTGACGAGGATCTCCCGGTGCTGCCGGGAAAGAACGTCCCGCCCGCCCCCCTTCTCTTCCCAGCCGCCCAAGAGGATCAGGTCCGCGTCCTGGTCTTCCGCCGTCCGGATCACCTCGGTGGGGACCGCTCCGCGCCGCAGCACCTTCTCGACATTGACGCTCTTCTTCTGGGCCAGCTCCTCGATATAGTTCAGGTAGCGTTGTCCGTTATCCTCCAGATTCTTTTCGTACTCGGCGCTTTCATCCTCGACGAAGATCTTGGAGAGCAGCAGTTCCTTCAGCGTCGCGGTGTCCACCACGTAGACGGCGACCAGACGCGCGCGGTAGAGTTTGGCGAGCAGGATGCCGTATTTGCTGGCATTGATCGAGGCCTCGGAACCGCTCACGGCCACCACGACGGTCTGCAGCAATCCCTTCATTTTTCTTCCCCCAGCATTCGCGACTTGAGGATTTTCTGTACGAAGAATATCTCCCGCTCCCGTTCCTCGAGAACTCCCTCGATATACTTCTTGTCCGATTCCGCGTCGGGAATCACGACCTTCTCCAGGGCATTGACCCGCCGCTGCGTCTTGCGCACTTCCTTGGCCAGGCGCCACACCATGGTCCGGATCTCCGCCATGCGGGACAGAAGCTTCAGGAGCTCGAAAAACTCGGTCATGGTCTTGTCGCACGGAGCGTAGGTGTTCATGAAGGAATACTTCAACTCCATGCGCGGCAGGTCCATCTCCAGAGTCGGCAGGGCGATGCCCATCAGCTTGCCCTGCTTCTCCCTCAGTACGTACTCGAAACGGATGCCATTGCTCACCTCCACGGCGGAATCCCGACCGATATGGATGAACATCTTCTTGAGCGTCCCGTATGCGGAAGCGATTCTCCGATCCAGCTCTCCCTCGAGCAGCTTTACCTGCTCCACCATCTTCATCAGTTCCATCACGAGGATCTCGCGCTTCTGTTCCAGGAGGTCGAAGCCCTCGTGCGCGATGACCAGCTGGTCCTTGACCTTGAAGAGGCTGGATTTCGTGGGGGGCAGGTCGGTGCGCGGCATCTCAGGCCCCCGTTTCCTGCTTCGGGTAGTACTTTTCCATGGTCTCAGCCTTGATGCGGTAAAGCTCCCCGCGGGGAAGCGCCGTCAGGATCTTCCAACCGATGTCCAGCGTCTGGTCGATGCTGCGGTTCTCGTGCTCCCCCTGGGAAAGGAACTCCCGCTCGAAACGGTCCCCGAAGGTGAGGTACATCTTGTCAAGATCCGACAGTTCCTCCTCACCGATGACCGAGGCCAGGGACCGGATGCTTTTCACGCGGGAGTAGGCGGCGAAGAGCTGGGAGGACAGCTCCTTGTGGTCGTCGCGGGTCATGCCCTCTCCGATGCCGTCCTTCATCAGACGGGACAGCGAGGGAAGCCCGGCCACGGGCGGATAGATCCCTTTCTTGGACAGCTCCCGTTCCAGTACGATCTGGCCTTCCGTGATGTATCCGCTCAGGTCCGGTACCGGGTGGGAGATGTCGTCATTGGGCATCGTGAGGATGGGGATCTGGGTGATCGAACCTTCGGAGCCTTCGATCTTGCCCGCCCGTTCATAGAGCGACGCCAGATCCGAGTACAGGTAGCCCGGATAGCCCTTGCGGGACGGAATCTCGCCTCGGATCGTGGAGACCTCGCGCAGCGATTCGCAATAGTTGGTCATGTCCGTGAGGATGACCAGCACGTGCATTCCGCACGTATAGGCCAGGTATTCGGCGGCCGTCAGGGCGGCCCGCGGCGTGATGATCCTCTCGATGGACGGGTCGTCGGCCAGGGAGAGGAACATGGTCACGTTGGCCAATACGCCGCTCTGCTCGAAGGAATCGATGAAGAAGCGCGCCACGTCGAACTTGACTCCCATCGCGGCGAACACCATGACGAACGATTCGTCAGCGGACAGGAGCTTGGCCTGGCGGATGATCTGGGCGGCCACGCGGTTGTGCGGGAGGCCGTTTCCGGAGAAGATGGGCAGCTTCTGGCCGCGGATCAGGGTGTTCATCCCGTCGATGCAGGACAGGCCCGTCTGGATGAAGTCCCGTGGGTAGGTGCGGGCCTGCGGATTGATGGGCATGCCGTTCACGTCCAGCGTGGTGGAAGAGAAAGGCGCCGGGTACCCGTCCAGGGGCGCTCCCAGGCCGTTGAAGATACGGCCCAGCATGTCCTTGGACACCCGCAGTTCCATCGGGCGTTCGCGGAACTCCACGCGGCAACCGTCGATGGAGAGGCCCGTGTTTGTGCCATAGATCTGGACCGCGACGGATTCCCGGGAGATCTCGATGACCTTGCCGGCCCGCTGTCCGCCGTCCCTGTCGTAGACGATCACCTGTTCCCCGAAGCCGACGTCTTCCGTCTTTTCGAGGATCAGGATGGGTCCCTCGACGCTCTTCAGTCCCCTGTGTTCGAGTCCCTTCATTTCCTGTAGCTCCGTAACAGCTCGTCCATCTCGCCCGCCATCAGGGCTTCCGTCTCCGAGATTCTGGAGACATCCTCGTTGCGGACCGTGGATTTCAGGCGCACGATCTTCTCGACGCAGGAAAGGTCCCGGACCTTCAGCAGGGGCGCGCCGAGCTGCAGGATCTCCAGGGCCCGCGCGTAGTAGTCCATCATCAGCTTCAGGATCCGCACCTGCTTCTCCGGTACGCAATACATGTCCACTTCGTCGTAGGCGCTCTGCTGCAGGAATCCGTTCTTGATCATTTCCGCCACCTGCAGGATCAGCCGCTGGTTGTCCGGAAGTGCGTCGGGGCCGATGAGCTTCACGATCTGGGACAGGCGCTGTTCCCTCTTGAGCAGGTCGATGGCCTTCTCCCGCGTCTTGGCCCAGTCGGAGTTCACCTTCTCCCACCAGCCGCGGATCTCCTCCGCGTATTCGGAATACGAATCCAGCCAGGAGATGGCGGGATAATGGCGTGCATTGGCCAGATCCCTGTCCAGGGCCCAGAAGCATCGTATGAAACGCTTGGTGTGCTGCGTGACGGGTTCCGAGAAATCCCCTCCGGGAGGGGAGACGGCCCCGATGGTGGAGATGGAACCCATGCGTCCTTCCAGGGTCTTCACCTTGCCCGCCCTCTCGTAGAACTCGGCCAGCTTCGTGGGAAGGTAGGCCGGGAATCCCTCGTCGGCAGGCATCTCCTCCAGGCGGCCGGACAGTTCCCTCAGGGCCTCCGCCCAACGGGACGTGGAGTCGGCCATGATCGCCACGTCGTAGCCCATGTCGCGGTAGTACTCCGCCAGGGTGACTCCCGTGTAGATGGAGACCTCCCGGGCCGCCACCGGCATGTTGGAGGTATTGGCGATGAGGATGGTGCGTTCCATGAGGGACTTGCCCGTGCGGGGATCCTGGATCTCCGGGAAGGAGGTGAGAACGTCAGTCATCTCATTGCCCCGTTCCCCGCAGCCGATGTAGACGATGACGTCGGCGTCGCACCACTTGGCCAGCGCGTGCTGGGTCATGGTCTTGCCAGTGCCGAAACCGCCGGGGATCGCCGAGGTGCCGCCGCGGGACAACGGGAAAAAGATGTCTATGACCCGCTGGCCGGTGATCAGGGGCTCTTCCATGCCCAGCTTCTGGGTGAAGGGCCGCGGTACGCGGGCGGGCCAATAATGGGCCAGCGGGACCTCCGCACCGTGATCCAGCTTCACCACGGCGTCCTTGAGGGTATAGTCGCCCTCGGGAGCCACCCAGATGGCCTTCCCCTTCTTCATGGTGGGCGGCATCAGGATCCTGTGCTCCACGATCTGCGTTTCCTTCACCGTCCCCACGCAGGCGCCCGGAAGGACCTCGTCCCCCGACTTGACGACGGGTACGAAGTGCCACTTTTTTTCCATGGAAAGCGGCGGCACCTTCACGCCGGGGGCGATGAAGCCGCCGCCGATCTTCTTGATCTCCTTCAGTGGCCGCTGGATCCCGTCATAGATCTGGCCGAGCAGTCCGGGCCCCAGATGCACGGAAAGCGGCCTTCCCAGGGAAACGGCCTTCTCCCCGACCCTCATCCCCGTGTTGTCCTCGTAGATCTGGATCGTGGCCACGTCCCCGTTCTGTCGGATGATCTCCCCGATCAGGCCCGCGGAGCCGATCTCCACCACGTCGTAAAGGCCGCTTTCCCGGAAGCCCTCAGCCTTCACTATGGGGCCGTTGATTCGAATGATCTTGCCTTCCACCATGGGCTATATGTCTTTCCCCAGAAGCGCGTCGGCGAGCTCCTCCCGATGGTCCTCGAGCAGGAGCTGCCGGATCTCCGCGATCGTTGCGCGGAAACGGATCTTCTTGTCCACCGTTTCCAGGACGATCCCCTTCTCCTCCATGCCCGTGACGTTCCCGATGCGGATCCCCGGAATCGCCTCCTGGACCAGCGCGGAGGCTTCCTTTAGCGGAATGCCGCCCGCCAGGACCTGGACCTCGCAGTCCCTAAGGACGTTTCTGGCCCTCGCGATCTGCACCGCAAGGACTTCCTTCAGCGCAGCGGCATCCAGTCCGTCCAGATACTCCTGCAGCGCGCCCGTAAGGGATTCCTCAATGAACGTCAGGCGCTTGCGCATGAAATCCAACGGGAGGGACGCGGAGAGTTCATGTTGAAGGCCCTGGATCTTGCGATCCGTAGCCTCCGTCATGACCGTGCATTCCTCCGCGACGCGCCGCTCGCCTTCCCTGCGGATCTCGATGCACTCCTTCTCGGCGGATTCGAGAATCTTGCCCGCCTTCTTGCGCGCATCTTCCAGGATCTGCTTCTCCAGCTCCTCGCTGGTTTTTACCACTTCCACGCAACTCTCCTTAAGGCCGTCCTACACATGAAGGCCGACCGCCTCGCGGATGGAATCGATGAGACTCTTGCGGTTTTCCAGGTGCCCTTCCAGTCCCGGGACCTCGACGATCAGGGGGTAGCCGCCTTCGAACTGCCATTGCGTCACCTCCTCCTCGAGCATCGAGGAGACCTGTTCCGTGAGGATGAGCACCCGAACGCCGCCCGAGTGCAGGACTTCCTGGAACGCGCTGCGGGCCTCCTCCTTGGTGTACACGACGGTGCCCGGCACGCCGACGAATCGGAATCCAATGACGATCTCTTCTTCCCCGATGACGTGGAAACTCAAGGAAGTCTTCTCCGCGTCCTCATGTGGAGAGGATCATCAGCGCGACGATGAAACCCCAGAGGCAGACGCCTTCCGCCAACCCCACGAAGGGGATGGCCTTGCCTGACAGTTCCGGATTCTCGCTCATGGCGGCCATGGCCGCCGCTCCGATCTGGCCGACGGCGATCCCTCCGCCGATGCACGCAAAGCTCACCGCGAGCGCCGCGGCGATGTATTTGAAGACCGAGGCATTGCCTCCGGCCTCACCCTGCGCGAACACGAACGGGACGGATGCGAAAAGCACGAGGATCAACGCGACGCCAATACGCCTTTTCATCAGAAAGCCTCCTATGCATGCAGTTTGAAGGGGCTGAACGCCTCCCCCGACTCCGAGAAGAATTTCGAGAAAAACTCGTAATACTGGAGCCTGACCACCTGGATGGTGACGATCAGGCCTTCCAATACGATGATGATGCCGTTGCCGATCAGGATGATGAGCAGCTGGTAGAACAGCCCGCCGGGCGCTTTCGCGACCATGTCGCAGATGAGGAACACGATGGAACTGAGTACCGTATGAGCCAAGGCGAAGGCCGCGACGCGGAGGAAGGACACCGAGTTGGATATATAGTAGGTGGACGATTCAAGCATCTCCACGATGCCTTCCATGGCGAAGGTGAGGATCCCTTCCTTGAGAAGGGGACGGTTGCCCTCGATCAGGTTGGTAAGCGGCTCCCTGAAGAACAGGGCGAGCAGGGGAAGGCCGATGCCCGCGATATCGAAACCCTGAATTTTACCGCCCAGGAGGATGCGCACAGCCAGGGAGAGCACGTACCAGAAGAAGACGGCCCCCGTGAGGCCCGTCTTTCCCAGGAAGGCCTTCGCGTAGCGTTTCAGCTTCAGCTGGTTCACGATGTTGATCACCAGGCCTGTGGAGTTGATGACGGCGCCGATGCCGATCGTGAAGCCGAAGAACATGAGGATCTTCGACCCGCCCTGGATGTGGATGATGTGGGCCGTCGGCCTCCCGAACAGGGCGCCCGTGACCCATTCGGAAAGCGGTTCGAGGAACTTCTCGTTGGCGAAGAAGGAACCGTAGAGGAATCCCGTGAACATGCAGGCGATGCCCACCACGAGAAAGATGTTGCCGAAACCCTTCTTGCGGTAATCCTCGAAGGGCTTCACCTTCCCGCTGTTGATCAGAAGGCCGATCAGGACGCCCACGAATCCCTGCCCCACGTCGCCGAACATGATGCAGAACAGCAGCACGAACATGACGGCCACGAAGGGCGTTGGATCGATGGTTCCGTACAGGGGCACGCCGTAGGAGAAGACCATCCGCTCGAACGAGCGTATGAACGGACGGTGCTTGTAGACCACGGGAACCTTGGCCTTCCCGGACTGGATGTCGGGGACCTCCTCCGGCTCAAAGACGCGGATGGCGATCCTTCCCTGGGTGAGGGCCGAAAGGCCCGCCACTGTCTCCTGGAACCGCCGCCGGGGGACCCATCCTGTCAGTCGCTGCACGGAACCCGTGGAGGCCAGATTCTGCTTCACCGTGTCGATGGAAACGTCCAGGTCGAGGTTGTACAGGATGGCGGACAGCTGTTCACCCACCTCGCCTCGAAGGGCCGCCTTGCGCCCCTCCAGGGCATTGAGGTCCGTTTCCACAGTCTTGAGGCTCGCCTGCACCGAAGGCAGGAGCTCTGCCGGGATCCCCTTGAGGTCCGAGGGGAATTTGATCTCCTTGAAGTCCAGCTTCTTCAGCTCGGAATCGAGGGCCCAGCGGCCTTTCTTGGGCGCGATGGCTAGGATGACCCCGGGCTTGTCGAGGCCCACGATCAGGGCCCGCTTCTCAAGGGCGTTCCGCAGCTCCTCCAGCCGTTCCTCGGGGACGGCACCCAGGCGGAACGTGAGGTAGGTCAGGTGTTCCAGCTCCTTGAAGGGGACCTTCAGGTGGGCGAATGCGTGCAGTTCCTCTTCGCTCTGCTTCAGGTTCAGCTTCTTCTGCAGGAGTCTGCTCTCCTCCTCGACGACCGGTTTCAGGCTTTCCAGGATGCCGTGGGCCGTCTGGATGAGCTGATCGCGCCCGATGGGACTGGCTTTCCTGGAGTCGGCACCCCCATCCTGCAGGCCCAGGAAGCGCGCCGTCGTCTCCATCTTGAGCTTGAGATCCGCGATCTCCCGCTCCTCCGCGGTCAGTTCCCTGGGCTCCGCGCCTTCCGAAAGGATGTGCATGCAGCCGGCGAATCCCAGATGCCGCAGCACGTCATCCATGTCGCGTTTGAGTACGAGGAGCTCGATCTTCTTCATCCGTTCGGTGAACATCGTCAAACCCCTGCCATTCGTGCTATGTCCTGCTCCGGTACGGAAAGGTGCAGCGACTCGACCGCCGTCTTGAGAAGGGCGGCCTCATGCTCCTTGAGCTGGAAGAACGCGTACAAAGGCGTGAGCGTGAACGGCGCCTGATGGAAGAACTGGCGGGCCTTGGCGTACAGATGGACCTGTGCCCTCTCCTCGGCGCGGATCGGATCCGGTGCGTGGAAATCATCCCGCAGCTGGTCCTCCAGGAGCCAACCGAACTTCCAGGTTCTCCAACCCTCCGTCGAGTCGGCCTGGATGTCGAAAACCTTGGCCACCTGCTTGCCCAGAGCGTCCACGGTCCCGGGGATGAGCATCGGTTCCGCCCGTTCCCAGTCCAGGCCGTAGAAGAAGCGCAGGCGCATGGCCCAGATCACATTGGAAAGGGTCACTTCCAGGGAGACCAGGCGGGCGATGCCCACGCGGTCCGCTTTAGGAAGCGCCTTGGCCAGCCGCATCAGGGTCTGATAGTAGTCGAGGTCGATGCTGTTCTCTATGGCGGCGATGGACTTGTCGTGCAGCATTGCCACGATCCATCGGTACGGGCTGCCTTCCAGGATCTTTTCCGGATCCTCCTTGGATGTCAGGTCGATGCGGCCGTAACGGCCGAGGTCCCAGGAAGGAGGCTCCACGGATTGTCCGTTTATGGCGGCTCGGACCAGGGATTTGGCGTACTGCGTTTCATAACGGCGCAGGAAATGCACCAGGATGTCCGGAGGGTCGGTCAGGAAATCGAGGACGTATACCATCGTCGCAATGGAACGGTCCACGATCCGCCGCTCCAGGTCGGACGTAAGGCGGGTCTCCGGCATCTCCGCGCGCTGCGCGGGAAAGATCCTGTCAAAAACGTCCTGTACGCGACGGAGGTGAAGGATGTCACGGTAGTTCTCTCCAAGATAGGACTTGGAAAGGATCCCGTAGATCTTCGCCTGGATGAATGCGTACCGGAACGTCCGTTGGGTCATCGGCGTATGCCAAGCAGGGGTTTCAGGATTTTCTCGAACTCTTCATGATGCAGGCTGCGGGCCGAGAGCTTCGCCATGTAGCGGGAGTTCTCCTCCTCGCGCTCCCGGCTGAAGGCGAGTTTCTTCTCCTCGACCGCCCGGTCCAGTTCCTGCGCCTTCTCACGCACCCGTTCCGCGTGGGTCCGACCGGCTTCGGTACGTACAGCGCTCTTTCGCCTGCTCGCCTCCGCCTCCGCCTCACCGACCAATTCGGTGGCTTTCTTCTCCACACCGATGAGTTTTTCCAGGATGTCCGACATGGTTTGCGCCTTCAACCGTCCTGGGAAGCCAGGATCTCTTCGAATTTGCGGATCGTCTGATGGGCGGAATCCGGATCCGCGGCCTTCTGGATGGAGGCGTAGAAATCCGGGTTTTCGACCAGGAGGGCGATATTCTTCAGCACGCGCAGATGCAATCCCGCGGCATCCTCCGCGCTGACAAGGAGAAAGAGCACATGCACGGGCTCTCCGTCCAGGGAATCGTAGTCGATCCCCGCCTCCGAAATCCCCATGACGCCGAGCACGCCCTTCACGCCGGTGGTCTTGGCATGGGGAATCGCGATGCCCTTCTTGATGCCCGTGGACATCTTCTCTTCCCTGCGGCGGATCGCCTCCAGGATCTGATCGCGCATGTTCAACCGGTATGAGTTGACCAGGAGATCGACCAGCTCCTCGAACACCTCCGGTTTGTCGTCCGCTTCCAGGCGGACTTTGATGCGGCCGGGGGTAAAGAGCTCGGAAAGAATCATTTATTTTTTCTCCGGCTCGGCCGCGGGTTGGGTGACGGGCTGGGGCGCGGTCTGCGCATCGGGGGACGATGAGGGTGCCGGAGCGGACGTCGCTTCCTTCTTCTCTCCGGACGGAACCCACCAGTCGGTGTTCTGGGATGTCTGCAGCGTCTCCGCCCTCGCCTTCCCGATTACGTTGCCGACCTCGGGATTCCGGTTCACCCAGGCCAAGCCGAATGTGGAGACGAGGAAGATCACCGCAATGACCGTCGTGAACTTGGTGAGGATGTTGCCGGAACGGGAGCCGAACGGCGTGGAACTGCCGCCTGAAAACAGGCCTCCCACCCCTTCTCCCTGCTCATCCTGTATGAGGACCGCCAGGATCAGGAGGACCGCACTGACGATGAGAAAAATCAGAAGAAGGATCGATATGAAACTCATGCAAATGCTCCCTTCACGGCCTGCGGAACCCGATTCCGCGAGCCGTAATCATCGGTTATCGTGCGGCCCGTACGATGGCGAGGAAGGATTCGGCCTTCAAGGAGGCCCCTCCCACGAGGGCGCCGTCGATGTTCTCCATCCCGAGGAGCTCCGCGGCGTTCTCCGGCTTCACGGAACCGCCGTATTGGATGACCACGGCCTCGGCGACCCCGGATCCATACAGCTGCGCGATCACGCCGCGCGCATAGCGGTGAACCGCGTCCGCGTCAGCAGGCGTGGCGTTCTTCCCCGTTCCGATGGCCCATACGGGCTCGTAGGCGATGGTGATGCGTGCCATGTCCGCTGCGGGCACGTCCTTGAGGCCGGAACGGATCTGGTCCCCTACGATCTTCTCTGTGATGCCCGACTGCCTCTGGTCCAGCGTTTCCCCGACGCACAGGATGGCTTCGAATCCCTCCTTCAGGGCGAGGCGGACCTTCTTATTTACCAGGGCGTCGGTTTCGCCGTACACGTGACGGCGTTCCGAATGTCCGAGGATCACCACCGACACGCCGACGTCGCGGAGCATCTTCAGGGAGATCTCTCCAGTATGCGCGCCTTCCAGTTCCTGCGCGCAGTTCTGTGCGCCCAGAAGGACGGTGGAACCCTTCAGCGCGTCCCGTACCGCGGAAAGGGCCGTGAAGGCGGGGGCGATCATGACCCTGCGGCCGCCTTCCTTGGCGAGGGCCGAAGCCAGTTCCTTGGCCAGGGCGACGGCCTCCGGGACCGTCTTGTACATCTTCCAGTTGCCGGCGACGAACTGCTTTCTCATCCTATTTCCCCTGCAGAGCCGTGATTCCGGGCAATTCCTTGCCCTCCAGGAATTCCAGGGAGGCTCCGCCTCCCGTGGAAACGTGCTTGATCCTGTCCGCGAGTCCGAACTTGTTGACGGCCGCCACGGAGTCGCCGCCGCCCACCACAGTGGTTCCCGCGCACGAGGCCACCATCTTCGCGATTTCCGCCGTTCCCTTGCTGAAGGCGGCGAACTCGAAGACCCCCATGGGGCCGTTCCATACGACGGTCTTGGCGGCGGCGATCCGGTCCTTGCACAGCGCCATGGTCTTGGGCCCTATGTCCATTCCCATCTTCCCGTCGGGGATGTCCGCACCGGAGACGGGTTCCGCCACCGCCTTCTCACTGAACTCGGAGGCCACAAGGTGGTCCACGGGGAGGATCACCTCCACGCCCGCCTTCCCGGCCTTGTCGAGGAAATCCGTGGCGGTCTTAAGGAACTCGTCTTCCACGAGGGACTTGCCGATCTTCACGCCCTTCACCTTGAGGAAGGTGAAGGCCATGCCTCCTCCGATGATGAAGCAGGAGACGCGCGGCAACAGGGATTCCAGGACGGCGATCTTGGTGGAGACCTTGGCGCCGCCGATGATGGCCACGAAGGGCTTCACGGGGTTTTCCAGGACTCCTCCCAGGAAAAGAATCTCCTTTTCCATGAGGAAGCCGGCCACGGCTGGCAGGGAATGCGCCACGCCTTCCGTGGATGCATGAGCCCGATGGGCCGTACCGAAGGCATCGTTCACGTAGACGTCGCCGAGGGAAGCGAGCTGCTTGGCGAAGGCAGGATCGTTCTTCTCCTCTTCCGCGTGGAAGCGGAGGTTCTCGAGAAGGACCACGTCCCCGGCCTTCATCGCCTTCACGGCCTTTCGGCCTCGGGGCCGACGCAATCGGAGGCCAGGGTCACGTTCTTTCCCAGAAGCTCTGACAGGCGCTTGGCCACGGGGGCCAGGCTATTCTCCTTGTCGGGCTTCTTGGGCCTACCCAGGTGGCTCATGAGGATGAGTCGGGATCCCTTCTGCGCCAGGATATGGCGAAGCGTGGGAAGCGCCGCGGTGATGCGCGTGTCGTCGCTGATCTTGCCGTCCTTCAATGGAACGTTGAAGTCGACGCGGACCAGGACCCGCTTGTCCTTCAGGTCGATATCCCTGATCGTTTTTTTTGCCATGGCCGTCTCCTTACGCCAGATCCGAAATACTATAGGGAAATTGGCCCTTTCGTGTCAATAAGCCGCCTTTGCGGGCCGCGCCGCATTGCGCTATTTCCCGATGCCGAACAGCCTTGCCAGGAGTCCCTTGGACTGTGCCGCCGTGTCCGCCGCGGGTTTCGGCTTGCGCGCGACGGGGAACAGCACTTCGTCGCCGAGGTTGATGGAATCGAACCATCCCCGACGGACGACGGAGCCTTCCGCGACGGCCTCGTCAGGAGCTTTCACAGTAAAATCGCCGATGACGTCGGCCTCGCCGTACTGCAGGCCTACGGCCTCCGCGTCCAGGTGCACCTTGCCCTGCTTCACGATCACCAGCTTGTCGTCCTTCTTAAGGCCGCGCATGCTGCCCTGGTCGATCAGGCCCGCATCGAGGTTTCGGGCGAGCAGGACCGCACGCGGCGGCAGCAGGGAGGCGATCTGGGAACTCACCTTCAGGACCGCGTCGCGGATCCTGCCGTTTCCGGTCCGGAAACAGTCGAAGGAGCCCAGGGACGCCCCGGTGCGCGCCAGGTAGATGTCGGCGCGGACGTAGAAGCCCCGCTCCGATTCGTCGAAGGAAAGGACGATGAAGTAGTCCGTTTCCGCGCGCCGCGCCTGTTGGAAGGCTTCCTGGAATCCGCTCACGCGAAGCGGCCAGGTCGGCTGGGCCTCGGTGTCCGTGCGGATCCAGTCGTGACGCAGCAGCAGGTCCTTGAAATAGGCGCATAGGGAATCGGAGGCGAACGGATGGACGAATCGGTTGGCCGACTCCACTGTGAAGACGGGGATGCTGTAGCGCTTGCGTTCCAGCAGGAACTGGTCCACGTTCCATTGCCGGGAGACGACGTCGGCCAGTTCGCTTCCCAGGATGTCGATCTCGTCGATGATCTCGTTGTCCTTGAAACCCCTGGCCTTCAGGAACTCCAGCTCATTCAGGTATTTGCCCGGGAATCCATAGGTGCGGTACATCCTGGCATACGCCACCCTCCCGTCCCGCGCCAGGGGATCCAGCATCACGGACCGCCGCAGCTCCGTAAACGCCTTCTCCAAATAGTTTTTCTGGAGCAGCTGTGTCCCCTGCTCCCTGTGGTAGGCGCCCAGCTTCTTGCGTGTCGCATCGTCTTCCTTGAGGCGGTTCAAGGCGACCGCCTCCTGCGCGATGCGCGCGATCTCGTCGTCCGGCGCGAGCACCAGGGCCCTCAGAAAAGCGTTCATGGCCTTGTCCGTCTCCCCGCTTTCGCCGTAGGAAAGGCCCAGGCAGTACCAGGACAGCTCGTCGTCCGGCCTGGAGGCCACGGCGGCCCGAAGGGTTTCGGCCGCCTCGCCGCTTTTGCCCCTCGCCAGCTGGATCTTGCCCAGGGTGATACGGCCGTAGGCGGGATCGTCGCGGATGGAAAGCGCCGTGCGGGCATGGCGCTCCGCGGTCTCCAGGTTGCCCCTGCGCAGATTGTATTCGGCCGCAGCCAGCTGCACCGAGGCGTCCCCCGCGTGGTTTTTCAGGGCGAGCTCCAGATATCGTGCGGCCCCCGCCTCGTCTCCCGTCTCCTCGCAGAGCAGCGTGAGGGACAGGAGGGCCTTGCGGCTCTCCGGGGAGAGCTTCAGGGCCTGGACGTACTGGTTCATCGCGTTTCGGGTGCGGCCTTCCACCACGTCGATCTCCGCCATGCCGAAGCGGGCTTCCAGGTCGTTCGGCTGGGCCGTGAGCACCTCCTGGAAAAGCCCGCGGGCCCCCGCAATGTCCCCCTGGGCCAGGCGCACCCGGCCCTCCAGGATCCTCAGGCCCTGGTTGTTGCGGTCCAGCTTGCGGGCCGCAGCGACCCAGCGCAGGGATTCGTCGAACTCCTCCAGCTGCAGGAAGCTCTCGGCCAGGCCGGTCATTGGGGAGACGAAGGAGGGATTGCGGGCAAGGGAGGCCTTGTACTTCTCGACGGCCGACTCGTAGTCCTCGTTCTCCTGAGATCGAAGGCCGTCCTGAAACAGGCTGCGCGCGTCCTCGGCCAGGAGGAACGCGGCCGGAAGGCACAGCAAAAAAGTCAGGACGGCCAGAGTCGGCCTCATAGGATTTTCTCCTTCCGCAGCCCCGCCAGGAGCCGTTCCTGGCGCGCGAGCATCTCGCCCGCAGGCTGATCGGGGTCATCGCCCTCCGCGTGGTCCATTCCCGAAAGATGCAGGAGGCCATGGACCAGGAGGCGCTTGAGCTCCTCCTCCATGTCCCGTCCGCCCGCGAGCGCATTGCGGCGCATGGTCTCCAGGCTGATCACGATGTCCCCGGCGACCCGTCCGCCCGCTTCGGGCATGGATTCCTCCCCGTCCGCCTGCCGGAAGGAAAGCACGTCCGTGGGCCGGTCCCTGCCGCGATACCTGCGGTTCAGGTCCCGCATGAACCCGTCGTCGCACAGCAACAGCGATATCTCCATGCCCTTCCGCGTGATGCGCCGCTGCGCCTTGGTGGCGAATGCGGCCATGCGACCCGCCCAGGGCGGCATGCGCACCCCTTTCACGGAAACCTCGACGCCGCTCACGGGGCCGCATCCTTCGTCGTGCGGGGCTCCTTGAGCTTCGGGTATTCGATGCGCGTGTGGAAGTATCCCTCCAGGACGCGCACGAAGCTCTTGCGGATCGTCTCCAGGTCCCGGAAGGTCAACGTGCAGTCGCTGAGCTCGCCCGAGTTGAACTTGTCCATGATGAGGCTCCAGACGAACTTGTCCAGCTTCTCGGCGTCGGGCCGCTTCAGGGTGCGGGAGGCGGCTTCCACGCCGTCGGCCAGCATGAGGACGGCCGCTTCCCGCGTCCGCGGCCGCACTCCCGGATACGAGTACTCCTCGCGGGAAACCTTCGCGTATCTGCTCTCCTGCACGGCACGGTTGTAGAAATACTTGATCAGGTCCCGGCCATGGTGCTGGGCGATGATGTCGACGATGGCCGTCGGCAGCTTCAGCTCCCTGGCCTTCTCGACGCCCAGGCGTACGTGGGACTTGATGACGGCCACCGAAAGGCTGGGCTTCATCTGGTCATGCTTGTTGAACGCATTCTGGTTCTCGATGAAATACTCGGACTGGTCGATCTTGCCGATGTCGTGGTAATAGGCGCCGACCCGGGCGAGGACCGCGTTGGCCCCGATGGCCTCGCAGGCGGATTCCGCCAGATTGGCCACGCTGATGGAGTGCGTGTAGGTCCCGGGCGCGAGGGACAGCATCCGCTTGAAGATGGGGGCGTTCAGGTCGGAGAGCTCCATGAGCTTGAAGCGCGTGGGGGCGTTCAGCAGGTATTCGGACAGGGGCAGGAAGCCCAGGCTCAGGATCCCGCTGGAGAATCCGTTGGCCAGGCTCCAGGCGATGATCAGGAAAAGCTTCGGCGTCTGGGCATTGGAGATGAAGCACACCACCCAGAGGATGGGCAGGTCCACAATGGCGAGGATCAAACCCGCGCGGATCAGGTCCATGCGCCGTTCCGTCTTGAGCACCACGACGCTCCCGGCCAGGCCCGAAAGGAATGCGAACAGGAAGGAGGAGACGCTGAGACGGGTCAGGGGCAGGAGAAGCAGGGCCACGATGAGGGAGAAGAGCATTCCCGCGTTGGGGGCGATCAGCAGCGCGATGAGGATGGAGAACGTGCTCGTCGGGATCAGGACGGCTGCGGGGACCGTGCCGTCCGGCATCTCGATGCGCAGCATGATTCCGCCGACCAGCACATAGACCACGCCCAGGGCCAGGATGAAGATCATCTGGCTGCGCCGCAGCGCGATGCCCAGGGTCCGCGTGTCGAACAGGTAGAGCGCGATGAAGAGTACGATGACCAGAAAGAACACCGTGGAGAGGATCCCGTTCAGGTTTACCGTGATAGCATACTCGCTCAAGGCCTTGATCTTGGCGGCCACGGTCTCCGTGACAAGATCCCCTTTCCTCACCAGGATCTGCCCGCGAGCCAGCTTCTCCGTGACCGGTTCCACCTGCTCCCGGGCGCGGTCCCTGTGGGCGCGGGTGCTTTCGGGGTCCAGGAACGCGTTCTCCGCGGCGAAGTAGGTTGCCAGCTGTCCGATCAGGTCCGCTTCACGGGCGCTCCGGGCCCTCTCCTGCGCCAGGGCCGTGGCCCTTTCCAGCAGGACGCCCCGGGTCAGCACGCGGAGGACCGGAATGTCCTCCCGCACCAGCTTCGCGTCCTTCCAGCGCCAGATCTCCACGATGCCTCCCGAGACGGTATCCGCGGTGTCCTCTCCCAGGTCCAGGATTCCTGTCTCCATGAGGTCGGAAAGCGTGGCGCGCGCAGCCTCCAGGGTCTCCGAGAAACCCGCCTGCGCGAGGAGACCCTGGATGTCCTTCTTCTTGAATGCGTCCGGGTAATCGACCTGCAACGCCTGGTAGATCCTTTCCGTGGAGAAGCCCTCGGATGCCATTGACCGGATGGCCTCGGAGAACGCGTCGAAACGCGCCAATGCCTGCGCGGAGACCTCCTCGTGGAGGCGGAAGACGGGGGGGACGAGCTTCGAGATGGAATCGCGCTTCATCTGGGTGGACCGCTCGTCCAGGTAGGTGAAATCCCGATCCACCACGAGGTCCTTCTCCGCGACCGTCGCGGTCTGAAAGTCGGACGGCCGGAGACGCGAGAACAGGTCGCCGAACTGCGTGGATACGAGGATGATGGCCAGGGCCGCGAGGAAGGCGGCGCCGAGGGCCAGCGTGGTCCATTTCTCCGGGCGCAGGGACCCGAAGGTGCGCGCAAAGGCGACGACGGGCGTCCATAGTGGAAGCAGGAACCGCCCCAGGGGCGAGTGGGGATCATGGAATCTGTTCATGTGCCGTCTCATACGCCCGCACGATCCTGCGCACCAGGGGATTGCGCACGACGTCCGGCTCCTCGAAGAAGAGGAACCGGATCTCACGGATGTGCTTCAGCAGGGGAATGACGTCGAGGAGTCCCGAGTCCGACTTGTGGGGAAGATCGATCTGGGTGATGTCTCCCGTGATCACGGTGCGCGAGTTCTCCCCGATGCGCGTGAGGAACATCTTCATCTGTTCCCTCGTGGTGTTCTGCGCCTCGTCGAGGATGATGAAGCTGTCGGAGAGGGTCCGGCCGCGCATGTAGGCCAGGGGTGCCACCTCGATGGCGCCGCTTTCCTCCATGCGTCGCAGCATGTCGGGAGGGAGCAGCGATTCCACCGCGTCGTAGAGGGGACGCAGGTAGGGGTGGATCTTCTGCGCGAGGTCCCCCGGAAGGTATCCCAGGCTCTCCCCAGCCTCCACCACGGGCCTCGTGAGCACGAGTTTCCGCCTTGTGCGGTCCAGGACCTGCTTCAGCGCGCCTGCGACGGCGAGGTATGTCTTGCCCGTGCCGGCCGGCCCGATGCCGAAGACCATCTCGTGGTTCTCGATGGCGTTCAGGTACAGGGCCTGGTTGTGGGTGCGCGGGAAGACCTTGTGGGTTCCGTGCGCGATCGTGACCGCATTCTCCTCCAGGAAGTCCGCTTTCCCGCTTTCACCGCCGTCCAGCGAAAGGTGGATGGCGCGGATGAGATCGGGGCCCGGCACCTCTCCCGACCGTACATGATCCTCCACCCGGTTGAGCAGGGACTTGAAGACCTCCGTCTTGCCGGGATCCTCGGTTTCCAGGAAGATCTCATTGCCCCGGGTGAACACCGGAGCTCCCATGAGCTCTTCCAGGACCTTGAGGTTGCTGTCGTTTGCGCCGCAGATCTCCGGCAGGATGTTCTGGTCGCCCAGCACGACCGTCACGTGCTTTCTCATAGAATCGGGCTTCATTCTAGCCGGATTGCCGGGGGACGTCAACATCACCCGCGGAGGCTCACGCCCTCGTAGTCGCCCGTGATCGTGGACTTGATCTCCTGGACGGGAATCCATTGCAGCTTGATCGTGAAGGTGGGCGCCCAATAATACTCCTTCACGTACTTGGCCTTCGCGCTGCTGTAGATCGAGTGCGTTTCCCAGTCCCCCTCGTAGGTCAGGCTCAGGTTCCAGTCGTGCAGATAATGGATGGCGCTGATCGAAAGGCTGCGGATCTTGAAGGCGGAAGCCTTCCTGTCCGCCTCGCTGAAGAAATTGAAGGACTTCAGCAGGTCCACCAGCGGGTTCACCCACACCTCCCCCACTTCTTCCGCGAGGCCAGGGAAATAGCGGTACGTCTTGGTGTTCGTGGAATAGGAGGTGAAGCTGAAGTCGAGGAACTTGGATATGCTCAGCGTGGTGGTGGTGCTGAAGGTGAAGCTGTTGTCCGTATAGGCCATGGGATTGATCGTCCAGCCGGCCTTCACCGTCGGCTGCAGCTTGATGCGGTTCTTCCAGAAATACAGGGGGTCCGTGGCCAGGTCGTAGTTGACGGCCAGGTTGTAGGGAAGGAGGGCCTCCGTGCTTCCGGAGACCGTGTCTCCCAGGGGATCCGTGGGATTCATCGTCTTGGCCAGGAAGACCGCCGAAAGATCCCATAGTTTCAGCGTGGACGTGGATTTGGAGAACTCCTGATCCTCGAAGCTGTACTGCAGCTCCTCGGAAAGCGAGAGGTTCTTGTCCAGGATGAACTTCTCGGAGGCGACCAGGGGCTGCCAGGTCCATACGTCGTCCACATCCTTGAGGCTTGTCGACAATCCGGTCGTGAACAGCCATGCCGCGAAGCTGAAGGATCCCGAATAGAGAACGGGGCTGAGCGGCGGCAGCTGGGCGCTGAAGGAAAGGGATTGCGGCAGGTCCAGGAGCTTCGTCTGCAGGGTGGTCTGCAGGGAATGCGCGGTCACAGTGGTCGAGTCCCAGAGGGGCCCGGTCTCCGTGAAGGTGACCGCGGTGAGATCGGAATCCTGCTGCCATCGGTAGGCCCGCCAGCTCAGGTTGTAGGCGATGTTGGACGCGGACCAGTCGGGAAGGTCCTTCAGGGGCCGCAGCGTGGCCGCCACCACCGTCTTCACGTCGTATTTGTTCTGCGCGATGTCGTTGGCGAGCAGCGTGTTCCAGGTCGCGTCCGTGACGGTGTCGGAACGGTTGAAACGCGTGCGGGCCGTCCCGTCCAGGGATACCGTGGCGGAGGTGTCGAAGAGCCCACCCAGCAGCGAGAGTGCCGCCTTCATGCTGGATGTCGCGGAGACCTGGGCCGTCGTGTAGAGGGCCTTGAAATCGACCTTGGACTGCTTCGTCCAGGCCGTGTTGTCGAAGGTGTTCTCCACGACGGCCGTCGGCTGCACCTGATAGCTGAGCGCGATGGAGGAGGCGGCTTGTTCCGAGGGGACGACGTCGTCCTTCTTCCTCTGCGGACCGGGCACGGCTTCTTTCGCGGCCGTGCCCGGCTTTTCCAAAGGTTCCGGCAGGCCTTCCGGCTGGCGCAGGCCCTTTCCGGGGAAGACGGCGGCCGGAGCGGATGCGCCCTTCCCCGTGGCGGCGGCCGCTTCCGTGGCCGGCGATGAGGACAGGCGCAGCAGTTCCCCGCTCACCGTGACCGACGTCGACGGGACGGTGAGCAGGACGGGATAGAAAAAGTAGCGGCCCGGATCCGAAGACTCGGGCGCCGTGGGCGTAGGGCTGGTCAGCTTGCTCAGCCAGCTGAGCTTGACGTTGAAGTACTGCAGGGCAAGGCTCTGGATCAACGGGATTTTCACCGAGGAAGGGAGGTTGAGGCGGCCGCTGAGGTCCCACGTGAAGCTGGTGTTCTCGGTGAGCTCGGTCGTCGTGGATTCGCTGAGCAGGCTTGCCCAGTCGATGCCCTCGCTTCGGTCGTAGAAATCCGTGTTGAAGGACGGGTCGCTGTAGTACTCGATGTGGGAGGTGAGGCCGTAGAAGTCCCCGCTCAGCTTCAGGTCGTTTTCCAGGCCGAAGCGGAAGGGCAGCGTGATGCCGAACAGATTCGTGGAGTTCAAATAGGTGGAGACCGTCCCGTCCGATTCGGTGTAGAGCGTCGTGTAGGTCGTGGAACCCGTCGTCGAGTCGGTTCCCGTGAAGATGCTCCGGCTGAAGGCGAGGCCACCATAGAAGGTTTCCCAGGGGGAGAACTCGCCGGCCAACCCGGCGAACACGCCCAGATTCGAATAGGCGTCCAGCATGAGTTTCAGGTAATTGGCGTCCGCGCTTTTCTCCGAGGCTCCGGAGACCTTGCGGAGGAAGATGCCCCAGGGCACCAGACTGTATTCGGTATCCGCCGCCTCGGAAAGCTTCAGGAAGGACAGGGACGTATCCTCGCTCTTCTTCCGGCCCAGGAGGTAGGTCGTCGTCTGCAGGTGGGCGCCTTCCCGGGCCGTGAAACCGATCGTCGGATAGAAGAGGATCTCGTCCCCCGGCATGAAGAAGAAGGGGAAATAGAACAACGGGACGCGTCCCACCTTGAGGACGCTGCTGGTCAGCGCCCATTCGCCGGGCGCGAGGAGCCAGATCCTCCAGGAATCCATGGACCAATGCGGATTCTCCGTGTCCTCGCAGGAAGTGAAGCTGCCCTCCTCCAGGATGACGGTGTCATTGGCCAGACGCGAGGTCACCTTTCCCTTGAAATGGAACTCGATCTCCTTCCCGTCCACGGTCTTTTTCTGGCTGGTCTCCCCGTCGTAGAAGACGCCTTCCCACGTGTCCAGGTTGAACGTGAGGCTTGCTCCCCGGAAAACCTCCTTCGAAGTGCCCTTGTCCAGGGTGTATTCCACCTCACCGTGCGCCGTCACCATGTTGCGCGTCATGTTGTAGGTCAGCGACTGGGCCTTCACGATGTGCATTGAGCCCGATTTCTCGTCCTTGACCTCCACGTGGATGTCCCCCGTGAGATGCACGTATTTTTCTCCCGTCTCCTTCTCCGTGAAATACTGGGAGGTCTTGGCGGACTTCACCGTGATCTTCCGCCCCTTGGCTCCCTCCAGGTTCCCGTCCTTGGCAGCCCCCGCGCCGGCCGACGGTCCGCCCGCCTCGGAGGCGATCGGGGTATCGGCCGTGAGTCCTATCTTGTAGAAGGAGCGCAGGCGGTCCTGCAGCTCCTTGCGGCCGCCTCCGAAGTCGAGGCCCAGGCTCCGACACCAGGTGAAAAGCTCATAGTAGCTGGCCGTCTCGATGTCCATGGGCAGCGTGTCCGCCGTCAGTTCCTCCACCGTCGGCTTCCGCTTCGGCTCTTCCGCGGCGGCTTCCCCGGTCGCCCCCGATGCGTCGTTTCCCTGCTCCACGGCCGATGCGGGCCGCGCCGCCAACAGGAACAGGATGGTGATCATCGCCGCGTACGCGCGGGTCCTATGCATGCCTGACCCGCGCGGCCTTGAGGAAACGCCCAGTGTGGGATGCGTGGCAACGTGCCACCTCTTCCGGGGTTCCCGCCACGACGACCGTGCCGCCGTCCGCCCCGCCTTCCGGCCCGAGATCGATGACATGATCGGCGCTCTCGATCACGTCCAGGTTGTGTTCGATGAGGATCACGGTGTTGCCCTGGTCCACGAGGAGGGAGAGGACTTCCATCAGCTTCTTCACGTCCGCGAAGTGCAGGCCCGTGGTCGGCTCATCCAGGATGTAGAGGGTCCGGCCCGTGCTGCGGCGCGACAGCTCCAGAGCCAGCTTCACGCGCTGCGCCTCCCCGCCCGACAAGGTGAGGGCCGATTGACCGAGCTTCACGTAACCGAGGCCCACTTCCTGCAGGGTTTTCAGCTTGACGGCGGCCTTCGGGATGTGACGGAAAAACGCAAGGCCCTCATCCACAGTCATCTCCAGCACCTCGTGGATGTTCTTCCCCTTGTAGCGGACCTCCAGGGTCTCCCTGTTGTACCTTCGGCCCTTGCATACGTCGCAGGTGATGTAGACGTCGGGCAGGAAGTGCATCTCGATGCGGATGGTGCCGGCCCCCTGGCAGTTTTCGCAGCGGCCGCCTTTCACGTTGAAGGAGAAGCGGCCCGAGGTGAAACCAAGGGCCTTGGATTCGGGAAGCTGGGTGAACAGGTCGCGGATCAGGCCGAAGAGGCCCACGTAGGTGGCGGGATTGGAGCGGGGCGTGCGGCCAATGGGGCCCTGGTCGATGCAGATGACCTTGTCGAGCTCCTCCAGGCCGGAAAGCCCCCCATGGCGGCCCTCGGGAAACCTTGTTCGCATGAGGGCATTGGATGCGGCGGGGTACAGGAGGTCGGTGAGGAGCGTGGATTTCCCGGAACCGGATACCCCCGTGATCACCGTGAGCGTTCCCAGGGGGAACGCCACGTCGATGCCCTTCAGGTTGTGCTCCCTGGCGTCGTGCAGGAGGAGCCGCTTCCCGTTGCCCTTCCGCCTCGCGGTCCGCTTCTCCATGGCCAGCTTTCCGGAAAGGTACTGGCCCGTCAGGGATCGGGGATTGGCCAGGACCTCCTCCAGGGTCCCCGCGGCCACCACGGACCCGCCATGGACCCCGGCGCCCGGCCCCAGATCCACGATGTAGTCCGCGGTGCGCAGGGTCTGCTCGTCGTGCTCGACCACGATGAGCGTGTTGCCGATGTCCCTCAGGTGGCACAGCGTCTCGAGAAGCAGCTCATTGTCCCTCTGGTGCAGGCCGATCGTCGGCTCGTCGAGTATGTAGAGCACGCCGACCAGGGAGGAGCCGATCTGCGTGGCCAGACGGATGCGCTGCGCCTCTCCGCCCGACAAGGTGGAGGCCCGGCGCTCCAGCGTGAGGTAGGCCAGGCCCACGTTCTGCATGAAGGTGAGGCGCGCCACGATTTCCTTGAGGATCTGGGAGGCGATCTTGCGCTCGGTGGGCGAAAGACGCAGCGATGAGAAGAACGAGAGGGCCTCGCTCACAGACAGGCAGGAGACCTCGTGGATGTTCCTGCCGCCCACCGTGACCGCGAGGGCTTCGCGGCGCAGCTTCCGTCCCCCGCATGCTGTGCATTCCTTCTGGGCCATGAATCCGGCCATCCAGTCCTTCACGCCTTCGGAACTGCTCTCCAGATAGCGGCGTTTCAGGTCGTTCAGGATGCCACGGAAACCGGAGACGTACTCGAACTTTCCCGTGCCCTTCCGGTTCACGTAGGAAAAGTCGATCTTCTCCTTGGTCCCGTGGAGGATGGCGTCCATGACCCCTTTGGGAAGGTCCTTCAAGGGCGTGTCCAGGGTGAAGCCGAAATGTTTGGCGAGCGATTTGATCTGCGCCGTATGCCAGGCCGCATTGGGGCTGTAGGGGGCTATGCCTCCCTCGTTGTAGGAAAGCGACGGATCCGGGATGACGAGGGCGGGGTCGAACTCCAGCGTGACGCCCAGACCCGAGCATTCCGGGCAGGCGCCAAAGGGATTGTTGAAGGAGAAAAGCCGCGGCTGGATCTCCGGCAGGCTGATGTTGCAGGCGGGGCAGGCCCCCTTCTGGGAGTACCTTTCCTCCCGTTCCCCGTCCCTCTCCTTGATCAGCGCGATCATGGTTCCCGAGGACACGTCCATGGCGTTTTCCACGGACTCGGCGAGGCGGCGCCGCGCCTCGGGAGCCACCACGATCCGGTCCACGACGACGTCGATGGAATGCTTGCGCCTCCTGTCCATCTCGATTTCCTCGTCCAGGGACCGGATTTCCCCGTCCACGCGTACGCGCACGTATCCGGCCCTCTTCGCGTCCTGGATGATCTTCTGATGCTCCCCCTTCTTGCCGGAGACTACTGGCGACAGGATGACGAGGCGGGTCCCCTGAGCCAGGGCCATGAGCGCATCCACCACCTGGTCCACCGTCTGTTCCTGGATCTCCTTGCCGCACTGGGGGCAGTGCGGGATTCCGACGCGCGCGTAGAGGAGCCGCAGGTAATCGTGGATCTCCGTCACCGTTCCCACGGTGGAACGCGGATTGCGGTGGGTGGTCTTCTGTTCGATGGAGATGGCGGGTGAAAGGCCCTCGATGTAGTCCAGGTCGGGTTTTTCCAGCTTTCCGAGGAACTGCCGGGCGTAGGAGGACAGGGATTCCACGTACCGCCTCTGGCCTTCCGCGAAGATGGTGTCGAAGGCCAGGGACGATTTTCCCGATCCGCTCAGGCCCGAGACGACGATGAACTTGTCGCGGGGCAGATCCAGGTCGATGTTCTTCAGGTTATGTTCACGGGCGCCGCGGATCACGATGCTTTTCATGCAGGATACGCCTTACTTGCCGTCCTTCACGGGGACCTCTTCCTCTTCCACGCCCCCGCTTTCCTTCTTTTCCTTGGGCTCCTTCTTCTTCCTGGCCTCGGGCTTGATCTTGACCGCCGGCGGCTTTCTTTTCATCGGTTTCAGGGAGGAGACGTAGAAGATCAGCGGGAGCAGGATCATGAGCAGCGCGCAGACGGCGATGAACTGCCACGAAGAGAGGAGGCTGAGTATCAATTCGGGATTCATGCGCGATCCGCTCCGGCCATGGCGGCCATCCTACCCGCGGCGCAGTCCGGTGGCAAGATGCGTTTCACATGCGCTCTCATGCGCGCAGCCTCACGACGGTCTTGCCTGCGCCGCCGTCCTCCGGCACCGCGAACTGGAAGTCCTCCACGCAGCGCATGCCCGTCAGGTGTTCCCGGATCCCCGTCTGCAGGATTCCCTCCCCCTTGCCGTGGATCACGCCGAACTCACGCAGCCCGTGGACCAGGGCCGCGTCGATCTGCCTGTCCAGCATCCGCAGCGCTTCCTCGAGCCTCTGGCCGCGAAGATCCAGCTGCAGCACGGGACGGTCGGAGTCATCGCCGGAAACCGCTTCCACTGTGAACGCCTTCGATGCGGAAGGGGCAAGGGCCGGGGCCGGCCGCACGTCGGATGCGAGGATGGAGATCCGCAGGTTGTCCAGCTCCACGATCCATCGCTTTCCCTTGTCCTTGCGCACGACGCGTCCCCGTTTGCCAGTGCGCCGGAACAGAACGTCCATGCCTTCCGCGAGGTCCGGAACGTCGTCCGGCGCGAGCGCCTCGTCGAGGTCCCGGACCGTCCTCTCCTCCGCCTCGAGACGGTTTTCCACCTCGGAGAGGATCTTCCCGGCGGAAGCCGGGGTGAGGGTCCCCTCCCGCAGCCCGCGCACCACCCTCTCGAATTCCCTGCGGCTGTCCGCCAGGAAGTCCCGCAGATCCTTCAACCCCTGGCTGCGCAGGTCCCGCTCCTTCTGTTTCAAGGCGAGGTCCCTGAGGTCCGTGGAGCGCCTCTTCTCCCTGAGGTCGGTCTCCTTTTCCCTGTGCTCCTCTTCCAGCTGCGCCAGGGTGCGCTGCTTCTCGGAAAGCGTCTGTACGAGCTTCGACAGGTCCGTCCGCTCCCCGTCCAGATATCCCCTGGCCGCCTCCAGGATCCCCTCCGGGACCCCCTGTCTCTGGGCGATCTCCAGGGCCCGACTTTCCCCCGGGATGCCTACGAGGATCCTGTAGGTCGGAGTGAGGGTCCTGCTGTCGAATCCCATGGATGCGTTCTGGACCCCCTCCCGGGTATAGCCGTAGTTCTTGAGGATGCCGTGGTGCGTGGTGGCCAGGAGCAGGCATCCCAATTGCCGGAAATGGTCCAGGAGCGCCATGGCGATGGCCACGCCCTCCTGAGGATCGGTGCCGGCGCCGAGCTCGTCCAGAAGCACCAGGGACCGGGCCGTGCCTCGCCGCGCGATGTCGGCGAGGTTGCGCACGTGGGCCGAGAACGTGGAAAGGGACTGCTCGATGGACTGTTCGTCCCCAATGTCCACGAAGATGCCGTCGTATACGGGAAGGGCCGTCCCTTCCGCGGCCGGGATCTGCATCCCGAACTGGTTCATGAGGGCGAGCAGGCCGATCGTCTTGAGGGTCACGGTCTTGCCCCCGGTATTGGGGCCCGTGACGATGAGCATGCGGCATTTCTCGTCAAGGACGATATCCACGGGCACCACCTCTCCACGGAGCAGGGGATGGCGGGCCGCGCGCAGCAACAGGCCGTCGATGGACCGTTCCGCCCGCGCGCAATGGTGGAGGATCGCATAACGGGCCCTGGAAAGGAGGCAGTCCAGGTGCGTCACCGCTTGCGTCATGTCTCGGATCTCAGGAAGCCTTCGGGCCACTTCGGCTGACAATTCCCGCAGGACACGCTGGACCTCCATGCGGTAGCGGTTCTCCTGCTCCACGAGTGCGTTGTTGCGCTCCAGGATCTCCAGGGGTTCCACGAACACCGTCGCTCCGGACGCCGACACCTCGTGGACGATCCCGCGGATCTTCCCCTTGTGCTGGGCTTTCAGGGGAAGCACCACGCGCCCGTCGCGCTGCGTCACCGTATCCGCCTGCCAGTACGAGCGGGTTCCGGGATCCTCCAGGCAGGCTTTCGCGGCCTTCTCCAGATCCGCCGAGATCCGGCGGATCCTTCCACGGATCTCCACGAGGGATGGGATCTGCCGCTCCTTCAGGTTCCCCTCGGGATCCAGCGTCCGGAAGATGCGTTGCGAGACCGCGGAAAGGTCCGGGATGGGTTCCGTCAGCTCCCGGACCAGGGGATTCGAAGATGTTTTATCGAGGAAACGCTTCAGCTTGAGTGAGGAAAGGATGAAACGGCCGATCGTGGCGAATCCCAACCCTTCCAGGACGGCGCCGGGTTTGGCCAGCTGCGCGAGAAACGGAGCCACCTCCGGGAAGTCCAGGCCCGGCATCGAGGAGCCGCCCTCCATGGCGGTCCGCAGGGCCCCGACCCGGTCCAGGACGCCGTCGATCTGCGCGGTGTCCGAGAGCACCTCCTGCGCCGCGAGGGACACCGAGCCCTGCGGGCTCAGGCAATACTGCGCCGTCTCCTCGAGCACGCGGGAAAACTCAAGAACCGCAAGGGTATGGGCGTCCATCATGTCGATTCGTCCCTCAACTCGTACAGGATGCGCAGATAGCTTTCATATCGGTCCTCGTGCACCGCTCCCGACTCCGCCGCGGCACGCACCGCACAGCCCGGCTCCCCATCGTGGAGGCAGGAGCCCAGGAGGCAGGACGGGGCCAGCGCGGCGAACTCCGGGAAATGACCCGCCAGATCCTCCGGCGCGATGCCCGCGGGCTGGATCTCACGGACCCCGGGAGTGTCTATGACCCGGGCGCCCGAGGGGAGCACGAACAGGCGGCCGTACGTGGTCGTATGGCATCCCCTGTCGTGCTTGGCGGAAATCCCCCCCGTCTTCTGCATCAGCGCGGCGTCGAACGAATTGAGCAGGGAGGACTTCCCCACCCCGGACTGGCCCGCGAGGACCGCGGTCCGGCCGAGGAACAACCCTTCGAGCTCCCGGATCCCCTCGCCGGTCTTCACGGAACAGAAATGCACCCCGTATCCCAGGCTCCGGTATTGCCGCAGGCGCTCCAGAATCTCCGGTTCCACTCCCGTATCGATCTTGTTGAGGATCACCAGGGGGGAAAGCCCGCCGGAAAGCCCCGCGATCAGGAGGCGGTCCAGGAAGCGGGGCCGGAAGGGCGGCTCATGGGCCGATGCCACGCAGGCCAGGATGTCCGCGTTGGCCGCGATCACCTGTTCCGCTCCGTCCCTCCGTTTCCAGCGGGAAAGACGGGTGCGCCGGGGAAGCCGGGAGACGATCCAGCCCACGTCGGGAGACACGGGATCCGGAAGGCATTCCACCCTGTCGCCGACGGCGAGCGCTCCATGCTCCCGCTCCTCCACCTTGAGAACCTTGCCCTTGATCCGGCATCGGAAGGTCCGGCCTTCCGCCTCGACGGTGTAGATGCCATTGACCCCCCAGAGGACGCCCGCCTCGAAGCTTGCCATGGAACTCAGGAACCGCCGAACAACTTGTCGAAATCCTTCCGGCTCCCCGGTCGGCCGGCCGCGGGGGTGGCGGATGCTCCATCCCGAAAGCGGAAATGGGCGCAGAAGTTGGCCCTGTCCTTCTCCAGTACGGGTTCTTCCACGTGTTCCGCGCAATCCCATTGGGCGCCCGGCTGGTGGAAGGCGCAGTTGAGGCAGACCTTCAGATCCCTTCCGCACCCTTCGCATTGGGAGGTGCGGAACACCTCCCGCGGATTCTCCACGGTCCGGCCGCAGTGATGACAGGCGTGCATGGACCAAAGATACACGGCGGGCGGCCGGCTGTCCATCGCGCCCCCTTGCCCAGCCGGCCTTGGACCGCTATCCTCTGGAACCGTGTTCTCCACGATTCACTGCAGCAGGCCCGGATGCGTGCGGAGCGCCGTCACGGGATGGACGGAATGCCTGGCTCACCACCCCGATCCCGGCTCCTTCCGTGGGGGGGTGCTTGCCTCATTGGCGGATCCTGCGCCCGTGACCGACGTCAACTGGGAAGGCCTCGAGTTTTCCGGCCTCGAGCTGTCGGGCAGGTCCTTCGCGAGC